>Ga0209803_1001005_pt1 | contig 18759 bp, 17 predicted proteins | sample GraSoiAngelo_138_FD_185895 | JGI IMG/M metagenome (GOLD analysis project Ga0209803, IMG submission 185895) | Grasslands soil microbial communities from the Angelo Coastal Reserve, California, USA - 14_0929_09_40cm (SPAdes) (version 2) | ecosystem: Environmental > Terrestrial > Soil > Grasslands ...
ACCGAGAGACGCTGTTCGGGCCAGGGAAAAAGGACTCAGCCGTCGGCCGCCAGCACTATTGACGGTAGGCCCTGGCCCTGGCGGTCACCTCGTTGACGTCGAAGCGGTTGATCTCGTCGAGCGGGACTGGCCGTCACTGGCCGTCACCGAGGCCAGCCACACGATCGCGATCGCCCCGCACGCGCCTCGACGCATTCTCCACTCCCTGTGCCGCCTCTTTCGCAGCCATCTTTCGTTTCAGCTCGTCCGGCGTGAGACGGACGATGTCCTCGTTCTGGTGGGCATAGCGCGTGTGGCCTTCCGTCTCGGCCTCGAGCAGCTCCACGCGGCCGTCGAGCACGTCGGCCTTCCAGCGCTGCTGCTCGGCGTCGCGGGCGCGAAACTCCGGCATCACCTCGCGAGCGAAGAGCTCGAGACTCTGGCAGATGTCCTCGTGGGTCGTGCGGCCCGCCTGGTTGAGCAGGATGACCTGATCCACGTGGGCGGCCTCGAACTCGCGCAGGCGGCGGCGGATCGTCTCGGGCGAGCCGATCAGCCCGCTGCGCAGCGTCTCCTGAGCTTTCTCGGTGTGCCGCCACTCCTGGTACAGCTCCCACATGTTTCCCTGGCCGGGGTTGGGAATGCCGTGCCGGCCGTAATGGCTCAGGCAGAACACGAAGAACGTCCAGCCGGCCGCCTTCTCCTCGGCCTCGGCATCGGTCTCGGCGCACATGAAGCCGCTGACCATCGCGATGTTGGGATTGACCGGATAGTCGGCGAGCTTGGCCTGGTGCCGCGTCAGGTTCGTGTAGTACCGGGTCACCCACGCGCGGGCCGCCTCTGGCGACACGAACTGGAATCCGAGCGCGCCCATCCCCCACTGACCGGCATTGCCGATGGTGGTGATGTTGGAACAGGCGACCCACAGCGGAGGATGCGGCTTCTGGTACGGCTTGGGGATGACGTTGCGCGCCGGGAAGTCGAAGTACGTGCCGTGCCATTCCCAGGTCTCGCGCGTGAACGCCGGCACCAGCGCTTTGACCGACTCCTCCCACACGTCGCGCTTCTCGCGCACGCGGGCGCCGAAGGGATGAAGCTCGACCGGCCCCTGACCCTCCCCGAGCCCCAGCTCGACCCGGCCGCCCGAGAGGAGATCGAGCGTGGCGACGCGCTCGGCCACCCGGATCGGGTGATTCGTGGGGAGCTGGATGATGCCGTGGCCGAGCCGGATGCGGCGCGTCCGCTGGCTGGCCGCGCCCAGGAAGACCTCGGGTGCCGACGAGTGCGAGTACTCCTCGAGGAAGTGGTGCTCGACCACCCAGGCGTAGTCATAGCCCAGGCGATCGGCCAGCTCGATCTGAGCCAGGGCGTTCTGAAAGACCTCGTACTCGCTGCGGGCCGACCACGGCCGCGGCAGCTGGTGCTCGTAGAAGATGCCGAATCTCACCGGAGAGCCTCCACGCGTTTGACAGCATCATCGGCCGTCGCTACGCTCCCCTGCATGATACGGAAACCGTCGATCGTCCGCGCGGGCCTCGCATGAAGGTCACGGCGGTCCACGCCTGCCTCGGCGCGCGTGTCGAGGGCGTCGATCTGACCCGGCCGCTCGACGAGACCACGTTTCGCGCGATCTTCGACGCCTTCCAGGAATATTCCGTGCTCGTCTTTTCCGGTCAGCACCTCACCGACGAGCAGCAGATGGCCTTCAGCCGGCGCTTCGGGCCGCTCGAGACCACGATCAACGCGACCGGGCGGGAAGATCGCCTGCATCCGAACATGGTCGATCTCTCCAACGTCGATCCCGACCACGACGACCGGCTGATGGACTGGACGGATCGAAAGATGATGTACCAGTCGGGCAATCAGCTCTGGCACACGGACAGCTCGTTCAAGCCGGTGCCGGCGCACTCCTCCGCGCTCTCGGGCCGCGAGGTGCCTCCGGCCGGCGGCGAGACCGAGTTCGTCAGCATGCGCCACGCCTACGCGACGCTTCCCGACGAGCTGCGGCGGTCGCTCCACGGCCGCGTCGTCGTCCACAGCATCCTCTACTCGCGGAGCACGATCGCGAGGGGATTGTTCGACGCCGATCAGGAGAAGGGACTGCCGCCGGTCCGTCAGGCGTTGATCCGCACCAATCCGTCAACGGCCGGCCGTCGATCTACATCGGATCACACGCCTGGTACGTCGAAGGCATGGACGTCGCCGAATCACGGCGCTTGCTCGACGGCCTCCTTGCTCACACGACGGCGCCCGACCGCGCGTATCAGCACCGCTGGCGCCAGTGGGATCTCGTGATGTGGGACAACCGCTGCGTGTTACACCGCGGTCGCCCCTGGAACGCCGCCCATCATCGGCGCGTCATGCGGCGCACGACGGTGGCCGGCGAGGGGCCGACGGTCGAGCCGCCGCCCTACGCGACGCGAACCCCGGCCTGGGACGGCATCATCCCGAGCGGCGTCGGCGTGTAAACGTCCGATGGCCTCCGTCTGGCACGCTCGGCAATTCCACAACCAGCCGGAGGAGAGCCACCAGCATCCGTTCCTGGTGGATCTCTGGCAGGCGGTGCGTGACGAGACGGCCGGGCGCTTCGACTGCCGCGTGTACGCTCGGAACGCGGGAGTGCCGGGCTCCGATCCCGCCGTGCTCGAGATGCTGGTCGCGGGCGAGCTCGAGTTCTTCACGCAGATGGGCGGGATCCTCGGTCAGATCGCGCCCGTGATGGAAATCCAGGGCCTGCCCTTCGCCTTCACGAGCTCCGAGCAGGTCTACCGCGTGATGGACGGAGAGCTCGGTGCGCTTTTCCAGAAGGAGCTCGGGGCCAGAGGTCTGTACTGTTTGCCCCGCGGTCTGATGGAGAACGGCTTCCGCCAGATCTCCACGGTCGAGCGTCCCGTCAAGAGCGCCGACGATCTCATCGGCGTGACCATGCGCATCCCGGGCGGCCGGATGTTCTCCGACCTCTTCCAGTCGCTGGGCGCCGTCCCGGTCCACGTCACCATCGCCGAGCTCTACGACGCGCTGAAATCCCACCGCGTGCAGGGCCAGGAAAATCCCCTCGTCGTGACCGAGGTGAATCGTCTCTACGAGGTCACGCGCTACGTGGCCATCACCAACCACATGTGGTCGGGCTTCAACATGCTGGCCAATGGACGGTTCTGGAGCGGGTTGCCGGCCGACGTTCAAGCGATCATCGAGCGCAACGTGGCCATCCACGTGGCGCGGCAGCGCGAGTACACGCAACGCCTCAATCGCGAGCTCGAGTCCCGGCTCGCCCAGCGCGGGCTCGTCTTCAACCGGGCCGACGTGGCCAGCTTCCGCCGCCGGCTGGGCGACGCCTTCTACCGGCGCTGGAAGGCCGAACTGGGGACGACCGCGTGGCGGCTCCTCGAAGCCGAGGTCGGCCCGCTCATTTGATCGCGAGCGGGTTGACCGGCGAGCCGACGGCGCCGGTGAACGGCAGCGGCGGCGCCACGAAGAGGAACTCGAAGACGCGGTCCCGCGCGCAGTCTTCGGCCAGCTCGTCGAGCGCGAAGATCTCGCCGACCAGCATGCCCATGTTGGGGATGAGGACCTGGTGCACGGGCTGGTAGCTGTCGGGAATCTCGTTGGGCCGCACCTCCATGCCCCACGTGTCGGTGGCGATGGCGGCGAGCTGACGCTCGTGGAGCCAGCCGGCCGTCGAGAACGAGAGCCCCGGCGCGTCCCCGCCGGCGTAGTCGCCCCAGCCACCCTGCTGCTTGCACATCGCCATCTGTCCGGTCCGGACGAGCAAGGCATCGCCGGTACCGACCTTCACGTCGTGCGCGCGGACCGCGGCGTCGAGATCGTCGGGCGTGATCGCATACCCGGGTCGCAGCCAGTCCACGCCCTTGACGCGAGGAATGTCGAGCAGGACGCCACGGGCGACGACGCCGCGAGCCATCTTGTGGATGCCGTTCTTCTTGGCGCCCTCGCTGCTGACGAGGTTGGCGTCGTAGCCGTTGTAGAGCTGGCCGTCCTTGAAACAGTGGGAGAGCGCGTCCCACTGCGTCCCGCACTGGAGCGCCATGATGATCATGTCGTCGGCGAACCCGACGTTGCCCGGACGCTTGAACGCGCCCGTCGTGAAGTCCGGGCCGGTCAGGATCATCCGGTGGATGGGATTGAAGCGGCGCGGCTGGTTGATCTGCGGGCCTTCCTTGTCGAACGGGATCGCCAGCGAGAAGACCTGTCCGCGCTTCACCAGCCCGGCCGCTTTCACGATGGCGTCGGGCGTGATGTAGTTCAGCGTCCCCAGCTCGTCGTCCTTCCCCCACTTGCCCCAGTTGCGGTACTTCAGCCCCGTCTCACGGATGATGTCGGTCATCGATTGTCCCCTCACGACCCTGACGAAGGTCAGTCACCCTTCTTCTACAACGGTTCCCGCGCGTTGTCGCGGCCCCGCTGCCGAGCCCACGCGTGAGCTACGCGCCGAGACGGACCGGCGCCCAGACGATGACGCTCAGCCGCCGTGCGAACTGAACCACGGGCCGCCGGATGCCGACGGTCTGGCCGAAGCCTGGAGCCAGCCCATCCAGCAGCGTGTTGTGCGAGACGTGTGCCTCGGCGTCCTGGAGCGGCCATGGGACGTGATGGATCTCGGCGCGGTAGAGATGCCCTCGACGACTCGCGTACAGGCAGTACCGCTCGGTGAGCCACCACGACAACGTTCCGGGTGTGGCGGGCGCCCGGGGACCGACGGGCCCATACTCGACGGCCAACCCGCCCGCGGGCGCGTGACGATCGCGACGCTGACAGGCGTAGCGGATGCGTTCCGGCGTGCGCTCGATCGTGAACTCGGCGTGGTGGTACGGGAGATGGTACAGGGCTCGAGCCGCCGTCACCGCCAGCCGGCTGCTCGCGTCGAGGCTGAAGAACCACACACCGGGCTTGCCGTCGCGCGTGACGTAGGTGCGGACGTTCGTCTCCGCAAAGGAGGAGAGGCCCGGCACCGCAGGGATCCCGCGCGGCCGCAGCCCGGTGACGACGAATGGCGTGATGGAGACCCACGCGTCGCCGCGGTACGTGTCCAGGGACAGCCCGCGAGGGAGACGAGCGCGAAGGTCGTCGGGATCCATCGGCCAGTGCAAGAACACGAGGTCTTCCCACGTCTGCGCCATGACCCACGGTGCGCGCGGAAGCGGCCAGGGGCGGTGGGAGGACGGGTCACCGCCGTCATGGGCGAGCTCTCGGGCGAGGGAGGACGTCAGGCGCTCGAGCATCGCGCTCGACTTCCCCCTTGACAGCGATGTGAAACAGTAGTTTCATGTCGACCATGCCGATGCAACAACTTATCCTCCTCCTGGTCGGCGTGCCGCCGACGCCGTCGAGCCTCCGCGTGCGCGTGTGGCGTCGGTTGCGCTCGCTCGGTGCGGTGCCGCTCAAGCGCTCGGCCTATCTGCTGCCCGACACCCCGGAGCGGTACGAAGACTTCCAGTGGCTCGCTCAGGAGATCGAGCGCGAGGGCGGCGAGGCGACGCTCATTCGCATCCAGCAGATCGAGAACATCAGCCCCGAGAACGTGCAGCGGTTGCTCCACGAGCCGCGCGATCACGACTACCGCCAGCTCGCCGCGCGCTATCGCAAGGTGCTGCAGAGCCTCGACAAGAAACCCGCGGTCAAGGGCGCGCGCCTGCCGGAGGAGCTGGCGCACCTGGCCCGGGAGCACCAACGCATCCGGGACATCGATTACTTCGACGCCCCCAGCGGCGCCGAGGTCCGGCGTCTCGAGGAGGTCATCGCCATGCGCACTCGACGTCAGGAACCGGTCCATCGCGAAGAGCGCCGCCCCCTCGACCTGGCCGGGCTGCGCGGGCGACGGTGGGTGACACGTCCGCGCCCGCACATCGACCGCATCGCGTCGGCGTGGCTGATCAAGCGCTTCATCGATCCCGACGCGGAGTTCCTCTTCGCGTCTCCGGCCGAGTTCCCGAAGGACGCGATCCCCTTCGATGCGCCCGGCGTGGAGCTCAGCCATCAGGGCGAGGATTGTACGTTCGAGACGCTCGTCAAGCGGGCCCGTCTGCGCGACCGCCGCCTGGCCCGGCTCGCCGAGATCGTCCACGAGGCCGACCTGCGGGACGGGAAATATCCGCACGAGGAGGCGCGCGGCATCGACGTCGCCGTCCGTGCGCTGCTCGCCGCGTCGCCCGACGACCGGCAGGTCCTCGCGCAGGGCATGACGCTGTTCGAGGGCCTCTACGCCACGACGTCACGGAGGCCCTAGCATGCGCATCCTCACTCGCGGTGACGTCCTCGAGCTCCTGACCCTGCGTGACTGCATCGTTGCGGTGGAGGACGCGTTCCGGCTCCACGCCGAGGGCCGCACGCTCGGGCCCGGCGTCCTGGCCGTGCCCGCCGAGGGCGGCGGCTTCCACGTCAAGGCGGCGGGACTCGTCGGCGAGCGCAGCTACTTCGCGGCGAAAACGAACGCGAACTTTCCGGACAATGCGCGCCGGTACGGCCTGCCGACGATCCAGGGGACGGTCGTCCTCGCCGACGCGCGGACGGGTGAGCTCCTCGCAGTGATGGACTCCGGCAGCGTGACGGCGTTGCGGACGGGCGCGGCCACGGCGGTGGCCGCGAAGTTCCTGGCCCGCCCTGACGCGCGGTCCGCCACCATCGTGGGCTGCGGCGTCCAGGGCGAGATCCAGCTCGGAGCGATCGCCGCGGTGCTGCCGCTGCAACGCGCCTGGGTGCTCGACACCGATCACGCTCGCGCCGAAGGCCTCGCCGCCCGCGCCCAGGCGAACCTCGGCATCCGCGTCGAGGCCGGGAAGGATCTGCGTTCGGCGCTCCGCGGGAGCGACGTGTGCGTCACCTGTACCCCATCGCGCCGTCCATTCGTGTCCCGTGACGACGTCGCCGCGGGCACCTTCATCGCCGCCGTCGGTGCCGACCATCGTGGGAAGCAGGAGCTCGAGCCCACGCTGGTGGCGTCGTCGACCCTCGTGGTCGACGTGCTCGAGCAGTGCGCGGAGATCGGTGAGCTCCAGCACGTCCTCGCCGCCGGGCTCATGACGCGCGAGCAGGTGCACGCCGAGCTCGCGGACGTCGTCACGGGCCGCCGGCCCGGCCGAACTCAGGACGACGAGATCACCATCTTCGACAGCTCGGGCACCGCGCTGCAGGACGTCGCCGCGGCGGTGGTGGTCTATGAACACGCGCGCGCCACCGGGCGCGGCACGGACGTGACGCTCGATGCGTGAGTCACCTGCCAACGTGAGGACGAACACCTGTTCGGCGAGAGGAGAAATGTCATGAGATGGATCACTCGTGAACGCGCGCGGGTCGACCGGATCGCGTGTCCGTGGCTCATCAGCCGCTTCGTCGATCCCAAGCCGGAGTTCCTGTTCGTTCCCGCCCGCGAGGTCCGCGCGGCCGCCGAGCGGGAGCGCGCCATCCCCTACGACATCCCGGACGTGGAGCTGGGCCACCACGGCGCGCAGTGCTCGTTCGACGCGTTCATCGAGCGCTACGAGCTGAGCGACCCCGGGCTGCTGGCGCTCGCCGCGATCGTCCGCGGCGCGGACACCGACGATCGTGGCCTCACGCCCGAGTCCGCCGGTCTCTACGCCGCCGCGACCGGGTTTCAGGCGACCAGCCGCGACGACTTCGACAACATGACGCGCCAGTTCCCGATGTACGACGCCCTCTACGCGTACTGCCGCACCCAGGCCTCGGCGGTGCCGTCGACATCACGGGTGCTCTTCGTGTGCCTGCATGGCGCCGCCAAGAGCGTGGTCGGCGCGGCGCACTTCCGGCGGCTCGCGGCGGAGCGCGGGCTCGCCATCGGTGCCGTGGCGGCCGGAACCGAGCCGGACGCACAGCTGGCGCCCGGTGCGGTGAAAGGCCTCGCCGGTGACGGCCTCGAGCCGGCGCTCACCCGCCCCCGCCCGGTCACGCTCTACGACCTGGACAGCTCCACGCGCATCGTCAGCTTCGGCTGCGACGTCGTGGCCACTCGCGGCCAGCGTGTCGAGCAGTGGGACGTGCCGGCGGTGAGCGACGGTTACGCGGCCGCGCGCGACCGCATCGTGGCCAACGTCGAGCGGCTGGTCGCCGATCTCGCGGGCGGGCGCTGAGGTGGCGCTCCGGCTCCTCGGCTTCGTCGATCTGCCCGCACACGCCAAGGCCGGCGGCTTCGATCACGCCGCCGTGCACGAGCCGACGGGACGGATCTACGTGGCGCACACCGCCAACGACGCCGTCGACGTGATCGACGTCCGGACGCAGCGGTACGTCGGCTCCATTCCCGGGCTCACGAGCGTGGCGGGAGCGCTGGTCGCCGAGCCCGATCTCGTCTTCACGTCGAACCGGGGAGAAAACACGGTCGCGATGTTCACCACCGCCGAGATGCCACGCGTCGAGAAGGTCGGCGTGGGGGTCCGGCCGAACGGGCTCGCCTACGATCCGCGGCGCGGGCGGCTCCTCGCCGCGCACGTCGGAGATCCGGGTATTCCCGGCTCGTGCACCGTCTCGATCGTGGATGTCCGTGCCCGGAAGCGTCTCGCCGACGTGGCCGTCGCCGGACGCACCCGCTGGACGGTCTATGACCCAGTTGCCGACGCCTTCCACGTCAACATCGCCGAACCGCCTCAGATCGTCGTCGTCGACGCCGGCGATCCGGTCCGTATCCGTCGGGTGGTCACGATCCCCCATGCGGGGCCCCACGGGCTCGACATCGACGTGGCGCGTCGCCGGCTGTTCTGCGCGTGTGACGCCGGCGTGCTCGTCGAGCTGGACGCGGACAACGGTAAGGTCGTCGCGACCAACGGGATCGCTGGCGTTCCAGACGTGGTCTTTTTCAACGTGGCGCTCGGTCGGCTCTACGTCGCGATCGGTGATCCCGGCGTCATCCAGGTGTTCGACACGGCGCCGCTCTGTCACCGTGAGACGGTGACGACGGAGCCGGGCGCCCACACGCTCGCGTTCGACGCCGCGCGCAACGTCGTGTGCGCGTTCCTGCCGGCGACGCATCGCGCCGCCGTGTACGCGGACGACGCACCATGATCACGGCCCTCGCAGACTCGACCATCCGCGACCCACACATCAAAAGAGAGGATGAAGATCATGCACCAGGAGATCATTCCGATCCCGGTCAGGCCCTGGACGCTGAACGGCATCTCTGAGCGGATGCTCGTCAGCCATTACGAGAACGACTACGGCGGCGCCGTGCGAGCCCTGAACGCTGTTCGGGCCGAGCTGGCCGCTCTCGATGCGAAAGCTCCCGGCTCCAGGCTCCGCGCCCTCAAGCGCGAAGAGCTGATCGCCATGGGCTCGGTGGCGCTGCACGAGCTGTACTTCGGGAACCTCGGCGGCGAGGGCAACAAGATCCCCGACAATATCCGCGCGATCCTCGAAGAGCACTTCGGGAGCGTCGCCGCCTGGCGGCGCGAGTTCGTGGGGACCGCGCAGTCGCTCGCGGGCGGCTCGGGCTGGGTGCTGCTCACCTGGTCGCGGCGGCAACGGCGGCTCCACAACCAGATCGCGCTCGATCACTCGCAGGCGGCCGTCGACTCCGCGCCCGTGCTTGCGCTGGATATGTACGAGCACGCGTATCACCTCGACTTCGGCGCGAATGCCACGGCCTACATCGATGCCTTCATGCGCAACGTCGACTGGACTGCCGTGGCGGAGCGGATGGCCGCCGTCCACGCCGATCGCGCGCTGCCGAGCGACGACCCCTCCGACCAGAGCCTGCCGTCGCTCTCCGTCGAGGAGCTGGCCGCACGGCTTGCCAAGGGCGAGCCCGTGCAGGTCCTCGACGCACGGCCGCGGCACCACATCTCGCGGACGGTGGACCTGATGGAGGGCGCGGTGTGGCGTGATCCAGATCGGGTGGAGGAGTGGATCGGCGAGCTCTCATCGGACACGCCGGTCGCCGTCTACTGCGCGTACGGCTTCCACGTCGGCTGCAACGTGACGCGCACGCTGCGTGAGCGGGGCTTCGACGCGCGTTACATCCGGGGCGGCGTCTCCGCGTGGTACGCCGCCGGTGGCGCCCGGGCCCTGCGGCCGGCGACCGGATAGCTCGTGGTGACCGCGGCCGGAGGAACCGCCTCTGCGGTCGCGGTCGGAGCCCCCACGAATTTCGGAAACGGAGGCGCAACCGTGCAGTGTGGCCGATGCCGGGCCGAGAACCGCGAGGGCCGGCGCTTCTGTGGCGAGTGCGGCTTCCCGCTCGCCACCACGTGCCCGTCGTGTCGCTTTGCCAACGAGGGCCACGAACGGTTTTGTGGCGGCTGCGGCAGAACGTTGGTCCCACCGGCACCTGCCGGCGAGCCGAGGTTTCAGTCCCCCGAGACGTACACCCCGAAGCATCTGTCCGAGCGCATCCTGTCGTCGAGGACGGCGCTGGAGGGAGAGCGCAAGCGGGTGACCGTGCTCTTCGCCGATCTGAAGAGCTCGATGGAGCTGCTCGCCGATCGTGATCCGGAAGATGCGCGCGCGATCCTCGATCCTGTCCTCGAGCTGATGATGGCGGCCGTCCATGGCTTCGAAGGCACCGTCAACCAGGTCATGGGCGACGGGATCATGGCGCTCTTCGGTGCCCCGATCGCGCACGAGGACCATGCCGTGAGGGCGTGCTATGCCGCGCTCCGGATGCAGGAATCCGTGCGAGCGTACGCGGCGAGCGCGCGGCGCTCTCATGGCGTCGAGGTCCAGATCCGTGTCGGGCTGAACTCCGGTGAGGTCGTGGTGCGATCCGTCGGAAGCGATCTCCGGATGGAGTACTCGGCGATCGGGCAGACCACGCACCTGGCGGCGCGCATGGAGCAGCTCGCGACACCGGGAACCATTCGGCTGACGGCTGACACCCTGCGCCTCGTCGAAGGATTCGTCGAAGTCACGCCGCTCGGCCCCGTGCCGGTCAAGGGCGTCCAGGAGCCCATCGACGTCTTCGAGGTGACCGGCGCCGGAGCGGCGCGGACGCGGCTGCAGGCGGCGGTCCTGCGCGGCCTCAGTCCCTTCCGAGGGCGCGATCGCGAGCTCGAACAGCTCGGCCTCGCCCAACAGCACGCGGGAGAGGGGCGCGGCCAGCTCGTCGCGCTCGTCGGCGAAGCCGGCGTCGGCAAATCGCGCCTCATCTACGAGTTCGTCCACTCCCCTCGCCTTCAGGGCTGGTCGATTCTGGAAGCGGCGCCGGTCTCCTATGGCCAGGCGACGAGTTATTTCCCGGTCATCGATCTCCTCAAGGGCTACTTCAAGATCCAGAGCCGCGACGAGCCCCGCGCGATCCGCGAGAAGGTAACGGGCAAGGTGCTCACGCTCGACGAGGCGCTGAAGCCGACCCTGCCCGCTTTGCTCTCGTTGCTCAGTGTGCCGGCCGACGACGACACCGAGTGGCGGGCCCTCGATCCCGGCGAACGCCGGCGGCGCACCCTGGACGCGGTGAGCCGACTGCTGCTGCGCGAGGCCCACGAGCAGCCGGTCCTCCTGATCTTCGAAGACCTTCACGGGATCGACGCCGAGACCCAGGCGGTCCTCGACGGTCTCGGCGCGAGCCTCGGGACGGCGCGCCTGCTGCTGCTGGCGACCCACCGTCCAGAATTTGCTCACGCCTGGAGCGACCAGTCGCACTATGCGCAGATGCGGCTGAGCTCGCTTCCCGCCGAGAGCGCGGGCGAGCTGCTCGATGCGCTCCTCGGCCCCGATCACGGCCTCGCGCCACTGAAGCAGCGCCTCGTCGAGCACGGCAATCCGTTCTTCCTCGAAGAGACCGTCCGAACGCTGGTGGAGACGAATCTCCTGGTCGGACAGCCAGGACGGTATCGCCTGACGCAACCGATCCATGCGCTCGACGTGCCGCCAACGGTCCAGGCCGTGCTGGCGGCGCGCATCGATCGCCTCGCTCCGGAGGACAAGCGTCTCTTGCAGACGGCCTCCGTCGTGGGCAATGACGTCCCGCTGTCCGTCCTTCAGGAGATTGCCGAGCTGCCGGATGAAGCCCTCCGTCGGGGCCTCGATCGCCTGCGCGCCGCGGAGTTCGTCTACGAGGCGAAGCTCTTCCCGGAGATCGAGTACACGTTCACGCACGCGCTGACGCACGAGGTCGCGTACGGCGGACTGCTCCACGAGCGCCGCCGCGTCCTGCACGCTCGCATCGTCGAGGCCTTCGAGCGCATCTACGCCGACCGGCTGGCCGACCACGCCGAGCGGCTCGCCGACCATGCGCTACGCGGGGAAGTCTGGGACAAGGCCGTTCGCTATCTCCGCGATGCGGTCGATCGACAAGCGGCACGCTCCGCGTACCACGAGGCTCGCAGCTCGTTGGAGGCCGCCTTGCGCGCGCTCGCTCGCCTCCCCGAGACTCGAGCGACCCAGGCCCGGGCCATCGATCTCCGTCTCGACTCTCGACTCGTTCTGGCCCCGCTGGGCCAGTACGACCGGATCCTCGAGTACATGCGCGAAGCCGAGGTCATCGCCCGTCAGCTCGGCGATCAACGCAGGCTGGGACTCGTCCTGGCCGACATGGGAGCGCGGCTCCGCAACGTCGGCGATCATCGCCGCGCGCTGGCCGCGAGCCAGCAAGCGCTCGACATCGCCACCGAGCTTGGCGAGCGCGGCATGCACATCGAGGCCCGCTATCGTCTGGCCCAGGCCCATTTCGCCGTCGGCGAGTTCGAGCAAGCCGTCACAATGTTTCGGCGAACGATCGAGTCTGGGACCTCCGGCGGCGTGGGGTTCGTGACCTGCCGATCCACCCCCTCACCCGTTCGACCGCGCTTTTTGGAGGCCTGGCCCCACGCCTGGCTGGGGCTCGCGCTCGGCCATCTCGGTCGCTTTGGGGAGGCCGTGCACCACGCGGAAACAGCGATGCGGATCGCCGAATCGGCGGACCACCTGCACACCGTGATCGAATCGTACGCCGCACTGGGGGGCGTCCATCTCGAGCGTGGTGAGCTGGATCGTGCCCGCCGGGCGTTCGAACGTGGCCTCGCGCTCGTTCGACCCCAGAGCGCCGGGGACGTGAATCTCCTCTCCGGCCTCGGGTACACCTACGCACTGTCCGGACGAGCCCGGGAGGCCGTTCCCCTCCTCGAAGATTCGATCCAGAGGGAGACGTCGATCAGCGCAATGGGACTGGGGCTCTCGGTGCGGCGGACGCGGCTGGCGAAAGCGTATCTGAGCATCGGGCGCCGGGACGACGCCTTGACCTGTGCGAGGAGCGCCGTCGAGCTGTCCACGAAGCACCACGAGCGCGCGAACCAGGCGCTGGCGCTCGAAGCGCTCGCCGACATCACCGCGTGCGACGACACGGCGGGTCCCGGCGACGCCGTCGACCTCTACGCCAGGAGTCTTGCCCTTGCGAACGAGCTCGGCATGCGTCCGCTCGTCGCCCACTGCCGAGCCGGCCTCGGTACGCTTCATCGTCGCATCGGTTCGCGTGGCGAATCCGATGACCACCTCGCTGCCGCGGCAGTGATGTACCGTGAGATGGGGATGACGTACTGGCTGGAGGGACGGGAGCGAGACGTGAACGGGTGATGCGCCCGATCATCCTTGCCCTCATCGCGGCGCTGCTGTTCGGGCTGAGTACCCCGGCGGCCAAGATCCTCCTCGACACGACCGACCCCTGGTTGCTCGCAGGCCTCTTCTATCTCGGCTCGGGGCTGGGGCTCGGCGGCCTGCGCGTCATCCTGCTGTTGATCGGTCGGGCTCCCAGAGACGCTCCGCTTCGTCGTCGCGACGTGCCGTGGCTCACGGGCGCCATTCTCACCGGCGGGATCGTCGGGCCGGTGTTCTTGATGTTCGGCCTCGCCGGCGGCTCAGCCTCGCAGGCGGCCCTGCTGCTGAACCTCGAGGGTGTTCTGACCGCCGCGCTGGCGTGGCTCGTGTTCCGGGAGCACGTCGACGCCCGGATCGCCCTCGGCATGGCGCTCATCACGGGTGGCGCACTGGTCCTGGCCTGGCAGCCCGATCGCGGCGAGCCCATCGGCCGTCACGCGGTGTTCGTCGCAGGCGCCTGCCTGGCCTGGGCCCTCGACAACAACCTCACCCGCAAAGTGTCGGGCGGCGACGCCACGCTGGTCGCCGCCCTGAAAGGCGGCGCCGCCGGAGCCGTCAACCTCACGATCGCGATGGCGATGGGCGCACCGTTCCCCGGATGGGGCGACGCCTTCGGTGCCGCAGCGGTCGGCCTGCTCGGTTACGGCGTGAGCCTGATGCTGTTCGTGCTGGCGCTCCGCGAGCTCGGCGCCGCACGCACGGGCGCCTACTTCTCGACGGCACCGTTCATCGGAGCCGTCGCTTCGATCGCGATGCTCGGGGAACCGGTCAGTCGCCGGCTCGCTGCCGGTGGCCTCTTGATGGCCGCCGGCGTCTGGCTCCACGTCAGCGAGCGACACGTGCACGAGCACGTCCACGAGCCGCTCGCCCACGAGCACATCCACCGACACGACGACACCCATCACGCCCATGAGCACGAGGCCGGGACGAGCGAGCCACACTCGCACTGGCACGTGCACGGTGAGCTACGTCACAGCCATCCTCACTATCCCGACCTCCACCACCGCCATCGGCACACCTAGCGAGTGGGTGGGCTCGCGACGGCGCCGGGCGGCAGGATCGGCGCAGTGACGAAGTCTGCCGGCGACGGGCCGGTCAGTGACTCGAGGAACGCCACGATCTCCGTCACCTCGCCGGCCGTCAGCGTGCGGCCGAGCTGAACGCGCGCCATGATGCGGACCGCTTCGGGCAGGGTCGCCACCGAGCCGTCGTGGAAATACGGTGGCGTCATCGCCACGTTCCGGAGACTCGCGACCTTGAAGACGTGGAGATCCGCGGGGTCCTGCGTAACGTCGAACCGTCCCTTGTCGACAATGGGGCTCCCCGTGGCGCGCCAGTAGTCCTCCATGAGCCCGAACTTCTGGTACATCGTGCCGCCGACACCGACGCCGTTGTGGCAGGTGGCGCATCCCGTCCGGATGAACGTCCGGAGACCAGTCTGCGACGCGGTCGTCAGGGCCCGGTCGTCGCCCTGGAGAAATGCGTCGAAGGGTGCCGGTGTGAGAAGCGTGCGCATGTACGAGCCGATGGCCTTGCCCCAGTTGTCCGGCGTGATCGGGTCCTCCTCGCGCGGAAAGGCTGCGGCGAACAGCGGAGCGTACCCAGGGATCGCCTTGAGCTTGGCCATCGCACTCGCGAAGCTCGGATTCCCGTACGCCAGCGGTGCGATGAGCGACTTGACGGACAGATCCTCCACCGACGTCCGGTCACCTCGCCAGTGCTGCACGAACTGAACCGCGGCGTTGAACACCGTTTGCGCGTGACGCGGGTGTGTCCGATGCTCGGCGCCGATGGACGTGGGCAATGCGTCGGTACCGTACAGCGCGGGCTGGTGGCACCGCGCGCAGCTCACGGCGCCGTCGGCCGAGATCCGCGGATCGAAAAACAGGAGCCGGCCGAGGTGAACGCGCTCGGGAGTGACAGGATTCTCGGCTGTTCCCAGGTCGCGAGGCAGCGACGCGAAGAGAGCACTGGCTTGGGCACGAAGATTCGTGTCCGCCGCCTCGGCCAGCGTCACCACGGCGAACAGCATGACCAGCGGGCCCGACCACAGCACACGTCCAGCGTGACCCATAGGAGCCTCCTTCGACGCGGCGAGGCCGTCGTCGCCCGTGCCCACGGACTCGTGGGCGCTCACGGATGACGAACGGCGCGCAGTGATCCGGCGGTGGCCTTCACTCCGTAGGCATTGGAAGTGAGCGTCGATCCTGCCGCGGATCCGGACCTGGTGGGTCGTATGCGCCTCGGCGACGAGTCGGCGCTCGAGTCGCTGTATGCGCGCTATGGCGGGCTGGTCTACACACTCGCCCTGCGGATCGTCGGGGACCCCGAGCTTGCCCGTGAGGTCGTTCAAGACACGTTTCTTCGCTCGTGGGACGGCCGCGAGACGTATGACGCCCGACGCGGTCGCGTGCCCTGGTGGCTCATGGGAATCGCCCGGAACCGGGCCATCGACCTCTTACGCAGCCGGTCCCACCAGGCGCGCATGCGCGAGCGCACGGCACCTCTCCCCGAAGTTCCCACAACCCTCCCGCGCGATCCGGTCGACGCCGTGGTCTCGCGTCGCGCTGTCCTCGATGCCCTGCGTGAGCTGTCGGAGGGACAGCGACGCGCAATCGAGCTCGCCTACTACGGGGGGCTGACGCAGACCGAAATCGCGAACGAGCTGGGCGAGCCCCTGGGGACCATCAAGAGCCGCACACGCGAGGCGCTGGAGCGACTTCGGAAGGTTCTGGGGCCGCTCATCCAATCTGCGGGAGGTCGGACATCGTGATCGACAGCAGCGAGCACGTCGTCGACGACCTGGCAGCGTATGCCCTCGGCTCGCTCGAGACGGGCGAGCATGCGCGAGTGGATGAGCACGTGGCCGGCTGCCCGTCGTGTGCGAGCCGTCTCGCCGAATACCGTGGGCTCGCTGGCGCACTGCCGCTGGCCCTCGCCCCGATCTCGCCGCCCTCCGACCTGTGGGACGCGATCCGCTCCGAGGCCCGCCGGCGGCGGCTCCGGCCACGGATGCGGTCGGCGATGGGAACCAGGTGGTTTCGGGCCGCGCCGTGGATCGCGGCCGCCGTCGTGGCGACGTGGCTGGTCACGTGGAACGTGCGGCTGCAGAGTGAGCTCACACGGTATACGCAAGGGCCGCAGGTCGAGAAACTCGCACGCCGGCCCGCCCGACTCGTCATCCTGACGGGCGCGGCCGGATCGCAAGCGAGTGCCCGGGTGTTCGCGGCCGTGGACGGCCAGAGCGGTCACATGGCCATCACGGGATTGGCTCGGCTACCGGCCGGTCGCGTGTATCAGTTATGGTTCTTGCCAAAAGCCGGGCCCGCGCTGACCGCGGCCACGTTCACCGTGGACGCCGACGGCCGAGCGTGGGTCGTGATCCGGGTGCCGGCCGACCTCGACGACACACGCGGCCTCATCGTGACGGAGGAGGCGGCACCAGGCAGTCCGGCGCCTACGGGGCCGCCTCTCCTCGAGGCTCGCCAGTGGCGGTGATCCATCACGGCCAGGTCTGACTCGAAATCACGAGACGCCCCACCGCCTTCCATCCGAGGATGGCAGGCAAACGGCTTCTGAGCACGCCGAAGATCGTGCGTGATCACCAGCATAAGGCGACGATCTGGGGACTAATCGGTGAGCTTCCCGTCGCGAAGGGAGTGCGCCTCGTCGGCGAGGTGAACGGAGAGAAACCCCGGCGTGAGAACCAGCGCGATTCCGCGCCTCGGTGTCATCTGGCAGCCCTGATCTTCGAAGAACGTGTGGTTCGACGCGGGCCTCCAGCGAGGGTTCACGCGCGGCGTCCCCGACTGGCAGTTCACCCTCGGACTCACGTTCGGTTTTTCGACGTCCTCGCTGACCAAGGGCTCGACGGCTCTCGGAACGCACTGAAGCCTCGGTTACTTCACCTTCGCACGACAGTAGGCGTACAGCGCGTCGTACGCCGGGAACTGTTTCGCCATATTGTCGTGGTCGTCCTTCGCCATCGCCTGGAAGCCGGTCGCGAGCGCGTAGAGTCCCGGGGACTCGGGCGTGAGCTGGCGCGCGTCCGTGTCGGCGCCTCGCACGATCAGCGCCATCGTCTTGAGCGCGGGTTCCTCGAGCTTGTACTTTTCGAGGAAGGCATCGAACGAGCATCGCTCGCCGTGGTGGCCGAGCTCGACGCCGGGAATGTCATATGGAGTGGCCCCCTCGCGCGCGGCCACCTGCTTCACTTGATCCGATGGCACGAACAGGAACGTCGGCTCCTTGTCGATGAAACGACTGATGAGCCAGGGGCACGCGATCCGATCGACGCGCGCCTTCTCCCGGGTGACCCATTTCATGCGTCGCTCCTCCTACTTGCGGCTGTTGGTCTGATCGAGCGCCGCCTTGAGCGCCTGGGCTAGCTTCACCGGGTCGTCGTTCGCCCAGAAGTGCATGTAGAAGAGGCGCGGCGTGTCCATGAGGGCGTGATTGTGGATCGCCGTGACGTCGACGCCGTGCTGCCGAAGGGTCTTCGCCACGGCGTTCACTTCCTTGTCGATCAAGACGAAGTCGCCGGTGATCGCCGCCTTGCCGTCGCTCGTGGGCTGGAAGTTCATCACCGTCACGACGCCCATGGTCGGAAGCAGCGGCTGGCCCATCTCCGTGATGGTCTCGGCGCGGGGGACCGTGACCTGGAACACGCCGGCACCGACCTCACGGCCGGAGCGACCGAGGGCTTGCTCGATGGCCTTCGCGTCGAGCGTAGGTCCGGTGGACGATGCCGGAGGCGGCGCCGAGCCGCCGAGTGGCGTGCCACTCGCGGACAACGCCTGGCGGAGCGCGCGTGCCATCTGCACGGCGTCACCGTGGCCGCTGTAGTGCATGTACATCGTGTGCGGCGACATCTCGTTGAGATGATTGTGGACCGCGGTCACCTCGAGACCACCCGCGAACAGACCGGACATCACCGCCGGGATCTCCTGATCGAGCAGGACGAGATCCCCCATGACCATGGCGTGGTCACCGATCTGCTTGAACGCCGCGTAGGATCCCAGGGCGAACCCGGCCTTCACCGGCACGCCCTTCACCGTGACAGTGAGGTCCGTGCGCGGCATCCCGATCCGGAAGACATCGCCGGCCTGCATCTGTCCCGACTTGCCGAGGGCTTGCTCGACGGCCTTCCAGTCCGGATCCGCAGCCCGCGCAACGACCGGCGCGGTGAGGGCGGCAACGGCGACCAGCGTGACGGCGTAGCTGAGGAACCGTGGCTTCATCACGGGCTTC
>Ga0209803_1001016_pt1 | contig 18663 bp, 13 predicted proteins | sample GraSoiAngelo_138_FD_185895 | JGI IMG/M metagenome (GOLD analysis project Ga0209803, IMG submission 185895) | Grasslands soil microbial communities from the Angelo Coastal Reserve, California, USA - 14_0929_09_40cm (SPAdes) (version 2) | ecosystem: Environmental > Terrestrial > Soil > Grasslands ...
TGGCGCTCCCTCCTTGAATGTGCGCCAGCTCCGCCTGGTTGACGCCGTGATGCTGCTCGGGACGGTCGGTCGCGTACCAGCCCCAGAGCCCTGCGATGAGCACGCCCGCAGCGCCGGCCGCATAGAATGCGCTCTGCCACCCGAAGTTCACCATCATCCACGCGACGAGCGGGGGTGTGATGGCCGAGCCGATGCCGATGCCGCCGATCGAGACGCCCATGCCAAGTCCCCGCTCGCGGAGCGGAAACCAGTTGGCGACCGAACGATTGAAGTTGGGCAGCGCCGCAGCCTCGCCGACGCCGATCAGGAACCGGATCAGGATGAGCGAGCCCAGGATCCCCAGCCACTCGGTCATCGGCAGGGTACCGGCGACGGCGGTGAAGGCGGTGAACACGGACCACCAGACTACGGCGACGGCCAGCACCAGGCGGGTGCCCCACCGGTCCCCCAGCCATCCACCCGGGACCTGGAAGAGAGCGTAGCCCAGTACGAAGGCCGAAAAGACATAGCCCATTTGCATCTGGGTGAGCCCGAGGGCCGGCATCATCTGCCGCGCGGCGACCGAGATGTTCACCCGGTCTACATAGGTGATGATGCTGATCAGCGTCAGCAGCGCCAGGATCTTCCAGCGCGTACGGGAGGGGGCAGGGCCGGAGGCGGGCTTGGTCGAGGACGAGGGCACGGCGCGCGGATTATACCTTCTCTGTCATGCAGAGCAAAGCAAAGGGGTGGGGTGACATCACCCGTTGGCATTTTGCGCGCCGTCGGGTAATATCGGCGCTGTGTGGAACCTTCGTCGCAAGGTCGCGTGGCTCGTCCTCCTGCCCCTCGCCCTCCTGGCCGCTCTTCTCCTCTCACTGCCCCTGATTCTCAACAGCGCTGATTATCAGGCCTTGCTGGTAAGAGAAGCCCAGGCCCAGCTTGGCCGCAAAGTGGAGATGAAACAGGCCCACGTGGAGGTGTTCCCGCACATCCGGATGGCGCTCGATGACGTCGTCATCCGGGAAGCGGACGGCCAGGAGGAGTTCCTCTCCACCGAGCACCTCTTCCTCGACTTACGGATCTTTCCGCTCTTGAAGCGCAAGGTTCTGCCCAAGCGGATCGCACTGGACATGCCTAAGGTGAAGATCAAGCGCGGTCCCGACGGCAAGCTGAACATCTCCGATCTTTTTGCCGCGACCGCCGACACGACCGGATTCACGACCCCGCTGCTGGGCGAGGAGGTGTCGATCGCTGACGGAGAGATAACGTTTGAGGACACGTACGGCTCAGCCACTCCACGCACCGTTTCGTTCCGGCATGTGAACGCCACCATCAAGCGGACTGGTGTGCACCTGGGGTACCGGTTCTTCGCTGCGATGCCCCAGGAGGACGGCGACGCCACGATCACGGTGACGGGCGTGGTCGCCCGACAGGCGATTGAGGAGGCAGGGGCGGGAGGCAGGGCGACCGGACGGGTGGAGGCCAAGCGGGTGGGCCTGGCGCGGCTCGCGCCGTTCCTGAACGACAATATGGTCCTGCGCGGAGTCCAGACGCCGGTTGATCTGGCAGCCTCCTACGAGTACCGCTGGGCCACGGGCACGCGCGCGCTGGACATCAAGAACCTGACCGCAACGGGCGGCGGGACGACGATCGCGGGCAGCATCGGCTTGGCCAAATTGTTCTCCCCCCGAATGCAGGTCAGGGCCTCGTTGTTGACGACCACGCCGTTCAAACTGGAGTCCCTTGTCGCCAGCATACCCGAGGAGGTGATCCAAACCCATTCGCTGGGGTTTTTGAAGGAGAGCCAGATAGCCGGTTCGGTTCAACTGGTCTGGTTACAGGTGGCGTGGATGCCTGAGCAGGAGCACCGGCTGACCGTCCAGGGGGAAGTGGACCTGACAGGGGGCAGCGCGGTGGTGGGCGTGCATCACGTCCCCCTTTCTGGTGTGAAGGGCAGGCTGGTGCTCACGGGTGACCGGATCGTCATCGAGCACCTGACGGGCCGTTACGGTTTGGCAGAGGTGACGGAGGGGAAAGGCGAGGTGACATCCCCCTCGCAGAATCCCAATCTCTCCCTGGACATCAAGGGCAAGGTCTCGGCCCAGGAACTGGCCGTGATCGTGGCCCGGTTCGCGCCGAAGTCGTTGTTGCCCGCGGGACCGGCCGGCCTCATGGGATTGCAGGGCGAAGCTGATGCTGTCGTCAAGCTGGCGGGTCCGCTGGCCAAGCTTGACCAGCTGGCGGTGGAGTGGGGCCTTGAGGTGAAAGACCTCGGCTTCACGGACCGGCGGCTGTCCCTCCCGTTCGCCGGCCTACGCGGCGGGGTGCATTCCGTCCGTCGCGGAGTCGGGTTTGAGCGGCTGAGCGGCCATATCGGCAAGTCTTCCGTGGCGCTAAACGGGGAGATCGCGGTCCAGTCCGATGACAAAGCCCATTACGCCCTGACGGTGTCCGGCCAAGCCGATGCGAAGGAGGCGTTGGGGGTCTTCGTGCGGGAGGCATCGAAGACATTCGTGGCGGACGGCGTTGCGGGCTTCGGATTCAGCGTCTTGGGACGGACCGGCGAGCTCCATAGCATCGGACGAGTGGATGTTCGCCAAACAGGGATCACCCACGCCGTCGGGGTCCGCAAGCCCATCGGCATACCGGGCGCACTGGAGTTCGATCTTTTCTGGGAGCCCGGTAGGAGCCTGAAAGTGCGGCGGCTCATGGTGGAGATTCCTCCACTCAGTGTCCACACGAAAGGGCTGCTGACCTTTTCGGAGCCGGGACGCTTTGAGCTTGACGTGAAGGTTCCGGCGTTTTCCTTCAAGGCACTGCCGAAAGGACTACTGGTCTCCAAGACCTCGCTGACCGCGGGGATGTTCCAGACCAGTTTTGTCGCAACCGGGCTGCTGGACAACTGGCGGGCCGCAAAGCTGAACGGGCAGGCGGAGGGGAAACAGCTCAGGCTCAAGCTCGAAGGGATGAGCGCGCCGATCGAAGATTTCAGCCTGCATATCTCTTTCGAAGACGACCACATTGCGATCGATCGTGGCACTCTGAGGATCGCGGACAGCCGGATCAACGCCATCGGGGATATCCGGGGATGGCGGGGCGTGCCGCGCATCCAGGCTGTGGTGGAATCGCCCAGCCTCGACCTGGCTTTGCTGATCCCCGAAGGCGAGCGCTCGCCGGTGCGGGGGGCGATGGAGGCGATCAGCGGGAACGCCAAGCTGGCGGCGACCGCCTCCGTCAAGCACGCCCGCTACCGGGGCGTCCCCTTCGACGAGGTCCAGGCGACGGTGAACGGCGCGGACGGCGTCCTGGTGGTGGACCCCATCACCGGCAGGACGGGGACAGGCACGCTCGCCGGACAGGCCCGCATTGCGTTGCCCCAAGGCAAACCGGCGTCGGTGGAGACAAGCCTGCACCTGCAAGGCATCGCGGTGGAGCCGGTGTTCCAAGCATTTGGCATCAAAGAGCCGCCGTTTACCGGCGTGCTCAAGCTCGATGGCGCGATCAGTGGAAACGGCAACGATCCTCGCGGGACTGCGCGTACCCTCAACGGGAATGTCCGGGTGGTGGTCGAGAAGGGGTATTTCCAGAGGCTCTCCGCGACCGCGAAGGTGGTCAGGTTGCTGGACCTCCCTAGGCTGTTGGCGGGCAAAGCGGAGGTTTCCGAGAAAGGCATGCCCTTCGACTGCATGTCCGGGCGGGTCGTCGTGAAGAATGGAATTGCGGAGATCCAGGACTATCGGCTGGACAGCCAGATCATGAAGATGACCGCCGCGGGCACCTATGACATTCCCAATGACCGCTACAATATGGTGATGGTCGTCACGCCCTTCGGCTCCTACGAAAGCATCCTGCAATCCATCCCGCTTTTCGGCAAGCTGTTCGCCGGGGAGCGCGAGGGATTCTCCACCGCCTTCTTTGAAGTCAAGGGTCCATTGACCGATCCCCAGGTCACATGGCAGCCGATAAAGTCGGTCGGGTCGGGATTGACCGGTCTTGCCCAGCTTGCCTTCGATGTCATGAAAAACTTCATCCTGCTTCCGAAAGAGGTGATTGCACCCTCGGAGAAGGCGTCGAAGTCGCCTTGCTCCGCTCAGTAAGGCCATGGTAGCATCACCGAGGATGTCCACCGAACCTGACATTCTGATCATCGCGGCAAGCGAGACCGATGCCAACCTCTATTACGCCACCCGGTTTCTGGCCCCGGACCCGTTCATCTTTCTCCGCATCAAGGGCGAGAAGATGCTCATCATGAGCGACCTGGAAGTGGACCGGGCGCGCGCCACGGCCGCCGTGGACACCGTCCTGTCCTACTCGGAGTACGAGGGACGACTCAAGCGACGGGGAGCAGCGTCGCCCGGCGCGGTGGACATCGTGGACGATTTCTTGAAGGAGCGGGGCGTCACACGCCTGCTCGTGCCGGAGAACTTCGGGTTCGAGTACGCCCGGCGGTTGCAGGAGCGCGGATACGTGTTGACCACCAAGCGGGAGCCCTTCTTCGAAGCGCGGGCCGTCAAGACCAACGAGGAAATTCAGGCGATCGAGGCCACGCAGCGCGCGGTGGAGCTCGCCGTCCAGCGGGCCATCGATCTCCTGCGGGCGGCCTCCGTGAAAGACGGCCTGATCGTCCACGAGGGCCGGCCCGTCACTTCCGAGCGCATCAAGAAGCTGATCAACGTGTCGCTGATGGAGGGGGACTGCGTGGCACAGCACACGATCATCGCCGGCGGGATCCAGGCCTGCGATCCCCACAACGAGGGGGCGGGCCCGCTCCGGGCCAACGAGCCCATCGTCATGGACGTGTTCCCCCGCAACACGACCACGCGCTACTTTGCGGACATGAGCCGCACGGTCGTCAAGGGCAGGCCGACGCTTGAGATGAAGCGGCTCTTCGACACGGTGCTGGCTGCGCAGGAGGAAGCCATTGCCTCAGTCCGTGACGCCGCGGACGGGCAGACGATCCACAGCGAGGTTGTGCGGCGCTTCGAGCAAGCCGGGTACAAGACCGGTCTACTCAACGGACGCATGCAGGGGTTCTTCCATGGCACAGGCCATGGGGTCGGGATCGACATTCATGAGATGCCGCGGATCAGCAAGTCCGGGTCCCGCCTCCAGACGGGGCACGTGGTCACCGTCGAGCCCGGCCTCTATTACCCGGGTATCGGCGCTGCCCGGATCGAGGACATGGTGCTGGTCACGGACGACGGCTGCCGCAATCTGACGAACTTCCCCAAGGTTCTCGCGATCGACTAGCGCCCGCGATGCGCCTGGCCTTCACAATTCGTAGGTACCACCCCGAACTGGACGCCGCGCCTCACGACGAGACCTACCGCCTCGAGGTCACCCGGGGAATGACCGTCCTCGACGCGCTCATCCGCATCAAGAACGAACAGGACGGCCGGCTGACGTTTCGCTACTCCTGCCGATCCGCGATCTGCGGGTCGTGCGCGATGACCATCAACGGCGCGGAGAAGCTGGCCTGCCGGACTTCTGTCCGCAAGGAGTGGGAACGCCACGGCGTGATTAACATCGAGCCGCTGCGCCACCTGCCGGTGCTCAAGGACCTGGCGGTGGACATGCGCTCGTTCTGGGGCAAGGTGCAGGCGATCGAGCCCTGGGTGCAGGCCGAGCATCTTCCGCCGACCGGGCCGTTGTCCCTCCCGGCAGGCGCCGCCCAGTTCCACAACGTGGACGCCTGCATCATGTGCGGGGCCTGCGTCGCGGCCTGCACGGTGCACGAGGTGGACAAGGGCTTTCTGGGACCGGCCGCGCTGGCGAAGGCCTACCGGTTCGTGGCGGATCCCCGTGAGGACAGCACCGCACGGACGGCTCGGCTGGAAGCGCTCCAAGGCCCGACCGGGATGTGGGACTGCACCCGTTGCAACTTTTGTGTCGAAGTATGCCCCAAGGATGTCAAGCCGATGGAGGCGATCATCCGCCTGCGCCGCGCGGCGATCCAGGCGCGCCTGACCGACACCGATGGAGCCCGGCACGTCGTCGGGTTCCGGGACCTGATCGCGCGATTCGGGCGCCTGAACGAGGCGCTGATGCCCCTCAAGGTCGTTGGTCCCAGCCTGCGCCGGTTTCTTCACGTGCTGCCGCTGGGCATCCGAATGCTGCTCAAAGGCAAGGTACCGAACCCGCTGCATCCGCCGATCGAAGGTGTGCAGCATGTCCGGGCTTTGCTGGAGCGGACCGGGCGATGAGCGAGAACGCCGCCGCCAACAAACCTCAGTTCCGGACGTCGCACATCCGGATCAAAAACCCCGAGGCCTGCCTGAAGTGCGCCCGCAAGCAGTGCACGATCGTCTGTCCAGCCGGGGTCTATCAGTGGGACGCGGAGCGCTTGAAGATCCACGTGGACTGGCCGGCGTGTCTGGAGAGCGGGGCGTGTCTCGTCGCCTGTCACGAGTTCAAGAACATCGAGATGACGTATCCAGACGCCGGCCAGGGGGTGCGGTACAACTATGGGTGAGGGGTGCCGGAAGATGAAATGGCGGGTCCTGTCGCCTGCGCACGTTTTTTTCTTCGTAGGGGCAACCCTATGTGGTTGCCCTCTCCTGGGCGGACACGCAGGTCCGCCCCTACGCGTCGCGGCCTGGATCGGCGCCACCCGCTATCTTCATCTATGAGCGTGAGATGTAGATGTCGCTGAAGTATGCGCTGTATCCGGGCTGTGCGGCGAAGGGGGCGACGCCGGAGCTCTATCAGTCCACGATGGCCATCATCGGGCGATTGGGGATCGAGGTCACCGAGTTGACCGCTTCCTCTTGCTGTGGCGCGGGCGTGGTGGCCGAAGCGGACCCCGATGGGGCCCTCGCGCTCAACGCGCGCACCTTCGCGCAGGCGGAGCAGCTTGGCCTCGACATCATGACGATCTGCGGGACCTGCCAGGGCGTCATGAGCACCGCCAACCGGCAGCTCAAAGCCGACCCGGCGCTGCTTCAGCGCGTCAATCGCCTGCTGGAGCCGGAAGGCCTCGCCTATCAAGGCCGTGTGCAGGTCAAACACCTGCTCTGGATCGTAGTCCGGGAAGTGGGGCTGCACAAGCTCAAGGATGAAGTGCAGGTGACGCTGGGCGATCTGAAGATCGCGCCGTTTTACGGCTGTTATATCTTAAGGCCGTCTTGGGATCTCGGCTTCGACGATCCCGAAAATCCCACTTCGCTGGAGAAGGTCATCCGAGCGGTGGGAGGGGAGCCGGTGGACTATGGAGGGAAGATCAAGTGCTGCGGGTTCCCGATCATTCTGGAGAAGGAGGACATCGCGCTGGCGATGAACGGTACGAATCTCAAGGAGGCCAAGGAAGGCGGCGCGGATGCGATGGTCACGCCCTGCCCCCTCTGTCACATGAGCCTGGACATCTATCAGGAACGAGCGGCCCGCAAGGTCGAAACGAGCCTGAACCTGCCCATCCTGCACTTGCCGCAGATGCTGGGGCTGGCGATGGGCGTGCCATCCTGGGAACTCGGCGTCGAGCGCCACTTGGTCCCCGTCGATTCGATCCTCCGCGTCGTGGATGAGAACAAACGGAAAGGGACAAAGGAGCAGAGTCAGTCATGACGGTGTTGACGTTGCACGACTTCAAGCAGTTCTCGTCGGACAAGATGAAGAAGAATAACCTGTTTCAGACGCCGAGGTTCTTTTGTGACATCTACGGCTTCGAGCCGGGACAGGCCCAGAAGGGCCACGTCCATGGCGATCAGGACAAGGTCTACATCGTGCTCGAGGGGCAGGGGACGTTCCAGGTCGGCAGCGAGGAGCGGGTCCTCGGCCCCGGCCAGGCGGTGATGGCGTCCGCCGGCATGGAGCACGGCGTCCGCAACCACACCCAGCAGCAGCTCAGCGTACTGGTCTTCGTCGCGCCAAATCCATCATAATATGTGGGTATGGCAACGCGTCGCGCCATGCTGATCGCCGGCCGGTGGGTGGAGACCGGCACGACCAGCCCCATCCGCAATCCCTACAATGGGGCGGTCCTGGCGGAAGTCTGCCTGGCGGGTGAGGCAGAGGCCGACGAGGCCATTCGGGCGGCGGTGTCGGCATTCGCCGTCAGTCGCAAGCTGCCGGCCCACGCACGGTCCGCGGCGCTACAGAAGATTGCCGCTGAGATTACCGCCCGCAAAGAAGACTTCGCCCGCTGCCTGTCCTCTGAATCGGGCAAGCCTATCACCGACGCACGCCGCGAGATCGGGCGCGCCATCACCACGTTCACCGTCGCCGCGGAAGAAGCCAAGCGCATGCCCGGCGAGATCGTGCCTTTGGATATCACGCCGGGGACCGATAATCACTTTGGGCTGTATCGTCGAGTGCCAATCGGACCCATCCTTGGCATCACGCCGTTCAACTTTCCACTGAACCTCGTCGCCCACAAGGTCGCGCCAGCGTTGGCGGTCGGGAATCCCATTGTGCTGAAGCCGGCGCCGCAGACGCCGTTGACCTCATTGATGCTGGGAGACGTCATCCTCCAGACCGGTTTGCCGGCCGGGATGGTCAGCATCCTGCCCTGCACAAACGCCGTGGCCGAGCGCATGGTCACAGATGAGCGGCTCAAGATGTTGAGCTTCACCGGCAGCGCCGCGGTGGGCTGGATGCTGAAAAACAAGGCTGGCAAGAAACGCGTGGTGCTCGAACTCGGCGGGAACGCCGGCGTGATTGTCGAGCCCGACGCCGACTTGGACCACGCGGCGGACCGCTGCGCGGTCGGTGGCTACGTGTATTCAGGCCAGACCTGCATTTCGGTCCAGCGGATCTACGCGCACGAGTCCGTCTATCAGAAGTTTCTCGACAAGCTGCTCCAGCGCGTGGCGGCGCTGAAGGCCGGCAATCCCGCCGAGGACACGACCGTGATCGGACCTCTCATCGACGAAGGGGCCGCCAAGCGAGTCGAGGCCTGGATCCAGGAGGCGGTCAAGGGCGGCGCGCGGTTGCGAATCGGCGGGAAGCGGCAGGGGAGCGTCGTCGAGGCGACGGTCCTCACAGACGTGACGCCGCAGATGAAGGTGAGCTGTCAGGAGGTCTTCGGGCCGGTTGTGACCGTGAGCCCGTACGTGAAGTTCGAGGACGCGCTGGCGGGAATCAACGACTCGCCGTACGGCTTGCAGGCCGGCGTGTTCACGCGGGACATCAAGAAGGCGTTTCAATCCTTCCGGGATCTGGATGTCGGCACGGTGCTGATCAATGAAATTCCGACCTTCCGCGCCGACCACATGCCGTACGGTGGGGTGAAGGACTCCGGCCTGGGCCGCGAGGGCCTCCGCTACGCCATCGACGAGATGACCGACATCAAGCTGCTCGTCCTGAACCTCTCCTGACCAATACCCGAAGAGCGGGTCCTGTCACCGGGTACCCGGATGTGCTCGCGCGGGGTACTCGTTGCCTCTTCGTTGCAACGGGTCGAAACGCCGTCGCAGCCCCGCGGACTCGTCTGCGGCCTGGAACGCTGCGCTCCTCCGGGTACCCGGCGCCACCCGCTAAGAAGGTCGCCGTCACCCCCTCGCCTCCGGCAGAATCGGCGCCACCCGCTCTTGTCAGTCGGAAGCGGTGTCCGCCCCCTTTTCTACCCACCAACTACGGAGTTAAATTTCGCATTTGATTTGGCCGCTCCTGCATCATCCTCTGGCACTCCTCAGAGCAGGGTCCTACAAATGGAGGATCTGGCGGCGTCGCTCCCGGCGCGTTCGAGCGCACCCCCCAATTAGATGCATTACAAGGTATGTCTCCGCTTGGGACAAGCATGGAGGGATCGATGATCGGCGGCCTCGTCGCATCGGGATTCGGTGGTATGGTCTGTGTCTTTGGCGGCGGATCGGGACAGGGAGGAAGTTTATCTATCTGCGAGGAGTCCGCAGTGCCATATCCCGGTATACCGGTGACGACCAGGCCAACAAGAAGCAGGATCGGCGCGCACAGAGACCTTCTTGGCATAAACCTTCTCATAGTTCAACTCCTTGTTGGAGAGCAAACCCATGATAGATTGTAACACCACGAGGACTAAAAACGCGGACAGCCAGAAAGAAAATTGGTTTCGCGCTGGTGCACGGGCCTGAGACCCGCTTGCCTTAAGAAGGGTGGGAACTTCCTTTTCCGTCGCCGGCGGCGGTCTTGTCGGTCTTGGGCTTGTCGAAGAGCAGGACTAGGACGATACCGATCAGTCCGAACACACCCATGATGAGCATCGCTAAGCCGAAAGGTGTCATGGCGGCGCTCCCTTCTCGAAGATGATCGCTAAACTGAAAAACATCACTGTTATTCCCAGTCCAATGATCACCTCGAAAAACGTCCGACTTTGATTCAAAGCCGGATTCAGCACGGTGACCGCAAAGGCGACCTTACTGATATCGTAGCAATATTTAACGAGGCTTTCGCGGTGCTTGTCAAGGTTCATACTGACACTGAGACAGACGTATGGTAGGAAAGGTTGAATGGGGAGGGTGATTTTTCTCAGGACGGATGTGAGAAAGGGGACAGGCACGCCTAGGGCAGGCGAGCCAGTCCCCTACGAGACGAGCTTCTTAACTTTGTCCACGATGTGGCGGGCGCTGATGCCGTAGCGGTCGAGGAGCTGCTCTGGTTTGCCGCTGTGCGGGATCTCCGTCACGGCGAGCTTGTGCACCTTCACGCCGTCGGCGTTGACTGCGGCCAGCACCGCATCGCCCACGCCACCGTGCGCGTAATGGTCCTCGACCGTGAGGATCAGGTTGTTCGTCGCGCGGGCGCAGGCGAGCAAGGTCGCGCGGTCGATGGGCACGATGCTGTAGAGGTCCACGACCCGGATGGCGATGCCCTGCTTGGCCAGTTCGTCATGGGCCTTGAGCGCTTCGAACACGGTCACGCCGGCAGCGACCACCGTGACGCGGTCCTTGGCGCTCTCCCGCAGCACCTTTGCCCCGCCGATCGTGAACCGCTCATCGTTCTTATAAAGGATCGGCGTCTTGGGGCGTCCGGTGCGGATGTACACCATCCCTTGGTGGTCCGCGGCCTGCGCTGTCAGCCAATGGGTGCAGACGGCGTCGGAAGGATAGAGCACCACGACGCCCGGCTGCGCGGCCATCATGGCCAGGTCCTCGAGTCCCATCTGCGACGGCCCGTCTTCGCCGATGGATACCCCGACATGGGAGCCCATCAGCTTGATGTTCGCCCGGCTGATGGCCGCCATGCGGATGAAGTCGTAGGCCCGGGTCAAAAAACAGGCGAAGGTGGCTGCAAACGGAATCTTGCCCTGGCTGGCCAGTCCGACCGAGATCCCGATCATGTTCTGCTCGGCGATGAAGATCTCGAAAAACCGCTCGGGGAACTTCTTGGCGAACTTGTCGGTAAACGTCGAGTTCTTGACGTCGGCGTCGAGGACGACGACGCGAGGGTTCGCCTCTCCCAGTTTGACCAGGGTCGCGCCGAAGGCCTCCCGCGTGGCCACGAAGTCCGTGGGGGCGTATTCCGGAGGCGCGACCGGTTTGGCCGGCGCCGGTGATAGAGAAATCGGATCCGGCTTGCGGATCTCCACCGTCGGCGGCGTGGGAAGGAGCCGAGCGCTCAACTCGGCCAGCGCCTTGTCGGCTTCCTCGCCTTTCTTCAAAGGCTTGCCGTGCCAGTCCGGTTTATCCTCGACGAATGAAATGCCCTTCCCCTTGAGTGTGCGGGCCAGGACGACAGTGGGCCGGCCTTTCGTCTGAGCCGCTTGTGCGAACGCGTCCAAGAGCTTGGCGATATCGTGTCCGTCCACGGGAATGGCATTCCAGCCGAACGCGCTCCACCGCGAGCGGTAAGTCTCCACATCGTGCTGCAGAAGAGTGGGATCACTCTGGCCGAGACGGTTGATGTCCACGATCGCGCAGAGATTGTCGAGCTGGTAGTGGCGCGCGATCTCGGCAGCCTCCCAGTTGGAGCCCTCCATGGACTCGCCATCGCCCATCACGACGTAAGTGCGGTAGCTCGACCTGTCCAGGTACTTGGCGTTGATGGCCAGCCCGATGCCGGCGTTGAGCCCTTGGCCGAGCGAGCCCGTCGCCACATCGACAAAGTTCAACCTGGGCGTAGGGTGGCCTTCGAGGTCCGACTCGATGGTCCGCAAGCGCAACAGCTCGTCCGGATTGAACGCACCGGCTTCGGCCCAGGCCGCGTATAAGAGCGGCGCCGCATGGCCCTTGGACAGGACGAATCGGTCGTTGTTCGGGTACTTGGGGTTTTTCGGGTCGAACCGCATGACCGCGAAGAACAGGGTGGCGACGATGTCTGCTGCCGAGCAGCAACTCGTCGGATGCCCGCTACCGGCTTCGGTCGTGGAGCGAACGCTCAGGATCCGCAGCCGGGCGGCGTAGTGATTCAGCGTGGAGACCAGGGAAACGGCGGGGATGGACGTGGGTGGCACGGAGAACTCTCCTTTATATAGTATATAGAGATAACGTGCGGACTTGCCAGCCTTGGCGGAGACTAGCAAAAGCCGTCAGGACAGTCAATTGCGTCTCCCGCATCGGCCGGACGTTCAATTGACAATTCCCACCGCACTTGTGTAGGGTGAAGCCCCTCCGATGTACTGGTCGGGAGACCGCAGCCAGTGACCCTTCAGAATCTGCTTCTCGCCTTGCATCGCTTTTGGGCCGACCAGGGTTGCGTCATCCACATACCCTATGACTTGGAAGTCGGCGCGGGGACGTTCCATCCGGCCACGTTTCTCAAGGTGCTGGGCCCCGACCCCTGGCGCACGGCCTACGTGCAGCCCTGCCGGCGGCCGACGGACGGGCGGTATGGAGAAAACCCCAACCGCCTCCAGCATTACTACCAGTACCAGGTCATCCTGAAACCCTCGCCGGACGATGTCCAGGACCTCTATCTCCAGAGCCTTCGCGCGCTCGGCATCAACCCCAAGCAGCACGACATCCGGTTCATGCAGGACGACTGGGAGTCACCCACGCTCGGGGCCTGGGGGCTCGGGTGGGAAGTGCGGCTCGACGGGATGGAGATCACCCAGTTCACCTACTTCCAGGAAGTGGGGGGGATTGAATTGAATCCGATCTCGGCCGAGCTCACCTACGGGACCGAGCGGATCGCCATGTACCTCCAAGGCGTGGACAATGTCTTCGACCTGCTCTGGACGGAGGGCGTGACCTACGGCGACATCCACCATGAGGACGAAGTCCAGTTCTCGAAGTACAACTTCGAGGTCGCCGATGTGAAGGTGCTGATGTCCACCTTCACGGCCTACGAGGCCGAAGGCAAGCGGCTGGCCGAGCAGGGATTGATCTTGCCGGCGTATGATTGTTGCATCAAGGCCTCGCACCTGTTCAACCTGCTGGATGCCCGCGGCGCCCTGAGCGTCGCGGAGCGAACGGCTTACATCGCTCGCGTCCGAGGGTTGGCCCGTCTCTGTGCGGAAGGCTACGTCGGGATGCTCAGCAAGGCGACGGCATGACACGCAAACCGGAAAAGGGCCACGAGCTGCTGCTGGAGATCGGGACCGAGGAACTACCCGCGCAGTTTGTGCCGTCGGCCCTCACCGATCTGCGGGAAAAGGCCACGCAGCTTTTCACGGGACACCGGCTGAGACACGGGGATCTGAAGACTCTGGGAACGCCCCGTCGCCTGACGCTCTGGGTACAAGGGTTGGCAGATCACCAGGAGCCAATCTCTATGGAGGTGATGGGCCCGTCCAAGGCTGTCGGGTTCGACGCGCAGGGCCAGCCGACCAAGGCAGCGATCGGCTTTGCGGGCTCGCAAGGCGTGCCGGTGAAGGCGCTCGTGGTCAGGACCACTCCAAAGGGCGAGTACCTGTTCGCCGTCAAGAAAGACCCCGGTCGCAAGACGGCGGTGCTCTTACCACAGTTTCTCTCCGAGTTGGTGGGCGGTCTTTCGTTTCCGAAGGCCATGCGGTGGAACGCGACGCAGGTCCGGTTTGCGCGTCCGGTCCGCTGGCTTTTAGCTCTCTACGGCGGCAAGCCCGTCCGGTTCGAGTTCGCCGGGTTGACGGCCGGAGATACGACCATCGGCCATCGTTTCCTCTCGTCCGGCCGCCCGATACGCGTCAGGGATTTCCGATCCTATGAGAAGGCGCTGGAAAAAGCCGGCGTGATCGTGGATCCGGACCGGCGGCGTGACATGATTGCCAAGCAGATTGAAAACATTGCCAAACAGAAGAATGGTGTGCTCATTCGGGACGACGCTCTGTTGGAGCAGGCCGTCTTTTCGGTGGAGATGCCGCGGGCGATCATCGGCTCCTTCCATTCGCGGCATCTCGACCTGCCGAAGGCTGTGTTGAGTACAGCGATGAAGGAGCATCAGGGATATTTCCCTTTGCTCGCCAGGGACGACAAATTGCTCCCGTATTTCGTCGCGGTGGTCAACATGCGCGGCAGCGAGGGGACGATCCAGGCCGGCAACGAGCGGGTGCTGGCGGCGCGCCTGGCGGATGCGAAGTTTTTCTTCGACGAAGATCGCAAGACGCGGTTGGAGAGTCGAATCGAAAAACTCAAGGGAGTGACCTTCCACCAGAAGCTCGGCACCCTCTATCAGAAAGTGGGGCGCGTCACGGCCATGGCCACAAAGCTGGCCGATACGCTCGGCGACCTCGACACGGTCGAGCACTGTCGGCGGGCCGCCATGCTCTGCAAGGTCGATCTCGTGACCGGCATGGTCGGGGAGTTCCCGACGCTGCAGGGGATCATGGGACGGGAGTACGCCTTGCACGACGGCGAGCCTAAGGCGGTGGCTGACGCGATCGCCGAGCATTACCTGCCCCGCTTCGCCGAGGATGCCATCCCGGCGAGCCTTGCCGGAAAGATCCTTTCCCTTGCCGACCGCTTCGACACCCTTGCGGCGTTCTTTTCAGTGGGTCTCGTGCCGTCTGGATCCCAGGATCCGTTCGCTCTTCGTCGTCATGCCTATGCCGTCATCCGCATCCTGGTCGAAGGCGAGCTCTCGTTAGGGCTCAATGCGACGATTCAGGATGCTGTCCGACTTTTAAAGGAACAGGGAATCCCGGTGGAGGGGAAGGCCGCCGGCGAGCTGCAACGCTTTTTCAGCGAGCGACTGCGGTATTATGCTCAGGAGGTCACCAGGCTGCGTGGCGATCTGGTGGAGGCGGTCCTGGCTCGATGGCAGTCGGGCACGTTTGACTCGCGGGACATCCTGGTCCGGAGTCAAGTCCTGCAGGCCTTCGCGCTCCGGCCGGAATTCGAGGCCCTCGTGATCGCCTTCAAGCGAGCCGAGAACATCACCAAGGCCCAGACCGAGGACAAAGTGGACGGTGGGTTGCTGAAGGAAGAGGTCGAGAAGAGCTTGTATTCGGCCGCGTGCGCGGCTGAAGAGGTGGTTCCTGGACTCATAAAGGATGAGAAATACAAGGACGCCCTCGAGGCCTTGGTCAAACTCAAGGTCCCTATCGACGCCTTCTTTACCGGAGTGATGGTGATGGTCGAGGACGAAGCGCTCCGGCGTAATCGGCTGGCCTTGCTGGTCCGCGTGCGGAACCTCTTTCGCCAGTACGCCGACTTTTCCAAGGTCAATGCCGAGCAGACATAATAGCTGTATTCATGATGGTTATAGCTGAATAGGTAAACCGATAATTTAGATTTTATACGAGGGAATCGTGGCCACTAAGAAATACGTCTACTTCTTCGGCAACGGCAAGGCGGAAGGGCACGGTGACATGAAGGACCTGTTAGGCGGCAAGGGCGCCGGCCTGGCGGAGATGACCAACCTGGGCGTGCCGGTCCCCGCCGGCTTCACCATCAGCACCGAAGCCTGCGTGGCCTACTTCAAAAACAAGCGGAAGTATCCTCCGGGACTCTGGGAGGAGGTCTTGCGGTACATGAAGCGCCTGGAATCGACCATGGGGTCGAAGTTCGGCGATCCGTCGAACCCCCTGCTGGTCTCGGTCCGATCAGGCGCGCGGGCCTCCATGCCCGGCATGATGGACACGGTGCTGAACCTGGGGCTCAACGACCGGACCATCCAGGGCCTCATCCGCAAGACGAACAACGAGCGGTTTGCCTACGACGCCTACCGGCGATTCATTGCGATGTTCTCGACGGTCGTGATGGACCTCAAGCGCGAGCAGTTCGAGGAGCTTCTGAAAGAGAAGAAGGCCGAGACGCGTGCGGTTCATGACACCGATCTGACGGCTGCGGCGTTGAAGGGCCTGGTCGCACACTACAAGCGGATCGTGAAGGAGGAGACCGGGCACGAGTTTCCGGACGATCCGTACGAGCAGCTCAAGATGGGAATCAATGCGGTGTTCAACTCCTGGTACGGGGCGCGCGCGGTCACCTACCGGCGGCTCTATGACATTCCGGATACCTGGGGCACGGCGGTGAACGTGGTGGCGATGGTGTTTGGCAACCTGGGAGAGACGAGCGGAACCGGCGTGGCCTTCACACGAGACCCTGGCACGGGACTCCCGAACTTCTTCGGCGAGTGCCTGCTGAATGCCCAGGGAGAGGACGTGGTCGCCGGCATCCGCACGCCGCTGCCGGTCCAGGCTCTCGCTAAGCCGCTCCCGCAGGCCTACCAAGACCTCATGAAGACCTATAAGAAGCTCGAGCGTCACTACCGCGACATGCTCGACCTGGAGTTCACGATCCAGGAAGGCAAGCTGTACATGCTCCAGACCCGTGTCGGGAAGCGCACGGGCATTGCGGCCGTGCGGATTGCAGTGGACTTCGTCGATGAAGGCGTGATCACCAAGCGCGAGGCGGTCATGCGCGTCGGACCGGAGCAGCTCGCCCAGTACCTCTATCCCATCTTTGACCCCAAGCAAGAAGGCCAGCACCAGCCGGTGGGCAAAGGCCTGCCTGCAGGACCGGGCGCGGCAGCTGGCAAGATCGCGCTCACGCCGGAGCGCGCGGTGGAGATGAAGGAGCGAGGCGAGCGCGCGATCCTCGTCCGCCGCGAGACCAGCCCGGACGACATCCATGGCATGAATGCGTCCGTCGGGTTTCTCACGGCCAAGGGAGGCATGACCTCCCACGCGGCTGTGGTCGCGCGCCAGATGGGCAAGGTGTGCGTGGCGGGGTGCGAAGCGCTGGATGTGGGAGCCGATGGGCTGGTGCGTTTCGGCTCGAGCACGCTCAAGGAAGGTGATGATCTTTCCATCAACGGCTTCACGGGCGCCGTGTACGCCGGACAGATCCCGGTCGTCGAGTCCGAGATCATCCAAGTCATTCAGGGCAATCTCAATGGGGCGGATTCCGAGAAGTACCGGTACTTCTCGACGCTGTTGGAATGGGCTGACGAGTTCCGGACGCTCGGCGTGCGGGCCAATGCGGATATCCCGGAACAGGCGATCATCGCGCGCGGCTTCGGCGCGGCGGGCATCGGGCTCTGCCGGACCGAGCACATGTTCTTCGCCGAGGACCGCGTCCCGATCATGCAACAGATGATCCTAGCCAAGACCCGTGAGGACCGTGAGCGCGAGCTGGCCAAGCTGCTGCCGCTGCAGAAGAGCGATTTCATCGGACTCTACCGCGCCATGAAGGGCTATCCGGTGACCATCCGCCTGCTGGACCCCCCGCTGCACGAGTTTCTGCCCAAGCGTGAGGAGCTGATGGTGGAGATCGCGCGCATGGAGTTGAACCGGGCCGACCCGGGGAGCATCGCCGAGAAGCAGAAACTGCTGGCCCGCATTGAGGAGCTGCACGAGTTCAACCCGATGCTGGGGCTTCGCGGCTGCCGCCTCGGCATCACGATGCCGGAGATCACCCGGATGCAGGTGCAGGCCGTCATGGAAGCGGCCTGCGAGGTCACGAGGGAAGGCATCAGGGTCGTGCCCGAGATCATGATCCCGCTGGTAGGGCTGGCGGCCGAGATGAAGGCCCAGAAGGAGCTGGTGCGGGAAGTCGCCGCCGACACGATGCGCCGCTACCAGACGAAGTTTCCCTATCTCGTCGGGACCATGATCGAGCTGCCGCGTGCGGCGATTACCGCTGACAAGATCGCGCGCGAGGCGGACTTCTTCTCGTTCGGCACGAACGATCTCACCCAGACGACGTTCGGCTTCTCCCGCGACGACGCCGCGAAGTTTACCGACTTTTACATGAACCGACGCGACCGCTGCCCGCGGTGCCTGAGCCGCGAGGTGGACCAAAAGACCATGCAGTGCCGGGCCTGCGGCCTGCGGGTCAGCGAGACTCCCGACAACATCCTCGACGCCGATCCCTTTGCCACGCTCGACCAGGAAGGCGTCGGAGGCCTCATGAAGCTGGCGATCGAGCGGGGCCGGATGACGAGGCCGGATCTCAAGCTGGGGATCTGCGGCGAGCATGGGGGCGATCCCGCGTCCATCGCCTTCTGTCACATCCTCGGCCTCGACTATGTCAGTTGCTCACCCTACCGGGTGCCGATCGCGAGGCTTGCCGCGGCACAGGCCGCCATCAAGGCGGCAGATGAAGCGAAAGCTGGTCGCCGCTCCTCGCACCGGCTGGCCCAACGGAGACGGACGGCGACCCACCGGCGGACTCGTCACTAGCGTCCCGTTGCCTGAAACCCATCGAGAGGCCGACGAGCGATTCATGGCACGGGCCCTTGCGCTGGCCTGGCGTGGCGCGGGCCAGACCAGCCCGAATCCACCGGTGGGCGCGGTCGTCGTGCACCAGGGCAAGATCGTCAGCGCGGGGTACCATCGGCGCGCCGGTGGCCACCATGCCGAGGTAGTGGCCCTGCGCCAAGCGGGCCGGCTGGCACGCGGCGCGACGC
>Ga0209803_1001019_pt1 | contig 18655 bp, 15 predicted proteins | sample GraSoiAngelo_138_FD_185895 | JGI IMG/M metagenome (GOLD analysis project Ga0209803, IMG submission 185895) | Grasslands soil microbial communities from the Angelo Coastal Reserve, California, USA - 14_0929_09_40cm (SPAdes) (version 2) | ecosystem: Environmental > Terrestrial > Soil > Grasslands ...
ACCGGTTCGAGAAGTCGAAGTTTACCCCTATGTAGCCGAACCCAGACTGTTCTTCGTAGCCGGCAACCACGGCCCACTGTCGATTAATCTCGTATTGGAAACCAAGATTCGTCGATATATACGGGTTCGATGCCACGGTAGTTGCAGTGTTGTATGTCGAAACGGCGTACATCCTCAGCCCTGGGGCTACGGTCTGAACAAGGCCACCACCCAGCTCGATGTGAGTGGTCCCCGTCGATGGGCTGAAGTACCCGATGTTGGCGAACACGTCGGTCTGCGGGCTGAGGCGCCGCAAGTGATAGCGCCCGCCCACCCTGAACGCAGAGGCAAGACCGGTGGGCGGAGAGATGAAGCTGACGAGCACGTCCCACGTGGGACTGTATTGATAGCTCAAAGCGGCGTTCCAGGTTGTCGTACCACCGGTTGGCATGTACGTCAGGGTGACAGCGGTACGATCAATTACTACCGGTGGAGTCGCAATCGTCTGTGCCTTCGCCGGCCCCGCTGAGAGCGCGAACACAAGAGCGATAGCAGCTGCAAGTGCGGTAAGTTTCCTCACTAAGGTCACCCCCGTATAGGGTTTCGTCATTCCTTCGGGGTACTCCGACCGAACTCCTGCCCCTTAGATAAACCCTACTCTATCGAAACTGCTCCCGAGGATCTCCACCGGATCGGCACCGAGCCAGCGGTCAAGCACGGTGGCGTAGACGGACCGGAAGTCAATGACGTGCTTGAGGTCGCCATCCACCAGGTCGGCGAGGCTGGGCTGTGCGCCGTACAGACCGCCCTTAAGGCCCTTACCGAAGACGAACATTGGCGCGGCCGTGCCGTGGTCGGTGCCCCCGCTGCCGTTCTCGGCGACGCGGCGCCCGAACTCCGAGAACGCGAGGACCATCACACGATCGGCATTCCCCTGGGCCTCAAGGTCTTTGTAGAAGACAGAAACTCCCGCGGCAAACTGCGCCAGCAGGTTGTCATGCGCGCCCTGCTGCGAGGCATGCGTGTCGAAGCCGGTCATGTGGGCGTAGTACACCTTGGTGGGGAGCTTGCCCGCGATCATCTGCGCAATGAGCCGCAGACTGGCGGCAAACTGGCTGTTCGGATAATCCACGCCGCCCCGGTAGCCCCGCGCGGCCTCGCGCACCTGCGCGCTGGAGACGTACGCGTTCATCGCCGTATGGCGCAGGAAGTCAATCGTCCCGACCCCATTCCCCCCGGCTCCCACCGCGGGCGCGTTCAGCAGCCTGAACAACTCCTGTTCCTCCTTCGCCCCGATCCCGCTCAACGCCGGCATCCACTGAAACGCCTCCGGGTCTTCGAGACTGACACCCATGCCGCTTGAGGCCTGCATGGCCAGCGGCATGGCCGGACCAACGTTCACACCGACGGTGGGCTGCTCGCACACCGGACACTTGCTGTCGAAATACCGCCCGATCCAGCCATAACGGACCAGGCGACCTTCTGGATCGGCCGTCTGCCAGATCTCCATGGACTTGAAGTGCGACCGGCTGGGGTTGGGGTATCCGACACCCTGAATCACTGCCATCGCGCCCTGCTCGTGCAGGTCCATGACCTTCGCCAGGCTGGGGTGCAACCCGACCTCATCGTTGATCCGCAGGACGCCCGTCTGCGGGACGGCCAGAGTAGGCCGTGCGCGATAATAGGCGTCCTGGGAATACGGGATCACGGTATTCAGGCCGTCGTTGCCCCCGCCGAGCTGGACAACTACGAGGACGCGATCGTCTGGGACGCCAGGCCGGCTGGTGAGCTGGGTCACGTCCCATGGGTTATTCATCGCCAGCGCCGTACGGGTGATGAATGACGGCGCCGTGAGGCCGACCGCGACCATGGTCAGCCCCTTTTTGACGAACTCGCGGCGGGTCATGCCTTGGTTCATCGATGGCCCTCCAATAGACGGGATCGCGGGAACGCGGGATCGCGGGAACGCGACGCCAACCGGCATTCGCAGGAGCTGTGACGCGTTCCCCTGTTCCCCCGTTCCCGTGTTCCCGTCATGTAAGTTGATACTCCGGCATGCTCATGATCAGATGCACGGCGGCGCGGAGCTGGTCGGGGAACTGCGCGCTGTCAATGGTGACCGGCGCATCCTCGCGGTTGGTCCCGAACGCGCGCAGCAACGCCCATCGCCGCCGTGGTTCCAGCGGCGCCTGGATGAACCGGTCGAGCAGCTGGGTGATCACATCCCCCGCCGTCCACACCCGCCCGGCGTCGATTAGTTGCTCCAGCGGAATCGGCCGCGCCCGCGTGCCCACTCTTCCCGGGGCGCCCCCGGTCATCGACCGGCGACCACCCGCTCCGGGCATCGTCCCGTCCAGCAGCAGCTCGCTGAAGTTGTAACGGACCAGGATGGTCGCCGTGTTGATCCACCCCTTGCCCTTCGGCCATCCGCCTACGTTGGGCGGGTAGAGCAGGGACTGACCCATCAGGTCGAGCGCCCGCAGCAGCGCCTGTGGCGGCACCTCGACGCCTAGGGCCCGCACCGCCCCGACGACGAGCTCCACCGGGCTCTTAACTTGCGCCCGCACCGTCCTTGGCGAGTAAAATAGCGCCGAGCGAAAGAGGGCGCGCAGCACTGCCCGCACACTCCAGTCGCTGCGGCGGAAGATAGCGGCCAGCTCGTCGATCACCGGCTCTTCCGGCCCCTGATACGCAAAGAATTCGAACAGCTTCCGCGGGAGATGGCGGTCGGCGGCGGGCTGCGCAAAGATGATCTCGATGACGTCGGTCCCGTCGAAGGTCCCCGTGCGGCCCAGGAACATTTTCATCCCGTCGTCGTGCTGGTTGCGGCGGAACACGAACTCATTTGCGGCAAATGTCCAGCCGGTAAACGCCCGCGCGGCCTCCTTGACGTCCTGCTCGCCAAAGTTACCGACCCCCAGCGTAAACAACTCCATGAGTTCCCGCGCGTAGTTCTCGTTGGGCTTGCCCTTCCGGTTGCTGTTGTTATCAAGGTAACTGAGCATTGCGGGGTCTTGTGAAATCGCCAGGATGAGCTCCTTAAAGCTGCCGGTCGCCATCTGCCGGAACAAGGCCAGCTGCATCGCCATGTGTTCGGCCGATGTCACGTCGGGAAAACCGGACACCAGGTGGCCGTGCCAGAACAGCACCATCTTCTCCTGCAGCGGCCGCCGGGTCTGCAGCATGCGCTGCACCCACCCGGCGCGGATTTCCTGAAACTTCTGCACGTTGGCCCGGCGGAGCTGTTGGGAGGCTTCCCGCACTTCGCGCTCGGCGGCGCCGCCGCGGCGCAGGTCCACCAGCGCCTGCGCCAGTTCGCGCACTTCTGAAAAATCCACCTCGGGGAACGGTTCGTCCGAGATCCGCTCGTACTCCAGCAGTTCTTCCACCGCATCTTCAAAGCGCATCCCGGCCAGCCGCGCGATATCGTCTGGGGTCCCGCCGAATCCGGCCCGGCCGAGCAGGTGCGCGGCCTTGGCTCGATCCCACGGATCGGCCGCAGACGGCCGGAATGTGCCCAGCAATGTCTCCGCCATTCCCAACACCTCACGACCCTACCTACTCCGAATAAGAGAACGTTTGGTCTGAACGAGAGGTTCCGCCCTATTCCCACTTGAACCGCCGCGCCGCCACCAGGAGCGAGACGGCTCCCCACGCGGCGAGGTAGGCCAATCCCGGCAGATATGAGGTCAGCGGATCACCGCGGGTCGCCACCCCGCGCATCACGTCGACCAGCGGGGTCAGCGGCAGCAATCCGATCACCGGCTGCATCGCCTTCGGCATGAAGTCCTTCGGCCAGAACGTTCCAGCCAGGAACATCATGGGGAAGCTGATGGCGCTGCCGAGCAGGTTGGCAGCCTCCGGGGATTTGGCGACGGTGGAGATGGCAAATCCCATCCCCACGAACACCAGCGTTCCCAGGACGATCAGCGCCCCCAGGGTCAGCAGGCTGCCGGCAATCCTGGCATGAAACGCCAGGACGGCAACCAGCATGATCACCGCCATCTGAAACAGGCTGGTCAGCGTGTAGCGGCCGACCAGCCCGCCCAGAAAGGCCGCGGGATGGGCCGGGGTGGCGAGGATGCGCTTGAGGATGAGGCGTTGCCGGTACGTCGCCACCACCCAGGTCACCCCAGAGAGACCCGTCTGCATCACCGTCATGGCCAGGATCCCCGGCAGCAGAAAGTCAAAGAAGCGCACCTCGATCCGTCCGGCCACGCCGGTGGCCTGCAGTCGCAGCGCCTGCGGAGCGCCGGCCAGCCGGAGATTCGCCTCTGCCACGAACCGTTCCAGGATCATCAGCGCCATCTGGGAGTCGGTCACTCTGGCCTGGTCGAAGTATGCGCGGATGGGGTCAGTGGATGACGCGGCCGGCACCACAATCACCAGGGTCAACCGGCCGGCCCGCAAGCGCGCCAGCGCCGCGTCGATGTCGGCGGCCTCCTCCACCCGCAGCAGGGGGACCTGGCGCAATCCCTGCAGCACACCCCGCCCCAACAGCCCGCCGCTCTGATCAACGACGGTCACAGCAAACGTCGGGCTGCCCGTGCGCCCAAAGGCGAGCCCGATCAACGTCATCAGGATGAGTGGAAACACGATGCCCCAAAACACGGCGCCGCGATCGCGCAGATACATCCGCAGCCCCATCTGCACCGTGACCCAAAAGCCTCTCATTCCCGCAGCCTCCGGCCGGTGAGGTGCAGGAAGACGTCCTCCAGCGTCGCCTCCTCCACGCGCAGCTGGTGGAAGTTCACCTGCCCGCTGCGGTTCAGCTCCAGCAACGCCTGCACAGTCCGCAGCGGATCGGACGTGATGAGGATGATTTCCCCATTCGCCTGCTGCACCGTCCGGACACCAGGCAGCCCATCAAACTGCACCTGCCCGCCGCCCGGTGACACCGACACGGTGGTCCCAGGGGCATGGGCGCGAATCAACCCGCGGGGACTGTCGTGGGCCACGATCCGCCCGTGGTCCATGATCGCCACCCGGTCGCAGAGGTGCTGCGCCTCTTCCATATAGTGGGTGGTGAGGATGACGGTGCGGCCCTCCCGGCGGAAGGAGGCGATGACCTCCCACAGCGCGCGTCGCGCCTGGGGATCCAGACCGGTAGTGGGCTCGTCCAGGAAGATGATCCGCGGGTCATTGATCAACGCGACCGCCACCGACAGCCGCTGCTGCTGACCGCCGGAGAGGGTATCGACCCGTGCCCGTCGCTTCTCGTCGAGCTGCAGGCGGTGGATCACGTCGGCAACCGGCAAAGCCCGCCGGTGGAATGCCGAGAAAAACTGCAGGGTTTCGTCCACGGTCAACCGGTCAAAGAAACCGGCCTGCTGGAGCTGCATCCCGATGCGCGATCGCACCTCCCGCGGGGACCGCTGCACGTCGATCCCGTCGACCACCACACGCCCACCGTCGGGATGGCGCAGCCCCTCGATGATCTCCAGCGTCGTGGTCTTACCCGCGCCGTTTGGTCCGAGGATGCCGAAGACTTCGCCTGGGGCGACCATGAATTCGATGTGATCCACGGCGACGACATCCCCGTATCGCTTGAAGAGATCCTTAACCTCGACGATGGCCATGTGCGATGGCTTTCTACGGTTCCGGGGGCGCCACCTACGGCCGGGGGCGCAGCGCAGGAGGGCACCCGGGGAGGCGGAATGATGAACTTACCGTCCGCGTTTATGACCCTCGAGATCCGACGGGCCACGATCAAAGATATCAAGGAGATCCTTCCGGTGTGGGGCCAGCTGGCGGATTTCCACTCCGAACTGGACCCGGCGTTCACGCCGTCGCCGCACTGGCCCCGCGAGTACGGCGCCTACCTGCGCACGCTGATCAGCCGCAACGACGCCATCGCCGTCGTGGCCAGGGATGACCTCGATGTCGTGGGCTACGCCGTCGGCCGCATTACGACCCTGCCCTCCTTCTTCGAACATCGCTACCGCGGATATATTCATGACGTCTTCGTGAAATCCGAATACCGCCGCCGGGGCATCGGCCGCCAGCTGGTGGAGGAAATCCTGCGGTGGCTGTCGCAGCACAGGGTCACACTCGTCGAGCTCACCGTCGCGGCGAACAATGACGCCATCCCGTTCTGGCAACGGTTGGGGTTCCACGTGTATATGCATCAGATGAAAAAGGAACTGGAATCCGGATGAGACGTCATTTAGTCATTGCGAGGGGCGAAGCCCCGAAGCAATCTCCTCGTGGGAGGAGATCGCTTCGCTGCGCTCGCGATGACGCATGATGTCCATACATCTTGACGCGGTGCTGGCCGACGTCCACGATGCGGGCCTCGACGCATTGCTGGTCAGCACGCCGGCCAACACCTACTACGTCTCCGGGTTCCGGGCGATCACCTACTCGCGGCCGGTCCTGGTCGTGGCCGGCGACTCTCCGCTGCTGCTCATCCCCGAGCTAGAAGCTACCCATGCCCGGGCCACGTCGGTCATTCCCGCCATCCGCACGTACGCCGACACCGGGCTGGGGGGACTGCGAGGCAAGTCCACGCTGCAGGTGGCCATCGACCACTGTGTGGACGCGATGCGCGAATGCGGCCTGCGGGGCCGGCGGATTGGATTTGAGCCCGGCGGGTTCTCGGTCGACGGATATGCCTACCTCTCCGAGGCGTGGGGAGAGCCGTTCGTACCGGTGCGAGGGTTGGTCGAAGCGCGCCGGATGGTGAAAGACGACCACGAGCTTGAGCTCATCCGCATCGGTGCCGCGCTGGCGGACGTGGGCATGCGGGTCGAAGTGGATGCGAGCGTCCCGCACACGACCGAAATCGAGATCATGGCCCACGGGGATGCCGCCATGCTCCTGGAAGCCGCGCGGCGGCACCCCGACTACCACGTCACCGCGGGATCGCGGCCGGTCTCAGGGGAGAAATCGGTGTTACCGCACTCCATCCCCTCCGGCCGGTCGCTGCGGCAAGGGGACGTCGTCATCCACGGAACAGGATGCACCACCGACGGGTATTACTCCGAGGATGAACGCACTATTTTCATCGGACCGCCAACCGATCACCAGCGACAGGTCTTTGAGGTCATGCGGCGGGCGCAGCAGGCGGCCCTCGATTCGATCCGGCCCGGTGTGACGTGCCAGCAGGTGGACCGCGCCGCCCGCCGTCTCATCGAAGAGGCGGGGTTTGGCCGCGCCTTCATTCACCGCACCGGGCACGGCATCGGTATCGACATTCACGAGTTGCCGTTCTTCGCGCCCAGCGATGAGACGGTGCTGCAGGCCGGCATGGTCATGTCCGTCGAGCCCGGGATCTATGTGGACGGCGTGGGCGGCTTCCGCCATTCCGATACCGTGATTGTCACCAGCGAAGGGCGCGAGGTGCTGACGAAGTTCCCAAAGACGCTGCCGGACCTGATTGTGGCCTGACGGCCCGAGATCGCCACGCGCCTTCGGGGCGCTCGCGATGACAGAACGGAGTAGGGCGGTTATGGGGGAGCAGTTACGAGTCACGCCGTCGACTTTTTCTATCGCCGCCGCGGACCTCCAGACCGGCGAGTTCGGGGTGGCGGTGGCCAGCAAGTTCCTGGCCGTTGGGGCGGTTGTCCCGTGGGCGCAGGCCGGCACAGGCGCGATCGCCACCCAGGCGTGGGCCAACCTGAGTTATGGTCCGCGGGGGCTGGTGCTGCTCGCTGAAGGGCGTGCCGCCAGCGACGTCGTGCGCCGCCTGACGGAAGCGGACGGAGACCGCGAGCACCGCCAGCTGGGTGTCGTCGACCGGCATGGCCGCGCGGCCGCGTGGACTGGAAAAGAGTGCTTTCACTGGGCCGGCCACCGGTCAGGGAACGGGTACAGTTGCCAGGGGAACATCCTGGCATCGGAGGCCGTCGTCATGGCGATGGCCGACCACTTCGAGCGATCGTCGGGACCGCTGCCGGAGCGGCTGCTCCAGGCTCTGGAGGCGGGACAATCCCAGGGAGGAGATAGCCGGGGCCAGCAATCGGCGGCCCTGTACGTGGCCAAAGAGAAGGGGAGCTATGGCGGTTACCTGGACCGGTATGTCGATCTGCGGGTCGACGACGATGCCGCCCCCATCATCGAACTGCGCAAACTGCTCGAGTTGCACCGCTTGTACTTCGGCACCACACCCACCGGGGCGCTGACACGCGCGGCCGGGAACGTGGCCAGGGAGATTCAGCAGCTCCTGCAGGGGCTGGGCTACTACTCCGGGGAGATCAGCGGGATCTACGATCCCGTCACGAAGGCCGCCTTCAAACAGTTTTGCTCCATCGAAAACTTCGAGGAGCGCTGGCGTGAGGACGACCTCGTCGATCGCGAAATCATCGCCTTCATGCGGAAACGTCTAACAAGCAAAGCGTCTCCTTAGTCTACTTGGTCTTCTTGGTCTATTTAGTCTACGAGCCAAGGCCATGGAGCTAGCTACGCAGGTAGACTAAGGAGACTAAGTAGACTAAGGAGACCAAGAAGACGCAGTTTGATTTGAGATGAACAGCCGAGACCGAATCCGCGCCGCCATCGCGGGCAAGCCTGTGGATCGGGTGCCTGTCGCGCTGTGGCGCCACTTCCCCGGCGACGACCAGCGCGCCGAGTCGCTTGCCGCCGCCCACGTGACCTTTCAGAAAAAATACCAGTGGGATCTGCTCAAGGTGACGCCGGCCAGCGGCTACTACGGCGACGACTGGGGCCTGCGCGCCGGATACAAACCGAACCGGGAGGGTACGCGGCACTACGCCGACCGGCCGATCAAAAAACCGGCCGACTGGGGACGGCTGAAGTCGCTCGATGTCACCGGGGGGGCTTACGGCCGTGAACTGCACGCCCTGCGGCTGATCCGGGAGGCGCTGCCGGATGTGCTGATCGTCTCCACGGTGTTCAGTCCGCTGACCATCGCCGGAACGCTGTCAGGTCCGGAGGCGTCGCTGCGCTACCTGCGGGAGAATCCCGACGAGCTGCACCGCGGGCTGGAGCTCATTACCGACGTGACGGCCCGCTTTGCCGCGGAGACACTGGCCGCCGGGGCAGACGGGATCTTCTTTGCCACGGCGGCGGCCACGACCGACTACCTCGGCGTGGAGGAATACGAAGAGTTCGGCAGGCCGTACGATCTGCGGGTGCTGGAGGCGGCAGGGGGCGGCGAGCTGCGCATTCTGCACACGCATGGGATGCACGTCATGTTCGACCTGGTGACGGACTACCCCGTCGACGCGATCAACTGGCACGACCGCAGGACGCCGCCCACGCTGGCGGAAGCCCGGCACCGATTTTCTGGCTGCCTGGTGGGAGGAATCAACGAATGGGACACGCTGTCTTCAGGAACACCAGAGCAGATCGACGCGGAGGTCCGTGACGCGACCACCCAGACCGGCGGCACCCGGCACATCGTGGGGGCGGGTTGCACGCTCCCCATCGACATTACCGAGGACCGGATGAGGGCGGCGCGCGCCGCGGTCGAGAAGCGCGCCCTCTAGTCATTGCGAGGCCCGAAGGGCCGAAACAATCTCCTCGCGGGGGAGATCGCTTCGCTTCGCTCGCGATGACAGAATTTGGCCCTGCGGGGCTCGCGATGACGGACGCAATTCGCGATATAGTTTGTTTGGAGGAGCACTCATATGAGCAAGAACCTGACCCGCAAGATTCTGGAAGCCCACCTCGCCGAAGGCGGCCTGGTTGCCGGGGAAGAGATCGGCATCCGGATCGATCAGATCCTGGCCCAGGACCTCACCGCCACACAGGCCTTTCTGCATTTTGAGGCGATGGGTATCCCCCGCATCCGCTGCAGAGTCGCCGCCTGCTACGCCGACCACAACGTCCTACACATCAAGCCCGAGAACATGGAGGACCACCTCTACCTGCAGTCGGCATCCCGCAAGTACGGCATCTGGTTCGGCAAGCCGGCTTCCGGCATCGGTCACCAGATCCATCTGGAACACTTCGCAGTTCCTGGTGAGACGGTGCTGGGCGCCGACAGCCACACCCCGCACTGCGGCGGCGTGGGGATGATCGCCATCGGCGCCGGAGGGATGGACGTGGCGGTGGCCATGGGCGGCGGACCGTACTACTTCGCGATGCCGCAGGTCGTGGGGGTGAAGCTGGCCGGCACCCTCCAGCCCTGGTGCACCGCCAAGGATGTGATCCTTGAACTGCTGCGCCGGCTGACGGTGCGCGGGGGCAAGGACCGCATCTTTGAATTCACCGGGCCAGGTCTGCGGGTGCTCAACGCGCAGCAGCGCGTCACCATCACGAACATGAGCTACGAGCTGGGAGCCACCACCTCGATCTTCCCCTCAGACGAGATCACCCGGGATTTCTTCCGCCGGTTGGGCCGGGCGCGCGACTGGCGGGAGATGCTGCCAGATGCCGACGCCGAGTATGACGACATGATCGACATGGATCTGGCCAAGATCGAGCCACTGATTGCCCTCCCCAGCCTCCCGGACAACGTAGTGCCGGTGCGCAAGGTGGCAGGGACCAAAGTGGAACAGGTCATGGTCGGCTCCTGCACCAACGGCTCCTACACCGACCTGCAGGCCGTGGCCAAAGTGATGAAGGGCCGCCGCGTGCATCCGGAGGTGTACTTCTTCATCCATCCCAGCAGCCGCGCCGACCTGGAGCTGCTGGCCCGGGAGGGGTACGTGACCGATCTCCTGGCGGCCGGGGTGAACGTGGCGGAACCCACCTGCGGGGCGTGCATCGGGTTCGGGCACGTACCCGCGCCGGGCACGAAGAGCCTGCGGGCCATCAACCGAAACTTCAAAGGCCGCAGCGGCCTCAGCGACGATCAGGTCTACCTGGCCAGCCCGGAGACTGCCGCCGCGACGGCGATCAAGGGCGTGATTACAGATCCGCGCGATCTGGGCGCGGAGCTGGCGATCGCCGCGCCTGAACCGGTCCTGCCCGACGCCGTGCCCCAGGACAACCCGAATCTGATTCCTCCGGCATCAGAGGCCGAGGCCGCCGGCATCGTCGTGCACCGCGGCGAGAACATCCAGCCCTCCCCGGTCAAACCGCCGCTGGAAGAGACGCTGCGGGGCACGGTGCTGATCAAGGTGGGAGACGACATCAGCACCGACCACATCATGCCCGCCGGCGCCGAAATCGTCGCCTACCGGTCCAACATTCCCAGGCTGGCCGAGTTCGTCTTCCACCGCATGGACCCGGAGTTCAGCGCGCGGGCCAAAGCCCGGGGCGGCGGATTCATCGTCGGCGGGGACAACTACGGGCAGGGGTCTTCGCGCGAGCATGCCGCCCTGGCGCCGATGCACCTGGGAGTACGGGCGGTGCTGGCGAAGTCGTTCTCCCGCATCCACCATGCCAATCTCATCAACTGGGGCATCGTCCCGCTGATCTTCACGGATCCCGCCGACTACGCCCGCGTCGACCGGGATGACGAGCTGGAGATCCCAAAGATCCGCGAAGGCATCCTGCAGGGCACACGCGAATTCACCGTGCGCAACCGCACCAAGGGCGGCGAGTTTACGGTGCGGGTCGAGATTAGCCCCCGCGAGCGTGGTTACCTCGTGGCCGGCGGAAAGCTGGCGCAGGTCAAGAGGAAACCCCTCCAGTAGCGCCAATGTATTGTCAAATCCCCCCATCGACGCGACGTTGCAAGACCGTGACGTGTCCAGGATTCTGTTAAGGCACTGGTTTCACGTGATCATGGCGAGGAGGGAGAATGGCATGAAGCGGGCGTTGTGGATCTTCATTCTGATCGGCGCACTGGCGGTGACTTCGGTCTCCGCCGCGCCGCAGCGCGGTGGGACACTGCGCGTCGGCCTCAACGCCGACCCGCCGAACATGGATCCGCATCAATCCACGGCGGCTGTCGACCGCCAGGTCTTCCAAAACCTCTACGACAAACTCGTCGACATCAACCAGAACCTGGAGATCGTTCCGATGCTGGCCACGTCGTGGCAGATCACCGACGGCGGGCGCACGTACACTTTCAAACTGCGCCAGGGCGTCGTGTTTCACGACGGCACACCCTTCAACGCTGACGCGGTAAAGTTCAACTTTGAACGCATGTTGGACAAATCGTTTGGATCGCCCCGGTTCAACGAGGTCAGCCTGGTCACCTCAGTGACAGCGGTGGACCCCTACACAGTGCGCATCACGCTGGAGAAACCCTACAGCCCGTTCCTCGCCGTACTGAGCGACCGCGCCGGCATGATGGTGTCGCCCGCGGCGGCGCAGAAGGCGGGCAAGGGACTGGCCCGTGAGCCGGTGGGCACCGGACCTTACAAGTTTGTGGAGAAGCGGCCGCAGGAACGCATCGTCCTGGAGCGGTTTGACCAGCACTGGGACAAGAACGGTGGCTTCGTTGATCGCATCATCTACCGGCCGTTCACCGATGAGAACGCGCGCCTGGCCAACCTGCGAGCCGGTGAGCTCGATGTCATCGACCAGGTTGCGCCGGCGGATATCCCCAAACTACGGACAGACCCTGTGCTGCGCCTGCTGGAGCGCAGTGGCCTGGAATGGCAGGGCATGTGGATCATGGTCGCCGGGCCGCCGTTCAACAACAAGCTGCTGCGCCAGGCTCTCAACGCGACGATTGACCGGCGCACCCTGGTGAATGTCGTGTTCGGGGAAACCGCCGTCCCGGCCAACGGGCCGTTCCCCCCGGCCTTGTTCACATATGACGTCCCTGCGAATTCGCGCATCCCTGAGCGTAACGTGGACCTGGCGCGCCAGAGACTGCGCGACGCCGGCATGCCGAACGGATTCTCGTTTACGCTGAAGATCACACCAGGCCGCGTGGCGCAGCAGGTCGCGCAGGTCATCCAGTCGATGGCCGCCGACGCCGGGATCAAGGTCAACATCGAGATCGTGGAGTTTGGCGCGATCCTCAGCCAGGGCGACGCGCACAAGTTCGAGGCCATCCTCCTCGGCTGGAGCGGCCGCCCCGATCCCGACGGCAACATCTATGGCGACTTCATCACAGACGGCGGGCTGAACTTCAGCGCATACTCCAATCCGCGGGTGGACACCTTACTGGATGCCGCACGAATTCTCACTACGCGCGACCAGCGCCGGCGCGCGTACGGCGACGTGATGAATATCCTGAATGACGAGCTGCCCTACCTGTTCCTCTATTGGCCCAAACAGTACAAAGTGCTGGGCCCCAAACTCCAGGGGTTCGTGCACATCTCGGACGGCATGATGCGATTCCGCAACACCTGGCTGACCCCGTAGTCGTTCCGGGGGAGGGCATCCGCACCCTCCCCCCGGTCCACCTCTCCCGTGAGCTGGTACCTGGTCCGCCGCCTCCTCCTCACCCTCCCGGTCCTGTTCTTCGTCAGCCTCATCGTGTTCTCGCTGATCAATCTCATCCCCGGCGATCCCGCACGCGTCATGCTGGGCGAAGAAGCCAGCAAAGAAGCATTGAGCGCGCTCCGAAAAGAGATGGGGCTGGACCGGCCGATGCACGTGCGGTACCTGCTGTGGCTGAGCCATGTGGCGCGCGGCGACTTCGGCCGCTCAGTCCGCGACGGGCGAGCGGTTCTGGACACATTGCTGCTGAAGCTGCCTGTCACGATTGAACTCGCGATCACCTCGCTACTGGTGGCGTGGATCATCGCCATTCCTGCCGGCGTGGTGGCGGCATGGAAACAACGCACCGCACTCGATTACGCGGCCACTACCGCGGCCCTGGCCGGGATCTCCATCCCCAACTTCTGGCTGGGCATCATGATGATCTATCTCCTCGCAGTGAACCTGCGGCTGCTCCCGCCATCAGGGTACATTGAGCCCTGGATCGATCCAGTCCGTAACCTCAAGCTGATGGTGATGCCGTCAATCGTGTTGGGAACGGCGCTGGCCGCGCTGGTGATGCGGCTGCTGCGCAGCAGCATGCTGGAGGTTCTGGGCACCGACTATATTCGCACGGCGCGGGCGAAGGGGCTGGGCGATGCTGTCGTCCTCGTCCGCCACGCGATGAAGAACGCGATGATTCCTGTGGTGACCGTGATGGGGCTGCAGCTGTCCGGCCTGTTGGGCGGCGCCGTGATCACGGAAACGATCTTTGCCGTCCCCGGGCTGGGGCGGCTCACCGTGGAGTCAATCCTGACCCGAGATTACCCCATGGTACAGGGCGTGGTCTTGTTTGCGGCGCTCGCTGTGGTCCTCACAAACCTCGCGGTGGATGTCATGTATGCCGTCCTGGACCCCAGGATCCGGCTGGGAGCACGGACCGGATGAGCCGCTTCGCCGCCGATCTCCCGGTGGACGTTGTGAGGCTGCGGCACCGCGCGGCGGGTATGCGCCGGTACGGATTTGGCTACCTCCTCCATCGCTATGCTCGGAACCGGTTGGCGCTGGTCGGCCTGTGGGTGGTGCTGGGCATCGTGGCGGTGGCGCTCTTCGCTTCATGGGTCGCGCCGGCCAGTCCCATCAAACCGGACTTTGGCAATTTGCTGCGGTCACCCAGCGCCGCCCATCCCATGGGCACCGACGACCTCGGCCGAGACGTCCTCAGCCGTGTCATCTTCGGCGCGCGCACAGCACTCCTGGCGGGCGTGCTCTCCGTGGGCATCGCCGTTCTCGCCGGCCTCCCGCTGGGCCTGCTCTCCGGCTACTATGGCGGGCGCCTGGACGATCTCTTGATGCGTCTCACCGACGCGATGCTCTCGTTTCCGTTTCTCGTCCTGGCGCTGGCTCTGGCCGCGGTCCTCGGCGCCGGGCTGGACAAGGCGCTGCTGGCGATCGGCATCGTGTTTACACCGCGATTTATCCGCCTGGCGCGCGCCCAGGTGCTAGGCGAGCGCGAGCAAAACTACGTGGAGGCGGCCAGGGCTATGGGCGTGGGGGATGGCCGCATTATCTGGCGCCACATCCTGCCCAACAGCGTCTCCCCAATCGTCGTGCAGGCCTCGCTGGACATGGCGGGAGCGATCACCGCCGAGGCGACACTGTCGTTTCTGGGGCTGGGCACGCAGCCGCCCACGCCGTCGTGGGGGTCCATGCTCAATATCGCGCAGGCGTATCTCGGCACTGCCCCGTGGATGGCGGTGTGGCCGGGCCTGGCGATCTTCATCACCGTGCTGGCGCTGAATTTGCTGGGCGACGGGCTGCGTGAGGCCCTGGACCCACGGCTAAGATGAGAAAGGGATAAGGGGACAAAGGGATAACGGGATAGCGGCACTGTTTCGATCAGGGGGGAACCCGATGGGATACATAAGGTCCCGACCGAGTGGAATCGTCCGCGCCGTTCTGGTGTGCGGGCTGGCCGTTGTCGCCGCATCGAGCTGGGCGGCGGTCGCGCTCTCCGCACCGCCGGTACGGCTGTCCATCGTCACCGGAGGCACCGGCGGCGTTTACTTCCCGATGGGCGGCGGGCTGGCGCAGCTCATCTCCAAGTACCTCCCCGATACTCAGGCCACTGCCGAAGTCACGTCCGCGTCGGTCGACAACATGCGGCTGATCGGGGCCAAGCGCGCGGACATCGCCTTCACCCTGGCCGACACCGCGTACGATGCCTTCACCGGCCAGGCGACGTTCCAGGGCGCGCCGATCCCCATCCGCACGCTGACGCCGCTGTATAACAACTTCAACCATCTGGTCACGATCGAGGGCACCGGCGTCGCCACCGTCGCTGATCTGCGTGGGAAGCGCGTCTCGGTCGGCTCCCCCGGCAGCGGCACCGAGGTCACAGCGGTGCGGATCCTCCGGGCGGCCGGCCTCGATCCCGATCGCGACATCCGCAAGGAGCGCCTCGGCGTGCAAGAATCGGTCGATGCGATCAAGGACCGCAAGATCGACGCCTTCTTCTGGAGCGGCGGCCTGCCGACGTCCGCGGTGCTGGACCTGGCCACGACCCCCGGCCTCCGCATCCGGCTGGTTCCCCTGGACACCACCATCGCCGAGCTGCAAAAGACCTATGGAAACCTGTACTTCAAGGCCGTGATCCTGAAAGAGATCTACCCGGGCGCGCAGGCCAACGCGGCCACCGTCGGTGTAGCGAACCTGCTGGTGGTGCATCAGGACTTCAACGGCGACCTGGCCTATCAGATTACGAAACTGATCTATGAGCGCCGTTCGGAGCTGGCGCAGGTGCACAAGGAGGCGGCCAACATCACGCTCACGGGCGTGGTGGGGCGGTCACCGGTGCCGTTCCACCCGGGGGCAATCCGATACTTTAAGGAGAAGGGCGTCCAGGGGTTTTAGTGAGCAAAGTCCTGCTCGCCGCCGCGACGGCGGGGCTCGTCGCACTCACATCCACGCCCCGGTATCAGTTGCGCGTTGTGGATGAGACCGGGCGCACCCGGTGGTCTGCGCCTGTCTCATCCGCGACCACGGTCACGCTGGCGTACACGAACTCGATTTACGGCGCGCTGACGGAGGAGCGGTTCGCGGTGACGCCGGACGGGTTTGCCCTGGCCGACGTGCGCAGCACGAGCGAGGCGGTGCTGGCGTACAACGGCTTGAGCGCTCCATACCGGCGTGATGGAGCCTTCCTCGTGGCCGCGGCCTCGGCCCACCTCCGCGAGATTGTGCTGCGGGTCGGCCAGACCGGGCGGCCCCGGCTCCGTGTAGGAACCACCGACCTCCCGCTGTACCAGGCCGGCGAAGGGACGCGATTGATCATCACGGTCGTCCCCAGTCCATGACCGAGCCACCGGCCGGCCAGCTGCCGAAATCTGCGGCAGAACTCGAAGAACTGGTCGAGTCGTTCGAGGGGAAGACCCGGCACCCCACCGGCCTGCTCGGACGCGCCATCACCGCCGCCCTGGTGGTCATGTCCCTGTACCACCTCTGGGCCACCACCGCCAACGTCGTCACGCAGATTCATCGCACGATCCATCTGCTCTTCGTGCTCGTGTTGACCTTCCTCGTCTACCCGGGATGGAAGGGCGCGGCCCGGAGGATTCATCCCACCGACGTGGTCCTATCGCTGGCCAGCGCGGCGGCCCTGGGCTACGTGTTCGTCGACTTCGAAGGGTTCATTTACCGCGCGGTCGTGCCCACTACCTGGGATCTAGTGTTTGGCGTCCTCACCATCTTGCTGATCCTGGAAGCCACGCGCCGCTCGGTCGGCAACGCGCTGCTCGTTGTCGTCGGAGGGTTCATCCTCTATGCATTCGCCGGCCCGTGGCTGCCGGCGCCGTGGACGCATCGCGGTTACGATGTGGCGCGGCTGGTGGGTCAGCTGTATATGACGCTCGAGGGTATCTTCGGCGTCCCCATCGCCGTCTCGTCGACGTTCATTATCTTGTTTACGATCTACGGGGCGTTCCTCGATCAGTCCGGCGCCGGAAAGTTCTTCGTGGACCTGGCCTTTGCCCTTACCGGGCGGCGGCGCACCGGCGCCGGGCAGGCGGTCACCGTCGCGTCATTCCTCCTCGGTGGCCCATCGGGCAGTGGGGTGGCCACCACCGTCACCGTGGGGGCCATCGCCTATCCGCTGCTGCAGAAAGCCGGATACGACCGTGAGTCGGCCGGCGGACTGCTGTCGGCCGGCGGCATTGGCGCCGTCATCTCCCCGCCCATCCTCGGAGCCGCCGCGTTCCTGATCGCCGAGATCCTGAAGATCACCTACCTGCAGGTCCTGGTCATGGCGATCATCCCCACGATCCTCTACTATCTATCGATCTTCCTGATGATCGAGCTCGATGCGCGCCGGTTCGGGCTGCGGTTTGTCGAGATCGAAACCCGGAATCCCTGGCTGCTGACGCGACAGTACTGGTATCTGCTCACCTCGTTGATCGTCATCCCCGCATTCATGGTGGTGGGATTCACCGCGATCAAGGCGGTCTTCTGGGCCACGATCGTCGCCTGGGCGGCGAGCTACCTCCGGCGCGATACGTCGCTCCGCCCGCACAAGCTGGTCACGGCGCTGGCCAACGGGTCCCGGCAGATTCTGAATATCGCGGTGACCACGGCCGCGGCGGGCATCATCGTCGGCGTGGTGAACCTCACCGGCCTGGGATTGAGGCTGTCCGACATCATCATCGGCTTCGCCGGCGGCAACCTGATTCTGACGCTCATCTACTCCGCCATCGCCCTGTGGGTCCTGGGCCTGGCCCTGCCGATCACCGCGACCTACATCATCGCGGCGGTGATCGTGGCCCCTGCCCTGATCAAACTGGGAGTCTCCGAGCTGGCCGCCCACATGTTCATCTTCTATTACGCCGTCCTGTCTGAGGTGTCGCCGCCGGTAGGCCTGTCCCCCATGGCCGCTGCGGCGCTGACAGGTGGCAATCCGTTCAAGACGATGTTGATGGCCTGGAAGTACACGCTGCCGGCATTCATCGTGCCGTTCATGTTTACGGTGCATCCCGACGGGATGGGCCTGCTGCTGCAGGCGCCGGCGGCAGACGTGATCAGGGTGTCCATCACCTCGATCATCGGGCTGGCCACGGTGGCTGCGGGCATCAACGGCTGGCTCCTCCGCAAGACCACGCTGCTGGAGCGGATCGTGCTGATTATCGCGGGGATCCTGTTCATCTACCCCACCAGCTCTCCTGATTTCATTGCCGCGGTGATGGTCGCCGCGGTGGTCGCGTTCCAAACACTGACCAAGCCCGCGCCCCAAACGCAATAACGATGGGCGAGGACCAGCAGGGAGAAATCCAGGAACAGCTCGCCGACACCGTGGAGTTGCTGCGCTGGATCATCGGCGTCCTGGCCGGCAGCGCGTGGCAGAACCTGGGCCTGGTACCCAACCCCGCGAGCAAGAAGGTGGTCCGCAACCTGGAGG
>Ga0209803_1001020_pt1 | contig 18643 bp, 17 predicted proteins | sample GraSoiAngelo_138_FD_185895 | JGI IMG/M metagenome (GOLD analysis project Ga0209803, IMG submission 185895) | Grasslands soil microbial communities from the Angelo Coastal Reserve, California, USA - 14_0929_09_40cm (SPAdes) (version 2) | ecosystem: Environmental > Terrestrial > Soil > Grasslands ...
CGCTTGCTTCAACTCCTGATTCAACGCGGGAAGATCGGACTCGATTAATTTGTGCCACGCATCCATCATCGGTCCGACTTTTGTTTCAAGATCCGTGACGGCGGCGTTGACCGCGGCAGTCGGCGCCGCATCCGTGCCTTGGACGTCCTTGAACAGCCGCGTTGATGATTCCAAAACGAAAAGCGAGGGTGGAGCGCCGGGCCGCGGATGGGGTGGCCCAAAGTTCATGAGCGCTTGCGCAAAAGCCTCCAGTTTTTGCGTGGTGTCTGGTCGTTCCGCGGCCTTTGCTTTGAGTTTTGTTAACTGCTCGACGATCTCGTCGAACTTCTTGCCGATCGAGGCGAGCTTGAGCCGCAATTGATACAACTTCCACGAGAGATCGAACTGTTTCTGAAGATCGGCAGCCGACGTTTTAACGCGCGGATCCATCACGACAGACAAGGGTTGGCTGAAAGTTTTGCCGTTAACGGTCAACGTAACGGTGTAATCGCCGGGAGCGGCCCAAGGTGAGGTCGCCTCCGGCGGTGTGTTGCGATATATAGCAGAAATCGGAAACTCCGGTTCCACATTCGGCACCGGGGTGTAATGCATGTCCCAAAGAAACCGATGCATGCCTGCCTTCGTGGAAACCGATTGCAGCGGCCGGATCCAGTAACTGGGAATTTTGAGCCGCTTTGGATTGGGCGAGACCAGCCCGTCCGCACTCGAATATTTTCTTACTGACTGACCTTTGCTTTCCTTAATCTCGATCGTGATCGGACTATTCGCATCGTTCGATAGGAAATAATCGATCATCGCGCCGTCTGGCGGATTTTCGCCGGCCGGTTCGTCCGGAGGCAACGGCGTGTCAGTGTTCAGGTTGGCGCGAACGCGCATCGCAATCTGCGGTTTGAACAGCAGATCCTCGCGCTGGCTCCTGTTGAGTTGCCGTAGCGGCGTGATGTTGTCGAGGATCCAGAATCCGCGTCCATGCGTCGCCACGATGAGATCGTCGTTCCTGATAATTAGATCGCGCACGGAACTCGCTGGTAGATTCAATCGCAATGACTCCCAGTTCGCACCGTCATCGAACGACGCGTAAACGCCTTTTTCGGCTCCGGCGACGAGGAGCCCTTTCCGTTCCGGATCTTCGCGAACTGCGTTGACGATTTGCCCGGCTGGTATTCCCTTCACGATCTCCGTCCACGTTTTGCCCGCGTCGTGTGTCGCAAGAATGTGTGGCCGCAGATCGTCCATCCGCAGCGTGTTGACCGCCGCGTAAGCAGTGTTCGAGTCGAAATGTCCGACTTCGATCAGTGAAATCTTCTGCCACGCAGAAATGGTTACTGGCGTCACATCATTCCAGGTTTTTCCACCATCGGTTGTGAGATGAACTAAACCGTCGTCGGTTCCGCACCAGATCCGGTTCGCCTCGAGCGGTGATGGCGCGACGGTGTAAATCACGCCGCGCCGATGCGCCTGCCTTGTTGCATCCTCTTTATATTTTCCAATGGTCGCCGGCAGCTCGTAATTTGGTCGCGACAAATCCGGGCTGATCTTTTCCCAGTGATCGCCGCGATCGCGTGTTTGCCAAAGTGTGTTTCCAGCGAAGAAGAGTAAATGCGGATCGAGCGGCGAAAAAACAACCGGCTCGGTCCGCAACATCCGGAAGTCTTCTGTTTGCACCGGCACCGGGAGAATATTTTGCGCCTGACCGGTGCGGCGATCGAATCGCGTCAGCTTACCGCCAATGATAAGGTCTGCATCGAGCGGATCGGCAACGACGTAACCATATTCCTCGGCTGCGACCGGCTTCCAATCGCGGAAAGTGATCTCGCCCTCGTCCCCGCGGCTTTTGACTCCGACCGATCCGCTTTCCTGCTGGCCGCTATATAGCCGATACGGAAACGAATTGTCCGCGCTAACGTGATACAGTTGCGCGGTCGATTGGTTATACCACGAGCTCCAGCTCTTGCCGCCGTTCACCGTGACGATTGCGCCCTGGTCCGAACCGAGAAGGATGATGTCGGGATTGTTCGGATTGATCCAAACATTTTGATAATCGTCGCCGCCGGGCGCGCCGCGCCAGCCGCCCCACGTTTTGCCGCCGTCCGTCGATTTCCAACAAACCACGCTCGCCGAGTACACGATCTGAGGATTTTTTGGATCGAATCGCACCACCGGGAGGTCGCCACCACCGATTCCAAGTCCCGGCCGCGGGTCGTCTGTCGTGCCGCTCCATGTTTCGCCAGCGTCGTCCGAGCGATAAAGTTTCGCGATCGTCTTTGTCCGGACCGCGGCGAATAATGTTTTTGGCGCGCTCGGTGCGATCGCGATGTTCGCCTGCACGATACCGCTCGGAAGCCCTTTGGTTAATTGTCGCCACGTTTTGCCGCCGTCGCTCGATTCAAAAATGCCGCCTCCGTCTCCGTTGAACACTCCGTTTTCCCATGGGCCTTCGCGTGATTCCCACAACGCAGCGTAAACAATCTGCGGATTGCTCGGATCGATGTGCACATCGCTCGCGCCGGCGTTCTCATCCCGATAAAGCACCTTTTCGAATGTCTTTCCGCCATCGACCGATCGATAAATGCCGCGTTCCTCGTTAGGTCCATAGGGGTGTCCTGCAACTGCGACAAAAAGCCGATCGGAAGTTTTTGGATCGATAACCAGTTGCGCAATCTGCTGACCGTCGCGCAATCCGAGATGCGTCCACGTCTTTCCAGCGTCAGTGGATTTATAAATCCCGTCGCCGACTGAAAGATCTGGCCGATGCAATCCTTCGCCGCTGCCAACGTAGACGACGTTCGGATTTGAAATTGAAACCGCGATGGCGCCGATCGACGCTGTCGGTTGATCATCAAAGATCGGTTGCCATGTGCGACCGTAATCGATCGATTTGAAAACGCCGCCGTTCACCGGCGCCATGTAGAAAACATTCGGCTGCGACGGAACACCGCAGATCGCGCGTGTCCGTCCGCCGCGGTAAGGTCCAATGTTCCGCCAGCGCAGAATCGAATCAAACTCCCCGCCGCCCGCCTGCCCAATCCCGAAACTAAGCGCGAACGCGATTGCCATTGCACTCCGAACCCGTCGCATAAGCCGCCACTGTCTTCTGCGAATCGGAAAGGCGCAATCGTGTAGCCGCGGACGTTGACCGCGCTCTCTGTAGAGACGCCGGATTTCGTGAGCGATTTTGTACCATTTAGTCGAACCAATCCGTACAATCCGTGTAGTCTGTGGGTCATTCTATGAGCATCCGCGGCGTACTTGTGCCAGTCGTCACCCCGTTTAAGGCCGATCTTTCGCCTGACCGCGACCGGTTCATCAGGCATTGCCAATGGCTAGTTTCGCAGGACTGCGGGCTAGCCGTGTTTGGCACGACCAGCGAGGCGAACTCGCTGTCAGCCAAAGAGCGGAAGAATTTGCTCGACGCGCTGGTAGTGGCCGGCATCGATCCGTCTCGGATGATGCCGGGCACCGGTTGCTGCTCCATCATAGAGACAGTCGATCTCACGGCGCATGCGATACAACATGGTTGTGGCGGTGTGCTGATGTTGCCGCCGCTTTATTATAAGAAAGTCAGCGAAGACGGTCTGTACCGTTACTTCAGCGAAGTCGTGCAGCGTGTCGGCGATACGCGTCTGAAAATTTACCTGTACCATATTCCACCGGTGGCGATCGTCGGCATTACACCCAAATTGGTCGAGCGGCTCCTGAAAGCTTACCCAAGCGCGATCGCCGGCATGAAAGACAGCTCGGGCGATTGGAACAACACTAAGCCTTTCCTCGACGCGTTTGCCAAAGATGCGTTCGACGTGTTTGTCGGCAGCGAATCGTTCCTGCTCGCCAATATGCGCAATGGCGGTGCAGGAACGATTTCCGCAACGGCCAACGTGAACCCGCGGGCAATTCACGAGCTCTATGAGAAGTGTAGCGGCGTTTGTGTCAAACGCCGAAGAAACCAGAAGGCGCTTGGCACAAGCGCCTCTACACCTGCAGATCTGGAAGCTCTGCAGGCGCGCTTAAACGTCGTTCGCGAAGTGTTCAGTAATAAAAAATTTCCATCCATGATCGCGGCGTTGAAGCAGGCAATTGCAATCTACACAAACGACCAGGAATGGACCAGAGTGCGACCGCCGCTAATCGAGCTCACGACAGAGCAGGCAAAATTGCTCGCAACGGAACTCCGGGCCATCGGCTTCCGATGGCAGCAGTAAGAAATATCTCGGCAGCTCCCGTTGGCTCGACCACATGCCCTCGCGGCATGACCGACCATCTCGCTCATCCCAGTCGCGCCATTCATCCTTTCTTTTTAGTCTCAGCCTCACTGCAAATTTCGAGCTGCCGAGCCGTCCGAACGCCGGCGATCGCACGAATTGTCGTTGCGTGATCGATGCCGTGTAAAGGCGTTTGCCCTAGGCGGCTGGGCGGAATTCTAGGAAGCGCCTGAATAGATCGCGGACATTCAACGACTAAACATGATTATTATGAAAAAACTTACTAGTTTACTGATAGGCTGTTCACTGGCGCTGGCTGGAGCCGCGTTGGCACAACAGCCAGTCGAACAGCAGTCACCATCAAAGGGCAAGCGCGCCCCGGAAAAAACGCGCGCGACTCAAGCACAACCTGGCGCGAACGCCGCCAAGCCACAGGAGAAGCCGGCGAAGCAAACCGGAGCTATGAAGGAACACGGCGCGATGAACGAGCCCGGAGCTATGAATCAACCCGGCGCAGAAAAGGGCCGAAAAACTCACGCGAGCCACGAATCAGCGACCGCGCCAGAAACAAATGTTTCCGGTCAACCGGCCGGTGGACCGACGAATGAGCCGGGTGCTGGAAAAGGCCGGAAGACTCGGGCGCATGAGGAATCTGCGAATGCTCACGCGACGGGAACGGCTGTGTCCGGTCAATCGACCGGAATGCCAACCCACCGCGGGAAGCAGCAGGTTGAGGAGCACAAGCAAGGTGTGAAGCAGCCTTTGACTGAAGCCGGTGCAGCTCCGCCAGCTCCGGCAGCCGGCCAGCAAAACGCACAGGCGAATACGGGGGCCAAGGCGAAGAAGCCGGACCCGCAGCAGGTGCAGCAAATCAAATCGCAGCACGCGAACTTCCGCGCGCAGCCAAAGCCGCAGCAAGTTCCGGCGGTTACCTTCAACCAGAATCACCGGATTGAAGGAAGTGATCGCTGGCAGGGTCAGCAATACGAGGTATTTCGCTCGTATCATGCGGAACGGCACGATGAGGGCTGGTATCATTCGCATTATCCCCGTGTTGAGCTGATCGGTGGCGGTTACTATTACTTCAACAATGGCTACTGGTTTCCGGCGTGGGGTTACAGTCCTTCAGCCGAATATTATGCCTATGATGGACCGATCTATGTTGGTCAACGTGCTGAACCGCCGGACCACGTGATCGCGGACGTGCAAGCCTTGCTACAGCAAATGGGCTATTACAAAGGTGAGGTGGATGGATTGCTCGGACCGTTGACTCGGGAGGCGCTCACCGCTTATCAGGCCGATCAGGGGCTCACCACGACGGCGGTAATCGACGAGCCGACGCTCGATTCCCTCGGACTGGCGTAAGGCAACTATCTGAAACAAAAGCTGCCGGGCGCACGAATCGCTCGGCGGCTTTCTGTTTTGGGACAGACGAGTTGTTTGTATCTATAGGACTGTGACCGTCGGCGGGCCTAGGAGTGCCTTGCTGAACGCGATGGTCGCATCACCGATGTATATGCGCAGCACGAGCGTAGGCGACTTGTTCGGGTTAGGCTCGACCTTGCGGAGTGTTCCCGTTATCGAGCCCAATTCCCCAACATGCGGGGCCAAATCCACCGCCTGTTGCAGTTTCACGTATTCGAAGGCGTGAATCGTTGTATTGGTCTTGTTCGCCGCAACTACCATGAATGATGTTGCGTGCGGGTCGCTGATGCAGATGGCGTTCATCCTCCCTGGCTGCGCATCATTGATGACCGGTCTGTCCGGAAGGGTCACACTTTTAGCGACAAAGCCTTTGAGTCGCTTGTTAAGAACATCGAAATCAAATGCGCCCGTTGAAACGGCACCCGCTGTTGTATAGATGACAATGTAACGCAGGCGCGCTTGAAGATCTCCGGAGGTGCCCGTCTTCGCCAAATAGGAAGCAGCCGCATCGGACGCGGCCTTCCAGTCTTCGTTTGAGATAAGTTGGAGTATTCGATCATATTCGTCCTGGTCCCCTGTGGCTGTTTCAGCTGGGCAAATTGTGACAGGGACAAGAGGCAGCAACGCGAGTAGCGCGATCAGCTTGGCGCGCTTTGCGGAGCGCGAGATCACGTTCGAATCATCGTGGAGCCTGTTTAAGAAGAATATCAAAATTGCCCCGATCAATCTCGCGCATGAGCATTTGGAACGATTCCCGGCTGATCATACAGCCGCGCACGGTCTCAACAGTGCTGTCGTGCTTAGCATACGATTCGAAGGCTCGTTTGTAGGCCGACCGATCGCGCATGCGCAAACCGACAAGGATGTACAGGCGACCAGCGTCCGTCGCGTGCGGCAGCATCTTCTCTAACTGCGTGACCGCATCAGGCGCGTCGAGAATCGTGCGCAGTGCGCTCTCACCTTTCGAGATAGTCCCAGCCACGCCGATACCACCCAACGCAAACTTATCCGCGTCCTGAACATCGGACCCACGGGCGAGCAGCACAGCGCAAAGGCTGAGCACCATAGCTGCAATGACCTTCAGCGATATAAGGCGCATAAAGATAGCGGTCTAATTGCGACAAAACTCAAACACGCCTCCGGTATGCGCAAGTTCAACCCTTTGGGCCTGTAAATAGCTAGCTGTGTCCCATCACAGCGCGGGCGCTTCGCTCGCTCGATCCTCTAGGCAGGTAATCCCTTCCGCGCGATCAGCTCCATCTGATCACAGAATCGATCGAGCTCGCCCAGCGTAGTGTACACATTGGGAGTGATGCGAATTCCCTGGAATTCTTCGTGCATGATCGGCACCGTGAAGATGCGGTGTTTGTCGAACAAGTATTTCGTCACCGCCTCGGGATTGGTGCCCTCGATGTGAACATTTGCTATTGCGCACGATTGGTTGGCATCGAACGAAGTGTTGAACCGAATCTTAGGCACGTCTTTGAGCCGGTTCATCCAGTAACGCGACAGGTAGCGCAACCGCGCTTCCTTGCGTTTGCCGCCTATCCCATTGTGAAAGAGCAGCGCCTCACCAATGGCGAGCTTCGGCGCGGCCGAGTGGGTGCCAATCTCTTCGAATTTGCGGATATCACTTACTTGTTTGGATTCCGCGGCCATGAGAGGCCACAGTTTTTGGATTTTATCGCGCTTGACGTAAAGCATGCCGGTGCCTTTCGGCGCATAGAGCCATTTGTGCAGACTCGTGCCGAAGTAATCGCAACCGAGATCGCTCTGTTTGAAATAGAACTGGGCAAAGGAATGGGCGCCATCGACGATGGTCTCAATGCCTTTGGCTCGCGCCAGGTCGCAGACTGCTTTCACCGGAGTGATCTGGCCAGTGATGTTGATCATGTGCGAAATTAGAATTAGCCGCGTGCGGTCGGTGATTCCTTTTTCGAACGCGGCAGTGATCTCGTTGAGGTTCTTCGCCGGAATCGGAATCTGAATGAGCTTGAGCTTGAGGTTTTCCCGTCTCTCACGCTGCCGCAATGTGGTGAGCATGCGTGGGTAATCCTGGGTCGTAGTGAGAATTTCGTCGCCGGGCTTGAAGTCCGTGCCCATGAGCAGGATCTCGAGCGACTCCGAAGCGTTGCGCGTGATCGCGATCTCTTCGCGGTCGCAACCGAACAATTCGGCCAGGCCGGTGCGAATGTTTTCCGATTGCGGCTCGAGGATTTGCCACATCGTATAAGCGGTCGCGTCTTCCTGTTCCCAGATGTAACGAACGAGCGCTTCGGTCACGATCCGCGGGCTGGGCGAAACGCCGCCGTTATTCAGGTTGATGATGCCCCGCGTAACGCTGAACGAGTTTTGGATCATGGCCCAGTAATCTTCGTCGGTCGCTGCTTCTTCCGGCGTGAGATGCGCGACGTTCTTCGACGCTGCTTCGACATTTCTCAGTAACGACGCGACCGTTGTCGAAGAAAGCGCAGCCAGCCCAAGGCTTTTGCCAGCAAGAGAAATAAAATCGCGTCGCGTGCGCACGTCTCTGCACCAATCAAAGCGGTTCCGGTATCGGGGTGCAATCATTGTCTTCGAGGGCCGAAGAAGGAAGCTGAATGGAGCGGATGGGATCAGCGACATAGAAGGCAAAGCCGCGACGGTAGCGGCAAGCAAGCGGGGACGTGTTGCCAGCGCTAGCCCTTCGAGATTTGCCGAGTGCCCCTTTTCTTACGCCGTGCTTGCCGCGGCTACCGACCTGTCCGTAGAGTTCAGTCATGAAGCTAAAATTTTACGGTGTCCGCGGCTCCATCCCAGTTTGTGATGCTGGCTTCCAGCAATTCGGCGGCAACACCACCTGCTTTCAAATCACGTTCACCGATACAAATCGTATCGCCATTATTGACGCCGGAACTGGGCTTCGCAATCTCGGCCGGGACATGCGCGCGATCGGACATCACCAGGACCATCTGATCATTGCGTTCACTCACTTCCATTGGGATCACATGCAGGGGTTCCCTTTCTTCGCCCCGGCGTACAATCCCCAGCAAAAAATCACGATTCTCACGCTTGGCCGGGGCAAGACCATCGGCAATCTGCGGGAGATCTTTGAGGTGCCCCTGCAATCGCAGTATTTTCCTGTGCAGTTGGACCGGATGGGGGCCCAATTTGAATTTCTGAAGGTCGAAGATGCCAGCAAACACTTCACCCGCGTCAACAATGTGGAAACCACCTTCACCGGTCGGCGGCACAATCATCCGGGCGGCGCGTACGGTTTTCGGATTGAGTCCAAGGGCAGGGTACTGGTCATTTGCACTGATGTTGAGCATGGCGAAGAAATCGACCCACAGGTGGTGGAGTTGAGCCGCGGCGCCGATTTACTGGTGCACGACGCGCAATACACGGCCGAGGAACTACGGACGCACCGGGGATGGGGTCACAGCAGTTTTGACCAGGCCATGCAGGTGGCGGAAATGGCCGGGGTTAAAGATCTCGTCATGACTCACCACGACCCGGAACACGATGACGAGTTTCTACTGCGCATGGAAAAGCTATGCCAGGGGAGATTCCCCAACGCGCAGTTGGCGCGCGAAGGAATGGAAATCGTTCTCTAAAAAGCGTCGGTCCAAGTGGTTCGCTACAGACTAGTCATATTCTAATCTGCCGCTGATCTTTGGCCTTTGACCTCCGGCTCCGCGTGTTCGACTCTCACCTTCTCTGCAACGCAAGCGCTATCTCTTTGTCTGCATCAATCGTCGGGCCGCGGACAACCCGAAAGGATGCTGTGCGGCCAAAGACTCGGAAGAAGTGTACAGAGCGTTGAAAGAGGAGCTTGCCGCGCGTGGACTCGCCAAGCTCGAGGCGCGCGTGTGCACATCGAGCTGCCTCGATCAATGCGCCACCGGCGTGACGGTGTTAGTCGAACCCGACCACTTTTTTTACGGGCGCGTGAGGGTAGCAGACGTCCCGGAAATTGTGGATGGGCTCGTCACCGGCGAGCCGGTTAAACGTCTCGTGCTTACCGCGGATCACTGTAACCTTTCGGAGTAGTCCCGCGAGTACGGGACGAAGGAGGCTACGATGTATGAGCAGTTCACTGCTGCCGATGCGTCTTCTTGAACCCGGCTGTGTAACCCTTTTTGAAAGCCTGTTTAAAAGCCTGCAGGTCGGCTGCCCGCGAAGGATTTTGGAGCTGTTCGGCCGGGCCCTGCTGCTCAAAATACTTTTGAGCCGTCATGTTCAACTCCGCTTCCGTCGGCAACGTTGCGCCGCCCGGCGCTTTCTCTCCGGCCTTCTCGCCGATTTCATAAGCGGCGCGTTCTTCCGCCGTTGTGCCGTGAGCCGAGCGATGAGTGTAGAACACCGCGACGCCACATACGATGATCGCGGCCACTCCCATCAATACACAGAAACGCATCAGTTTGAATCGTCTGGTCATAACGCAGGGTTATGTTGAACAAACGTAAACATCTGCTTAGTCATACAGCAACGACCTCTGCAAAATCGGTCTTCTGCTACGCAGGAACATCTTCTATCCTAAGCCTCTTACGATGCATAATTGATTCGCAGGCAGCCAAAAGCTCTCCTGCGGCCTGGGCGTCGGCGTCACCGTCAACTCCGCCCACCATCGCGTCAGCGATCGATCGCGAGATTAGTCTTGTTGAGAAAGAAGTCGTCGACGCGGCCGAGGCGATGCCGGAGGACAAGTTCGATTTTTCTCCAGAGAAACTGAACCTGCCCGGCAGCGACTATAAAGGTGTGCGCACATTTGGCGAGCAACTGAAACATATCGCCGCGTCCAACTATCTCATTTGGTCGCCGATTACCGGCGAGAAACCGCCGGACACGGTCAACGACGGTAAAGGCCCGGACAACATGAAAGCCAAGGCCGAAATCATTAAGTATTTGAAAGATTCCTTCGCATTCGGCCACAAATCGGTCGCGACCCTGAACAGCTCGAACCTCGTCGAGCCGATTACCTCGAAGAGTGGCAGACAGACCACGCGCTTGTTCCAGGCAACGTTTGCCGCAGCTCATTGCTTCGATCACTACGGACAGATGATCGAGTATCTGCGCATGAACGGTATCGTTCCACCGGCAAGCCGCGCGCGATAGGAGCAGAGAGGGTCGAGTCTTTAGGTAGGGACGTCGCGCTGCCCCGAAAGCTTTCGGAGGACATTGCAGCGCGATGTCCCTACCAGCTTGCGCTGTAGCCACGGCGCTATGCGCCGTTTCTCGCTGAGTTCCCGAATTCCTGGCTTCCTGATTGAGAGTTAACGAACCCCTAACTTGGCCGTACGCGCAATCTCACCACAAAACGAAAACAGGGCACTCGTCACTTCTTCTGCTACCGTCCACCAATATGCGACAACTGGTTTTTGGGTTGGTTCTCCGGTGGGCGTGGTCGGCTTTTGCGCAGACGGCGCCGGTTGCTGATCGGGTGGCGAAGCAGAACGCGCTGTTCGAAGAGTTTTATCAAACAGAACTAAAGAATTCGCCTGAGCGGGCCACTGCCTACGGCGATTATCGTTACAACTCACAGCTTGGGCAGTACTCGCTTGCCGAGATCGCCCGGCAACATGCCGAGGCCGACGATTTTCTCGCCCGATTAAAGGCGATCCCGACCGATCGCATGAGCGACAAAGATTTGCTCAGTCATCGGATACTCGAACATCAGCTCGAGCGCGAAGACGTGAACTACACCCTGAAAAATTACGAGATGCCAGTGAACCAGCAGAACGGCGTGCATACCCGGCTAGCCGATTTGCCGAATGCCGTGCCGTTCGATTCTGTGCCGCATTACCAGGATTACATCTCCCGGTTACACCAAATCCCGCGCGTGCTGGAACAGACCACCGAGGTGATGCGCCAGGGCGAAAAAGGCGGACTGATGCCGCCCAAGCTCGTGCTCGATAAATTGCCCGGCCAATGCGACGGCGTCATCGCCGCGAACCCGTTCCTTGAACCCACTAAAAAATTTCCAGCGGAATTTTCCGACGCAGACAAGAAACGTCTCACCGACGAGATCGCCAAGGCGGTTAACGACGATGTCTTTCCTGCATATAAGAAATTCGCTGAGTTCCTGCGCACGGAATACGGTCCAAAGGGACGGCCCGAGCTTTCAATCGAAAGCCTCGCTGACGGGAAACGACGCTATGTCGAAGCGGCGAAAACAATGACCACCGTCAACACTCCGCCCGCTGACATCCATGAGATTGGGCTGAAGGAAGTCGAGCGCATCATGGCCGAGATGACCAAACTGGCCCAGAGCCAGGGCTACAAGGATCTGGCCAGCTTTCGCGAAGCGGTGAACAACGATCCGAAATGGCGGCCGACAAACCAGCAGCAGATTCTGGATGACTACAAGAAATACATCCATCAGATGGAGCCGAAGCTGCCGGAACTGTTTGCATTGTTGCCGAAATCGCCGGTCACGGTGGAACCGATTCCCGAATTCGCCAAGGCCGCCGCGACCCATTACGTGCAGGGTACGCCGGATGGGAAACGTCCGGGCCGCGTGGTTGTTGCGGTTTCTAATCCGACCAAGCGCAGCCTGATCGACGACGAAGCCGTCGCCTACCACGAGGGCGTTCCGGGTCATCACCTGCAAATCAGCGTTGCCCAAACGTTGCAAGGTGTGCCGAAGTTCCGGTTGCACAGTTTTTATCCCGCGTATGCCGAAGGTTGGGCTCTATATTCCGAGGCGCTAGGCAAAGAGATCGGTTTCTATAAAGACCCCGTATCTGACTACGGCCGGTTAAATTCCGAGATGCTTCGCGCAGTCAGGCTCGTGGTCGATACCGGGATACACGACAAAAAGTGGAGCCGCGAGAAGGTGATCGATTACATGCACGCCAACGACGTCAACGACACGGTGGCGCAGACCGAAGCGGACCGGTACATCGCCTGGCCTGGGCAAGCGTTGGCTTATAAGATGGGGCAATTGACCATTCTCAAGCTGCGCGACGAAGCGAAAGCGCAACTCGGAAACAAATTCGATCTCAAAGCGTTCCACGACGAAATATTGAACGGCGGCGCCATGCCGTTGGACCTGCTCCAACAGCGTGTAGAAGCTTGGATCAAAGATCAAGCATCAAAGACCGCGAGTTCCAGCCGATGAAACCGCTTGGTTTAACCGTGTCCCTCTTGAACTGGCAGGGAATTCATTCCATCGTGCTGGCGTGAGCAAGGTCGAGCAGATGGAGGCGGAACTGCGGAAACTATCGCAGGCGGAGCTTCGTCAAATCCGCGAGTGGCTCGATGATTTGATCGAAGACGAGCTGGAATTCACTCCAGAGTTCGAAAATTCGATTCAACGGTCAGAACGCGATATGGCCGCAGGAAAAGCCGCGCGCGTGCGTGAGCTGAAACACGCGTAAGCTGGGAGCCACGCGGGTAGGGGTAACGCAGCTAGGGTAGCTGGCATGAGCGCGGGAGGGCGAATGACCAACGCTTCAGCGCGGCGACACCTTCGACGTGGAGCAGAACAGGACTTACCTGCTCGCCATCGGGCATCGCCGCGAAATTTACCGATCATAACCCGCTCCCATCGCGCCGTAGCCTCTTGACTCGCCGTAGCCCCGCAGCTGCGGAACGAACGCGGATCAATTATCCACGATCCTCGGCTGCGTTGTTTTAGAAGCATCCGGAGCGGCGCTCGTGTGCGTAGTACCACACGAAGGGCTTCCGCGTGGGTGTCTAAATCAGCCCGCGCGGAGGAAGGGCCTTATGAAATTTGTTAGTCTTAGAAGGAAGCGCGCTCACAGACAAGGCAAGCTGGACAAACCATCCGGCGCCACTCATGAATCTTTCGCCAGGCCAACGCCTCTGCATCATCAAATCCACACTTACGTGGAGCTCCGGCAACAGATCCACGACGACCTTCGGATTCAACACCCGGAATGGGTCGAACCAGATGGCAAATCTCCCATGTGTGATTCGTACGAGACGCGCCTGACGGAACTGCTCGATAGTCTGACGCTAAGAGAATCCACCCAATATATTGTTGATCCTCATCGTCTTCTCGAACAGGGAGCACACTGACTCGGCGCAACTGTAGCTCGCCTACTAAGTTTACGCGCTGTCGCGGGCGGGGGATTTTCGGAGCTGTCGATGACTGCGGTTTCTATCAACCCCAAAGCGCTCGCAGAACTTTCGCGATGTGCGAAGATTAAATCTTATATGACACAGTACGCGAAAATTCTATTTGCGATTCTCACCGCGATGGTTTGCGCAATTGGATTTGCGGCAGATCAACCTGCTTGCAAGAAGAGCGGCAAGAATTGTCCGATGAACAACGGTGGGGCATGTAATTGCGGCAAGAGCTGCGATTGCTAGCGAGGGTAATTCAGCGCTTGACGCCGTTCCGCGGCGTGATGGAAAATCACTCGCGTAAGTCAACCCAAACACCAATAACTCATTGGGCAAAAAGGAGAAAACATGCCGATTAAACATTCCGCAGCGTTGCCGCTGAATATCATCCGCCAACGGGCTCGTATTCGAGTGGCGAGTTATGCAGGAACGGCCACGAACCTTTATGTGCATGACGGTATCTACCGCCGCGGCGAGGTGCTTCAACCGAAGCGTGGCGACATCGTGGTGCCGCGCGACAGTATCATTGTCTTCGCGGACGACGAGCCTACGAAAAACTGGGGGCACCGATGCCGGTACCTCTTCCACGATCCGAAGACTGGAGAACTCATTCAGGAATTACCAGCATTGCTTCCGCCGACCTTCGATTTCGGCGCACGATTCGAACTGTTTCACCAGGCTTCCATCGTGTCCGCGGCGTCGCGGGCCCAGTATCCGCTGCTTTACCTTCCGCCGTGGCTTTACCTTGAGAACGCGTCGAGCTGGTATGCCATCCTCTACTCCGGTGCTTCGATGAACAGACATGTCAATGACATCGAATTTCTCTACCGGATACTGGTGAACCTGTACCGGGTCCCGGCCGCCAATATCACCGTCCTCAGCTTTGACGGAACGCTCGACTACAACGACGCGTCCTGGCAAAAGGTCCCGCCGCCGGTGGGAAATTGGCCGGGCGACAACACCCCGTACCAGATGAAGATCAACGGCTCTGGAACAAAAGAGGAATTGCTGGCGGCCATCGCGGCCGTTGGAGAAAAAATGGGTCCCCAGGACAACCTGTTTCTGCATACAAACAATCACGGCAACACCGTTAACGGTGTCTCCACTCTCATCAGCTATTCAGGTGACGACACCACGCAGAGCGACCTGGCCGACGCGATTAAAGCGTTGCCGAAATTCGCCTCGTTCATGGTCATGATGGAACAATGCTTCTCGGGTGGTTTTATCCAACCTATCATCAATGCATCACCGGCCTCATGCACGAGCGTCGCCACAGCCGTCGATGCCAACACCAGCTCGGACGGCGGGCCGCAGTACGATCCTTTCGCGCTCGCTTGGATCACCGCAATGGCCTGGGCCAACCCGGACGGCTCTTCTATCAGCCCAGATGCCGATACAAATGTGGACGACCGCGTATCGGCAGGAGAGGCGTTTGTGTATGCCAAGGCGAACGATACCGGCCCGGACGACAATCCTCAGTACGCTGACAACGCTGCGTGTGGTGGAGCAGCCAACTTCGGGGGAGTCCGGCGACCCATCTTCATACCGCCGTTGTACCGATACCTGTTTCCCTGGCAAATCCTGCCGGATCCGCCGCCGGAGCAAGTGGAGAAGTTTGCCATTCAGTTGGCGAAGCAGCTCAAATCGAGATCGTTCCGTCAAGTTATCGCGGAGTCGATCGAGGACGAACGCAACAGTCTCACGAAAGTCATGCGTACGGCCTTATCCAAAGGGAAAGCCCGAAAGCCATTGCATAGGTGAACGTTGACCGGGCGCGAGCCGCAATCCTGGCTGCGGTTCCCCGTAGCTTTGAGCGTACAGCGGCAGCCTACATCGCTGATCGGTGCTTTGCTCCCGGTGACATTCTATCTCTCGATCGTCAACCATTTACCGTCGATCGCGAGATCCACTTTGGATTCATTGATCTTGAGGCCGGGCGAAACTGGGGTCATGCCTGCAAGTGTGTTCTCTGTAACTGCGCAGATGACGGAATCGAAATACGGCCGCTATCGTTTCCGCCGGAGCTAGGTGGCGACAGGCGTCTGGTCGTGATCGTAGTGGGGGATGATGTGCCGGACTGGGCCATTCTAAATGGATAGCGGATAACCAGTGGCGCTCGGATTCGCGACCCCATTTCTCCCTCCTTTCGTCTATCATAAGCCGCTTACGATGCATGCGCTGAGCGGCTGCGTTCTCGTTGTAGCCGCGGCGCTGTGCGCCGTCGTCACTGCCACCTTGCAGTTCCTAACCGTCGGTCCTTTCCTGAGTTCCTGGGTCCCTGATTAGATTTTTTTGGAGTCCGGAATCCGAGATCAGATAAACCAATCCGAGCAGAAGTGAGACTGACATTGCTGAGCAGTCTCTTACATCTAGCGACTGATACAAACCATTTTTGGGACCTTTGCTTCGGGGTGAGCTCTGGAAGCGATCCTTCCCACTATTTCTCGCGGCCTTCTTTTTGTTTTTCTTCGCGAAAGCGAGGCGCTCCGTCTTTTTTCGGCGTTTTGCTCGTTTCTTAGCATTGTCTCTGCCTTTGCTGTGTCCCATAAGAACTCAACCTTGGCCCGCTTATCGCGATGTAGCAATGGAGCGAATGGGATGAGCGACATAGAACACGTCGCGATCGGGGGAATGGAGCGTTTGGGGAAAGCGACATAGAAGGCAAAGCCGCGATGGGTAGCGGCGAGTGAGGTGGGAAGCGAACGAGTTTCAATCGCGCGGGTAGACGGCAACGCAGCTAGGTAGCTGGCGCGAGCACGAGGTAGTGCGAGTGATCAACGTAAGTTGCGAGGGAAGCAATGAGTGAACGGAGCCGCGGGGACGCGAGCGACATAGATGGGAAAACCGAGAGGTCGAAATGGGCGGGAGCACATGAGTCAACGCGGGCAACGAGCGAGTTTCAACTCGGACGAAACCGAGGTCGGCGCCTGCGTCCGCCTGAGGCGGGCTGCGCTCGATGCGATACCGGCGCCGGCGCATCCGGAACCTTGATCTCGAACGTCCGAAAGAGCGGGGCCAGATCGATCACGTCGTTCGCGGCTGATCTCAATATGTTCCCGAGATTTGCGGCGACTGACGCCACTTCCACGCGGATGCCGTGTCGGCGCAGCTTGATGGCGAGATACGCGAAATCGGCGTCGCCAGTCACGAGAATCACAACATCGGGCCGCATCTCGATGGAAAGCTCGAGCGCGTCGATCGCCATCATCACGTCCACGTTCGCCTTGTAACGGCCTTCTTCGGCGGGCGCCCCATCTTTGGTCACGACCATGAATCCATTGGAACGCAGCCAATGAACGAACTTGTTTTTCTTGTCCCGTTCATCCTGCCACGTTGGGATGGCAGGAGGCAATCCGGCATAGACCACCATCTCGATCAGATCACGTCCGGTGTTTGGGCCCGCCAGAAAATTCCGTAGCTTTAACCAATCGAGCCCGCGTCCTGCGGTGCGCACAGAACTGCCAACATTCGATTCATCCACCAGCACCAACACTCGGGAACGAACGTGAATATCTGAATCTTTCTTTCGCATCTAGTACGAATCAACTACATCCGTGCACTTCCAGCAAAGCCACATTTCCGCAAGGTCTGTCGCTGACTGCGGCTTCAACTCTGCTGCCATTGTCCACTTCTTAATTTTTCCTTCTTACTTCATCCTTCCGTAGCGGGAGCGAGCCAGTCCGAGCAGAAGAGAGATTGACATTGTTTATGCGATCAGCTCCGCAAGCACCTGCTCGCGAAAGCCTTCGGAGTTCGGGGTCAGCGTCGCCGAGGTTTGTCGGTTGAAGACGAGACTTGCTCTTAAAGAGCCGTTTCTGTAGAAAAGTGTAGATTTCTACAGAAAATACAGAAAGCATCACCGCAGTGAAGGAGCAAGACGTTAGAGAATTGTCAGCGTATGGAGTCGCAGAGGCCGCGCACTATCTGCTCGTGCCGCAGGCAACTTTGCGTTCATGGGTTGCCGGGATGTCGTACGGTAGCGACGGCGAACGAAGGTTCTTTAAACCGGTGATTCAACCAGCGGCGACCTCCCCTGTCGCGCTCTCGTTTATTAATTTGATCGAGGCACACGTCTTGGCGGCAATCAGACGTAAATATCGCGTGGATATGCGTGCTGTGCGCCGGGCAATCGACTATCTGAAAAAGGAGTCCGGCTCAGCGCATCCTCTTGCCGACCACAAATTCGAAACGAATGGCGTCGATCTCTTTGTCGAACGCTATGGCCAATTGATGTCAGTTTCGCAAGGCGGACAGCTGGCAGTTCGCGAATTGCTCCAAGCTCATCTGCGTCGAATCGAATGGGACACAAAAGGCATGCCCCTTCGCCTTTATCCGTTCACGCGCATTGGCGATGTTGATCAGCCCAAAAACATCGTAATCGATCCCTTCATTTCGTTTGGCCGCGCCGTTATCACAGGTACAGGCGTGAGCACGGACATCGTCGCCGAACGTTTCAAAGCTGGTGAATCCGCGGACGAACTCGCGAAGGATTACGAGTGCGACCGCGAAAAGATTGAAGAAGCGATCCGTTGCGAACTCAGCCTCGCCGAAGCCGCGTGAAAAACAGCTGACTTTCTTTCTGGATCGGCAGCTTGGCCGCCACAAGATGTCGGCTATCCTTCCGGTCTCCGCAATCCGCAATCGCTCTCGAATCCGAGATCAGATAAGCCAGTCCGAGCAGACGCGAGACTCTCAACACTTAACATTCAACACTCAACACTCAACGCTCAACCCCGGATTTCCCCCGCGGATTTCCCCGCGGCCGCAGGATTTGCGCCACGAAGATGGCCAGCGCCCATCGTTGGCCAGTGGTTATTCTCTGCCCGAAACAATTGCCATGGAAGTTGCTGGCTCAATTTTCGCTGTCTCGCGAACGCAATGTCGCTAGCATCATAGCCTGATGAGTGTGCAAGATTCTGATGCCACGATGGCTGTGTTCCTCGACC
>Ga0209803_1001021_pt1 | contig 18639 bp, 19 predicted proteins | sample GraSoiAngelo_138_FD_185895 | JGI IMG/M metagenome (GOLD analysis project Ga0209803, IMG submission 185895) | Grasslands soil microbial communities from the Angelo Coastal Reserve, California, USA - 14_0929_09_40cm (SPAdes) (version 2) | ecosystem: Environmental > Terrestrial > Soil > Grasslands ...
CTCTGGCTCATCGATGGCACGATCAGACTCAGACGCTGGCGCGATGACAAGCGAACGGGAACTGTTCGGGCGACCCGGGAGCTCCTGGACGTGGAAGCCCGGGTGCGCCACATGGACGAGTTGCACGTCGACGTCCAGGTCCTGTACCCCACCCTGTTCCTCCACGCTTTCACCGCTCGACCGGAGATCGACGTGGCGCTTTGCAAGTCTTACAATCGCTGGATCGCCAAAGCCACAGACAAGAGCCGCGGACGGCTGCGCTGGGTCGCCGTTTTGCCTCTGCTCAACATCGACAAGGCGGTAGAGGAGGTGCGTTGGGCGAAGGATCACGGAGCCTGCGGCGTGTTCAAGAAGGGGATCGAATGCGGCGACGGCGCTGCCAGCGACCCATACTTCTTCCCGGTCTACGAGGAGGCGAGCCGCCTCGACCTTCCCATCTGCATCCACAATGCGACGGGAAACGTCGAGTCCGCCACCGCGGAAGGATCCGGCCTTGGAGGAGGAATGGTTGCCATCGCAGCGTTCAGCGCGCTCGTGGAGCATGGCGTCCCGGACCTGTTTCCGAAGCTCAGAGTGGGATTCATCGAAACGGGCGCTTCATGGATACCTTATCCTGAAGTACGGGACTGAAGACAGCTTGATGATCGGCACCGACTACAGCCATGCGGACCAGTCCGCCGAGATGCAGGCCCTGGACGTCATCGAGCAGCGCGCCGAAAAAGGAGAAATCCCCGCGTCGGTTGCCCGCAAGATCCTGGACGACAATCCGCGCAGGTTCTACGGGCTATAGACGATCTTCCGAAACGTCCCCTTATTCAGCGTCTCCCCGCTGCCATTTCAGCGGAGCCGAACTCCGCTCGTGGCGCCGACGGGTAAGCACCAGACTGAGCGAGGAGAAACGGCGGCATCGGCTTGGGCCGGTGCTTCGCTAAACTTGTAGTCGGCGCGCCAAGATCAGCTTGGCCGATGCGCGCCGAGAGGAGGACACGATGGAATCCACGCGAAGAATCGTGATGTTTAGCTGGATGACGGCAAACGGGTATTTTGCCGGAGCCGACGGCAATTTGGATTGGGTCGTGCCCGACCAGGAGCAGGCCAAAGCCGCCGCGGAGGCGATTCCGCTTTTCGACACCGCGCTGTTCGGCCGTCGGACGTACGAGCTCTTCGACAAATTCTGGAGCCACGCTGTCCACAGCGCCGGACCCTCACCAGCCCGGGCAGCGGACTCAGGAACACCGTGCCATAGCGAAGTGGTTAAACGATATGACTAAATTGGTCTTCTCCAGGAGTCTGAAAGATGTGACGTGGCAGAACTCCCGCATCCTTCACGAATTCGAGCCGCGCGAGATCGAGACCATGAAGCGCCAACCCGGGAAGAACATGATCGTCTTCGGTAGCGGCTCCATTGTAACGCAGCTCACGCAGCACGGATTGATCGACGAGTATCAGTTCGTCCTCTGCCCGATCCTCCTCGGAAGCGGCCGGCCGCTGCTCGGCGATGTATCGAAGAACTTAAGGTTGGAGCTCGTCGAGGCCAAGCAGTACCAGTCGGGCGACGTCATGCTTCGCTACGCGCGGCCGAGCTAGATGATGCTGTAACGTTAGCCGCCAAAACAGGTGCGGCGCCGCTGGGGTTCAATCTCGGATCTGCGTTTTCCTCTACCAACGGATTGAACTGCTTGAGCGATTGGAACGACTGGAACAATCTTCTTACGCTACGAGGTGGCTTGACAGAAGTTTTGCGCCGCGAATAGACTGACTTCAGTCAAGAATCAATCAGAGGAGGAAGACGCCATGAAGGTGATTGATGCCGATGGACATATCATTGAGCCCGAAGGCATGTTTGAGCATCTACCCGAGGAGTTTCACCTGCGACGTCCGATTCCGGTCCGCTTACCGGCGGACACGGTCCGGGGTGACTTCAACGGCTGCTGGCTCATCGAGGGGAAAAGCGTTCCTAACATCGGCAGCCGTGGACGTACCACCGCGTCGCTTTCGTGGACGGAACGGTCGAAAAAGATCGACGTGTCGCTCGGGTCGCAGACTCTGGAAGACATGGAAGCCAGGGTGTCCGACTTGGATCGGTTCCACATCGACTGCCAGATCGTCTTCCCCACGATGTTTCTCGCCGCTGTAGCGGAGGATGTGAAACTCGAGGGCGCGCTGTTTCACGCCTACAACACCTACGTCGGTCAAGCCTGCGCCGAGTCAAAAGGCCGGGTCAGGTGGACAGCGCTTCTGCCGTTTCGTGACCCCGAGGCCGCCGTCAAGGAGATGCGCAGGGCAAGCGATCTGGGCGCTTCGGGTATTTTCACCATGGGCATGGTGTGGGAGCGGAATTTGGCCGATCCGGAGTTCTTTCCGATCTATGAAGAGGCCGCGGGGCTCGACCTCCCGCTTTGCGTTCATCTCGGTTGGGGCTCGCCGCAGGTCACTCAGCTTTTTTCCGATTCCCATGCGTTCTTTTGTTCGGCCATTGTTCCCGTGATGTGGGGCTTCATGTACACCATGGGCGCCGGGCTCCTGACCCGTTTTCCCAAGCTCCGACTGGGTTTCCTGGAGACCGGCTCCGCCTGGGTCCCCTACGCGATGCAGCAGATCAGGCGCCGGGTCGAGCCGCCCAGCGTACTTTTCTCTTCGGGGCAACGACGCCCCGTCGATAATGCGATTGACCGGCGCTACTACCGCGACCCGGAGGAATTTTTCCGTTCGGGGCGGGCGTTCGTGAACTGCGAAGGAGACGAGGATTTTGATTATCTCTTGAAGCACGTGGGCGAGGATGGCCTCATGTGCTCCTCTGACTTCCCTCACGGCGACCCCTCCGCAGAAGAAAACTACGTCACTCGCTGGCGGGAGAGAAGCGATATGCCGGAGCGAGTCAAGGAAAAGATTCTTGGCAAAAATGCCCAACGCTTCTTTCGTCTATAGCGAAAACGCCGACGGAGGTTTGGGAAAAGATTCTCTTCCTCTTACCATCGATGAAATTCACCGTGAGACTGCTGCTCGTAACTGAAAACCATTGTGTGATCGCAAGGCCTGAACCCCGGCCGTGCCGCGTTAGTCTTCAAATCTTCGCTCGAGGGAGGATCTAATGATGCAACGATCGATATCGAGGCAGGGCGTCGGAGCGAGTATTGCCGCTCTGATGATCGGCGTTTTGGCGAGCAGCGCGGCCACGGCCCAGATGGACCACGGACCCAAGACCGAAAAGATTTACGGCATCGGACTGCCGCGGGATCACGCTTCGCAGCTGTTTTCCGACAAGGACTATCCGGTATTCCCGCTGAAGCCGGGGCAAGAGGCATATAAGGACATCGACGGCGCCCGCATGAAAAAGGACGTCATCGCCCTGTCCCAGATCGCGCTGCGCTACCGGGATGCTGTCAACAAGCAGTGGTTGGGGCCGTTTTCCTGGCACCGATGCCGACAGGGCCGGCATGAAGTACATGACCGATGAATTCGCGCGGCTGGGATTAAAGGTCGAGTCGTTCCCATACGCCTTACCTAGAGACTGGCGTCCGCAAAGCTGGAACGCCAGTTACACGACATCCAATGGTAACAAGATCGATCTCGTCACCGCATTCCCCGTGTCGGGCACCAAGGGCACGGGAGCCACTGGTCTCACTGCCGAAGCGATATGGGTTGGCATCGGCGCCGAAGCAGATTTTCTTGGCCGCGACGTCAAGGGCAAGGCCGTCATCATCTACAGCACCTTCGTTCCCGGCGGCCGGAGCCATTCAGCTTCCGATCGCGCCGGATTGTTCAATGCGAATGCCCGGGCGCAGGAACTTGGCGCCGCCATGGTCATCAACGTAATGGCAGTTCCCGGCAACGGCCAATTTCAGCCAGAGGGCGGTCTCAGGAAAATCCCGCAGATCACCATCAGTCAGGACGAGGGCTTCGCTCTACGCGACCGGCTGGGCGCCGGTGAGAAGGTTACCGTCACCTTGCACCTCAACGTGCCGGAATTGACCAATGTGGAGACCGCATGGACAATGGCTACTCTGCCAGGCGCTTCGGACGAGCAGATCGTGGTGATGACCCATACGGACGGCTACTTCCAGGCGGCGACGGACAACAATTCAGGCATGGCCGGTACCCTGGAGCTGGCGCGCCACTACGCCGCCATACCCCAAGCCCAGCGTCCGCGTAGCATGGTATTCATCCAGTTCCCGGATCATCACCACGGCGAAGTCGCCCGCGGCCGCAAAGATGTTGGCATCGACGCCACCTACAACTGGAGCAAGGTCGCGCTGAAACTCACCATGGAGCATCCATCCGAGACGCTCCTTTACATGTACAATTCCAATCTGACGGCGACGAACCAGCTGAGCTCTTCGCGCTGGAACGCCTTTGGCAGCCCTGAATTCGAACGGATGGCTTTTGAGCAGCTGCGTGATTTCGGCGTGTCGGTCTACGGCGTTGAAGACGGCCCGAAGAACGGCAACTACGCTCCATCCTTTCACATCATCAACCACGTCGTCTATCACACGAGCCTCGATACCCCCGAGCTTGTTCCCGCGGAAGGCATGAGTCGGTCGATCCGCGCGTTCGCTTCGATCATCGACCACGTCAACAAGATGACGATGGCTCAGCTACGAGGCCCGCACTTCCCGCCTAAAGATGAACGCGGCACGATTCTCGGAGCGATTGGTGAGCAGAGTTCGGGGGACCAATCAGTGACGCTGGTTCCTAAATAGACAAACTAGAGATTGTCTATTAGAGCAAAGCGTCCCTGTTTCATTACTGACCGACGACGAGGTACTGGAACAGTAGCAGGAGTGTAGGCGCAATCAGCTGCGCCCAGACGACATAGAGCGCGGTGTAAAGCGCAGGCGGGAGAATCAAGTCTTGTATTTTTATCTTCTGATTTGGATTGTGGATTATATCTATTTCAAAGCGATGTTCAGCAACCACGCTAACCTGATTCCCGCCTGAGTAATTCTGGTTCGTTCCAGTCTGAGGGTCAAAACGTTCCAACCGTCGCTGGCAAGCGGCGGCCAACCTGGTTCAGCGCTGAGAAAGTTCCGATCATGCTGTCGTAAGTGCGCGCGGCCAATTCCCCAATTGCGTCGTTTCAGCGTGCCCCAGCCGAACTCGCGCCCGTAAGTGTGAGCTTGACGGGCTGGACAAGAGCGCCGTTGCCTGCCGAATCCCACGCGGCAAAGCGCACCCATTTTTTCCCGGTCGTATCGAACGGAATCTGAAAATGGTGCTTGCCGAACGCTGGTAGATCCGTTGTGGAGATGATCTGACGGTCGGTCTGCTGTCCGTCACCCCAGACAACCTCTACGAAATCCAGTGGGAAAGTCCACTCCACATCAGCGACGATTGTTCGTTTGTTGCCGGTTCCCTGCAACGAATACGACGGAATCAATACCTCGCCTGACGTCACAAAGTATTCTCCGCGCATCAGGGTTTTGATCACAGGACTCGGATCGTTCGGGTTTGGCAGTGCGTTCATCTTCAAATAGTTGACCGGTGCGCTCGAGTAGATCCCGTCGCCAAATGTTTGTCTCTGAACTTCGGAGATTCCCAGGAGATACTTGGGCGGAGTGGGATCGTCGGCGTACCAGTTGAGCAAGTCATCCTGCAAGGCCAGGCAACGGTATTCACACAACCGCCGTTCCGACAGGTCGAGGCCCATGCCCCAGCGAAAACCAACACCCTGAAAATGCGCGTCTTTGAAGAATTCCTTGTCCTTAAACCCGTCCGGATAACCTGCATTGTTCTTGGTCCGAGGATGAGGCATCGACATCATGATGTCCTCGCGCTTGACCATTTCCATCAAGTCATCCGCCGCACCGATATGGTAGACTTTGCCGTACTTGGGATCGTCCTCAACCAGCGGTTGTCCCGCCGTGCGTCCATAGGTCCAAAAAACCGGGTGAGAGAACAGCAGATCCGTATGACCGCCCAAAACGCTGCCGTAGAACTCCTGATCCGCCATGACAAGGAAATCCTTGTCTGAATGCCGCCTGGCGCCTTCGACCGACGCAGCGATCATTCTAAGAGTGTCGGCGGCAGGCCGGTTGCCCGCGCCGCCTCCCGTACCGACATTATCGACCGGACTCACAATATTGATGCCGACGGATTTCAAAGCTCGGAGATCCTCAATCTCGGCGTCCGGGCCGGCTTCCGCCAGCAATCGTAATCCAAACCTCATGTGATAATGGTGGGTCATTACCTGGTAGCCAGGCAATGGCTTGAAGTGATCGTCATGGGTGAATGCCATGACTGCGGTGCGCGTCGCCGGCGCCGGATCCGCACTGACATAGAAGTACACCGCCATGTGCTGCGACGTTCCCGGCCGCGCGCTGTACAACGCAAAATTCCCTTTTATGCGCGGCTCTTCTTCATTCTCGGCCTGCCGAACGCCGAACGAGAAAGACGTGTCGCTGTCCTTGCGATACCAGTTGTAACCGAGAACCTGGGCACTCTCGCGCGCCCAGAAAAAGTTGTGGGGCGGTGGGAAGGTGGCAATGGAGCCGGCCGATCCTCCTTCTGCAATTAGAAGCCGATTGCTGGTTTTGAGCGGCGTTTCCTTGTCATTCTTATGTCCACCGAATTGGTAGACCTGAATATGATTGGCGAGATCGTGCCACGTCAGTCGCGAACTGTCCCGGATGGCCAGCCCTTTGAGTCCCGCATTGTACTTATATGCAATCGATGGCGCCTCGGTCGTGGCGATGAGTTCCTGGCGAATGAGGTTCGTGCCCTTGTAAAGTGTGTATTGCAACTGCCCCGAAAAAATCCCCATGCTCACGCCGGGAAACGTAACTGCTAGACGCGTCCCGTCGGTTTTGACATCGCAGCTCTTCGCTCGATACGTGGCCGTCCCGCGTTTGACCTCTTCAGGCTTCCGTGGAAGACCGAGCGTTTGTCGCATATCCTCGGTGCCCGGGATGTTCAGCGGCGCGTCCCAAAAAGGATCCCATTTATATTTTTCGTAAACTTCCGGTGTGATCTCCTTGATGCCGTTTTCCTCCAGACCCTCTCGTGTCTCCCGGTCGATGCGGCGGATGCCGGAGACGAAACTAAATTCAGGCGTCACATTGCTGGCGAGAGCCCCCCATGACCTGCCCTTGTGCCGGACGGAGAGTTCCCGAATGGTGGGCGTGCCGTTATCAATAGCCAGGCGAAGACGGATTTCCTGATTTTTGTCACCATCCCAAGTGATAGTCAGTCCATTGCGGGCTGCGGCCGCCGACATTCCGGGCGACGCTTTGTATCCGGACATCGTGCACACTTGGGCCTGCGACGCGGAAGCCGTGAATACAAAAGCAAAAGTACACATCAGCACTAATGCGACCGACAAAATCGAATTGACCTTCATCCCCATAGTCTCCATGAACGCCCTCCTGACCGGATTTTCAGCGTTCGATCACGAACCCGGCCGATATGAATTCAGTCGCAAACGTCAGCGGCAAGTAGAAGTTTGTGGTGTCAGATTTGCCTATGTTGCGTAACTCCCGGGCAAGAGATCGACTTGGCTTAGGTCTAGCAATCCAATACCGCTTGGTAGTACATACTACCCTCTCACCAGCTAGTGTAGTGTCTCACGCTGTTTGTACTTTATGAAGGACAGTCTCAGTCGTCATTCCCACCTTCCAGAACTCCTCAGAGATCCTGGATTCCGGGTCGCGCTAGCTATCGCCAGCTTGCCCGGAATGACGGTAGAAATGATCACCTTCATTTAAGAGACACTACACTAGTTCGCTCATCTGCAATTTGCCAACGAGCAGTAGCACTCTAGTCACAAAGCGTAGAAGGTTTTGGGGTTATCGTACAGAATTTGCTCACGGCGGATTGAGTTGGTCAGGATTTGGATTTGGGGTTAAGGCCTGAGTCTGGATTCTAGCTTCGTGCGCTGGAATTGAGGATTCGGGCTATTGGTTTTTTTAGCCATTCATCATTCGTTACCATGCGAGTAGCTTAAGGTACAAACTCAGGCCTGCCCCCTTCTTGCCCATAAGAAAGATTGTGTAGAATCAAAAGTCTGGTAGACCTGAGGCCAGCCTAGACCGAACGAGCCAGCGGCATATTCCGTCCTATTGCGCAGTCCAGCCAAGATCGACAGTCACCTGAGTCCCCGTGATTCCCTTGGCCGCATCGGTGCAGAGAAACGCCACGATCTCCGCGACTTCCTCAGGCTCCAGAAGCCGCTTGATCGCTTGCGGCACGAGCAACACCTTCTCCATGACTTCGCGCTCCGAGATTCCATGCGTCTTGGCTTGGTCTTCGATCTGGCGCTCCACCAAGGGCGTGCGCACGTAGCCTGGGCATACAGCAACGGCCGTAACGTTGTGTGCCGCTCCCTCGATGGCGAGAACCTTAGTGAGCCCTAGGAGACCGTGTTTCGCCGACACGTATGCCGCCTTGTATGGGGAGGCCACGAGGCCATGAGCCGAAGCGATATTGATGATCCGGCCGAAGCCCTGGCGCATCATGTGTGCGAACGCATACTTACTCAACAGAAAGGCGCCAGTCAGCATCACGCCGATGAGAAGATCCCACTTCTCTTCGGGAAAGTCTTGAATCGGCGCCACGTGCTGGAGTCCGGCGTTGTTGACCAGGATGTCGAGCCGACCGAACCGGTCAACCGTATCCTCGATGAGTTGCTTAGTGTCCTCGCGCCGAGAGACGTCCGTTCGCTGGAGCACGGCTTTTCCCCCGATGGCCTCTACCGCACGAACCGCAGCCTGCCCAGCCGGCTCGCTGAGGTCAGCGATGACAACGTGCGCCCCCGACTTGGCCAAAGCTACCGCGATGGCTTGGCCAATCCCGCTGCCCGCGCCTGTGACGACTCCAACACTGCCATCCAAGCTCACGATTGATTCACCTCTTCCTTAGCTGGAACGGGGCTAAAGTGGGTCGCGCTTTTAGCTTTTAACCGCATCACCTGGATCGAAGGAAAGCCATCGAGACGCTGTTGATTCAGTGGACTAGCTCACTTTGTCCAGTTGAACAGTTGCCCCTTAGATTCTCGCCTTAGAGATACTTTGTCGGACGCCGATCGTGCGCCACATGTGCGAGGTCGGGCTGTTGTCGAAGCCCAAGCCCTCCTTTGGCTGCCTGAAGTTACGCCCGACGATGTCAGGACCGTCGAAGACCGCATCGCTCAGCGCTTCTCGGCTGCGGCGGAGCCGGTCTCGACCAAGCGGCGCAGATCGACGTCCTCGTCTGCTAGTCGCTCGGGCTGGACTTTGAGGCGGTCGCGGATCAGCGACACCGCGCTCTTCAGCTCGCCGTCCGTCTTCGGATCCTCCGGATCGCCGCCGCTGTTGATGCCAACGGCGGCGCGCACCAGCCCGTCCTTCACGTAGAAGCCGAGAAACTTGCGCGTCTCGGGGCGGCCGCGGAAGACGACCCGGTCCCAGCTCTTGGCGAAGCCGACGTACTCGATCATGTGCTCGTATTGATCGGACCAGAACGTGTGGAGGTAGTCATAGGGCCGCGTGCCGCCCAGCATCGCGCGGGCGGCGGCCTTGCCCTGCTGGAAGCCATTGTTCCAGTGCTCCACGCGCAGACGGCCGAAGATCGGATGCTGGTGATTGGTCACGTCGCCGGCGGCGTAGACATCGGGCAGCGAGGTGCGGCAATGCTCGTCGACGAGGACGCCGTTGTCGACCCGCGCGCCGGCCGCTGCCAGCAGCTCGGTGTTCGGGACGATCCCGATTCCCGCCACCACGAAGTCGCACTCGACCACCCGCCCGCTCGTCGCTCGCACGCGCTCCACCCGGCCCGAGCCTTCGAACGCTGCGACGGAATCGCCGAGCACCAGCTCCACACCCTTCTCGCGATGGATGGCGGCGAGCACCTCGCCGACCTCCTCACCGAGGACCCGGGCTAGCGGCGCCCGGTCGGGTGCCAGCGCGGTTACCTCAACGCCGAGCTGGCGGAGTGAAGCCGCCACCTCCGAACCGATGAAGCCCAGGCCGACCACGACGGCCCTCCGACCCCGTTGCGCCCTGGCCCGGATCCGGTCTGACTCCTCCACCGTCCGGAGTTGCAGCACGCCGTCCAGCTCCGCGCCGGGTATCGAGACGGACCGGTTCCGCCCCCCGGTTGCCACGAGCAGCCGGTCATAGGCGATCCGCTCGCCATCTTCCACCTCCACGTGCTTCTTCGTGGCGTCGATGGCCATGGCCCGCGTTCCGAGCCCTAGCCGGATACTCTTCTCGGCATAGATGCCGGGCGGGTTTACTAGCTGGTCCTCCAGGCGCTCCTCACCGCGCAGGTAGCCCTTGGAGAGCGGCGGGCGGTTGTACGGCAGCTGGCGCTCGGCGCCGATGAGCTGGATCTCACCGTCGAAACCCTCGTCCCGCAGTGTCACCGCAGCGGTCGCGCCCGCCAGGCCGGCTCCGATGATTACGATTCGCTGTGGATTCATACCCCTGCTCTAGCTTCATCGTAGCATAGGGTCAGGTCACAGCAAGACGACAAATCACTGGAAGTCTTTCCAAACTCGCATCGAAATAGGCATGAGGCGGAAGGCGTAGATGAAAGGACGAAAGCGGAAAACGGAAAGCGGAAAAGGCGAGAGGCCCAAGGCGGTAAAGATCGTGAAACATCATCGTGACTCGATTGACATAGGGTTCACCGTAGAATAATAGGCTCAGGAAAGCGCGTCAGGCACCTAAAGGCAGCGACCGAATCATTTATCGGAGGGAAGATGGCGGATTTTTACAGTGCTTGGTTGGCAGATTCGGAAAGGATTGAAAAGGCATTAAGGGAAGCGCCCCGAGTAGCTAGAGGTAAAGAACTGAATTGGGTGCGCACTCGGCAAGACCACCAGGCGGCGCTCATGATCGCGCCCGAAACGGGGTTTCCCACCGGGGGAAGTCTCTTGATGAAGGGAGAGATTCCGGTTGGCCGGCATACGGGCAAACACGTACATGGCGAAGAGGCCATTTACATCGAGCGCGGTGAAGGCTTTTTGCTTTTGGACGACGAGCGCTACGATTTCCACCGCAGCACTATCTTTCACATTCCGTATCGGTCATCACACCAGCTCGTTAACACGGGCAACGAGCCAGTTGTCTATATCTCAGGTTTGGCCTGGCCGCTCGAGGCAGCTATCCGAATGGGGCGCATGGAGCAGATTGAGGACGCGGGCCAAAACGACCCTGCCATGCTTGCCAAGGCGCCAAAAGAGAAGTCCCAGTATTGGCCTGTAGATGGGCGCCGAATCTCGATGCACGAGGAGCAGTTCGAGCTGTCCGACGAGACCAGACACGGCGCAACCTACTACCTGATGGGGATCCATGGTGATCGGAGCGGCTTTAAGGTCAAAGCGGTAAGGATCAGCTCGATCTTTGTTGATTTGCCCCGCTCCAAAAGCCACAGCCACGCTCATCCCGAGGCCTACCTCTATGCCGTCCAGGGTAGCGGTTACTCCGAGATCGACGGCAAAAGATATGACTGGGTACAGGGTGACGCAGTTCATGTTCCACCCGGCATGCTGCATCACCAGCACTTCAACCCGTATGACACCGAGATGAGGGAACTCAGATTCGAGTTCGGCATCCGATACTGGTTTGTGGACCAGTGGAAGGGATACACAACCGTCGACCGCCACATGCATGCCACCCGGCTGGACGACTAAGACCTTAACCGGCGATTCAGAATGGAAAAGCCCGTGGACTGTGGTTGTTGGCCGTGAACGCTAGTGTCAGCTCTGCCACTACAGATCCAGCGTGTTGGCCGCGAACATTTCCTCCGGCTTGACCCTGCGCGGCAGGATCTTCTTCTCGTCCCCTTATCGCTGTCTGCTCAAATATGGCTACAGCGAATCGCCTCTTGCGCGCTGAGATTCCGCCTTAGAGATACTTTGTCGGACGCCGGATCGTGCGCCACATGTGCGCGGTCGGGCCCCTCGTTCGGAATTCTATATCGTTTTCTGATTTCGGTGTCCCACATTACAAAAAGCCGTGGACTCTTGAAGTGCATTATTTTTGCCGCGCCAGTCTGTTCGGCAAGACTCTTAAACCGAGTATAAATCTTTTTTACGTCCTCAGCGATACTGTCAAAGTCAACGGTCGCGAAACTTTGATCCCGCAAGCGCTTGAAACTTGGCTTAGTTTTCTCTATGGCTTCGCCGAAAGCATCCAGTTTGAATGTGCGCATGACATATCGGAAGCGAGCGAAATTCCACGTAGCAAGAATTAGCAAGTAGGCTTCGACTTCAAAACCAGCTTCAAGCAGATTCAGCCCCATCCGATAAAGCTGCCACCGTGACGGCTCCAATGTTTCGAATGTTCCTACACTTTCTCGAATAACTCTTTTGTTATTTCAGTAACACCACGCTTTGAGCGCATGGGTGGTTTATCGGTAGGCTCAACCACTTCCAAATTTATGGTTTTGTTAATCCCCCCAATAAAAGGCCCGAAGCTGACTCACAAGAACGCTCGCTGTAGCGAGGTTATGAATTGGATCCGCGGAATTGATTTCATGCTCAGCCGGTCGTCATTTGTAATGAATAGATCCACGCGGGCCTGAGCTGCGCACGCTAGCTGAATGGCGTCCGGTGGGCGGATCGTACGATCGTTGCGAATTCCCGCATAAAGTCGGGCAGCTTCTACATCGAAAGGAATAATCTCGGCCCCCTGACGCAACGCCGCTTCGTAGCGGCGGGCGAGTACTTCATCATTGGCTTCGAGTGGCTTAACCAGGATCTCGCCTAGAGTTAACGCAGATGTATAGAGATCATCGTTTCTTTCCATCATCCGCTTGCGTAATCTCGCTACTCGCTCTGATGAGTCGCCGTAATCTTCAATCAAATAGATAAACAGGTTCGTGTCCCAGAAAATTCGGCTCACTCCCAACCTCCACGAAGTCGGCTCACGTACTTGTCCGCATCCTCTCCGACCCAAATTTCCTTACCAAGCCCGCGCAATTCAAGGATGGGATCGCTCTTTTCAACGCTCTTTCGCTTGCCAACAAATTTGTCCTGGTACCAATCCAAGAGTGTCTGATATGAGGAAGGTGTGTTTTCCTTGCTGGGGGTTACCTTGCCGCCGCGGCGTTCTGGATGGAAATCGTCACCTTCGCGAAACAGACGGCGCGTGTTTTTTCCGGTTGCATAAAGCATACGATAGCGGCCCGGGTTGGGCGGGACATTCGCTACGCAATGAAGATATGCGTGCACTTGAACGCCCGGCCTGAGCTCGCCGGATAGGTTCTCACGACGCGCTCTGGCGACGATTTCTGAAACAGAAAAATCTTCGCGCTTCGGGTTTTCACGATGCAGCAGTGCCGTGGCGATCCATACTTCGTCAGCTACCTTTATTGAAGCGAAGGGTTGGGCGTTCTTCATATTATCCTCCGAGTCGGCATTTTACTTGGCTTACTCTACTAATAAATAAAAATATTGTCAACCTGCCTTACTCGGGAATGATAGAAGCATCTAACTTCGAATTTCTCCGGCCGAGCGCCATTCAATGATCGTCCTGTCTTTGCCGAAAGAGGGAAGATTTTCAAAAGCACACCCTTCATAGGGGAGCACTTAGAACTCGCATCAGCGTCGAAAAAAGCCGGAGGCAACGTGTTTGCCGATATTGGTTTCCCCAATCCCGAACGAGAGCAGCTCATGGCCCATCTCATTCTGCAGATCTGCCGCATCATCAATAGTCGCCGTTGCGAAATTGCTATGAACTCCGATATTTTCTTATCGGCCCAGTTAGCGAGACGGCGATCTCCGGGTCAAGCGTTTGGCGGGGAGGATTCATGAGAAATACCGGTTTGCCCATTACTCTGATTGTCGTTGGCAGCGCGTGGTTGCTATGGTACTTCAGGTTGTTTCCCGACATCGACTGGATCATCGCGGTGGGGTTTGTCCTGGGCGGCAGCGCGGTTTTGTACCTGGATGGAATGACCAAGAACTCGATCGTCGCTGGGCCGATTCTCATCGCCAGTGGCATTGCGTGGGCGCTCCATGACCGGTGGCGTGTAACCTGGTTCGTGTTAATGCCCATGCTGCTCGTTTTGCTCGGGGTGCTCATGCTTATCGCCCGTCGACCGAACATCCCGGAGCGGCGAGCGCGCCAAACATAGATTCCCGACCGGAACGTCTGTTTCTAGTCCATTGGAAAATCGGTGCAAAGTCACGGGTTGATCTTAGACACGATCACGCCCCACGAACACGGCCATTGAACGTTTTGAACGAGCCAGTCAGATGTCGCCGTCCGACGAAACGGAGTAATGGTCAATAAGTTCGATACGATCGTAGTCGGTCTGGGCGCCATGGGAAGCGCCGCGGTTTACCAACTGGCGAAACGGGGCAATAAAGTGCTGGGCCTCGATCGGTTTTCCCCGCCCCATGCCAACGGCTCATCTCACGGCGAGAGTCGGATCATCCGCCAAGCGATTGGAGAAGGCGAGGAATATGTACCCTTGGTTTTGCGCTCCTATGAATTGTGGCGCGAGATCGAAAAAGCAACCGGTAGGGAACTCCTGAAGATCACGGGCGGCCTGACCCTGAAAAGTCAAAACAGCGAAGGCGTGCTGCACGGCCGGCTTGACTTTTTAGACCAGGCGATCCGCTGTGCCAAGAAGTTCAATATCCGTCATGAAATCTTTGAGACCGCAGACATAAGAAAACGCTATCCGCAGTTCGCCGTAACCGACGAGCGCGCTTACTTCGAATATGAAACGGGATTTCTCAGGCCGGAACTTTGTATCGAGGCCCAACTGCATCTCGCGCGCAAGCACGGCGCCGTTGTTCAAACTAATGAGATGATTGTTTCAGTCGGAAGCAGCGCGGATTCCGGAGTGACGGTCCAGGCCAGCCGAGGCGCCTACTCCGCCGAGAAGGTCATCATCACCGCCGGACCCTGGATCGCCCGGTTTTTACCGACGGCATACGCGCATTTGTTCAAGGTGCACCGCCAAGTCATGTACTGGTTCGACATCAGGGAAGATTGCCGCTCGACGTTTGCGGCGCCCGGCTCTCCGATTTTCATTTGGATCTTTGCGAAGGGCGGTGAGTTTGGTTTCTATGGGTTTCCGACGCTCGACGGCAAAACGATCAAGATCGCGACCGAGCAGTTTACGGTGATCACCGATCCAGATCACGTGCAGCGTGGGGTCAGCGTGGAAGAAAAGCAATCCATGTACAAAGATTATGTCCAAGGCCGTTTACCGGGAATTTCAGATCGATGCAATGCCGCAGCGAGTTGCCTGTATACGACAACGCCCGATTCGAATTTCGTCATCGACGTTCACCCGGATAACGATCGCATCATGATTGCGTCGCCTTGCTCAGGCCATGGATTTAAACACTCCGCCGCCATCGGGGAGGCGCTGGCGGAGCAAGTCATCGATGGCAAAAGCGCGATCGATATCAGCAGTTTCAGGATGAAGAGGTTTAAAGATCTGATTCAATAAGCTCAGCCGTCGAGTCATCGAAGCGAAGACGAGCAAGTGTATCAATGCAAGACCTGACCGAGGAATTCAACACCACAGATAACCGAGCAGGCCGCACATCTGCAACCAGAAATTGAACGCTGTGAGGCAAACTTTCCTCCCGAACACACAAGGTTCGGAGGTTACTCAAATTCTGATTGTTACGGTCCGGGTTTTCTTTTACAGCTCGTCAATCATCCGTTTGATTCTCGGCCAGACTTCACCGCCCTTGGTGTTCATAAGATCAATATACGCGCGGTTTTCCCATTGTCTGATTGCGCTGTCATAGCTGGGCCGAGCGCGTATTCGTTCGTACCAGTTCGCGAGTCGCGGGCGTGTTGCGATCCAAGCGAGGACGTTCAGATGATCGAGTCGAGTGAGGTACGGTGTATAAACCGCGTCCGCGAGTGAATAGTTGTTATCCGCTAGCCAACGGCTGCCGCCGAGTATTTTTTCCATATCGGTAAGCAGCGCTTCCCACATGCGTACGGCGGTTTTGAATTCTCGCGCCTCTACGCCGTTATAAATGACGTCGCGTCGCCGCTCGCGTCTTATCGGATCTGGTATTCTGTTTATCAGAGCGTCGCACGCCTCCTGTCCCTTCTCGAGATACTGGAAACGAAAGGCGATCCCCATGCTGAGGGTGGCAGTTGCGATATCATGATGACCCTCGTCGAGCCGTTTGGTCCATAAACGCATCTGTGCTCGTGCATGTGAATTCAATGGACGGAGAGACGGGTTCGGGTACTCGTCATCCAGGTATTCCATAATCACCGTAGATTCCCGCACGACTTTCCCCTTGTCGACGATGGTGGGCACGACACCTCTGGGATTGAGCTTTAAATACTCGGGTTTCTGCTGATCACCTGCCCTGAGATCGAGGTGGCGACTCTCCCACGTAAGCCCTTTTTCCGCGAGCGTAAGGCGGACTTTTTGGGCACATGTCGACATGTCATTGTGATAAAGCTCCAACATAGTTTTTGTCCTTTACTGGCCAGCTGGTCGTGTCACCTATGGGTCAGTTAGAGGTAGCCTTTCTCTTCGTAATACTGTTTCGCTCCAGGATGGAGCGGAATCCCCAAAGGAGAAGCATCCAATGAGCGGCAGAGCTTTCTCATATCCAGGGGATGGTCATCGTCTACGGGAAGGACGTCTTGTCTGGCATCGATGGCTTCGCAGATAGCATAGGCCAGCTCATTCGGCAGCCAACGATGCGTAATCAATGGCCAGCCGCTAAAATCGATGGTCTGAATATCTCCGCCCAACTTCGGGTATTTTTCTTGTGGGAGCACGGCTCTTTGGAAGCCCAATCGCTCGAGCTGCCGTAAAATCTTTGGTTCTAGAGAGAGCACCTCGAACCCGTGATCAAGGGCGACTGGAAGCCAGCCGTGTAGACCTTCGTCGACAACAGCATTGACCTTTCCCGTTTTGATGCTCTCGATCCGCTGGTCGGATGTTGGTCGAGGGCACTCTTCGATTTTACCTCCCCAGCGCCTGATGCTTGCGAACGAGAGGCCGTATAACGAAAAGATTTTGTCGATCGTATAACGAGTCGTGTTGCCGATTCCGGATGATCTCGTAGAAATGTTGAGAGGAAGTTTTATTTTGCCTATTTCGAACAGCGACTTTAGCTTGAACTCCTTGGAAACGGCGAAAGCAATCCTGTCCCACGAAGGAAATGATGCCAAAGCTCGCAACGGCAATTTTTGCTTGTAGAATCCCTTGCCGCGGTACGCCATGGTGACGATGGCGGATGGGTTTACAAAACCGACGTCCACGTGTTGCTTCGCGACTTCGACGGGGGCTTGCATACCTCCCATGACATCGCCGTTGATCCCCAGGGTGATCGGGGGAAATTGCTCTTCCTTTGAGCTCGGCTTGATGGAAACCGTAACGACGTTCCCTAAAGAAAACATGTGCCTGCTATAGATCTCTGCAGCGACCTCGAGCGCCATCTTGCCGCGCATCATTCGCGCATTCATTCTCGCCATAGCATCCCTCTAACGAACGTCTCTCCGCTGAACAATCGACGGCAGGATCTCCTCTGCCAGTATGGTGATCGCCTGTCTGTAATCCGGCCCAAGCTTTGCGAGGCATATTTGATCAAAGCCGTAGTCCTGCGCATACAAACACATCTCTTCGAGCTTTTCGATGCAATCGCGGGGTCTGCCGGCGATGAAACCAGCATCCACCATTGCATCCGTGATGATTGGCGCAACATCCTCGATGGTACCGCCCGCCGTGAACGCTGCTTTGATGTTCTTTACGGCTTCAGGCTCAATGTTGAGCGCGCGAAACTCGGCGTCCGAAAAACCCAACGCGTCGAGAACGAGAAGCATGTGGGCGATGTAGCGCTTGGGAAAAATTCTTGCTCGTTCGTAATCGTTGGAAACTGAGATATTGATCTCGCAGACTTTTCTTAGACTCGTTTGCCGATTGGATTCAGTCCTGCCAAGTTCCGCTGCTTCAAGTAGTTGCCGCAGCTTCCCACTCCTCACAAGCGGTATAAAGAATCCGCCGATCAAAACTCCATCCATTAGCTGCCCCGCGATTCTCATGATCTTCGGACCGTTCCCGCCGCTATAAAAGCGAATGGGCGCTTTTGGTGAGAAGCGAAGGTGGATGCTCGAGTCTCTTTTGAGCTGGTAAAAGGACGAAAGAACCGGGTAATCCCGGTAGCAAACCGTTTTTCCTTCGAATAAGCGCTTCATGCAGTGGACGGTTTCTTTCACGATGCTGATCGGTTTGACAAGATTGATTTGGTTGCCCGCCTGAGCGTAATCTCCGCGTGCTATTCCCACGCTGATCTCCCGACCATCGACGAGCTCCGAGAGCGCCGCGAACGCATCCGCTGTATCGACCGGGTTCCTGAAGTAGGGGACGAGGATCGCTGTTCCGAGCTTGATCGGCACTCGCGACGCTATGGCAGTTAAGATGACGAAGACGTTCCTGTAGCCCAAATTGTCGTTGACCCACACCTGATCAAAGTTATTTTTGTGCGCCAGCTCTGCGAGTTCGATCCACTGGGGTACGGTATAATGGTTAGCGATATGCGTTGTGAACTGTAAACCCAGCTCGCCGGAATAGACCGCCATTAAGAACCTCGGTTTGATTTGGATTGAAACAGAAAGTTTTCTTATTTCATCTTTCAAACCGGAAGAAAAGAGGAAAACGCGGATTTCGCTGATCGCGCCGCACAGTTGCACTCTTCACCTCGGGACGATAACAGGATCA
>Ga0209803_1001022_pt1 | contig 18625 bp, 16 predicted proteins | sample GraSoiAngelo_138_FD_185895 | JGI IMG/M metagenome (GOLD analysis project Ga0209803, IMG submission 185895) | Grasslands soil microbial communities from the Angelo Coastal Reserve, California, USA - 14_0929_09_40cm (SPAdes) (version 2) | ecosystem: Environmental > Terrestrial > Soil > Grasslands ...
TGCCCCTACATCGACTTGCGAAATTTTTTGGCGCGGCGAACGAAGTAATCCCACATAGAGCTTAATCGATGGGGCGTGTAGATTTGCTCATACTTTACCTTCGCCTCTTCGTCGCTGGTCCAAGAAGGCTCGCCGGAAGCGGTAGCGAGCAGTTGGATACGCGCTGCCTTTTCTAGGAAAACCGCGTAAAGCGTAGCCACTTCGATACTCTCACCCACTACGGTGGAGCCGTGGTTTTTCATTAGCATGCCGCGGCACTTTCCGAGGCTCTCGGCCACTTCCCGGCCAAGCTCCGGCGTGCGAATCAGCGCCGTCGTGCGGTCGAACAAGGGCAAGCCTGCGTTAAAAATAACACCTTCGTGACTGATGGGCCGGAGCGGCTGGCGCAGTGCGCCGAAGGCGGTGGCGTAGGGCGGATGGGAGTGGACCACGCAATTCACATCCGGGCGCGCTTTGTAGATCTCCGTGTGGATGAACACCTCCGAATGGCGCTCGTACTTCCCTTCGACTTTCTTGCCGTTCAAATCGACGACAATGATATGTTGCGGCCGAATCTCCTCGAAGCCGAAGCTGTGGGGCTTCATGAGGATTCGATCCTGCCCCGGAATTCGCACGGAGACGTGGCCTAGGATGTTGTCCCAATGTCCCTCATTCGCGAGGATATTGCATGAATAGGCCAATGTTTCTTTAAGCTCTTTGATGCTAGCCATGGAGTCTCCTTGGTTGTGGGAAATTGCAACGATCAGCGTGCACGTAGTCTGAATCTTTGAATTTTTCCCGTGACGGTCTTCGGCAGGTCGTCGACAAATTCGACCCAGCGTGGGTATTTATACGGCGCGAGTTTGCTTTTGACTTGGGACTGAAGCGCGATTCTTAACTCGTCGGTCGCTTTAAACTCGCTCTTTAGCAGGACGTATGCTTTTGGCTTGATGAGCCCATCCGCATCCTGATCGCCTATCACTGCGGCTTCTAGAACCGATGGATGCTCCATTAAAGTATTCTCGATTTCGATGGGAGAGACCCACAGGCCGCCCACTTTGAGCATGTCGTCCGAGCGGCCACAATACCAATAATATCCCTCGGCATCGCGGTAATAGGTATCGCCGGTCTTCAGCCACCCGCCCTGCATCATTCGCTTGGTCTGTTCGTGTTTGTTCCAATAGTACGGTGCGTTCGCATCGCCTTTGACCATCAGATTGCCGACTTCGCCGATGGGAACTTCGCGCCCTTCCTCATCGACGATTTTGGCCTCGAATGCCGGTGTCACTTCGCCGCTGCTGCCGGGCTTGGCCCGACCGGGCCGGTTGGCGAGGAAATCATGCGTGGCCTCCGTCGAGCCGACGACATCGAGAAGCTCTACCCCGAATCTATCCATCCACTGATGAAACAGGGCTGGAGGAAGAGGCTCCCCGGAAGAAAGGCAGATTCTCAGCGAACTCAGGTCGTATTTCTTTTCCACCCGAAGCAGGCGCGCATAAAGCGTCGGTACGGAGAAGAAAAAAGTCGGGTGATACTTATCGATCACCTGGAGAATCTTTTCCGGGTCGGGCCGGTCGGGCCAGAGGACCGTGGATGCCCCGAAGCGGAAAGGAAAATAAAGAGAATTGCCCAGGCCGTAGGCGAAGAAGAGTTTCGATGCAGAAAAGCAGATATCGTTTTCGTTCATTCCAAGGACGGGCTTTACGAACAGATCGGTGATCGTAATCATGTCGTGCTGAAGATGGACGGCACCTTTCGGGGAGCCGGTGCTTCCTGACGTGTAACCCCAGAAGCAGACGTCGTCGCTGTTTGTAGCCTCGGCCGCGAGTTTATCAGATGCTTTGGCGATCAAACTCTCGTAGGAGAGAGCTTTTCCTGTGGACTTGCCGACGACGATCATATGTTTCAGGAATCGAGTGTTGATCTTGTCGACTTCGGGAAGAACCGATTCATGAACGACAATGGCGCGCGCCCTGCTGTCGTTGATTAGATACTCATAGTCATTGGCGGACATCCAAGGATTCGTGGGAATGGGGACGGCGCCGATCTTTATGGCGCCGAAGAAGCTAAAGGCAAATTCAGGGCAATCAGGCAGAGCCAGCAATACCCTCTGCTCGATTTCGACACCGAGTTCTTTCAGGGCGTTGCCGGTGCGGTTTACTTTTTCAAAGACGTCTTGGTAAGTGAACTTTTCGTCCTGGTAGTAAATCGCCGTGCGTTTACCCCGACCCGCGGCGATGTTCTCGTCGACGAAAGTGGTAGCGGCATTGTAAGTATCAGGCAGTGCGAGGTTCATCTCATCGTCCCTCGTGATCAAGGCTCGTGCGCGTAAAAACCCAGAGATGAAATCCAAGAACGATCACGAACACGGTTTATTCTCCAGCGCTGGCCTCGGATTGAGTCTCGGTGGCGATCACGACTGACTTGGAGTCAGTGTAGTGCTCGATGGCCTCTTCGCCGTGCTCCTTGCCGAGACCGCTCTGTTTCACGCCGCCGAATGGCAGCTCGTCGTAGATGATTTGCGCAGAGTTGATCCAGGTATACCCCGCCTCGATGCGTTCGGCGCCGGCCATGGCGCGGTTGATGTCACGGGTCCAGATGGAGGAACCCAAACCGAAAATGGAGTTGTTCGCCTGCTCGATGGCGTGGTCAAGGTTCTTGACGCGAACGATCGGCAGCGCCGGACCGAAGACCTCTTCGTGCAACATGCGAGACGCCGGATCAACGTCAGCCACCAACGTCGGCTGCAGGTAAAAACCTTTGTCATACTCGTCGCCCTTGAGTCTTTGGGCGCCGAATAGCACTTTCGCCCCGCGTTTCACGGCGTCCTCTACCTGCTCTTCCACTTCTTGCCGCTGCTCTTTGGTGTGGAGCGGGCCCATCAATGTTCCGGGTTTTAATCCGTTGCCGACGCTGATTTTCTTTGCTTTTTCCACCAGCTTTTCCATGAAGGCGTCAGCGATGTTATCGAATAGATAGAGCCGTTTTACGGCCAAGCAAGCCTGGCCGCAGTTGAAAAAGCGGCCGACGGAGGCGGCGCTCACGGCGCGGTCCATGTCCGCGTCGTCGCAAACGATCATCGGATCGCTGCCGCCGAGTTCCAATGTCACGTGCTTGAAATCTTTAGCTGCGGACTGCATGACCCGTCTTCCGGTATCCGTCGCCCCGGTGAAGCCGATCTTCCGCACGGTAGGGTTCACCAGCAGCTCTTCACCGACGACGCTTCCCGGACCGGTGATAACGTTGAGAACCCCTTTAGGTCCGCCCGCGTCTTGGATCGCTTTGTCGATCAATTCACAGACGCGGATATCAGTTAGTGGAGTCGTGCCCGCCGGTTTGACGACGACGGTATTGCCGGCCAACAAAGCGGGACCCAGTTTGTTACCCATCAGTGAAACGGGAAAGTTCCACGGCACAATCGCGCCACAGACGCCCAGAGGCTTGCGCAGGACCAGGCCGTGGCGACCGTTATCAAGAACGACCGCGCCGGTCCGAAGACTTTTCGCCATTCCCCCGTAATGATCCAAGGTATGGACAAAGCGCCGGATTTCCAAAATCGACTCGCGAAGCGGTTTGCCTTGTTCGCAGGTCAAAAGATTTGCCAACTCTTTTTCTTGTTGAAGAATAAGGTGGCCGGCTTGGAGCAATATCGCTCCGCGTTTAGATGGCGCCATGGCCGACCATTTCTTGAGAGCGGTTTGAGCTACGTCGATGGCGCGACGGATGTCGTTAACGGTTCCCTTGGGTACGGTGTCCACCTCTTCGCCCGTGGCCGGATTGCGAACTGAGGTTGTTTCTTTGCTTTCCGAGTCGACAAATTCACTGGCTAACAATAACTTCGCCATGCGATTCCTCCATTCCCATGCAGAAATTAGAAAAAAATCACGTTCATAGGGGGTTGTCAAGAATCAGACCGCCATGGTGACCCCGAGTTCCTGCTGAAATGTCATTGACTTAAGCGATTTTTGCAATTAATGGTTTGGTCTCTGATGCAGAAGCATTTTTGTCAGAGGAGAGTTCAATGGCTCGCAATGGGTTCAAGATTTTTGACGCCGACACTCACGTGAGGCCCGATGCGGATTTGCTCGAACCGTATCTCGACGTAGATATGCGGGCAAAGCTGAACCAATTTGATCGGTACAAGGCCACGAACAAAGAAGGGGCAGTCACTTATCTTATGGGCACACGCCATTATAAGCGCCGGCTCGGAGCCGCCGCCGAGGACGCCCCTGAAAACAAAGAGTATATGAGCGGTTACAAGAGGCATCAGCACGGCAAGCCCGATCCGCTTTGCGAGCGCGATCCGGCGGTGCGCATCAAAGACATGGATAGCGAAGGCATCGATGTGAATCTCATGCTTCCATCCGGTTGGTTTGGCGCCTGGACGACAATCGACGACGTGAGTTTGGAGGCGGCCATTTATCAAGCCTATCATCGCTGGATGGCGGACTATTGTTCCGCATCTCCCAGCCGTCTCAATGGTGTCATCCTCATACAGGCCAGAGACATCAAAGCATCGCTGGCTGAACTGCACCGCTGCGCGAAGGAGTCGTGGCCGTTGGCGATCTTCGTTTATGCTCCGTACCAGTTTCCCCTGGACCATCCGGATCTCGAACCGATTTGGCAAGCGGCGGCCGATTATGATCTGTCCATCGCGCTGCACACTTTCACGGTCATGCCTCCCTATGCCCCTGGCGGTTTAGATTCTTGGGACAACCTCTGGTTGCAAAGATCGGCGGCCCATCCTTGGTGCGGCCAACGCAATATGGCTGCTATCATCGGCGCTGGCATTATGGATCGCTATCCCAAGATAAGAGTCGGAACTCTGGAAGCCGGTCACGGTTGGTTGCCTTCATGGGTCAATCGCTTGGAGGAGCATACCAAGCTCTGTCCTGAAGCTTTGCCGCCGCTGAAAGAATCAATTCGTAAATATGTGACGGGAGGCCGCTACTTTCAGAGCATCGAAGTCTCAGAAGGCGCGGCCATCACCAAGAGCGTGATCGATCTACTTGGTCCCGATATCCTCATGTTTGGATCGGATTACCCCCACGGCGAGAGCTGGTTTCCAGTTTCGGTTGAGACCGTCATGAGGTGGCAGCTAGCAGAAGACGATCTCCGCAAGCTCTTATGGAACAACGCGGTCAGCTTTTACCGGCGCTATTCTGAATGAGACCCTCCACCAAATTACGGCAACTGTTGCGCCGAAAAAATAAGGTTCTCGCCGTTCTCGGCGCGCCTAACGCTTTTCACGCGAAGATCATGGAAGCCAATGGGGTGGAGGCCTGCTTCGTCGGCACGAGTATCACCGGTGGCAATTACACCGGGCTCCCGGATCTCGGCATTCTCTCGATGACGGAATGCGTCGCCATCGCCAAGTGGATCGCGCGCAGCGTGAAAATTCCCGTGATTCTCGACGGCGACACCGGCCACGGCGGCATCATGGCCGTGCGCCGGCTGGCGCGGGAGTCTATTGAAGCAGGCCTCGCGGGTCTCCGCCTCGACGACCAGCCGTTGGAGCAAAAGCGGCGCACGCTGTCTGCCGGCATCTCCATCGTTTCCCGTGAGGAAGCCATCGCGCGCTACCGGGCGGCGGTGGACGCAAAAAACGAGATCGATCCCGATTTTGTGATCATGGCCCAGTGTTATGCTCGGAACGCTGTGAACGGGGGCATGGCGGAAACGCTGAAGCGGCTTCGTCTCTACGAAACGAAGGCTGGTGTCGATTGGGTCCAGTTCGAAGCGCCCCATTCGGTTCAAGAGATCGAGCGGGCGCGGAAAGCCGTCAAGGGTCCTTTTTCCGCAATGAAGGGACAACTCCCCCGGGCTTTGACTTTGGAGGAGCACAGAGCTTTGAAGCTCAACGCCGCGTGGTACACTTTTCTTCCCGATCTCGTGCTGAAGGCCTCCGCCTGGTCTTTCCTGGAGACGTTCCAGGACAGAGGAATCGGCGCCTGGTTCGAGTTCCTTGAAAAAAATCCAGACACGCCATTTACGGGTGGCAAGGCCTGGAATTGGGACGCGACCGGGATGACGGAGTTAACTAAGCTGGAAGCCCGTTACTTTCGTGAGAAAAAACGGAGATAGAATGTATGACAAGGGCGCTCTTATTTATCTTCATTGCGGCTACCACTATAAGCCGATCTGGTTTCATTACGGGGGAAGCGGTCGAAAGTGACAATTTGGTTTGGGGCGCGACCGCGAGCGAGGTGGTGACGAAACTGAAGATCGTCCCCAGTTCTGACCGGCAGTCTTTTTTAGAAGAGGGAGCTAAAAAGGAAGGGACATTTACGCTCTATTCCACAATGGCCCAGGACCATGGCACCGAGGTTCTAGCTGCGTTCCGGCATCGTTATCCGTTTCTGTCGACCGAGCTGCAGCGCGCTGGTACGACCGCTCTTGTTGGAAGAATTCTTGGGGAGGCGCGCGCTGGAAGATATGAAGTGGACGTCTCCAATCAACCTCCCGAAACCATCTTCGAAATATCGCAAGTGGGGTTGATCGAACCCTACTTGTCACCCAACCGGGTGGCCGTGCGCAAGGAGATGATGGATGACAAAGGTCTATCGACCGGCGCCTATCACCTTGTCATCGTGGTTGCTTACAACACTAAAATGGTAAGCAAGGAGGAGCTGCCAAAGAAATACGAAGAGCTAGCCGACCGGCGCTGGAAGGGCAGATTGCACGTCGATCCGGATGATGTTGATTGGTTCGATAGCTTGGCCGGATATTGGGGAGAAAAAAAGGCCATCGCTTTCATGAGACAGCTGAGCATGCTGCAGCCTGATTTGCGCATCGGTAAAACACTCTCGGCCCAACTTTTGGGCGCTGGCGAGTTCGGCATCGCGCCGTACCTCAACGGTTACCGAATAGCTGAGATGAAAGCTCAGGGCGCGCCGGTGGACTTTCTCTTGATGGAACCTGTATTCAGCAAGCCGCGGGTCGTATTCTTAGCCAAGCATGCGCCGCATCCGCACGCAGCCATTCTTTTTCTCGACTGGATCATTTCCGAAGAGGCTCAGACACTTATAGGGCAAAAACTCGGCCGCGACCCGGTGAGAAAAGGCCTCAAGTCGAAATATGAAAGGCTCGACTATCCTAAGTACATTGTCACCAGGGAGAGCCTAGGGCCCATTTACAAAAAGCGGCTTAAGCAGTACCACGAGCTCATCGGGTATAGATAATCGACGGAGATTTATGGACATTTCGAAATACATCGTTAAGGCACGGCCCGGAGTTGTGGGCGGGCGTTTCGAGGAAAAACGGCCGCTCCGTGAGCGGATTGAATTGCCGGTCAAGCGGCACATCTTCATCAATCGAGACTCACATCCCGATGCCGACATCTATATCGCGATTCATGAAGCGAAGGAGCTGCCGGAAAAAGTTCCCGACTACCAGGTACCCCATTTTCACAACACGGATGAGTTCTACTATTTCATCGGCGACCATCCCGATCTCACCGGCCTTGAAGGTCAAATCATCTTCGAAGGCACGGTTCACAAGATCTTTTCGCCTGCGACTGTTTATATTCCCACTGGCGCAGTCCATGAATACAAAGTCACCCGCGGCGCCGGTACAGTCACGGTTTTGTTCCGCAATCGTGGCTATACGCATCACGATAAGCAGCCTGACGTCGCGAAAGGAAATCAAGAGGCAAACAGGTTCGCCGGCTATATCATCAAGCCGGAGGTGCGGCCGACCACAGAGATTAAGTACCACACCGATGCCGCTCCCGGTGTTCGTTACGTTTTCGTCGACGCTAAACTAAGACCAGAAGCAGGTTTCTACACCGTCGTACGCAGCGTTTCGGGCGTCTCCTCGACGCAGTCAAACTACGTGGAGAAACATACGCACAACTGCGACACCTATCACATCGCCATAGGTCCAGGTCCTGACCTTACGGGTTTGACCATCGAATTCATCATCGGCGATGAAGAGGTCGTTACCGAAAGTCCCGTGGGCGTCCATATCCCCGCAGGTATCCCGCACTCGCAGCGTATCGTCCGCGGGTCGGGTCACTTCTTCAACTTTGTGCCGAAAAGCAACTACAACGACAGCTTGGTTCAATAACTTATCGTCGACAGCGATTTTACGACAAGGAGATCGATGATGAAGACTCACAGACTGCTATCGATGGGTCTTTTTCTTAACGCGTTCCTTGCTGTGGCTGCGTCTTCCTTCGCCCAGAGTAACCCCCGCTATATTCAGTTTGCCGGCGTGCCGAATGCCGTAAAGGGCGCGCTCTACAGTCCCGACCCACCGCAGCCAGCGCCGCATGTCGGGATTCTAGTGATGCATCGCGCATCGAACTTCATGAACGCGTTGGCTTGTCCGGAGTTGTCAAAGAGAGGGTTTCTCGTCCTTTGCATGAACCCTCGCTCCGATAACAACGAAGCAGCGGTCAGGTGGGAAACCATACCGCTGGACGTAAAAGCGGGAGTGGAGTTCCTGAAAAAACAGCCGGGGATCACGAAACTCATACTTTGGGGTTTCAGCGGCGGCGGGCCGACGATGACTTTCTACCAGAATGTCGCGGAAAACGGTCCGTCGGTATGCCAGGGGAAGCACAAGCTGGTCCAGTGCGGCAATGAGCTTGCGGGCTTACCGCGCGCTGATGGGCTGATACTCGTTGACGCTCATCCGGGAAATCCAGTTAACGGCGTGCGCAGCATCAATCCCGCGGTTATTGACGAGAGACGCCCCGATCAGGTCGATCCGGACTTGGATCCATTCAATCCAAAAAACGGTTACAATCCCAAGGGTCCCTCAAAATACTCTGAAGAGTTTAAGAAGAAATATTTCAAAGCCCAGGCGGACCGGATGAACAGACTAATCGACATGGCTTTGGAAAAATCAGCGCGCATGAAGGACGGCAAGTATCCGTACCCGGACGACGACATCTTCTTGGTTCCGAAAGGCGATGGGGCGCGTCTCATGCAGCTCGACTTGAGCGTTCACCACAGCTCGGTCAAGCCGCAAAAATTGCTCAAGAACGACGGCACTGTAGTGACGCAAATTGTCGCGAGCGTGCGAGTCGCTAATTTAGAGGCGGCGAAACAGAACGCGAGCTTCGCAAACGGTACGAGGCTTTTGACGATTAAATCCTTTCTTAGCGCCAACGCGACTCGCGCGACGGATTCCATGGACGGCATCGATTATTGCTCGAGCAACAACTCGCCTCCCTGTCACCTGCCAACGATAACCGTGCCGCTGCTTGTCACCGCCATGGGCGGACACTATTTCATTCGCGATAACGAGATTCATTATGAGCGCGCGGGAAGCCGTGACAAGGATTTCATCGTCGTGGAAGGAGCGGTCCACGGACAAACGCCTTGTGCTCCATGTGAATCATTTCCCGGACAGTATTCGAACACAGTGAAGAACTTTTACGATTACGTTGGGAATTGGATCAATAAACGGTTCCCTAAAAGTTGAGACTCTCCGTAACTTGATCCGGCTGAGGACGACGTTGGGAATGAACAGTCGCGTTAGACAATTTTGTTGCCGAAGCCCTTTGTGGATTTTATTTCTGGCGGTCGGTTTTCTTTTTGTCGGCGAGTCAAGCGGCCGTGCGGCCGACAAGCTCCGCGTGAGCAACTGTTTCATCGGCGGCGCCATCCTGCCGCTGTGGTTGGCGCAAGACGCCGGTCTCTTTCAGCGCGAGGGACTTGACGTGGAGCTGATCTGGATTCAAGGCAACCCGGCGGTGGCCGCACTGATATCGGGCGAGATCGATCTTCTCCATTGCATTCCGCACAACGTCATCAGCGCCATGGCCGGCGGCGCCGAGCTGGTTTTTATCTCGAGCGTTTTTAACCGTATGCAGTACCGCATCGTCGCGACGCCTGGTATCGACCGGCCCGAGCAGCTCAAGGGGAAAGTGCTGGGAATCGCCCGCGTTCATGATGTCTCGCATTTCTATGTCCGGCTGGTGTTACAAAGACTCGGCATGAACGCAGACCAAGATATCCGGGTGGTAGCTGTCGGCGGTCAGAACGATCGTGTCTTGGCGTTGAAGAGCGGCCGCGTGGCGGCGACGATTCTCAATCCCGCTAACGCTCTGATCCTGGAGAAGTCCGGATTCAAAACAGTCATCGATCTGGAATCGCTCAATTTTCCCGTCGTCGGCAATATGCAGGCGGTCAGGCGTAGCGCGGTGAAAGAGCGCCGCGCAATCCTGGTCAAGTTCATGCGCGCTTTCATAGGTGGGATGAGAAAAATCCGGAGCGAGCCTGAGCTGAGCAAAAAAGTGTTGGCGAAGTATCTGAGGCTGCAAGATAAAGCCATCATCGAGGAAAACTACCGATTTAATTCCGGCTCTTATCTGGAGAGCGTGCCAACGATTCCGCCGGAAGGGCTGCGGTATGCCGTGGAGTCTCTGATTCCTACCGTGCCGGCGGCGAAAAACTTGAGAGCTGAATCATTGATTGATACGACGATTCTTAACGCGGCGCTACGCGAGCCGGTGAAGTGAATCATAATCGACTTCATTTCGATTCAACCGCGCGACGCTTTCTCCGCCAGCGCCCAGCGGCCGCGGAAAACTTTGTGAATGGGTGGCCTCACGCCGTGTATTTCGTGAGCGTCACAATGCGCGCCGGCTGCCTCGTTGGGTTCTTCGTTACGGCCCTTATTTATTCACCCTCTAGCCTGCACGCAGCCCAACCGGAAGAGACGCTGTTAGAAGAGATCAACCGGCTGCCGGAAGCTGAGCGCCAAGCGCGGCTTGTCAGTGGAGCCAAGAAAGAAGGGAGCGTGACCTGGTATGTGGCGATGAACCGCGCCTATGCCCAGGATCTGATCAATGCCTTCCAAGCGGAGTATCCCTTTCTTAAAGTCAATGCTTTGACTGCCAGCGGCGGCGGTTTGTTAAGTCGCGTCCTCACGGAGCATCGGGCTAAATCCTATCAGTACGATCTCTTCAACACCCGAAGTACGACGATCAACGTGTTGAAGAAGGCCGACGCCATCATGCGCTATCGGACTCCTTATCGCCGGTTTCTGCGCGACGGCTTTTACGACAAGGAAGGTTTTTTCAACGGCATGTTCGCCACGCCCATGGTCTTCATTTTCAATACGAAGCTCGTAAGCCGCAAGGAAGCGCCCGCTTCAATAGAGGAGCTGGCGAGTTCGAAGTGGACGGGAAAGCTGGGCATGGACAATGAGTCTTATGACTGGCTGGCGGCGGTATTGGATTATTACGGGGAGGAGAAAGGAACGGAGCTGGCCGCGAGAATCGGCAATCAAAAGCTCAATGTGCGGCGCGGGCCGACTCTCCTCACTCAGCTGGTTGCGGCCGGGGAGTTCCCTGTGCAGATCGATGGCCATCACCACGAAGCCATCGGCAAGAAAAAGAGCGGCGCGCCGGTGGATTACAACTTTCCCCAGCCTTTCGTGCCGGTGAAATCGTTGATTCCGATCTACATGTCCTCGCGCCCGCCCCATCCGCATGCCGCCGCGCTGCTGGCGGATTTTCTTCTCGGCAAAAAGGGACAGGAAATTATGTATGGTCACGGCCGTTGGGTGAGCCACAAGAATATTACACCGAAAGGTCCGGACGATATCGGGGATCGCAAGGTCGTGATCCCTTCGCCGGAAAAGTGGGGCGATCGCTATCAAGAATTGATCGCGCTTTATAACAAGTTGTTGTTACGGCAGTGAGTCTCGTGAAAGTGGATCTATTTTTCTCCGCAGTGTGAAGTCAATCAAAAATTGGGGGCTAGACAATGAGTGATATGAAATCCGAAGTTGCAGTTTTTGGCGGCGGTTGTTTCTGGTGCACGGAAGCTGTGTTTGATGAGCTACGCGGCGTGCGATCAGTGGTTTCCGGATATGCCGGCGGGAACGTAAAAAATCCTACCTACGAGCAAGTCTGCGGCGGCCTCACCGGACATGCGGAAGTCATCAAGATCGAATTCGATCCGAGTCAAATCACCTTCAAGGACCTGCTCACCGTTTTCTTCGCGACCCATGATCCGACGACGCTCAATCGCCAGGGCAATGACGTCGGCACGCAGTATCGCTCCGCTATTCTCTATGCCAACGACGAACAGAAGCGGGAGGCGGAAGGTTTTATCAAAGAGCTCGATGCTGCCAAGACCTTCGGCAAACCTATCGTGACTACGCTGGAGCCTTTGACCGAGTTCTACGAGGCGGAAAAGTACCACCAAAAATATTACACCAATAATCCGTACCAACCCTACTGCCAGTTCATGATACCGCCGAAGCTCAACAAGCTGCATAAGCAATTTAGCGAACTGCTCAAGTCATACACCAAATCTAAGTAACTCGTTTGGTGCTCCCGGCGGCATAAGTTAACGTCAAATGCCCAAGAAGGGAGCTATGACATGCCCGGTTGCTCCCTTGTTTCCACTCCCTTGTTTCCGCTTGACAGCGGAGCTACGATTTGGATAGGGTCTGCCCGAACGATGAAACCTGGGGGAGAGGGTACCTCAGAGGTCTCTCTCAGAAACTGAGGCAAAACAACAAAACAGGAGGGGAGCTTATGGCAGCAATTAACGTTTCGGGCAAAGAGCTACGCCGTGTCGTCATTGCCGCATCCGTCGGCAACATCATCGAGTGGTACGACTTCTACATCTTCGGCAGCCTGGCGTCGATCCTCGCGGTCAAGTTCTTCGAGAAGAGCCACCCGGTAGCGGCCTTTCTCAGCACCGTGGCGATCTTCTCGGTCGGCTTCCTGATCCGGCCGCTGGGGGCGTTCCTCTTCGGCTGGCTCGGCGATAAGGTGGGCCGGAAGTATACCTTTATCGTCACGCTGACCGGCATGGGCGTGGGGACGGCCCTCATCGGCTTTGTTCCCAGCTACGCCACGATCGGACTCGCGGCGGCCTTCATCCTCTTCGCCCTCCGCCTGATCCAGGGCCTCTGCCTCGGCGGTGAGTACGGCGGCGCCATCACCTACGTCGCCGAGCATATCGAGGACAAGCATCGCGGCTACTACACCGGCTGGCTCCAGACGTCGCCGACGCTCGGCATCGTCGTCTCGCTGGCCGTGATCATCGGCACACGGACTTACCTGGGCAACGAAGCTTTCAACGAGTGGGGATGGCGCGTGCCGTTTATCATCTCGCTCCTCCTGGTCGCCATCGCCATCTGGATCCGGCTCTCGCTGGGTGAAACGCCGATCTTCCAGGACATCAAGGCCAGGGGCCGAACCGCGACCAATCCCTGGCGTGAGGCCTTCATGAGCAGCAATTTCAAGTACGTGGTCATCGCCAGCGTGGTCGTGCTGGGACAGGGCTGCGTCTGGTACAGCGGCCAGTTCTGGGCGCTGTTTTACCTCCAATCGGTCAAGAAGCTCGACGTGCTCACCTCTAGCTACATCATCGGCGTCGCGCTGCTGATCGCGACCCCGACGCTGATCTTCTGGGGCTGGCTCTCGGACAAGATCGGCCGGAAGCCGATCATCCTCGGCGGCATGCTGCTGGCGTCGCTCACGTACTACCCGCTCTACACGGCGCTCGGCGTCTACGCCGATCCCAAGACCCTCGACTTCTGGATGTCGGTCTTCATCGTGGTGATCCTGGTGAACTACGTCGGCATGACCTACGGCCCGATCGGGGCGTTCCTGGCGGAGTTCTTCCCCTCGCGCATCCGCTACACCTCGGTGTCGGTGCCCTATCACATCGGCAACGGCTGGGGCGGCGGTCTCGTGCCCATCGTCACCACAGCGGCCTACGCCAAGGCGGTGGAGAACGGCTCCAGCGACCCCCTCTTCTGGGCCCTGGTCTATCCGATCGCGGTTCCCGCGATCATGTTCCTGATCGCCATCTTCGTGATGCCGGAGACGCGCAAGCACAGTATCTGGGAGGAAGGGGCGATCGAGGCCACTCGGACTCGCGCCTAGGCGCCGATCGTTTCTGGGGTTCGGCTAAGAATACCGATGCATCTCATGCGGGCTGGGGAGTTACATTAAAGCTCTCCAGCCCGTAGGTTTGTTACCTGCCCGTTGCTTAGTAGTGCTCGCTACAGCGCTCCAAATACGAGCCCCACCGCAGTCACCGTCATAATCAGCAAGCCCAGCGGTACGCCGAGGCGCGCCCATTCCGTGCTTTTGATGTGCAGTGCATGGGCGGCGATGATGTTTGGTATGTTGCCCGGTATCAGCATACCCCCGGAGATCAACAAGCCTAACAGTGCGCTCTTGATCTGGGTTTCGCTTAACGATGGCCCGATTTCCGCCGCGGCCAAGGTCGCGTTGTCGAGAACGGCCGAAACCATGTTTACCCAGAATAGAGCTTGCGACGATATTTTTGTCAGATAGGCGTCGATGAGAGGCTTGAAGCCGGCGCCAAGAAAAATCAGCGCCATGACGAATATGTAAACCTTGCCAGCGCGAACGAAGACTTCGCCTAACTTCTCCTCGGTTTCTTCGGCGGCCAACGATGCTTCGGTATCCTCCTGTGATTCATGTACCAAGAAGATCCCTAAGATTCCTAGGATAACAACGGCCGGCACAACGTAGTACGCCAGTAGCTTGGCCAAATAGAAGAAGGTGGCGTGATAGGGTTCACTGCTGAGCTTGGAGACGACGATGGTGGAAAGCGGCTCGCCGAGCGGAAACACCGTGATGAACTCCACCAAAAGCAGAGCAGCGATGATGGCGGAGATGATGCTTGAGATTAGGCCTAGGATTACGATCCCTGCACACACAATTGCAGGGAGCGGAACCGTGATCAGCACACGCCGCATTCCTCTGTCGAGGGTCCATCGCAGGTAATGAAAGAGCACCCCGGCGCCGAGAACCGCCAGGGTGATATTGATCGGTGCAACCAGCCCTTCGTGAATAACTTCCGAGCTCCAGGCGCTGGAGAGGGTCGCGCTCATGGCACCCATCACGAAGAGAAAAATCTCCAGATTACTTTCGACCCACTTATTCAAAAAGGGGCCGACAAGGACGACCGAAAAGATAACCGAGAGCCCGACCGTCAAGGTGTTATTGTCCATGTCTCAGCTTCTATGACATCGCCTGTTCGGAGAAGCAATGCTGATGCCGATTTGTCTAGCCGATAAACCTGCAAGCAAGCTCCGTGCGGTCCACCTATAAATTCATGTAGCAAAAACCTATTTGCATTGGTAAGGTGAGGCGAATTCATTCCTGGAAGCGAACGTTATGGTCCGAAGAGCATCGTTGTCTCAAATCATGTTAATCATTGTGCTAGCCGCTGCCATGCTCATTGCGCGGGCGGCCTCTGCCCAAGAAATGAGCTTGCGGGCGGTTTACAACGCTGTCAGCGGAGTCATGGCGCCGATCTGGGTTGGGCAGGAGGGGGGCCTTTTCACCAAGCACGGAGTCAACGTCGATCTGAAATACTTGGCGGCGACTACAGCAGTGCAGGGTATGGTCGGCGGCGGTGAAGAGGTCGGGCTCGTGGGCAATCAAGGAATCGACGCCAAGCTCGAAGGAGCGGACTTGATCTATGTCGCTAGTGGTCTACCGACTTTCGTCTTCCAAGTGTATGGCCGGCCCGAGATCAAATCCATGGCTGACCTCAAGGGCAAAGTTGTGGCTGTTACCCAGCCCTCGGCGTCGACGGACTACGCGATGCGCATTGTTCTCAAGCGAAACGGCCTGGAGCCGGACAAGGATGTAAAGATTCTCTACGCTCAAGATATTGCCGCGGTCTTCACTAGTGTGAGTAACGGCAACGCGTCAGCCGGCATCATGTCGGCGCCCACTTCATTAAAGGCAAAGGCCGCGGGGCTCAAACCGATCCTCAACATCACCGAACTCAGAATTCCATTCCTTTTTACCGGTATGTTGTCTTCGCCCAAGATCATGCGTGAAAAAAACGAGGCGCTCACCCGATTTCTCCGCGGGTACATCGAAGCGATGGCGGTGATCCGCAGGGATAAAGAAACGACGATGAAGTCGATGGGCAAGTTTCTCAAGACCAATGATCGAGAAGTACTGGAATCGGTCTATGACGACTACAAGGATGTTTTCCCGCAGGTTCCCCTCATGACCGCCGCGGAGGTCAAGGCGGTGCTTGATGTGGCCAAGAGTCCTAGGGCCAAGCAGATGAAACCGGAAGAGTTTTTCGACAATTCGTTGGTGCAAAAAATCCAGGCAGCGGGATTTATCGACTCTGTCAATAAACGGTAGGACAGCTCGGGAGGTAACGACACCCAGCTTTAACTGATCGTCCCAGCACGGTGCTGAAAAAAGGAAGTCGATGCTTCGACGAGCCTGCATGAACGGAAAATTAGTAATGATTTGAAAGTTTTCCCGTTCGTCCTGAGCCGGGTCGAAGGATGAACGGCAGTTTTTCAGCAGCCTGCCAGCTACTGTGGTGTCTCAGAAGTTCGCGAAAAGTATGCGCTGCCCTTACCGTCATGCCGGTGAAAACCGGCATCCAGGAGCCTGTGAAATTCCTGAATTCCGGGTCACGCCACCCCGGGCTGTGATCCGGGGTTGCCGGGAATGATGACTTAATTTGGTTGTGAATTTCTGGAACAGGACATTAGAGGAAAATCGTTCAGGAGGAAGCCTTATGCTGACGAGGGTTACTTTTCTGATTGTTTTGTGGATGTCGTGTCCCTCGCTCACTTTCGCGCAATCACCCGAGATCATAAATCAGGCGAAAAAAGAGGGCGAGGTCATTCTCTATACGACGATGAGCGTTCGAGACTTCGAATTCTTCAACAAAGCGGCCAAAGAAAAATACCCTTTTCTCAACATCCGTCATGTCTACCTGAGCTCAGGGCGGCAAGCGGCGCGGGTGATGCAGGAATTTCGCGCCGGTCGAGTGCAGGCGGATGTCTTGGGCAACAGCCCGGAGCCGTTACTTTACTTCAAACAACAGGGCGTGCTCAGTCCCTACCGCTCCCCGGAAACGAAAAGCCTTTTGCCGGGCGCGTGGGATCCCGACGGTTACTGGTCCGGCATCACGACGGACCTGCTGCTCACCGGCTTTAATCCGAAGTTGATTTCCAAAGCGGCGGTGCCGAAGAATTACGACGATTATCTAAGGCCGCAGTTCAAAGGCCAACTGGCCGTCAACCGGGGAGTACCTTATCCATTGTCGGGTATGGTCTCCCTGCGCGGGGAGGAACAAGGGCTCGCTTACTTCAAAAAGCTCAGTCAGCAGGATCTAAGATTGGTGGAGGGTTATTCGCACACGGTCAACCTGTTGGCCGCAGGGGAATACCCGCTCACGATCTTTATGCAGGTCTCCAAGCTCGATTTGATGAAACGAAAAGAGGCGCCCGTCGATTGGATTGCCAGTTCGCCGATATTGGCGACCATTTCCACTGTAGCCATGGTTAAAAATCCGCTGCATCCCGCAGCGGCACAGTTGCTAATCGATAGTTATTTATCCGCGGAGGGACAGCGCGGCCTGGCAGCGGCGGGAAAAATCCCTCTGCGCCGCGGCGTGAAGAGTGAGTCCCGTGACATTGACCAGCTCATCGAGAGTGGGAATTTGCACGTTCTCCGGCCCGAGGGCGGCTATGACCGCTACATGAAGATTTATAACGATTACCTCGGCATCAGATAGATCAGCTGCGTGAGTCTTCGCAAAGCGAACAAATTCCATCTCTGCCTTGGTCGCACATTAGTAGAATCCGTGCCCGCTGGCGAGCACTACAAGAACTACTGGTTAGCTCGATTTTCAACGCCGGTCTTAGTTCAATATCAGCCTTGTCATCTCGCCGCCAAATCGCGTAAAATCGCGACGATTTAGTCATGATGTGAGACTGTCTCTCGCCGATGCCCACGCCCGAAGATAAAGCCAGAGAAAACATCGACCGTTTGCTCACTCAAGCCGGTTGGGTAGTGCGCAATCAGAGCGAAGCGAACATCTTGGCCTATCGGGGAGTCGCGATCCGAAACTTTACTTTGAAACCGGGCCACGGCTTTGCCGATTACCTGCTCTATGTTGATGGTAAGGCTGCCGGGGTTATCGAGGCGAAAAAAGAAGGGGTTACGCTCACGGGTGTCGAGACTCAGTCGGAGAAATACACAAAGGGATTGCCCGACGGTTTGCCGGCCTGGAGCAAGCCGCTTCCTTTCTCTTACGAATCCACCGGCATTGAAACCCGCTTCACCAACGGCTTGGACCTGGAGTCACCGGCAGTTTCTTCGTACGCATGCAGCAGATGCCAGCACTGAGAGAATCGGGATGACCTTGAGCAACTTGGAAGATCAATCATCAGAAGTTCGCAAGCGTCTCCGCGAATTGGTGGAGTACGTGGAAGAGCTCGTGAGGCAAGGCGAGAAGCCGATCTTCGCGCTGAACGAGCACAAAAACGTGCTTTACTATGAGTCCGACCTCAAGGGCCAGATTGGTGTCCAGCACGACATTGAGGACGAGGATGGTCCCATCTGGGTCAAGATTGAACGCCTCAAACGAATAGATCCACCGGTTGTGCCTGAATCCATTCGCGAATGGTTGGTAGTCAGCCGCGACCCCTTCCGCGAACCCGTGGTCGAAACGATGCGAGTCCAGACGATGCACGAAGCAGAAGCGGCCAAGCTCGTCGCGCGCGGACTTGTTGCCAACGACGACGTCCAACCGACACTGAAGACCGGTCAGCCGAGAGGCCACGTCGATGTAGTCATCCGACTCGAACGGTTCGGAGACACAAACACGACTGTCGAGCAGTACGTCAATGGACCGTGGCGCGA
>Ga0209803_1001026_pt1 | contig 18531 bp, 15 predicted proteins | sample GraSoiAngelo_138_FD_185895 | JGI IMG/M metagenome (GOLD analysis project Ga0209803, IMG submission 185895) | Grasslands soil microbial communities from the Angelo Coastal Reserve, California, USA - 14_0929_09_40cm (SPAdes) (version 2) | ecosystem: Environmental > Terrestrial > Soil > Grasslands ...
GTCGGTCCAGGAAAGAATCCGACAACCGCTGATCTCTTATGCGGGCGCTTTTTGCATCAGTCTGCTGATTATGTTTGCGGCCCTCTGGTCAGGGCGGCTCAACCTCTATCCTCGGAACGCAAAAGTCATGTCCGCATGCCGATGGTGGACCTTTCTCGCGATGAAATCCTCTCTTCTCATCTCGATTCTTCTAGCCGCCGTAATCGAGTTCACTCCTGAGCCCTACGTGTTTCCATCCGGTTCGACGACGTTCGTGACAGAATCGCTGTCGCTATGGATTTTCTCGGTTGGTTGCGTGTTCATGCTGTGGTGGTCCCTCCACGACCAGCAGGCGCGGTGCCGTATCTGTCTCAGAAGGTTGGTTCTACCGGCACACATCGGGCGCTCAGGATGCCTACTGTTGGGCTGGGTTGGAACCGAACTAGCTTGTCCTGCAGGCCATGGCCTGCTTCATGTCACTGAGACCGACGTCTGCTGGCTAGATCCGGCACGGTGGACGGAACTCGATGAATCGTGGGACTCATTATTTTCCGAAAAAACAAGTGAGGTATTAGGTTGAGTAGTTAGCTTCTCTCTTCTTGGCAGCAGACGATAACGGAGTCCTCTCGAAGGTCAAGAGCGCGGTTTGCTCCGCGATTCCGAATGGCCGCGACAGCCTTGCGAAGTAAGCTGATCACACACCTTGAACCAACCGAGGGGTGTCGCGGCTTCAGCGCTCGCTGACGACACTCGAACTGGTAAGCTGTGTCCCAAGTACGATTCTGCACATTATGAAGGACGTCCGCCCACGCGAGCTGGCGTCCTCGCAAAGCTTCGCACACAGAGCAAGTGAGAGCGCCTACTGTAACGCAAGGCAAGAAGCGGACCGACCCCCCTTGTGGTGCGCAATAATTCCATCCGGAGAGCGTAACTGGCAGAAAAACGGAGCCTTCGAGGCGAAGTCGAAGGCCCGGAGCAGGACTCGCTTTACTCGTCGCGTCTGCCTGCAATTTTCAGTCATTTTCTACCTGGCCTGTACAATGCGGTCGGCGCTGCCTCGACTTCGAGCTTTCCCTCCCCTGCGACTCGCTTCGACCGTTTCGGAGCTGTTCGTCGACTTGCTCCGATTCATGAACGTGGCCCTACGTTCCCGCAGCTCTCTGATCGTCGAAAACCCGTTCGCTTTCGGCCCTCGCACTGGCGTTCATAGGACCTTCACATCAAATGCCTGAAGTTCGCGGTCCAGATCCCCGGAAAAGATCGCGTCGCGATCGCCGGAATCGAAAACAAAGCACTCAAGCTCGGAGACTACTCCATTGCCGGGCTGGAGGATGTTTGTGTGGTGGAGCGAAAAGACCTTCCGGACCTCGTCCACTCCTTGACTGTGGACCGTGATGTATTTGTCCGTCGGCTCCGGCTCATGAGTAGGTACCGGCATCGCTTGCCGGAAATCGCGGCCGCCTTGAGTGAAGTGAAGTCGCCCTACGCCTATGCTGGCAACCCGAATCGCATTGCCCAGTCTCTGATTGCCATGCTCGCAGGTCTGCAAGTTCCATTTCTGTGTGCTGAGACCCACGAACCGGGTGAAGAGTTTCTTGCCTCGTACCTCTACCAGGTTCACCTCTATTATTTATTGGCTCGAAACCAACGATTACGGCAGGTTCTTAGCGGACAACAACCTCTGAAAGCCCAGGTGACGAGGATTATCGTGTGCAGGAAATCCGATGAGACGTTCGGGACTTCAAGGCGGACGGAATTTTTGCGCACCACAGCCGTTGCCTAGCCACGCGTCAGCCTGAAATGGACGGCTTTCTAAATTACTGACCGCCGGTTTCTGGTTCCCATTTTGGGAATCTTCGGGTCGTTTTCTTGAATGGGGCGATTTTTGCAGTGGTTTCACTGCCAATCTCGTTTTAGCATTTGACTACCCTCCCCTTGCAGAACCCACGGATCACAGGTTCGACCACATGAGTGACAATCGACCGGCTAGTGTCACCCTTCCGGCCAACTCTTACACTTCTGCGCGTTTTAATCATAGAAAACGACCGCAGTGTTGCCGATCTGGAGATGCCACTTCGGGATCAAGAAGACGACGCCCGCACCGGAGGCAGTTGGCGAACTCACGACCGTTAAAGCCAGGGAAGGAGCACTTATGTTTGGAAAGTTTGGATTACCGGAACTCCTGATCATTCTTTTTATTGCGCTGCTGATCTTCGGTCCGAGGAAGCTCGGGGACCTAGGAAAGAGCTTGGGTGAAGGAATTCGCGGTTTCCGGTCGACCATGAAGGATGGAGACCCGGAGCATAAAGCGTAGGTTTCACTATGAACCTTGGTTTGTCGGAAATGCTGTTCATTTTTGTCATTGCCCTGCTGATTTTCGGTCCGAGAAAACTCCCGGAGATCAGCCGCCAGATCGGACATGCGCTGGCCGAGTACAAACGTGCAACCAATTCTCTGAAAGGGAAGTGGGAGGCCGAGGTTCGCAAGCTGGACGCGCCTCCCGCCACTCATCTTGCGTCAGTCCAGGACCGGATGAGTGCGGAGCAGCCCGCAGTCGGCATTCCCGAGGAATCGGAGAGCGTGACCTCCGGGACTGGTAGGGAATCAGTCAGCCCTGAGATCGGAAACACGCCTGCCGCAACCGAGATGGCGCAGGAGGATGCGGGCACCGAGGCGGCTCCCTCCCCCCCTGAGGCAGCCGATGTCAGCCTCGAGCCGAACTGCGATTTGCTGCGGGCGGCTCTCGAGAACCTGCCGGAGCTAAGTACCCCGAGTACAGGCGAAAAAGAACCAGTCCGGCCTTTGCCGTGACAGGCAGGCGGCGGCTCGAAGCCAAGGCACTTCAAGGCGCGTAAAGACTGCTTACGAACTCCCGATGCCTAACGAATATGTTCAACATCTTCTAACAGAAATGCTCAGAAATTAAACATCGCTGTGACCTTGCTCGCAGACTTCTGTGCTCATGCGGTGATGGAGTGAATCTCGCGAACCGAAAAGCGTAATTGCTCTTCGGACCGGGCTTGGTAAGCAGCAAGGAAATGGGCCAAATGCACCCCCGCGGAATCGCCAACTGGGAGCTCCAGTAGGATTCCTTGTTCGTCGGCCTTCCAGGTCGCGCACTTGGTCGAAGTCTCGCTGCTCTTGGCAACTGTTGTCAGGGATCTCCGAATTCTGTTGAGGAAAGCCCAATGGTGAGGAGCGGCGGGCGAGCTGTCGTCCCCACTTCTATTGCAAACCCGCCTGTGTCACTTTCACGGCGCAGAACGTTCCGGTTCCGCAGTTGTTGGACGTAGCCAGGGTGGTGAAATAGATGCTCGATGCCTGAGCCTGAACACTCACGTTGTCCACCACGATAGCGCTAACGCCACCCTGGGCAGCGGGCTCTGCGATAGAAGTAATGTTCGCGGCGTTGGTGATATCGGCATTCAAGAATGCGCCGCCAGCACCTCTACCCTGGATCATAGCTACGACAGAACTGCTGCCCGCCAAACCGGTGCCGACGAAAACGCGGTCGTTCGCGCCGTTATAGATTTCGGTGATCGGAGTGCAATCATCGTGTTGTACCAAGTTGGCCGGCGAGGCGATAAGGTTGCCGGAGGGCGTGTCCGTATTATCGGTATGCGTTCCTGGGTTGATGGTCGCGCCGGCGGCCCCGGTGGCGAAGGGTACAGCGTAGAGATCGGAGTTAAAGGCCACGGAGACTGTTCCACAAACAAAGTAGTGGCCGGCGTTGTTGCCCACGCCGGTCCAATTGTAATAAGCCTGATCAAAAGCGCCGCCGTGAACATAGTTGACCGTCGCGGCCCCCGAGCCTGCCATTCCCCTGCCGAGCACCGCCACGTTTTTCGATCCGAACAAGACCGGTGTGGTCGTGGCCTGCACCAGCACGGCAGCGGTATTGGCGTTTGTATTGCCGACGCTGGCGGCATTGGAGGCCGAAGCGAAAAAGACTGTGTTATTGGTAGTGTCCACGATCGGCCCATCGAAGATGACGCCGCCGGCATTGGTCGTCAGGCCGCTCCCCACCGTCATGCTGCTTTGCGTGGCCGGCGCGCTTGCCTGAATTGCATACCCATTCCCGTTGGAGGACCCAAGGAAGATCTGCCCGCTGGCGTCGTCCAGCACCGGACTGGTCATGATTGTTCCTGCTGCTCCGGTGATGTTGACGCCCGCTGCCGCCCAGCCTCCCGTAGTCGCCAGAGCCGGCGTTCCATTGAAGACGCCAGTTATTTTGAATATCTGCCCATTATCGTTCGCTTGATAGATGACATCGTTAGTGTAGTCGTAATACGGTGAAGAACGGGTTGTTCCGAAGGCCCCGAACGTCAAATTGAACATGCAAGAGGTAGTGCCTGCCAGGCATGCAGTCCAGGTGGCGGCGGCGTTTGTGCTCGTGGCCGGCCCAACGCTCGCGCTTACCGTTCCCTCGTTGCCTGCGGTCAGGAACCGCAAGACGTGGAGGACGGAACTCGCGCCCACGCTTTCTACAAAGGCGACCTTTGTACCGTCCAGCGCCAAAACCGGCGACGTGACCACTTTCCCGTTGGCGACCGTCGTTACGTTATAGGCCCATTTGACAGTAGGATTGGCGCCGCACAGTCCGGCCGGAGCAACGCCCGAGTACAGATTTTGTAGCACGACAAGGTTTGCCTGCCCCCCGGTCACTCCGGCGACATTCAAACCGTAGACGACATAATCGGTAGTGCAGTTGGAGGCGCTAACTATAGCGTTGATGTCGAAATTGAACTTGGCGGGAGACATCCCTCGCGCGATGGTGCCGCTGCCCAACGAAAAACTCCAATCGCGCTGCAATTGGTGGCGCTTCTTCCGCCGCATGTTTCCGCCGCCACGATCGTCCTCATCGTTGTCGTCGTCGCGGCGGCGATTGAGTTGCCTCTCGGCATCCGACCGGTCCAGTTGTTGACCAAGAACATGCCCCAGCAACAGCCAGGAATGGTAGAAACGGGGCTCGTTCTTTGCCCGTTCCAAGTCTTCGATGCTGAGCTTCTTGGTGTAGATGACGTAATGGGAACTCCAATCCTGCGGGAGCGAAATCCGCTTGCCGCCCTCTTGCCCGGACAGCTGCGGAACGACCCACAGAAGCAGCACAATAGGAGCCTTCCACCGTCGTGCGTAAAGTAATGATCGCGAGCGCTCTCCTCCTTGCGCCATGCTGCATGGTTTTGTCGAGGGCATTTCGGTACTCTATACATTGGGCCTCAATCATCGGGCAAAGTCAATTCTAGGTTAGGGCTGTCCCTCATCAAAATGTCGTGCACCCGTAAAATGAACGACTTGGGATCTGTTTTGTTGCCGGACCCTTAGATAAGATTTCCGCCATGTTCTTGTGCTCCGGCACCTCATCGGCTGGATTGTCGGCGCCTTGGGTTCGCGCAGGAACCTCGTCCTGGAAAATCTTGCGCTTCGTCAGCAACTCCTCTCGTTGCATGCCAAGCGCCCCCGCCGTCGATTATCCGCAACGCACAAACTGTTCTGGGTTCTTCTGCGACGGCTCTGGTCGGGATGGAAAACCCCTCTTCATTCTGGTCACGCCACGAACCGTGGTGGAGTGGCATCGGGCGGGCTTTCGTCTGTATGGGAAATGGCTCTCCGGAGCCAAGCAGGTCGGTGGCCGAAAGCCCGTGGGCAAGGAGATTCGGGCTCTGATCTTTCGTATGGCTGCCGAAAACCCGACGCGAGGAGCACCCCGCATGCACGGCGAGCTGCTAATGCTGGGCTTCAATGTATCGGAGCCAACCGTCTCATGCTGGCTGCGACGGGCGCCGAGGAGTCCGGATGTGGGCAAGCGTTGGCTGACCTTTTTACGGAACCATCGCGAGGCCATTGCCGCAATGGACTTTTTCACCGTCCCGACCGTCATGCTTTGGTGTTCTTTACTGCTTCTTTGTAATCGGCCATGACCGAGGAAAGATTTTGCGGTGTCAACGTGGCACGAAATTCCTGTGCCTTTTGGATCGTGCAGCAGAGTGCGCGCCGATCAGGGGGAATCGGTTCTGGTGGTTCGCTATTGACTGGATCGCAACATTCCAGCCCTTGACCGTGTGGCACTGCTCGCAATTGACGCCCATCTTCCGCTTGTGGATGTCGGCGTGGCAATCGGCACATCTGGCACCCACATTGGTAAAGACTGGCTTGGTGTGACACTGGTTGCAAGCCACATTCTCGTGCATGCCGCGCAAAGGATACTTGGTCTTGTTGTGATCGAATTCGGGGACAGCCCGGATGGGCTTCCAGCCCATCGCGGTGTGGTAGTTTTGGCAAGGAACGTTCAGAGTCCCATGCGGGCTCCGCGTCTCTGGGCATAGCTAGGTATTTGCCCGTCGCCAGGAATGCCCACTGGCAGCAAAGAAAGAAGCAGGCCGATCAGAAGTGTGGAACTCACAGTGCCCACCCCGATCTAACTTCCTGTACAGAACTAAACTTAAGAAACAGATAGAACAGACTGGAGAGTAGAAGGCCTCGACGCGAACCATCCAGCTAGACGAAGAGGAGTGATGAAATATTGAGCAATTCGACGCCCAGATAGACTAACCGGTTGGAGTCCATGGAAACCTGGTGCAGGGTACAGTTTGTCTTCTTGCGTGTTAAGTGTTTCGCCTTAGAGGTCAGATTTCTGGACGGTGACTCAAAAAGTAATTTCTGCGCTGGGGCAGGCAGAACTTACAAGCATTCTGATCCCTATGCCTCGCCAAAACTCCGCCGGGCCGGGAAATCAATAGTTCGCACAACTTCCTCAAGCCGCCAATTTGCTATGACTGTTCCCTAGCTTAGCTAGGTGCCGCTTTCTCCTCCTCTGGTTGCGGCTTCGATGTATTTGCCCAACCAGTCATAGCGCGGCATCAGGTCATACCGTTTCTGGATGCGAGCGACGATCCGCACTGAAAACGACTTTCCTTCTCCCGAGCGCAGGCCACGTTCGTTCAGGATTGAAGCGATCTGCTGCTAGGTGTGGTGATGCAGCGAGCGGTCGACTTCGGTCACAACTTCGGGAGGAGTCTTTCTCGCTTCCCAGGAGTTAAGGGGGCGCAGTAGTGTCAGCATTTCCGGCGTATCGTGCTCTCGGTGCTCTCAAACACCTGGCGCAGTGTGGACTGTCGTATAGATTAGGTAAGCGTTTCGTTGCAGATGTTGGACCTGAACCTTCTCATGCATGGTGGCTGTCATGTCGTGACCTCTGGTTGAAGATTGAGAATAATTTCGGCCAACAACATTGCGATCTGGACACGCACATTGATCGGTGCTGACGTCATCGTTGTTGCCTGAGACGATGTGCTGGCTCTGACACCGCTCATTGGGGACACCAATTCGTTGGCTCAGGTCAGACCTGCCATCTTTTCCCGGAAGCCTTGGATTATGGCGAATGACAGCCGTATCTCTACCAGACAATGAGGACCGCCTGTGGAGTGTCGAGGTTCACGTCGAGGGTTTTATGGCTCTGATCGACGTAATATGCGGGCTCTCCATCCCCATTCCAGTGATCACCGGCCCAGTACACTTTTTGCACGCGAATCTTCTGCATCATGGGCCGCTGGAATATTGGATCTTTGAATGCAGCATTGATGCGATAGCCGACGACTAAAAACTCGTGAGCCGCAGGATGGACGACAATCGCTTGGCCATTATTCCCGCCGCTGATCGTTACCGGAAATCCGTTTACATCTTCCGTCGCAGAAAATCTGCCACCTGGCGATCGCGACATGAATACTTTCAGCTTATCCGTTGTGGCGTAATACGAAATTTGAGGCAGCGCTTTGCGGAGCGAAGAATATGTATCACGCAGGGCGAAGGCGCCGTTGGCCAGGCTGCCATCACTCAGGATGTAGGGCTGGTCGGATTCCGGATAAGAGACCGTCAAGGCCCACGGCGCAAAGATTGGAACACCAAACTCTCCGACAGCAATGAACGCATAACGTGATGTCAGCGGAGTGGCGCCGCTGTTGATTTCCGTGACGGCCGGCAGGTTGCGGCCTACCTGATAGTGGATGAGGGGTTCGCGCAGTTCACTGACACTGGCCTCAGATTCTCGGGCGCAACTGTTGTCAGGGCGCCACTCGGCGCAGAAGTACGAATTCACACCGATAAAGGAGAGGTGAGGACAGTTCTGAAGGTACGTCTGTACATCTTCTCCGGGCGCGCCTCCCACTATCCAGTCGGCGATCTTTCCTCCAACATAGTTGTGGAAGAAAGGGATAGCGTAGATTTCCGCTCCGGCAGCGGTGATACGCCGAATCCAGTTATAGCTCAGATCCCAGGCGCTGAATGCCAAATCGTCAGTGAAGCCGTGATCCGCAAACCGTTTGTTCGAGGCAGGAGAGTGGTCGCGCCACATCTTGGGATTCTTGCGGTCCACCCCGAATATGGCTATTTCATTCTCAACCTGGATCATGACAATGGTGTGGGTCTGCGAATCGATTTGCTTGATGTGCTGCATGAATGCACGAAAGGCAGCGATTTCGCGCTCGATGATCGGCTCGTAGTCATAGGATGCAGCGTTGTGGTGGACGACAGCGTTCCCATCCACTGCCCGGGGATAGGTCGCCTCATCTTCGACGATGTACAGGGGTGCGTAAAGATCACCTGTGAGATTGGCGTAGATGGTGCCGTCTCCACTGGCATAGTGCCCGAACCAGTTCAGTACAAGCTTGAGGTGATGTCTTTCTGCGATGTCCCTGGCGTGATCGACGTAAGAGAAGTCGTAGACTCCTTTCTCAGGCTCAATCATCGACCATTTAACAGGAACTTTTAATGCATTCAGCCCCATTTTCTCTGCCACGGGGTAAAGGTAGTCGTAGGCGGTTTCGGTTTGTTTATACCTTCCGTAAATCAAGTCCCACCAGGGGATTTCGACAGCCAAGACTGTAAAGGGTTTCCCGTCGACGTAGAGATGCTGTCGTCCATTCACCGGTTCGAAGTGAGGCATGAGGTCACGGCTAAGGGGAACCTGCCAGACATCGCTGCCACCGTGCGACATTGAACCAGGAGCCTGTTGAGCCGGAGAAACGCAGGGCAGCAAAACTGAGAAAGCAAAGGCGCAGCTCCAGCGCCGCACCCGGTAAGTCCATGACGGCGTCAGAAGTCTGCTCATGGTTCAGCCACAATCACCAGATCCCATGGCTTGAGCTTCAGGGTTTGTCCCCCACTGACCGAAATGCCGGTCAGAAGGTCCGAACCCTTGCCGTATGAATAGGAAACCTGCTGCTCCTCGCCAGAGAAGTTCAGATAGTAATGCAACAACTTGCCGCGGGCGTTGCGGCCATGCCGGACCTTCACCGAACTCGGTAGGTTCTGGTCTGAGCCCGCGAGCCCAGCCCGCTTCAGAACGTCGCGGATGACTTCGCGCTGAAGCGCCTGAGTCAAAAACGTGCCTTCGTACGTCAGGGTTCCTTTGCCGTATTGATTGCGAGTGAGAGCGGGGAAATGCCAGTAAGGGTCGTCAAACGAGGCGACCACTTCGGCGGTGTCGGGTACTAAAAATTCCTCCCAAACGGCTCCTTGATTCTGTTCACCGACTCCATATGGGTCCGGCGTCAGCCGTTCGGGCTGGGCAAGATTGGTGAATTCCTGATAATGAAATCCGGCTGCGGCCCGCAAAGGCCCCGGCGCCATCACGTCGCGAACGGTTGAGTATTCATTCGTGAACCCACTCTTGAAACCCACGACCGCCTGGCCGCCACTCCTCACGTAATCGGAGATTTGCTGCAGGATCCGGTCCGACGCGCTGTACAGCGGGGGAACCAACAGGACCTTATAGGAAGAGAGATTCGGGTCCCCGGCCTGCACGAAGTCCGGCTCTACATTCAGATCATAGAGTGCACCGTACATTTGCCTGAGAACGGTCATGTAATTCACGTGATCGCCGACCGGCATGTAATCCATTGCCTGGGCAGAATCCGCACTGAAAAGAATGGCAACTTTATTGTCTTTCTTGAGATCCACCAATTCCGGCCCCAGCTTTTTCAGTTCTACGGCGACTTGTGAGACTTCGGCATAAGTGCGATTGGGCTCCAGATCGTGCGACAGAACTCCTTTCCAGTACGTCTCCTGTCCGTAATGGAGAGAGTGCCAATGCCAGTATTCGACCATGTTTGCACCCGCAGCCAAATGCGTGTAGACAACCAGGCGCAGCTGGCCGGGATACTGCGGATACTGCGTGCGGGAATCCCATCCAATGGTCTGCGCATTGGTTTCCGTGACTAGGTAATTCGTGTGCTTCAGCGAGCGTGCCAGATCGCCGGAGAACCAGATGCTCCGTCCCTCGAGCCTTTTCTGGGTCTCGAAATAAGGATTCTCCGCAACGATGTTGAGATTGGCCGCAATCGCCCACTGATCGATATTGGTGTGTGCTCCGCCGCTGAAATCCTGGGTAACGAACTGGTCGGGACGCTTGTATTCATTGACAATTTTCGCCTGCCAGGCGAGGTAGTCAGTAACCACATCGTGCTGGAAGTTTTCCCATTCCAGCTTGTATCCCGGGTTCAGAATGCCGTTGCGCGGAGGCAGGTCCTCCCAGCTTTCTACGAGCTGTCCCCAGTAAACCAGGCCCCACGCCTTGTTCATCGCCTCCGGCGTCTTGAACTTTTGCTTCAAGCGTTTGAGAAACGCGCTGTTCATGTAAGGAGTTGCAGCCCCGGTAGGAGCCGTCTCATTGTCGATCTGGTATCCGATTACCGCAGGATGATCCCTGAAGTGGCTGACGATCTCGCGAACGACCCGCTCGGCATGCTGCCTGAAGTAGGGATTGAGAAAATCATAGTTCTGGCGCGTCCCGTAGTAGCCAGGTGTTTCTTGAGGAGGGTAAGTTGGTGAATAAGGATCCGCGAGCGGGGGCGCTGTGCCGTTGTGCGCAACCAGAATCTCGGGATGTTCTTTATAGAGCCATGTAGGGATGGAATACGTCGGCGTTCCGAGGATCACCTTGATTCCAGCGGCATGCAAACGGTCCAGAACGCGCTGCATCCAGGCAAATTGGAAGTCGCCGTCACGCGGCTCCCAACTGCTCCACGTAGATTCGCCCACGCGAACCACCGTAATCCTGGCCTTCTGCATCAATTCCACGTCTTTATCGAGCCGCTCATAGGGCATGTATTCGGGGTAATAGGCCACGCCATACAGGACTGTTTCCATTTTGTCCGGAGCGAAAGTAGACGAGCTCTGTGGTGGTGCAGAGCTCGACCCTGCCTTGCTCTGAGCCAAAGCAGCCGTGGCTATCATGATCAGAGAGGAAAAGAGCCAATAAACAACAAGCGAACGATAGAGTGGGATCATTGGCCTCCTGGAGTCGCAGGAGCCACTCAAAGCAGAGCGGCTCCCGTTAATACGTTTAACTTAGTTTAGAAATAGAGGTGAAGTCCGACCTGGATAACGCGGTTAGGAAGAGATGAAGTGCTTCCGATGGTACCGAACCCCGTGGCACGTTTGCCTGGAGACTCGGGGTGGTAGCCCGTAGTCGGATCAGAATTCGGCTCGGCAAACTGGGGATGATTGGGCAGGTTAAAGAAATCTGCCGAAACGGTCAGCCGCGTCTGCTCGCCCATGGGGATCCTGAAATCCTTCTGCAGCGAGAAATCCAGGTTGTCGACGCCGGGATTGCGGATGTTGGAAAAGAAACGCGGCGCATCGCCAAAGGCCTTGGTCACGTCACAGCAGAATTCCGGGGCCGGAGCGGAATTGACTAAGCCCGGGCCGGGACATGTGCCCGCAAAGTCAAAAGCCTGGTTGTTGAACCAAAGCTTCGGGCTTCGCCGCGAACCAGAGATCGAGGGGTTGGCGATCATCGTGGGGCGATCCTCGAGCACGCCCGCCCCGTTGCAGAATCCGTAGGAGTTGTCGGTTATTCCAAAGGGAGTGCCGGCGCTGATCGTATAAATGGTGGAAACTCGCCAGCCGCCTAATACATTGCCCGCAAACCCATCGTTGAGCCATTTCTTGCCGGGGCCAAAGGGCAACTCCACAATCGGCGCAACCGTGAAACGCAGCGGTATGTCGCCTGCGCTAACAGAGCGCTCGGCTTTGCGATTGTAGAGGTCCTGGCCTAGGGCATCGAGCGACCAGAAACCGCCCCAGTCAGACGAGGAATCATCAATCAGCTTGCTCCAAGTGAAGTTGGCGAGCATGGCGAAGCTATGGAAGAAGCGGTGGTGGAATTGCGCCTGCAGGGAATGGTAGACGGAACTGGAGAGTCCCCACCAGCCGGGGTTGATCGTCAGGCAGCAGTAGACCGCGTTGAACCCGGCTCCCGCGTTTACCGCTGCCGCTGCCGTCGGGCAGTACGGGCTACTCGAGGGACCGGAAAAATCAAAAGGGTTGGGTTCCTGGGCGGTGCTCCGAGGCGTCTGCTGGCAAATGTTGTACGCGTAGTTGATTGGTAAATGCGTTCCCTTGCTGCCAACGTAACTAACCTGTGCAACCGTTTGAGAACCGAACTGCTTCTCGATGGTCAAGTTCCAAAGCTGGGTGTAGGCGGGGGTCTGCTTGCGCGGCGCCCAAGACTGAAACGAAACGTTGGTATTGATGGGGATGGGAGCGGTGATGGCCGCAGGGTTGGGGCTGACCACGCCCGGCAGGGGACTATCCCACTGTGTACCCGCGGTGAACGTCGATGTGGCGAGCAGATTTGGTCCAGGCTGACCGTCGCCGGCGCGACCATGTCCGACAAAACCCGGGTGCATGATTCCGTAGCCGGCACGCACCACAAACCCGCCTCGCGGGTTCCACGCCAGTCCAATCCTAGGCTCGAACTGCAGCTTGGATGGATCCAGCGTAGTGTCTGGGGTTCCGTTCACCCCAAATTGCTCCCAGTGCGGAGTACAGGATGAATTCTTTCCACTGAAGTAAATCGCGCACGGGTCGAAAAAGGCATCCCCATGATGAATCTCGTGGAAGGACTGGTCATATTGGTAGCGTAAGCCCAGGTTCAGTGTGAGCCTTGGGGTCAGCTTAAAATCATCTTGGAAAAACAGCGAGTACGACCAAGCTCGCGAAGCAACGAATGCATTCTGTACCTGCAAACTGCTGTTGGCCATCGTGCCGAACAGAAAATCAGCAAAGGCATTGCCCGTTTGTTGCCCGTTGAAATTGAACGCACCAACTACCCCGTTGGGCTGGTAGTTGTCAATGGAATAACGATCGGCTTGTCCCCCTACCTTAATGTGGTGCCTGCCTACCGATCTCGTTAGCGTATCGCTGAGGTGAAAGGTGGAAGCCGGCTCATAAAGCATTCCGCCGTTGGCAATGCCGCTATAGCCGTTGATCGTTACTCCTGGAGTGCCGCACTTGGTCCCGCCACCGGTGTCGGGGACACTTGACAGACAATTGGGAACGCCACTGATTCCGAATGTTGCCGGTGATTCTGCGCCCACTCCGAAGGGCGTCCTGTCACCAATACGATGCGTGAATCCAAAGCGGAATTCATTGAGCGTGGTGGTGGTGAAGGTGTGTGTCCACCCTAGAGTGCTGGCGTAATTCCTGCCCCGTCCCAGTTGCCGACCGGCAGGTCCGACGATGATGTTATAGCCATAGCCAACGCTATAGTCGGTGTGTAGAACGCCGAAAATGTGATCGTTCTGGGAGAAGGTCCAGTCAATGCGCGGATTGAAACGGTTGATCGAATTGCTACTAGGCTCGTTGATCGTCGTAGTGGCGAACCCGGGAGAAATGTTGTTTGTGGAAGTGGGCCAGACGGCCAGCAAGGCCTGAGAGACCGGGCTGATCGAGGTAATCATGTTGTTTAGGACCGGCGTAGGCGTAGACGTTCGTGGGAAGTAAATCTGATGGTCCGGGTTATTGCAGAGGCCGTTGCTAAAACCTTCAGGGCATAAACCGGACAAATCCCCGCGGCGGAAAGCAGCATCGGGGACGTTGACGCCCGCATTGGGCTGGCTTCCGTGCTGGCGAATCGCTTCATAGTCGGTGAAGAAAAACAGTTTGCCTCGAACGATAGGACCGCCAATGCTGCCACCGAACTCGTTGTAGGTCAGTGGATTCTTGGGTTTTCCCGGGTCGACGAAATAGTCCTTCGCGTCGAGCTTCTGGTTGCGGACGTATTCGTAACCAGAGCCATGAAAATTGTTGGTTCCGCTCTTGGTTTCTGCAATCACAATGGCGCCACCGGCCTTGCCGTATTCGGCAGACATGCTGTTTTGCTCGATGCGGAATTCACCAATCGCCTCTACCGTTGGCTGCACGTCCTGGCCGCCAAATACCGGCGGAGTGATGGAGGTGCCATCCAGAAGGTTGTCATCATTGCGCGGCCGGCTGCCGCTGATGCGTACATTGCCGGAATTCCCGCAAGCACCGACGCCTCCATTCCCAGTGCCGCTCCCGGTGCATCCGGTTTGCTGCGAGACTCCGGCTGCCAAAACCAGGAAATTGTAGGGGCTGCGGCCGCTGCCGCTCTGAGTGGGCAGTTGCTCCAGTTCTCGGGAGCCAATAGTCTGCCCAAGATCAGTTTGCTGAGTCTGAAGGATTGGCGTGTTCTCCGCCGTAACCTCGATGGTCTCGCTGGCTAGTCCCACGCTCAGGGTCAGGTCCACCTTCGGCATGGCGTTCACTTGTACGAGGATGCCCTGAGCAAGCGCTCTCTTGAACCCCGTCGCTTCGGCTTCCACCTTGTACGTGCCGGGGTTCAAATTCGTGGCGTTGTACAGGCCGGCGCTGTTCGTTTTCCAGACCGTAGTGACATCGGTTTCAACATTGGTCACTCTCACCGTGGCGCCCGGTATGACTGCACCGCTGGAGTCGGTCACGACTCCGCTGATTCCCCCGAATAAGCCTTGCGCCGGTACCTTCTGGGGGCAAACGAATGCGAACAGCGCGATCACGGCGAACGCGGCACCGAACTTGCCTGATTTCATGGCTTCCTCCGGATCAGAGGAGTTTCATTTAGCCCCGGCCAGGATGGAGTGCATGGAGTGGCTGGCCGGGCTCCGGGGTCGATTTTCGAGTACACGTTTTCTCACGATTCAGTTTCGTTGTCAACCTAGTTCTCGGCGCAACTGTCGCTTTAACTCAGCCATCTCCGCACCAAACGTATAATCTCTAAAAACGGCTCTATGGCGACTTTCTCCCGCGACAGGTTGATCAATCCATTCAGGCGAATCCTCGAACGAGTATCCCGCGGCGTGGTTCTCAGGCGAGGACTACCGTCACAGTTTGGACCCGGAAAAATCTTTGTCTCGCCCGAGGCAGGATTGAAGTACTGCCGGTTCGACTATTCGCGCTGTGAGCCGGTCTTGTTCCAGATGGCCGTTGAGTTGGTGCATGAAGGCGACATTATATGGGATATTGGCGCCAATGTTGGGCTGTTTGCCTTTGCCGCAGCCGGACGAGCCGGAGCGCGTGGAAAGGTGGTCGCCGTTGAGCCTGACCTATGGTTGGTCACTCTTTTGCGTCGCTCGGCTGCAGTCAAAATATCTTCTCGTGCGCCGGTGACCGTAATTCCTGTCGCAGTCGCGGACACGCTGGGCCTGGGCCACTTTCACATTGCGGCTAGGGCCCGTTCGGCAAATTACCTGGACGGTGGCGGTTCCACCCAAAGCGGCGGGTCGCGGGAGACAGAAGTTGTCCCCACCGTGACGCTTGACTGGCTGCTCGAGCAACTTCCGGCCCCGACGGCCGTCAAGATTGATGTCGAGGGTATGGAACATCGCGTACTCCAAGGAGCCGAGAAGCTTATCATGGACGTACGACCAAAGATCTGGTGCGAGGTTTCGGAGCAGAATGCGGAGCCGGTCACAGAGCTGCTCCGGGCAGCAGCATACGACATTTACAACGCCGCCGACGAGCCTTCGGTCCGCGAACCGTTGCGCAGGGCTGTGTGGGATACTCTCGCCTGTCCGCAATTAACGAAACGTGTGATTCGATCATCATGACTCTAGAAAACGAAATCGTTCTGGTTCGCGAACCTATGTTCCACCGCGAATGCGATCGTCGGCTTGTATGGGCATTCGGCTTGGTCACTCCTCTATTGGCGGCCAGATCAGCCTTAGACATACGAAATGGGTATAGCTTCGTTCAGAAGACACTCGAATGACTCGTGCGATTCCGATTGGAAATTGCCAACAAATAAGATCCTTGACGCGTTGATTGAGAATGGGGACCTCTGGGGCTATACGAGTGTGTGCCAGATTGGTCGGAGGATTACACGTTGCATTCGCTCTCATTCGGCAAGTCCCGATAGCGCCCGCCTTTCTTTCTCAAGACATTACGGGCTAGCTTCAAGACATAGTCCACATGCTTGCTCCAGGAGAAATCCCTGATCCGTTGGGGACCGTGAGCTGACATTTTGGCCGAGAGTTCTGACACCCGTACGACCCGAGAGATCTGTTGCGCGAGAACCCCTGGCGAAAAGCAGGGGAAATAAAGAGCCGCGTCCTCGCAAATCTCCTGATGCACCGCCAAGTCCGAAGCCACAACCGGCAGACCGCACGACATCGCTTCCACGGTGGGGTGGGCAAAGCTCTCCGCATAGGCGGCGGTCACATAGATGTGACAGCGCTGGTACACGTGGTGCACCAGCCGGTAGGGGATGACCCCCAACTGCACGAGATCCTGTTCGACCCCTAATTCCCGAGCTAGCGTGGCTGCTCTGCTGGGATCGTAGGAAGCCGTATCAGCGCTGGGTCTCAGCTCGCAGGTGAGCACCAGTTTCACTCTCCTGTCCGGCAGGCATTTCTTAAGCAACGGCAAAGCGCGAAAGAGGGTCTCGAAATTGCGAAAATAATTGTAATGACTGATGTGCAGTAAACGCAGGGCGCGATCCGCGCTGCCAAGCTTCCGCTGGATGTCTTCCGGAAGCGGCCCAGAATCCGCTCGAAACAGCTGCTCGTCGAATCCGTGATGCACAGTTTCAATCTTGCGGTGCGACCAAAGTTCTAGCTGTCGTGCAAAGGCGTGGCTGGGTGCAACCGTGCAGTCGGCCCAGTAAATAGAACGAGTGGCAGCCCAAGACCGGAGCTTCAAATCTAGCCAGGCTGTGTATTCTCCGCGTTGCAGGAGATCGCGAGCAAATTCCTTAGAGAAGTACAAGGCGTTTCCACTCAGGAGAATCTGCGGAACCGGAGGACTAAGAATCGCAACGTTGCCAGCAGAAATCAGAATATGGGCTCCGGTGCGTCGCAAGATGCCTGGTAATTCATGTTGTTCAAACCAGAATCGGCGCGCGGCTGATTGCCCTTCGGGTGCGACCAATAGTTCCAGATTGGGAGCTGGCGCAAATTCTTCCTTGAGCGAACGGGACAGCAGCACCGTAGTTTTAATATCGGGAAACTTGATGAGGTGGGGAACTACATTACGAACGTAGGTGAGCCCCGATGCAGCGCTGGCCGCCGATGCGTTCAGGAAAATGTGCATTCCAGTGAGACAGCCCGCGGAGTCCGGGAGTAAATCCGTTCACGAATGTCAGTCGGCTGCCCCTGATTCGACCAGCTTTTTTTCGGTCAAGAAAGGACGCCGCAGATATGCTCGGAGCCGCCGAGGCCAGCCCCTGCGCATGCAGGGCTTTTCCAGCATGACGAAATACAGGCCGCAGATCACAAGAATCGCGGAACCGACCAGGACTAGCTGGATGAGCAGATGTACCCAGTACAAATGTCCGAAACTAATCCGTCGGGTGAACCGCCCAACCAGCGAAATCACGTCATAATGGATTAGATAAATGGAATAGCACATGCCGCCGACGGCTGTAATCCAGGGCTGCGTGAAAAAGTAATTGCTGAGCACGCCCCGGAAGGCGGCGCAGTACAAGAGGAGTATGACGAAGGGGAAAACCCAGTGAGTAAGCCCTGGGACACGAAGCACCACGAAAAGCAGCGGCCAGCCCGCTAAGGCAGCAGCATCCCAATACAGACTACGAGCGGGAACTCCGTGCCAGTAGTTCAGATAAATATCGGCCAGCAGGAATCCCATAAGAAAAAATTGCAGATAACCGAGGATGGAAAGGGAGCTGCGCGCACTGTGCAGAAACAGAGTCTGAGCCGCAAGCAGCGACAGACTTAACGCTACCAATGAGGAGCGCCTTAGCCGTTGGTTCTTAATGGTGAAAAGCATGGTCAGCAACGGCACGAGAATGTAAAACTGCACCTCAATTTCCAGCGACCAGGCGACCCCAATGACGGGGCTGCTGGCTCCATAAACCAGGCTGTGCACGTATAGCAAGCTAGCGCCCAGGTGGGGATAAAGATCAGCAGCGGTTTTACCCTGAATCAACACTGCCAGTAGAAACAGCAGAAGGACCGTGACGAAATAAGGAGGCTCCAGCCGGGTCAGCCGTCTGAAATAGTACGCGCTGAGCTTCACCCGAGGAGTGCCCTGCATGTGGTGCGCCGCAAATGGCAGTGCCAGGATAAACCCGCTGATGACGAAAAACAGCTCGACTCCGCGAAAGCCCACGAGCGCAATCTGACCTACCCAGTCCGCCTGCGGCGGTGTCGTGTAATGCAGGTTGGATCTGCTCGTCAGGTACCCACTGAGGTGGAAGAGTATGACCATGCCAATTGCGACAAATCGTAAGCCATCCATTTCTGGTATGAATCG
>Ga0209803_1001028_pt1 | contig 18522 bp, 15 predicted proteins | sample GraSoiAngelo_138_FD_185895 | JGI IMG/M metagenome (GOLD analysis project Ga0209803, IMG submission 185895) | Grasslands soil microbial communities from the Angelo Coastal Reserve, California, USA - 14_0929_09_40cm (SPAdes) (version 2) | ecosystem: Environmental > Terrestrial > Soil > Grasslands ...
CGGGCCGCAAGAGCATGGTGCCTTACAGTATCCAGTGGCTGATGCGGCTGAAACCCGCGTGGTTCCGCCACGACCTGCTCACGCTGTTCGACCTGCTGCAGCAGAAGCAGATCAAGCCGGTGATCGCGCGTACCGGTAGTTGATGCGAACAAACTCTTCGATCTGTAGATGATCCCGTTCTGGATCTGACGGGCAACACGGAAGCAACCCGGCACTGGCCGGAGAGGAACCTCGTGATCGGAATCGCCGCCAAAAAAAATCACCTGTGGTTCACACCTATGGCGTTTCCGTTTTCCGCGTACTTAGAGGCACTAAGGCAGTCCTCGGCGGCTTGTAAAGCGTTGTAAATACTCAAAAGTGGTGTTCTGAAAAGGCTGGCTGGGGTTCAAGTCCCTCTCTGCCGACCATATCTTTAAATTTAAATATGGTTATTATTATTTACAAGTTCGTATAATGTAGAACGAAACTACAACATTTCTCTTTTCTCCTCTGCCCGATAAGAACGTTTGCGCAGCCAAATGCCAAGGCATCAACACGATACGGCCCGGGAGCGAGCAGCCCAGATGGGCTTGGCGTCGCCCAGTCAGGAAAGGGCGATGCCGCTTCAGTTTGACCCATCCCCGGCTTCTCGTGGATGATTGTGACCCATGGATGCTGAGCAGACTATTGCTGAGATCGAGAGGCTGGAACGTATTTTTGCCATGCCCGACACCAGAACGCTAAGCCCAAGGGAACTCGCGGCTGCCAACCGAAGACACGATGAAATGCTCGCGCATAGTCCGTGGTTTAGGCTTTGGCAGCGATACGGAGTCTGTTGCCGAGCCGAGTCCCCGACGCTCCGATTAGGTGAAATCGATAGCTAGACCTCCGGGCGGATTCGCGATCCCGCGAATGCCTTGATTGCACGGTAAGACGACAGTGAACTTGTGAAAGCCGCTCGGTACGGGAAGCAAGGGTTGTCCGGCACAATATGTCAGGACGCTGATCATCCTGGCATGCCTGATCCTGGTTGGGTTGTTCTCTATTAGGTGTTTCCGAGTGTAATAGAGACCTGACCGCGGACCTCATCGAATCGTGTGCCCGTTCCGGGTCATTTGTCATTCTATTTTAGGCAGTCCTACGCTGCCAGCAGATCCTTCCCAACGAACGCTTGTCTGTCACCAGATCAGCCCACCGATCTTCCTTATGGCGGGACGAGGCGCATCTGACGGGTTCGGGCCATGGGGGTACCGGCTACGAGCCAACAAGGGCATTAGTCCCGTGGGATCAGTGACTTATTGCCATACCTTGGCAAGTTTCCCTTACGTTCGTAACTTGTCTGGCAGAGCTCTCTTTGCCAACATGGCAACGGTCCCATTTTTGGGACTCGAGCCGCCGCTCACGTTCCTGACCCTCCCGTGCCGGTAAGGCGTCCGAATCTCCCCCTAAGTACGAACGCACATATCTCTTCCCGTGGGAGGGATATGTCTGGAGGCAAGATGTCGTCACACGCGCAGGAACGACAGGCGTTGAGCAGTGTGCCAGAGCTGTCCAGCCTTTATGCCACGTATGGGGTCGAGGTCAACACCCTGTCGGTCGAACAAATTTTTGCGCTCTATGAGCGAACCGGGTTTCTTTACCCCGAGAAAGCCAGCCGCCTCCGTCCGCACCTCGGACTGGTGAGGGAGAACTGGCGGAAGATGCTCCGCGCCGGAGAATCTCTACTTTACATTCTGACCGCTGGTGACGAAAAGCGAGGCATGGCCTCACTGGCCGTGTGGCGAACCGCGCCTCACGGCTGGATGCCGCAACATCTGGTTAGCGACAACAACCCTTTTGCCTCGCGCGCGGTAATGCTGGCTGCGGCGGCGGCAAGAATGCTCCGCGGAGTTGATGACGCTCAGAATTGGTTTAGGCCGGAGAACCGCTTCCCGGCACGGGTCTTCGGATCCATGGTCCAGACCATTGGGGAATCTCTGTGTTCGGTACAGCGCCACAGCTTTTTCGCCTTGCCCAAAGGTTTGAAACTGTCCGTGGACAGCAAAATTCATGCCGTTCCGTACGATCCATCTCACAAACAGGCTCTTTCGTCCATTGCGTCGGCGACACGCGGCAGTGTCTACATCGCCGGCGAAGACTTGCTGGGGGATGTTGAGCTGCGCACGGTCAACGATATTTACCGCTCGGTCGGCCTGCGCCGCACCCGCTCAGTATGGCTGGCTTATAAGGGAACCAGGAGCGAACCGGTCGGCGCAGCCATTGCATTTCGTGGTCCTTTGGGAATCAATTTCAGTTACCTCGAGAATCGTTGTGATTTGCTGCTTCATCCGACGCTTCCTGTGTCCGAAGTTCCAGACACCATCGCTTGCCTTCTGAGTGCGTCGTCGGCTGCGTATCACGATTTTGAGCTCAATGAAATTCCGCTGGTCGCCGATGAGATGGGCACCGACGTCCTGCTGAAGTTAGGTGCAGAATTCCTGCGCCACTACTGTCAGGGAATCTGGCTGCAGGCTGGGCATCAAGGCTTCTATCAGCACGTGAATGGCTTCTATTCAAGACTCTTGGCCCGCGCCGAAAAACAAAAGATGAAACGCAGCCGTGCCGCCTCGGAGTCACGATGAATACGGCCGCGGCCTACATCATGGAGGACCCGCGCGAGGCCATGCGCCTCGAGCTGAAGATCGATCCTGAAGCTTGGGTTCGCAAGTACATGGCCGGGCGCCTCAAACCTCGGGCGGAGGTTCTGTCGGTCGGGTGTGGACCGGGAGTGATTTTGCGGGAATTGTGCGCGCTCGATCCGTCGATTCGAGCAACCGGAATAGATATCAGCGGGGAGCGTGTAGGGGACGCAGCTCACAAACACGCCGCCAACCCCCGTCTGAAGTTCGTCCGTGGGGACGCCCATGCGATGCAGTTCCCATCGGACAGCTTCGACGTGGTTTACGCGCGCATGTTGTTCGAATACTTGAAGGACAAAGGACGCGCCGCCGCCGAAATGGTTCGAGTTTGCCGGCCCGGCGGCATGGTTCTTTTTCAGGACCTCGACGGACAATTGCTGTGGAACTATCCCGAGGATCCTGCGGTGCAACGCGCGGTTGAGAAGGTGGTGGCGGGTTTAGCGAAAACGGGCTTCGATGCCTTTGTCGGCCGCAAGCTTTTCTGGCTGGCGCAAAAAGCCGGCCTCAAGAACATCGACGTGCAGGTTGAGTGCTACCACCTCATCGTGGGAGAAATCGATCCCGCAATACTGAAACAGTGGGAACTGAAGCTGGAGATTGCAATTCCAATGATCGCTCAGACTCTGGGGGACGAGCGTGCAGCCAGGGAGCAGGCGCAGAGATTCCTTGAGTATCTCCGGCGGCCTGACACGCTCACTTACTCCAACGTTTTTACTGTAGTTGGGCAAAAGCCGCGGTGAACGACCGCTAGTCGATTTGGACAGGCCAACCTCAAATGCGTATGCGAATGGAACGACAAGATAAAGGTTCTGCGGAGTTGAGGACACCACAACCTCTTCATCCCTTCACGAAGGAACATAGATATGCTGACCACTAACTATCCGGAAACCAGCTCGGCAGGGTATGTCCAGCGAGCTCTTGCGCTCGCCATGGTGACACTGCTGTTTGTCGCCAGCTCGCCGGCGCAGAATAAGATCGATGTCACGACCATGAGTGTAGAGGACTTGATGAACATGCAAGTCACATCGGTCTCCAAGCGGACGCAAAAGGTGGCAGATGCCGCCGCTGCCATTTTCGTCCTCACGCAAGAGGACATTCGCCGTTCGGGCGCCGCCAGCATTCCCGAAGCCTTGCGCCTGGTTCCCGGCGTTCAGGTGGCGCGAATCGACGAGAACAAGTGGGCCATCAGCTCTCGCGGTTTCAACGGACGCTTCGCCAACAAACTTCTGGTGCTGATTGACGGACGCAGCGTCTACACGCCCTTGTTCTCCGGAGTCTATTGGAATGCACAGGACGTGATGCTCGAGGATGTTGACCGGATCGAAGTGATCCGCGGTCCCGGAGCGACGCTGTGGGGCGCCAATGCTGTCAACGGAGTCATCAACATCATCACCAAGTCCGCCAAGGCCACGCAGTCTGCGCTGGTGGCCGCCGGTGGCGGAACCGAAATGCAAGGATTCAGCACCCTGCGCTACGGCGGCAGGCTAAACAAGGCGACCGCGTTTCGGGGCTATGCCAAGTACTTCACGGTTGCAGCATCCAACGACCCATTGGGAAGGGCTGCCAATGACAATTGGAATTCCCTACGCGGTGGGTTTCGCGGAGACTGGACCCCAGACGGACCCGACTCGCTCACGTTTCAAGGGGACCTTTATCGCAGCCGCTTCGGAGAAACGCTGACTGTTCCTTCCCTCGATGCCCCCTACTCCAGCACATTTCCCAATCGCGGAAGGATTAGCGGAGGCAACGTCCTGGGCCGCTGGACTCACACCTTTGGACTCTCTTCCACTTCGTTACAGATGTACTTCGATAATACGAACATCTCCGATAACTCTCTGTTTACAGATCGCCAAAATATCTTTGACATAGACTTCCAGCACACGATTCACGTGAGTGACTGGCAGCAATTCATCTGGGGTATTGGCTACCGCTCAATCGCTGACCGCAACAATTCGAGCTTCGTCGTCTCCCTGCTGCCGGACCACAGCAGACTGAACGAGGTTAGCGGATTTGCTCAGGATGAAATCAGCCTCTTCGACAAGCGCCTTCAGCTCACGATCGGGTCCAAGCTGGAGCACAACGACTTCACCGGCCTTGAAGTAGAACCCAACGCCCGCATACTCTGGAACATCACACCCAATCAGTCGGTCTGGACCGCGGTCTCGCGTGCCGTCAGAACTCCTGCCTTAACTGAGCGAGGTCTGCAGCTGATTTCGGCTGTCATCCCGCCGGGCGGTCCCGGCAATCCTACTCCGCTGCCAGTGGAGGCTACGGTATTCGGGAGCAACCAGTTCAAGTCAGAGGACCTGCTCGCCTATGAGGCCGGTTATCGCGTACAGCTGACCAGCAACCTCTCAGCCGACATCGCTACGTTCTACAACTTCTACACCCATTTGCGGACAGCTGAGCCGGGGGCGCCCTTCCTAGAGGTGAATCCGGCTCCGATGCACTTAGTAGCGCCTTTCGTAGCTCAAAACAAAATGCATGGCGGAACCTACGGCGCTGAACTGTTTGCCGATTGGCGGCTCGTTCCCAAATGGAAGCTAGCGGGCTCCTACAGCTATCTGCAAATGAACTTGCGCAAAGATGCGACCAGCCTGGACCCGACAGCGGATAATCCAGGCCCGTCAAGCCCCCGCCATCAATTCTACGTGAGGTCTTCGCTCGACGTGTTCAGGAGGCTCGAGCATGACCTGATCGTTCGCTATGTGGAGCAGTTGCCCGGCTTCAACATACCGAGCTATTACTCTGTGGACACTCACTTCACCTACAAACTGCCGTCAAGAATTGAACTGTCCGTAGGCAGCCGGAATCTGCTGAACAAGCAGCACCTGGAGTTTGTTCCGGATTTCATCAATACCTCTCCCACCAAGGTAGGACGCACTGTTTACGGAAGTATTACTTGGCGCCCTGAGTAAGCCGATTGTCTTGCAGGTTGGATAAGGACCACGACGTAACGATGAGACGCCTAGGATTAATGATCGCGATAGTGGCGATGCTGACGGCAAGCACGGCGCATGATGTCCATTCTCAGGACGTGTCCGCCTCGTCGGAGTACTTGATCAAAGCCGGCTTCATCTACAATTTTGCAAACCTGGTGCAGTGGCCGGCTTCGACCTTCCCTCAGCCCGACTCGCCTATCGTGATCGCTATTTTGGGACAGGACCACTTCGGAACAACTCTCGATCGAGTCCTGGAAGGCAAAAAAGTAAATGGGCGGCCTTTCGTCATCAAACGGCTCAAGACAGTTTCTGAACTCCTGAAATCGGTTGCCGAGCTCAAAGACTATCAGATCCTGTTTATCAGCTCCTCAGAAATGCCCCGCTTGGCTGAGACTATCCAGATTGTGAAGAGCATTCCCGTCCTGACCATCGGGGAAGCGCCTGGTTTCGCCAAGAACGGTGGGATGATAAATCTGATTCTTGAAGACAACAGAGTTCGATTTGAGGTGAATGTAGAGGCCGCGAAAGAAGCGGATCTTAACATAAGTTCCCGGCTACTCGCCCTGGCAAGAATCGTTCCGCAAGGAGCGGCTGACGGAAGGAAAGCGGAATGATTCTACACAATCTTTCCATCAAGCGGAAACTTATCCTGATGACGATGCTGACGAGCAGCATCGCACTGCTGCTTTCGTGGGCCAGCTTCCTTATTTACGATCTTATCTCCTTCCGCAGTTTGCTCACTCAAGACCTAGCAACCCAGGCCGAGATCATCGGGTACAACAGCGCAGCCGCAATGGCCTTTAGGGATCAGACCGCGGCGACAGCGACCTTGTCCGCGCTCACGGCTAAAGCGGACATCGTTGGAGCTGTCTTATATAGCCCCAACGGAAAAATGTTTGCGCGCTATTTTCGGAGGGAAGAGATTCTGCCTGATGTTCAACCAACCTGCTCGCAGAAGAAAAGCTACCGTTTCGAGGGGCAATACCTCGAAGTATGCCACGAGGTAACCCTCAATGGCGATCGTGTAGGAACGCTTTTTTTAATGTCCGACATGCGGCAATGGAGCATGCGCGCCCAGCGCTACGCTAAGATCTGTTTCGTCTTCGCCCTGATGTCGGCCTTTCTCGCGTTCCTCGTGTCTTCCAAGCTTCAAAAGCTGATTTCCGGACCCATCATGCACCTGGAGGACACCATGAAAACGGTGTCCGCCAACAAGAACTACGAAGTGAGAGCCGTCAAATCCTACTCGGACGAGATAGGCAGCCTCATCGATGGATTTAACGCCATGCTTTCGGACATCCAGCAACGCGACGGTGCGCTGCGTGGGGCCAACGAGGAGTTGCAAACCAGGACCCAGGAGCTGGAGGAGGAGATTTCACAGCGTAGGCAGGCCCAGGAAGAGCTGCTCAAAGCCAAGCACGTCGCTGAGGAGGCAAGTCGCGCCAAGAGCACATTTCTTGCCAACATGAGCCACGAATTGCGCACGCCGCTTAACGCCATCATTGGATATAGCGAAATGCTCGAGGAAGACGCGCGCGGCTCGGAGAGAACGGACAATATCCATGACCTTCAGAAGATTCAATCTGCAGGCAAACACCTACTTTCCCTAATCAACGACGTGCTTGACCTCTCGAAAATTGAAGCCGGAAAGATGACTCTCCATCTGGAGACGTTCGACGTAAGCGTCATGATCGAGGAGATTGTCGCCACCCTGCAGCCGGCAATTGAGAAGAACAAGAATACGCTGCATGTGCGCCTGGCTGACCAAGTCGGAATGATGCGTGCCGATATCACGAAGGTCCGCCAGATCCTATTTAACCTGCTCAGTAACGCGTGCAAGTTTACTGATCACGGCTCGATCTCCGTGGATGTCGACCGAAGACTCGACGACGGCCGGGACTGGATTCGATTCGAAGTCGTCGACAGCGGCATTGGAATTGGCGCCAAACAGAAGGAAAACCTCTTCAAGGAATTCGCCCAGGCAGACACCTCCATCGCCCGCAAATATGGAGGCACCGGATTGGGGCTCGCCATTAGTTACAGATTTGTCCAGTTGATGAAAGGCCGCATCCGAGTTCAGAGCGAGCCTGGCCGGGGCGCGACCTTCACCGTGGACCTTCCTGCGCAAGTCCGGATCGAGGCCCCCGATTCAGCGCAGGCCGAGGGCACCAGCGACACCCCGGGCCCGGCTCCTGCAGTCAAACCCGACCGGGACACGATCTTAGTGATAGACGACGATGCGGCAGTTCGCGATCTCATGTCGCGCTTTCTCACCAAGTTGGATTTCAATGTCATCGCTGCCGGCAGTGGAGAGGAAGGCCTGCGGCTGGCCAGACAAGTTCGTCCGGGCATCATCACATTGGACGTTGTCATGCCAGACCGCGACGGCTGGTCGATTCTGAACCAGCTCAAAGAGGAACCGGAGCTGTCCGAAATTCCGGTCATTATGGTAACCATTGTGGACAACCAGGCGTTGGGTCTTGAGTTGGGCGCTTCCAACTACCTGGTCAAGCCGGTTGATCGCGAACGGCTTGCGGCCCTCGTAGAAAAACATCGCAGTCCGCACTCGTCAGCCCCCAAAACCGTCAGGATACCCGTATCCATGTCGCCCGACCGCCAGCACGCGGGGCCAATCGGAACTGAAGCAGCCCGGAGACGTTAACCATGGCGAGAATTCTACTGGTCGAAGACAACGAAATGAATCGGGACATGCTTTCCAGGCGACTGCAGCGAAAGGGGTACTCCGTCACCATCGCTCCCGATGGGGAGCAGGGGCTCTCCCTGGCATGTTCGGAAATACCCGATCTCATTCTGATGGATATCAGTCTTCCCTTGATCGATGGTTACGAAGTAACCCGCAGACTAAAGGCGAATCCGAGGACGCGCTATATCCCGGTCATTGCGCTGACCGCCCACGCCCTGCTGACGGATCGTGAGATGGCATTTGCTGCCGGCTGTGATGACTATGACACCAAGCCCATAGACTTCGGGCGGTTGAGCGAAAAGATAGAAAATCTTCTGGCAAGTAAAAGGGCCTTATGAACTCGCAAACTAGTCGGTTGCTGATCGTCGACGACAACGAAATGAATCGCGACATGCTTGCCCGCCGCCTGGAGCGGAAGGGTTACGAGATTGTTGCCGTGGACAGCGCCCGGCAGTTACTGCAAAGGGTCAAGGACGAACGCGTAGATCTGGTTTTGTTAGATATCGAAATGCCTGAAATCAGTGGCCTTGATGCATTGAAAACACTGCGGGAAGCCTACTCTTCGATCGAACTGCCCATCATCATGGTGACGGCCAAGAATCAGAGCGATGACGTCGTCAGGGCACTGGATCTCGGAGCGAACGACTATGTCACCAAGCCTATAGACTTCGCAGTTGCGCTGGCGCGCATCGGCACCCAGTTATCTCACAAGCACGCCCAAGAAGCGTTGCGGGAGAGTGAAGAACGCTATGCGCTGGCCGCGCGCGGCGCCAACGACGGACTTTGGGACTGGGACCTGCAAGCGAACACCGTCTATTTCTCTCCTCGCTGGAAGACGATGCTCGGCTATGAACCCGGTGAGATTGGTGACAAACCGGAAGAATGGTTGAGTCGCATCCATGACGCCGACCGAGAGCGGGTGAAAGAGGAAATTAGTGCACACCAGACGGGAGCAACCGTCCAGTTCGAGAGCGAGCACCGCGTACTGCACAAAGATGGAACCTTTCGCTGGATGCTCTGCCGCGGACTCGCTGTGCACGGCAGCTCTGGGAAAGCCCTGCGTATGGCGGGTTGGCAGACCGACGTCACGGAAGCGAAAGTATCCGACCCGCTCACCGGTTTGCCCAACCGCTTGCTGTTTACGGACCGGCTCGGGCGTCTGATCAAGCATGCCAACCGCCGCAAAGGCTACTTGTTTGCCGTTTTGTTCCTTGATCTTGATGGCTTCAAGATGATCAACGATAGCCTGGGTCACCTGGTCGGGGACCAGCTCCTAATGGGCGTGGCAGCTCGATTAGAAAAGTGTCTGCGGGCAACAGACACCGTCGCCCGCCTGGGTCAGGGGTGCATTGTTGCGCGCCTCGGGGGAGACGAATTCACGATTCTTCTCGATGATCTTAAGGACCCAGGCGATGCCAGGCAGGCGGCGGAACGCCTGATGAAGGCAGTGGCGGCGCCCTTCGTTCTGGATGGCAAGGAGGTTTTCACCTCCGTGAGCATTGGGATCGCGCTCAGCAATGCAAGCTACAACGAGCCGGAAGACATTTTGCGCGACGCAGATACGGCAATGTACCGCGCTAAGTCTCTGGGCAAAGCACGCTACGAAATATTTGATGCCGACATGCGCGCCAACGTGATGGCCCGTCTGCAATTAGAGATGGATCTGCGCCGTGCTCTGGAGCGTGAAGAGTTTTCCAACTTTTACCAACCGATCGTTTCCCTGGCAACGGGAGAGATCGTTGGCTTTGAGGCTTTGCTGCGCTGGGAGCACCCCACCCGAGGCCAGCTTGCGCCGCAAGAGTTCATCTCGATGGCCGAAGAAACCGGGCTTATACGCGAACTGGGTTGGTGGAACCTGCACGAAGCGTGCCGGCAGATGGCCGAATGGAGAACACGTTACGACGCTTATTCTGATCTCACCATGAGCGTCAATCTCTCTCCCAAACAGTTTCTACAGCCCAATCTACTCGCCGACATCCAAAACCTGTTGCTCGAACTCGGCCTGCCGCCGAGTGCTTTGAAGCTGGAACTGACCGAAAGTACGGTCATGGGAGATCCATCGGCTGCGATCGAAATGCTGGAGCAGATTAAGGCCTACGGTATTAGCCTGGCCATCGATGACTTCGGTACGGGGTATTCCTCCTTGAGTTACCTGCATCGGTTCCCGCTAGACACCTTAAAGATCGATCGTTCGTTTATCAGCGGGATGGGTAGCGGCGAGGACAACGGAGGTTCAGAGATCGCACGCACGATCTTGCCCATGGCGTCGAACCTTAATTTGGAGGTCGTTGCCGAGGGAATTGAAACTATGGAGCAAGTTGCAATATTGAAGAAACTGCATTGTAAGTACGGTCAGGGATTTTACTTTTCCAAACCCTTGTCAGCACCTGAGGCGACACTATTGTTGGCAGAGCAACCGACCTGGTGAGCAAGCCTGGGTCGGAGTGGATCGTCGATTGTTGGCGTTCCCACAAGGTCACATGAAACTCGCTTGGCAGAACATACTTCATGATCGCGGTCGCTTCCTGACAACCGTGCTGGGCGTGTCCTTTGCGGCTTTCCTGATGGTGTTTCAAGCCAGCCTCCTGGCCGGATTCCTGCGGGCCGCCTCACGATTTATAGAGGCGAGCGACTTCGATATTTGGATCATCGCTCGAGGAGTGCAAGCCTTCGAATTTGGGGCAACCTTGGAAGCCCGTATGCAGGAGTTAGCTTCCGGTGTGCCAGGTGTAGTCGAAACAGGCCGGGCGTGCATGGCATTTGCCGTCTATAGGAAACCGAATGGAAAGCAACAGTTAGTAGCGCTGGTCGGGGCGGACCCGAACCTGGGAAAGCGCTTTCCCGTCCCCGAACTAACGGAGAGGCCGGAAGATATCTCTCCCGAGTCGGTCATATATGATGAAAGTGACCGAAATGTTCTTGAAGCCGTATCCCTGCCGGCAAGAGTCGAGATAAACGGACACCGCGCTAACATCGACTATGAGATCAAGGGATTCGGCGGATTTCTTGGTGTCCCTGCTCTTTTTACCTCCTATCGGAACGCAGCCCACGATTTAGGTTTTGGCCCCGATGATGGCATGTATATCGTGGCCCGGGTCGGCAAACAGTATTCAGTTGCTGATGTCCAGCACAGCCTCAAGCAGCGTCTGCCAGAGGTCGATGTCCTCACTCGCGAAGAGTTTGCTCACAAGTCTCGCATGTATTGGGTGATCAAGACCGGTGCAGGAAGCGCGATCCTGACCGCAGCCGTTTTGGCGTTCCTCATAGGGCTCGTGGTCGTGTCGCAGACGATCTTCGCTAACACCATGGAGAACATAGAAGAATACGCGACCCTCAAGGCTCTTGGGGCTTCCCGAGGTTTTGTGGCGCGGGTTGTGATTATGGAGTCCCTAATTTGCGGCGTAGGCGGAACCATCCTGGGACTGGTTGCCGTTATTCCGGCAATGAGATACGCAAGGTCTCTAATTCCCTGGATACATACTCCGTGGTGGTTGCCTGTGATGGTTATGATGCTGAGCTTATTAATGTGCTCGTTGGCATCCATAGCTTCCGTTCGAAGTTCCCTCGCGGTTGACCCGGGGCGGGTGTTCCGTGCCTGACAAGTTCTTAGCCGTTGACGACGCCCGCGTTTCCTTCGGCAATGGGGACGCGCAAGTTCGGGCCCTGCGTGGCGTCTCCGTGTCTTTCGAGCGCGGAACACTCTCGTTGGTCATGGGACCATCTGGAAGTGGAAAGACTACGTTATTGTCACTCCTCGGCTGCCTGCTAGCGCCCGACGATGGGACAGTGTTTGTGGACGGCGTTCTGGTGAACGGACTGGATGGGGAGCAGAAAGCCGCGCTGCGTCGAAAGAAGATAGGCTTCATTTTCCAGGGTTTTCGACTCCTGCATTCCCTCTCCGCACTCGACAATGTCTGCCTCGGTCTTGAGATTCGCGATCCGAAGCAGCCAGAGCGAGTGACGATCGCGCGAGAACTGCTCGTTCAATTCGGTTTAGGCGACAAGCTCAATCACGAGCCCGACGGCCTTAGCCCTGGAGAAAAGCAGCGGGTCGCAATTGCGCGCGCCCTAGCCGGAGACCCTCCCATTCTTCTGGCAGACGAGCCGACGGCATCTTTGGACGCCGAGGCAGGCCGGAATATCTGTCAGATTCTTCGCCATCAGATTGAGCAGAACGGCAAAACCGTTGTTGTCGTTAGTCATGATGCACGGTGGCAGGAATACGCCAGTCGCACGGTCATTTTGAGCGATGGCCAAATTAAGCAACAAGAGCAGGTAACAAACTCTTGAGCACACAAACGAAACTCGGAGCCGGCATTCTGGCTATTCTGGTCATCTTGGCTAGTGCCGCGTTTTATAGGGGCGCTCGGGACAATGGGCCGACTCAGACTCACCAGTCTGGCAAGGTCGGTGAGGTCGTATTCGCCTCTCCCGGAAGAGTCGAAGGACTTTCGGAGATGATCGAGGTAGGAGCTGCCGCAGACGGTGTTCTGAAAGCGATCTATGTGAGCGAACATCAGTTCGTAAAAAAAGGGACATTGCTGGGACAGATTGCCTGCGATGATCTAAACGCCATGTTACAAACCTCATTGGCGGAGGCGGATGCCGCACGTCAGGCACGGACGCGTTTGCTGCGAGGCGCGCGTGACGAGGAGAAAAGGATAGCTGTCAACAAAACAGCAGCCGCCCAGGCGACGCTGGCAGAGGCTAAGACACGTTTAGAAAGGCAGCGCGCCCTTTATGATGGGGGAGAGATCTCTCGCGCCGCCTATGACCAGACGAGTCGTGACTTTGGCGTTGCGGAAGCTGATTTCCAGGCGTCCGTTCGAACCGAGGAACTACTCGCCGCACCTCCCCTAGAAGAGGAAAAGGCACGTGCAGATGCTGACGTGCTTGCCGCCGAAGGTCGCGTCCGAACCGCACAAGAACGTATCAGGAAATGCGCAATTCTAGCCCCAATGGATGGGACAGTTCTGAGAATATCCGCCAGACCAGGAGAATCCTACAGCACCGTGATGCCTCGCTCGTTATTCAGTCTCGCCGATGCTTCCGGGCGACGTGTTAGGGCGGAAATAGACGAACGAGACCTCTCTAAAGTTATGCTTGGCCAAAACGTGATCATCCAGTCGGAAGGACTTGGCGGGAAAAAACTTACCGGCACGGTAGAGAGCATATCCGCCGTCATCGGCAGAAAGAGCGTCTATACCGACGATCCGTCGGACAGGATCGACCGCGATGTCCTGGAGGCCGTAATTGCCATAACAACGAAGGACGCAAGATCACTGCCAATCGGCCTTAGGGTCACCGTTCAGTTCTTGACTAGCCGCCTGCCGAAACTCTAACCCAGCTCGATTCTACCCGACGTCGAACAAGGATCGAAGTCTCCAGCCATCCTTCAACGCCGTAGAATATTCGTTGTCTACGCCCGGAGTTGTGGCCGACCCGAACGGATTTTTTCATCCCTTGGGCGATCATGCGCAAGTGTCGCTCTCGGTGGACAACCAGCCGATCACGGATCAGGAAGGCTACATCTTCTCCACCCAGCTCCCACCCAATGCGATTCAATCTCTGGACACAATTTTCCGAGCCCCTCCGGCCGAGTACGGCGACAAAACGAGTCTCGTGGTTACGGCCATCACCCGCTCGGGCTTAGGGTTGAACCAGACGCAGGGAGATTTGCTCACCCAGTATGGCTCGTTCGGCACGGTTGGACAGAGCGCGAGTCTGGGATTGGGAAACAACAAAATCAGCAACTTCATCGCCTTGAATTGGATCCGCTCTGGCCGATTTCTCGACCCTCCCGAACTCCCGGTGTTTCATGCCATTGGCAATAACCAGAAGCTATTTGATGGTGTCGATTTCCAGACGAGAGCAGCGGATGCTCTTCATCTGAATGCCCACGCAGCACCCGCGCTTGGGCACAGTTTCGATATTTGCAGAACGCCTCCGGAAAAGCACTGGCAGGCGTTCCAAGAAAAGTGACTACGCCCCATAGCTAAAGCTAGGGGCTTCAAGAGCCATGCCTGCTATTGCAGGCATTGAGGTTCTTAGGCGCAGTCCGCGCCGTAGTATTTCCAATGCCGATGCGTGGTCGCGGGTCGTGTTTAACCCGCAAACTGTGCAATGGTGCTTTCTGTCCCACAACTTCTTAGGCACAGGCGCACCGCATGGGCATGGTTGTGATGTTCCCCGCGCCTCCACTTTCACCAGCAGTCTATCGGCGCTCTCAGCCTTATAGAGCAGCTTTGCGATGAATGACGACCACGCGGCATCGTGTACCGACTTAGCGAGCCTACCACCCGCCAATCCTTTGACGTTCAAATCTTCCCCGGCAATCAAACCGTAGTTCTCGACGAACTCACGAGAAACTTTGTGCTGAAAATCGTTGCGCTGATTGAACACATGACGGTCGAGCCGGGCGACCAACTTGCACGCTTTGCGCCAGCCTGAAGAACGCTTCCTACAGCGGTTTACGTGGCGCTGCCTGACCCGTAGCTTCTTTTGTGCTTGCCGAAACCAGCGTGGATTGTCCACGATTTCTGCATCGCTAGTCACCGCAAATGATTCCAAGCCCACGTCGATACCCACGACCGATTCCTGGAAAGGCAACGGCTCGCTGTCCACCATGCACGAGAAACAGGCGTACCACTTGCCGTTTTCCTTCTTGAGAGTGAGCGTCTTTATGTCGCCCGCAAGCGGACGATGCAGGTGTATTTTTACGTTTCCGATTTTCGCTAGCGATACTTGACTGCCTTCTACACGGAAACCAAGCTGTGGGTAGGTGAAGGAATCAAACCAGCCTTTGCCTTTGAAGCGCGGGAAACCGTGGCCCCGTCGAAAGAACGCCTTGTACGTTTCGTCCACGCGATCGAGAACGTCTTGGAGCACTTTTGGGAATAAACGCCTTGCATCGCAACATCCGCTTCTTTGCAGGCAGGCAGTTGGGCTGATTGCATTGCGAACGTGACTGATTGGTGACACAGTTTCCACGCCTCGCGGCGCTCTTGCAATGCATCGTTGTACAAATGACGGCACACTTCTAACGTGGCCAGCAGGGCTTCCCGCTGCTTGCGGTTGGGAAAAAGTCGGTACTTAAACGTCTTTCTGATTTTCAACATATGGTTTGAGATGAATATCAAGCTTGCTCAGGCACGGCGATTAACTCCTTATAAAGGATGGTCTGGCTGGCGAGGCAAGCTCGCACGAGACGGTCTGAAGAGATTTGTCTCCATGGAACGACGGTTGAGCCGGTAAGCGAATTCTGCGACATGGCGTTTCAGGTGTTTGGGTTCAACTTTATGGTGAGTTCCTAGCAAAAAGCGCTTCAGGTTGGACAGGGTAATGTGCACCCAAGGAAAAAGTCGATGGGCCGCCTCCGGATCCCCTTGTAAAGGAGTGGCCGTGTGCTGAAAGCCTTGCTGCTCCAGCCCGAGGTATCCTTTCCGGCCGTGGCTCAGCACCCGACTGCCGGGTTGGACTTTGGCTTGCAGAAATCCGTGCCGGCTGCTGGCCGCCGCGTTCGGGATAACGGCCAAAGCCGCAAACCCAGGGATGGGTTTCTCCCCTTCCGCTCCGGGAGCGAGACGTTCCACGGCGACCGCCACCACCGACTTGGTTTTGGCTCCTCGTCCCTTTCTGGGCATCCCCCGGTTCGGCTCCACCCGCATAGCCTTCATCGACTTCGATGAGGCCGCTCCATGGATAGCGCTGATCGCGGTCGGCCATGGCCTTGCGAATCTTATGCTGCAGCAACCAAGCCGTGGGATAGGAGACGCCGATCTCCTGGCTCAGTTGCACAGCGGAAATCCCTTTCTTGTCCTGGCCCATACGATAGATCGCCCAGAACCAACCGGTGAGGGGAACCCGGGTCTTGTGAAAAATGGTTCCCGCCGTCACCGAACACTGGTACCCACAGGCGGCACATTCTTCCACCTGCCGACTCGCCATATAGCCTCGACTGCGACCCCCACAGCGGGGACACCGGAAACCGTTCGGCCAGCGCTCGCTGGCCAGGTAGCGCGCACACTGGTCATCGTCGCCGAAGCGCGCGCGAAATTCCTTTACCGTCAGGATTCGTCTCTTTTTCAACCGCTTCGTCTTTTTCATGGCCGATACTATATCGTCTTTTGTTCGCCTGATCAAACTTGATATTCATCTTAAACTATATCGCGACCAGCCCTGAAGGGCGGGGCTTTACGGCGTTTTTCGGTAAGGTGAGGTTTGCACGTTACTCAAGTCGCAGAAAACAAATTCCTGAACGGGATATCGCGAATGAGAGATCAATCCCGCAAAACGCGGGCGGGATCGGTCCGCGCTGCGCGCCAGGCGGGCAACAGACAGGCTGAGACTGCAGTCATTGTCATCACTGCCAGAGCCGATGCGAATACCCACGGATCATGCGGGCTCACGTTGTAGAGAAGCTTTCCTAATAATCTCGTCAGAGCGAGTGCTGTAACCGCACCGAATAGGACGCCTCCTGCCGTTAGCTGCAGGCCGCGCGAAATGACCAGGCGAAGCAGGTTCGCCGCGCCGGCGCCAAGAGCCATGCGCAGCCCCAGCTCACGCGCGCTCTGCGCGACAGCATAAGACATCACCCCGTACAAGCCAACGCCAGCGAGGAGAAGCGCCAAGCCTCCCAAAATCGAAACCAAGGTGACGGCTACGAGTTGAGGCGAGGTCGAGCGGTTTACTTGTTCTTGAAGTGTGATCATCTCGTAAAGCGCGAGGTTTGCGTCCAAAGCATGCACTTCGCGAACAAGCGCGGCCAGCATGTTCGGCAGCGGTTGATTGGTGCGGATATACAATGCGGGTCCCCGCACAAAATCCTGCCGCAGAGGCACATAGAAAAATGGCCTTGGTGTCTCACGCATGCTCTCATACTTTGAATCGGCGGCCACACCGACCACTCGTGCCCAACGGCCGTTTACTTGGAGTCGACGGCCGATAGGATCCTGACCGCCCCAGTACCGTGTCATCATAGTTCGATTCACGATGGCGACCAGCGGTGCGTTTTCATCGTCGGCACGTGCGAATTCGCGACCGGAGGGAAGAGGGATCCCTAAGGTGGCGAAATAACCCGGGCTGACCTGGTTGTACTCAATCGCAGGTTGTTCCTCAGGTGGAGGTTGGTAGCCGTCCACCGCAATCGGCGTGGAAGAGTATGTGCCATAGCCCAATGGCGTTACCCGGGCAAAAGCGACGGACTCCACGCCCGGAAGGGCACTGAGGCGGTCAATCAGTTCGTCTTGAAAGATTTTGGCTCGCGGCACGTCGTAACCCGCCGCGACCAGCGACACACCGGTTGTCACTACGCTGGTTGTGGTGAAGCCCGGGCTTGTGGTTCGAATCTTTCCCAAACTTTCGAGCAACAAGGCCGCTCCAACCACCAAAATGAAGCTCAAACAAACCTGTAAGACGACGAGCCCGGAGCGCATCCACGCTCTTCCCCGGGCGCCAACCACGCCTGAGGCTTCGGCCTTCAAGGGTCCGGCAAGATCGAGGTTCCGCGTTTGAAACGCCGGGATTAACCCGACAATCAGCGTCACGATCAAGCAAATACCAGCGCTCCACGACATTACGCGCCCGTCGATTTCCCCGGGCAAGTACATGGCGACTCCCGACCGCGCTGGTAGCAAGAGCACCAGGGCGTGCCGGCACCAATACCCCGCCAGAAGTCCGCCGGCTGTGCCCAGTGCTGAAAGGATGAGACCTTCGGTAAGAAGTTGTTTCAACAAACGCACGCGGCTGGCTCCCATCGCGAGCCGAACGCTCAATTCGTGACGACGGGCGAATGAGCGGACCAGCAGCAGATTGCCCACATTCGCGCAGGCGATGAGCAGAACAAGAGCGACAACCGCCGCCATGACCTCGAGTGTCGGCAGCAGAGTGCCGGCATTGTTGAACGGCGTCTGCCACAACGGCCATAGTCCGATGCCGCGCCCACGGTTTGTGGCTGGATAGTTTGTCTCGAGGCGAGCCGCAATCGCAGAGATTTCTTGCTGCGCTTGTGTGCGAGTGACCCCCGGCTTGAGCCGCACATAAGCCTCAATCCATCGCGCGCCGCGATCGTCGAGTTTGTAACCGCCGCTCTCGAAGCTCTCCTCCATGGAAGCCGGGACCCAGAACTGCATCGCCCAGCCCACGAAAGTCCCATAGAATCCCTCGGGAGCGACCCCAATGATGGTGTGCGGGACATTATTGAAGCGCTGCGTCTTGCCAA
>Ga0209803_1001031_pt1 | contig 18512 bp, 17 predicted proteins | sample GraSoiAngelo_138_FD_185895 | JGI IMG/M metagenome (GOLD analysis project Ga0209803, IMG submission 185895) | Grasslands soil microbial communities from the Angelo Coastal Reserve, California, USA - 14_0929_09_40cm (SPAdes) (version 2) | ecosystem: Environmental > Terrestrial > Soil > Grasslands ...
GAAGCCCCGCGGCGCAGCTCGCATGTCTCCAGGTTTGAAGAAGCTGAGGGCTCTTCCTCTGTATCCCCTCAAGATTCTCTTTCCTCGAATAGACTGCTGGCCCACATTGGCAGTCATCTGTCCAATATTGAGCGACGAGCCTCTGGCGCCCGCCCTCGTCATTATGACTCCGCTGTTGTCCATCTGGAAGTACTGGTCTGCATATTCTCCCGCGACGTCGCGTGCTCTTGAGAGCTCGTTCATGATGTAGATTTCTAGCGACTCTTCAAGAGACTGTCCAGGAAGCCGTTCCAATGTGCCCTTCCGATAACTCTCAATATACTCATCCACCCTCTCCTCAGCCTTTGCAATCGCCTTGGTGATCTTTTCCTTGGTAGCTGGGGCTAGCTGGAGCTCGTCCATGGCATAAGTGAATCCGCGGAGTAGCATGAACCGGTCCAAGAGTCTCGTGACTGCGTTAAGGAACCTCCTTGCCTCCTCCGCCCCATAGTCTTTGACGATTCGATGGAACAGACTCTCAGACTTTTCCGCGCCGATAGAGGCCTTGTCGATCACGCCCTGTTCGAGGACTCCGTCTTTGATGACTACGAACGCGTCGTAAGGGCAGTCGTGCATGACACCCTTGTCACAGTCTGCGCACTTGTAGTAGCTTGAAAGATTCGACTTTGACACGAAGTTGAAGCCCTTCGGCAAGACGATACTGAAGATCTGCTTCCCACTCCATCGCTCTTCGCCTTTAACAGTGACCGGTTCCGGCATCGGACCCTCGTAGTTTGCCGCGGCGATGAGCTTGGAAACATCCTGACGGTTTAGCATTGTAGACTTTTGCGTCAGCAGAAACGCGGCCGTCAGAGAGTCGCGTATTGCGGCGATTATTGGTCCACCATATCTTGGTGAGAGAATCTGGTCCTGTACCTGCATGAGGAGTCGGGCTTCAGTGCGCGCCTCTTCTCCTTGTGGAACATGTAGGTTCATCTCGTCACCGTCGAAGTCGGCATTGTATGGCGTGCATACTGTCGGATTGAGTCTGAACGTCTTGTAGGGAAGTACGCGGACTCGGTGTGCCATTATTGACATCCGGTGGAGGCTTGGCTGGCGGTTGAACAGTACGATGTCTCCGTCTCGAAGATGTCTTTCGACGACGAACCCGGGCTGGATGGCTTCTGCGACCACTTTTCTGTCGGTTACGAATTCGAGACGAACTCGTCTTCCATCCGGCCGCACAATATAGAGTGCTCCTGGATAATTGTCCGGGCCGTTATCGATGAGCCGTTTCATCTCTTCGATATTGTGACCGGTAACTTTGTCGGGAATTGTCAGCCTGCTCGCAACATCCAGAGGGACCCCAACTTCGTTAATGTCGAGGTTAGGATCAGGGGACACGACTGTCCTGGCTGAGAAATCGACTCTCTTTCCGGACAGGTTTCCTCTGAATCTTCCCTCTTTACCTTTCAACCTCTGAACCAGAGTCTTGAGCGCTCTGCCTGATCTGTGTCTAGCGGGAGGGAGGCCTGAGACTTCATTGTCAAAGTAGGTCGTTACATGATACTGGAGCAACTCGTGAAGTTCCTGGATGATATTGATGGGCACGCCTGATTCGAGTGCCTCACGAAGTTTCTGATTGATCCGTATGATGTCAACGAGCTTGTGCGTCAAGTCGTCTTCTGATCGGATTCCTGACTCAAGAGTTATGCTGGGTCTTACTGAGACAGGTGGGACAGGCATCACTTGGAGGACAGCCCATTCTGGCCGCGCGGCCTTCGGGTCCAAGCCCAAGAGGATGAGGTCATCGTCGGCTATCCTTTCCAGCCGCTCTCTAATTGTGCTAGGGGTCAGCCGGACTGCTCCGCCCTCCGCAACAATCTCGTGGAATGTCGTAGGTTTTCCATGCTCGATAGGATACTGTTTTTGGCTGCAGTGTGGGCACTGTTGGGTTTTCTTCGCGTCTCTGATAATCTCGTCTAGAAACGCGTCCGGTACGGTGTTGAGCCTCTCTTTCAGTTCCGCATATCGGGCCCTGTATTTCTCGATCTTTTCTTCAGTGAGCAGAATTCTTCCACAGTTCCTACAAGTTATTGATAGAAGTCGATGCGTCAGCTTTGCAAAGCTGACGTGAATTACGGGCTCAGAGAGTTCGATGTGTCCAAAATGGCCGGGACATGCGGAGGCTGTGTTCCCGCATGTCTTGCACTTTTGCCGTGGCTCTAGAGTTCCGAGTCGGCCATCCATTAGACCTGAGACGATGGGAACTCCGTCCTCGTCGTAAGTGTCTGCAGCCTGTACCTCCACGGCTGATAGCTTTCGGAGCTCGGTTGGAGATAATAGCGTGAAGCGTATGCTCTGTATTACCTTCGCTGTTTCGTCCACGGTTGCAAGGGCCATGGCTAGGCCCTCTCCTCGAGGTTCAGTCTAGGTGCGATCCCGAGCGCCATGAGTTCCTGTACTAGTAGTTTGAACGCGTAGGATATTGCGACGGGGGATATCTGGGCTTTCTCTGCGTCTATTCTGCAGATGTACTTGTTCTGTTTGATATCGTGGTATGCGAGGGTTCCGCAGACTTCGCAGACGTAGGCTATGTACTTGTCAGACTCCTCCAAAAGCCTGTCTCGCAATAGTGCGCTCGCTCCGTGTCCTATGAGGCAGTCGCGTTCCATTTCTCCGAATCTGAGACCTCCGCCTCGAGCCCGTCCCTCGGTGGGCTGTCGAGTGAGCATTTGGACCTGGCCGCGGGCTCGGGCGTGCATCTTGTCCGAGACCATGTGGTGCAGTTTCTGGTAGTATACGACGCCAATGAACAGGTCAGCTGCAAGTTTTTCTCCCGTGATTCCATTGTACAGTGCTTCTCGGCCGCTACTCTCGAATCCGAGCTTGGTGAGGATCTCGCCGATGGCTTCGGGGCCGATGTTCTCGAAGGCCGTCCCATCCATTATTTCGCCCATCTGAGACGCGGCCTTTCCCCCTAACGTCTCTACGAACTGGCCGATCGTCATCCTGGATGGGATGGCGTGGGGGTTGATTATTACGTCCGGGACAACGCCGTCGACCGTGAAGGGCATGTCTTCCTGGGGTACAAGGAGTCCGATGACCCCCTTCTGTCCATGGCGTGAGGCGAACTTGTCACCCAGCTCTGGGACTCGCAAGTCCCTGACCTTCACCTTGACTAGTTTGCTTCCTTCAATGGATTCTGTGACAAATATCTGGTCTATCGTGCCTTGCTCAGAAGGCCTCATGGTCACGGACGAGTCGCGTTTAGTTGGACCCTTCACCTCGAACTCTCGATACTCCTCTAGGAATCGCGGCGGACTTGTCCTACCGACTAGGACTGTGTTTCCTGTAGTCTCTGCCTCGGGCGATATCATGCCGTCCTCTTCGAGGAGACGATAGTAGCGGTCTCCTCTGTAGCCTCTAATGCCTGCCTCAGGAATCTCGAACTTGTCTCTTAGACCTCCAAGGTATTGTCGGCTCTCTGCCTCGTAGATTCTGTAGAACGTAGATCTGAAGAGTCCCCGGTCTACGGATGACCTGTTGATGATGATGGCGTCTTCCATGTTGTACCCTTGGAAGGATAGGATCGCGACTACGACATTCTGCCCTGAGGGTCGTTCTAGATAGTTGAAGACCTCCATGGGCTTCGTCTGCACTATCGGGGTCTGTGGGTAGTGGAGGAGATGGGAGCGTGAGTCGACGCGGGTGAAAAAGTTTGTAGAGAAAACGCCCAGTGCCTGCTTCGCCATTGCTGACTCGTAAGCGTTTCTGGGAGACTGGTTGTGTTCCGGGAATGGTATCAGGCTAGCAGCTATTCCGAGCATCACGTAGGGGGCGATTTCAAGATGGGAATGATCTTTTCGCAGCTCGTGTTCATACATGGCGACAAGCGCGTTTTCTTCCTCGTCTGCGTCAAGGAGTTCTACTACTCCGCTTCGAACAAGATCTTGCCAGTTTAGGCGTCCGTCGTCGACTGATGCTAAGTGTTCTTCGGTGAGTTTGGGTCTCCCTCCTTCGGCAACGATTAGCGGGCGGCGTACTCGGCCTGGGTCGCAGTTGATGTAGAGTTCTTTTCTTCCTGTTTCGACCTCTGGTGGATGAAATCCAAAGTTGACCTCGGAACTTATCTTGCCCTGTCGTCTGTATTCCCTCAGCTCTTCGGCGAGGGCCATTGGATCCTTCGAATAGCCGGCGATTATTCCGTCGACTACTACTTTCCCGCCAGTCGCGCGGAGTTTCTTGTCGGACTCTTCAACGGGTATGACTCCCATTCGACGGAGCTTCTCAACCATCTCGTGAGGATCGATGCCGACACTGATACTGCTCGAAAGGGCGAGGTTCTTGACCAGTCCGCAGTTTGACCCTTCAGGTGTCTCGTCTGGGCACAGTCTTCCGTAGTGGGTTGGATGAAGATCGCGGGCCTCCAAGTTTGGCTGGCTCCTACTCAGCGGCGATTGGAGGCGACGAAGGTGGCTTAGAGTGCTGATGAAGTTTGTTCTGTCGAGGAGCTGCGTGACACCGATTCTTCCTCGAACCCAGTTACCAGTTGCGATAGCGTGCTGGACTCGCTCAGTGATTATTCCAGGCCGGATCGCATTGGCGATGGAGAATTCGATGTGACGCCTGATGGTTATTCTCTCTAGCTGGTATTTTAGGTCCCGAGTGAGGTTTCGGAATGAGATTCTGAAAAGCTCGGCGAGAAGGGACCCGGCCAGTTTGAGCCGTTTGTTCGCGTAGTGATCCTTGTCGTCGGGATTTCTCCTTTGAAGCTTTACCTCGATTATTCGGGTCGCGATTTCCGTGAGGAAGAGCCCCTTTTCCCTCCTGTCTGCGGGGACGCGGCCCATATGAGGAAGGAAGTTTCTGTCGAGAACTGATTCTGCTTTTCTGAGCCGGTATTCGTCGACCTGCCCGGGTGCGAGTCTGTTGCCGAGGTAGAGAAGTGCGTCTCGCTGGTTAGTTGCCTCCAAGGATTTTTCGAATGATCCCTCTAGTTCGTTCTGGATGGTTGGATCTAGACTTACCAGTTCCGCGACTTTTGCGTCTTCCTCGAACCCGAGAGCCCGCATGACGATCATGAACGGTATGTCGCTGGGAATCCCTGGCATCGTGACGTAGGTGCCGCCGTCAGCCTTGAGAGTGACTTCGATGCGGGCTCTGAAACCGACGGTTGTCGAGAAGATCTTGGCCTTGTAGGTCGGGTTCACGCCAGTGTGTTCGATATCGACAAGGATTCTGTTGGCCGCGAGATCTTCTAGTGCAACTATGACTCGCTCGGATCCGTTGACTATGAAATACCCTCCAGGATCCAAGGGGTCTTCGCCGACACCGATCAGATCGTCGCTAGATAGTTTGGAGAGAAGACAGATTCGTGATTTGAGCATGACTGGCAGATCGCCAACGTAGACCATTTCGGGCTGTCCTTCACGCTCTCCGATAACAGGAATCATCTCCATGTGTAATGGAGCGGCGTAGGTGAGGTTGCGGATTCGCGCTTCCGCAGGATAGATAGATCGTTCTGTTCCGTCTACTTCTATTACGCGGGGCGCGCCGATCTCGACCTTGCCTAGTTTGATCTTGAGCGGATAGTCACCTATCTCTATTGGTAGTTCTCCTACTTCGTCCACAATTGCTTGGAGTCCGCGTTCGACGAAGTCGTTGTAGGAGTCGATGTGCTGCCGGACTAGACCGCTATCGTGTATGAACTCTTTTGTTAGGTTCCAGAGCTGGGTTGTTGTTACTGCCAAGTTTTCACTTTCAAGAAACTATTTTTCAAAAATCTTCTACTACATACCGGTAAAAGTCAGATTCACCGGCGGTAGCGCTTTTTCGGATGACCTTGACAATGTCTCCAGGTTTGGCGCCAATCGCTCGGACGGCTGGGTCTGTTGACTTTACGTATGGTATCTGGAAGGGTTTGATATGGTATCGCTCTAGAACTTCTTTGGCTTCATTGGGCTTGAGGAGAACGTGTTTGGGGACAAGGTCGTGCTTGAATATGTCATAAGAGGGTTCCTTCTCCTTGATCTGTTTCTTAACCAAGTACTTGCTACTACCTCAGTGGATGGACGGGTGGAGTCCGACCTACCAAGCTGGACGAGTGAAAGTAATCGGCCGTTTAATAAACCTAACACCAACCTAGCTACGAAAAAAGGACCACCACAGTAGTTCGTAGAGTGTCTAGTCAAATGAGGGGTCAAACTTTCTGTTACGTTTTGAAACCAAACAATGTACAGAAGGAGAGGATTGTAATCAAGGGAGATCCTTTTGGGGGAGGGAATTCCTCCCAAAGAGCTCTTTTGTGTCGCGAGGAGCAACTGCTTTTGAGATTTTCTAGCGAGGGATCCCGCCAGTTGAAACTGATCTGGGCGAGTCTCACACTTCAGGGCCCAGAATGCATAGGTCCGACGTTTTCGAGATCGCGGATTAAGCGTAGAGGTCAGCGCGGAAAAGTCACAAGCTAAAATCGCATGCCCGGATTTTGGATCAGGGCTTATTCCGGGCGACTTTTCACGGGTAGGATTCTTCCAAAGAACAGGTTTGTGTCGCGGGAATTTTTTTCTTTTCTAAATTCTAGAAGGAGGCTGTTCGCTGTCTGAAACGTTTCTGGGCGAGATTGTTGGTTTTTCGCGCTGAACAAGCTAATCAGCGCTTTTCAACTAGCGCACCAACGGGACCATGGAAGCTGAACTTGGCATCGTACGAAATCTCCTCTCGGATCGCTGATCTGGGCTTGTTTTTGAAAGATTTCTCGGAATGGATTCTCCCTATCGTATGGAGTCCTACGCTTTACACTCTTCATCTTCGTCATCTCGAGTCTTTCTGTATGTGTAAGCGATAAGGACGATAAAGGGAATGACGAGCGCACCCAATACTCCAAAGTAAATCAATGGACTCAATCCAAGAATGGGCGGCGTCACCTCACTGGATGATCCTATTCAGAATGTCTCATGGAGACCAGTTCGTTCCCGTCGAAGTATGCTTTGAGATTGCAATTTTGACACCACGCTCCCAGGATCTCGTCGGTGTTGCCGGAAAAGTAAATGTTGAGTTCTGTTCGCCCGCATCTTGGACACAGCCTGTTAGAAAGCATATCCACAAACCCTCACGGTCCAAAAGCTCTGAGACTGTCGAAACAGAGGGTTTGGCTCTCGATTTCTAGGAACAGCCTATCCCGACTAATCCGACCGTCAGCCTGTTTTGAGAGAGAAGGGAAAGGCTCGCTGTTGGCTCGAGGCTCGATTCCCAGTAAGACTTTCTCTCGAATCATCAGGTCCGCTCCGTTTCCATAACCGAAACGAAAATAACTAGATGCTCGACTGAGTGTATGGTCGAGCTATGTTGGGACGTAGATCAGTATTAATCCGTATCTTACTTTCTCGCTGCTCGTTCTCCCGACACGATGTATGGGACTGTCTCACCGACGTAGGTTGCGTGGTCGGCTATTCTCTCCAAATAACGGAGGATCAGGGTCCCGGACACGACGCACTTTAGGTTCGCTTCAGTTTCGTGCGCGGATTTCTTTACAAAGTCAAGATAGATATTATCGACGACATCGTCCATCTTCTTGAGATTACTTGCCAACTCTACATCCCTTTCTGTGAAAGCCTTGATGCTCACTCGTATCATATCTTTGGCTTGGGCCCCGGCTTCTTGGATTGCGTGCCTGTCACAGTTTGAGAGGTCTCCGAAGATTCCAATCACGTCAGATATGTCATGCGCGTATCTTCCGAATCTCGAAAAGCCGTAGGATACCTCCATGCATGATTTGATGAACCTAAGGTCCGAAGCTACCGGCTGATACCGGGCAATGATCTCGACCGCAAGCTCGCTCACTTCATCTTGGAGCATTCGAAGTTCCTCTGACCAGCCGAAGATTCGCTCTCGCAAGTCTCTCCCTTGGACGTAAGCGTCGATCGCCGTCGATACCGTGTTCTGAGAGAGTTCCGCCATATCGAGGACCATGTTTCGCAGTTTCTCAAGGCCGATGTCCATCAGTCTTGGCATTTGTTGTCCACCTTCCTAGCCGAACTTCCCGGTTAGATATCGTTCTGTCAACTGCTCCTTGGGATTTTCGAAAAGGTTTGTTGTTTCACCGTATTCAATTAGTTGGCCTAGATATAGGAAGGCTGTGAAGTCTGATACTCTGGCTGCCTGCTGCATGTTGTGTGTGACAATCCCAACGGTGTATTGCTCCTTCAGGCTTGCTATGAGCTCTTCTATCTTTGCGGTGGCTATGGGATCCAAGGCTGAGCAAGGCTCGTCCATCAAGATTATTTCAGGCTCCACTGCCAGGGCTCGAGCGATGCAGAGTCGCTGTTGTTGTCCTCCAGACAGGCTCGAGCCGGACTTGTCGAGGTCTGTCCTTACCTCGTCCCAGAGGAATGCTTGCTCTAAACTCCGTTGAACGGCCTTGTCGAGGACCACGTGATTTCTGACGCCGTTCAACTTCAGCCCGGCCGCAACGTTATCGTAAACTGACATCGTTGGAAAGGGATTTGGCTTCTGGAAGACCATGCCAACCCTTCTCCTGACGGATACCGGATCGACTCCTCTGCCGTAGATATCTGAGTCGTCTAACAGTACGCTTCCTTTAGTGCGTGCTCCGGGGACTAGCTCGTGCATCCGGTTTAGGCAACGGATGAGAGTGGACTTTCCACAACCCGAAGGTCCAATTATTGCGGTTACATCGTTTGTGAGAAAGCCAATAGAAATGTCCTTGAGGACGTGGTTGTTTCCAAACCAAGCGTTCAGGTTTTCTGTTCGGACCTTGTATTTTTCCAAGGGCTGATTCGCGGGGGTCAACGGCTTGCTTTCAAGTTTCAGCTCTTCTAATTGAACCTGCGAAGTCATAGTCTTGTCCTACTTGAGCTGTATCGTCCCCTCGTAGCGAGTCTGACTCCTACATTCAAAGTTAGTACTATGATTATGAGGACCAACGCTGCTCCCCATGCCTGTTGCCGAGTGAAGGGATCGGCTTGGAACGCATCGTGAAATATTCTAAGTGGCAGCGCATCGATGGGTTGATTCCAGGCGGAGAAAAAGAAATTGCTACCCAGAATGGTAAGTATTAATGGCGCGGTTTCGCCGGAGATTCTGGCGATTGATAGGAGAATACCGGTAATGATGCCGCTTCTGGCTGTGCTGATCACGACGCTAATGGTTGTTCTCCATCGTCTAATCCCGAGAGCCATCGCGGCATCTCGTAGTGAATTGGGAACAGTTTTGATAGATTCTTCGGTGGTTCTTGTAACTATGGGCAAAGTGATCACAGACAGGGCTACGGCGCCAGCGACAGGAGAATACTGATGGGTCGCGACGACGAGCAGTACAGAGATTAGGATTCCAACAACTATTGACGGGAACTCTGAGAGAACATCATTCAGAAAACGAATTGCTTTTCCGAATTTGTTGTTTCCAAATTCTGCGAGGTATATTCCCGCCAACACTCCGGATGGAATCCCAATGACGCAAGTGAGTCCGATCAGAAGTAGAGTCCCTTGAATCGCAGGGGCTATTCCTCCGACCGTTTCTCCTGGAACCCCAGGGAGACCTGTAATGAATTGCAAATTCATAGTCGAAAGGCCGTTTCGTATGACTTCGACAAGAATGCTCGCGAGAGGAACAATCGCAACTACCACACAAAAGAGACCTAGACCATAAGCTACCTTGTCCTTGATTTTACGTGAGGTGTGATTTGTCGTGCTATTCCACGGCCCCTGCTTTCACTTTCAGAACCCTCCATACCATAAGCTGGGCAAAGATGTTGATGAGTAGCGCAAGTCCAAAGAGCGCGAGACCCGCTCCTATCAAAGCCGACAACTGCAAGGACTCTGCTTCGTTGAACTGCCCAGCGATCAGTGAGGCCAATGTCTGACCGGGCATGAATAGAGAGGTTGGCAGGGCCGCAGGGCCGAGAGCTCCGCCGATGACCATCGTAACTGCCATCGTCTCTCCTACAGCTCTCCCCAACCCCAATATTGCCGCTCCAAAGATTCCCGAACGTGAATAGCTCAAGACCCCCATACGAACTACCTCCCATCTCGTTGCACCGATGCTGTAAGCCGCCTCTCTCTGCGAAGCTGGAACAGCCATCATGACTTCCTTCGATATGGAGGAGACTGTTGGAATGATCATTACAGCGAGTATTAAGCCGCCCATGAAGATGTCGAGGCCGTGAGGAGATCCGCGAAAAATGCTGAGAGTGCCGAAGCTTTCCGTTAGAGGAATCTCAACATAGTTGACTATCCACGGCCTGAGAACCAACAGTCCCCAGAAGCCGTAGATGACGCTTGGAACCGCCGCAAGTATTTCTACGATCTGTGACAAGGGGGCCTTGATTACAGCGGGGGCCATTTCGGCCAGAAATATTGCGATTCCCAGGCTTACTGGAATACCGATCCCAATAGCTATCCCGGAAGTTACCAAGGTTCCAAGAATGTATGGCAATACCCCGTAGGATTCTTGGCCAAGTGTGGTGTTCCAATCTACTCCGGCCAGAAATCCGACACCGAATTTTCCCAGGACTGGAAAGGACCCGCGAAGTAGTACTATCCCCGTTAGAACTATGACCAATATTACAGTGAGGGCAAAAATGTTCGAGAAAACCTCGAAAATGTCGTCCCCAGACAGATGCGCCAGTCTATGAAGGATATTCGAGAGGGCTAAGTCTTCTTTCTCGGCAGAGCGTGTGGCGACATCCTCTGTCGTTGACATAATACCCGGATTCTTACGATGGAATTTTGACTGACCAGAAAGCCAAGGTTGACGCTCAACTGTGAAGGGTCTGGCCGTTGTACGTTATCGTACGGATAGTTGCTTCGGCATTTGTTATCACGGAAGAGGGAAGCGCCACGTAGGAGAGCAATGTTGCTTGGTTCTGGCCATCGTGGACGACGAACCAGAGATAGTTAACCAAAGCTTGGGCTCTCGTCTGGCTTGTAAGACCGCCGTATACGTTCAACTCTTGGAAGACCATTATGTAGCTGAAAGTTACTATGGGATACGCTCCCGGGTCGCTCGAATTTAGAAGATTGACTGAAGTCCAATTCCCGTTTCCCCCCGGAAGAGAGGGAAGGCTGGAGGCAGCAAGACCGCTGGAACTTAGAGTGGGTGCAATGAAAGAGCCTGCACCGTTCGGGTTCCAGAGATATGCGTACGTCATCGGAGGATTAGCTGAGAGCGCGTAGTTCAACTCTACGTATCCGATAGTATCTGGGACTGTCTGGATAGTACTAGCTACACCGGCATTTTGAGGGCTTGCCAAGGCGTTGGCGGCCCAAGCAGTGGCCTTTGGCTGTTTGCTCTGACCTCCCAGCCACACGGGGCTTGAGCTGAGATAGCCTGTGAAGACGAAAGTGGTTCCCGAAGAGTCAAACCTGTGAACAACGGTGATTGGGGTATTAGGGAAAATTACGCCGGCTGGAATGTTAGGGTTGTTTTGGTTAAGCTGTAGGATCCCCATATCGTCCCAATACATTGTACCTCCTGGAGTACGGCCCCCTTGGAAAATTTCTGCAGCCACCGTAACGTTCAGATAAAGTCCCTTATGAATCGTGTAGCTCGTACCGTTCGAAAATTGGGTAGGAATGTTGTAGGCGATGGCTATTGCTCCAATCGTGTCTGGAATTGTGAGCGCATTCGGTACGGACACCTGTTGAGTCGCGGTTAGTGGAGCGTCTGAGGCTCCGAAGTCCACCGTCTTCTGACCGAGGGCGGTTATTCCCGCTCCGCTACCAATCGACTGATAGTTGACCTGAACATTACTGTTAATCCTAGAGTAATTTGCGTCCACTGCTGTGAGAAATGGGAATGCAAACGAAGAACCCGCTCCGTTCAAAGTTATGGTGGGTGGGGCGGGATGAAGTATTCCTTGAATGATGTACCCGCTGACACCGCTTACCGCTGCAACTACAAGGAGACTGATAACGAATACTGTTCTGCTTATTCCGCCTCTACGCACTATCGTACCTGGTACCGTCGTCATTATTGACCCGAGTTAGCTCAATCGTCTACGAAGTTAATTAACCGTCTCGCTGATAATACTGACTGGCTATGTATATACATAGTTCACAATAGATGGACCGACTTGGCGTGCGACTCGTTTGAGCCAGGCGGTATGGGGTCAGCGCTCTATGGATGCTTCGATATTATACGCGTCCCCACTCTCTCCTGTGTCGGGATAGCCGTCAAAGGCATGATTAAGCGAAAGAAACGAGAGCCTTCCTTCAAAGACGGAATGTACAGCCATACCAGAGCTCTGTCTCTCGTTTTGTTTCAACTTCCCACTTTGCGGTGCCTGAGAGGCATTGACCGATTTGTACATGCAACTTCCTCCTCAGAAACCATTGCTGGTTGCCATAAGTAGATGGCGGACTGAGTATATAGATAGTGTAAATATATCCGTAGCCATCAGTAGGCTTAGTCCCTGTTATGAATCAGGTGGAGCTTCGGAAACTTCAGATGACCGGAGGGGCGAGCTATACGGTTTCTCTTCCGAAGCATTGGGTGAAGGAGCAGGGTTTGAAGGTGGGTGATGTGGTGGCAGTCATGCCTCGGTCGGATTCGTCGCTGACTCTTGTTCCTCACGATAAGATCCCGGCTGGTCAGAACCATGGGTCAGAGGTAGTCGTTGCTCCTCTAAAAGACCAAAGTAAAGAACAGGTTCTTCGCACTGTGCTCGCGCAGTATCTTGCTGGATACGATGTCATAAAGATCAGATTTCCTCCTACGGCAAAGCCTGACTTGCGGACATATCTTAGAGAATCAGCGAGGAGAATGTTCGTCGGCTCCGAGATCATTGAAGAATCAAAAGACGAACTTATCGTCCAGTGTTTGTCCAGCTATGGTGATCTTCCTGCGCCGAAGGTTATTTCTCGCATGAGTCTTATCGCGAAACTAATGTTGAGAGATGCTGTAGATTCCCTGAAAGGGCGGGACCCCGCCTTAGCAGAAGAAATTATCCGCAGGGACGAGGAGGTAGACCGATTCTACTTGTTTATCATTCGCCAGCTGACAATGGCCGTTCTGAATCGGAGCCTCATTCTAGAGATTGGTTTAGCTGATCCGAGGGACTGCCTAGTCTACCGTGTCGTGTCGAAGAGCTTGGAGCGAATCGCTGATCACGCAACTACGATTGCCAAGATGTCTGCCAGCATCGAAAATCCATTGCCGCCACGCCTCATAGACGAGATATCCAAGGCCAGCAACATTACGATCAACGTCTTGGAGGATGCGCTGAAAGCGCTCGCCAAGAGCGACGGAACCCTTGCCAACAATTCAATAGTCTCCGCCGAAGGCGTCGAGAGAGAAGCCGAGAATGTGATGGACAAGCTGTTCACTTTCAAGCTCAGCCAAAAGTCCATCGTTGCGGTCCGTCTGGCCCTGGAGAGTCTCAAACGAATATCGGAGTATTCCGAGGATGTCGCCGAAATGGCCATAAATCTGACCGCCCGAAGAACGGAACTCTACTGACAATTTCTGGGATTTGTGTCCTTAAAGTCGTCTCTCTTTTTTTCCCTGTCCTTTCGGAACCTAAAGAGTTCAAGATCCAATGTGTAGGCTGTTGCGTTCAAGAAGATCCTAGAGGGACGAGTTCGCCGTTTCTCAATAGGTCGAGACTCTAGGATCCGGATTGCTCTTAGGGGTCCTTGGGGAGTTATTGTTCTTCTTGGTCTCCTGTCTTTGGTTCTGTGGGGGCGGCTTGAGACCGCTCGACTCCTTCCGGAATATTTTCGTATTCTTCTATTTCTCGGAGTCTTTTCTCCCAGTCTCGCATCTGCCGGTCTTTCAGGATCTGGTTGAGCACTTGTGAAGTGTTGTTGTAGAGCTGGGTCCAGCGTTCTCGCGTCTTCAGATCCAGCTTCTCGTCAAGTATCACCCTCCGACATCTTGCTAGGTTCTGGCGGAGTTGTCTGACCATTCCATCACGCCCTCTCCTCTAGCCGGTCGGAAGAATTAGCGCTCATCCATCTACACCCTCCTGCTTGAAGTGTGCAGACCCAGATAGCAGTCCTTCGATTCTAACAAGGTCTTCAGCCACTCTCTGGGACCCGCCCTCGCGCAGAGCAGCACGCCACAGCCTCAGCAACCGGGCCCCCGTACTGCTCAACAGCCATTTCTGGCCTTGATCAAGCGTCCTGTCCCTTGACCCCGCCTCAAGATTATCCAAGACCATGACGGTCAACCGGCGAATATTCGCCAGAAGCTCGTCGTAGCCATCCTGCGGATTCTGTACACTCAAAATTCCCATTGCATTACACTCAGCGATCTCTGGGAAGCGTCCCGTCCCGTACTTCGACCCAATTCTCAGAAAACCGGAATCTCCCTATAGGGTCCCCAATGAGACCGCAGTAATCCTTGCTCATATCCTCGAAATAAACCATCTCTAATCAACTAACCCAGACAGACAAAGACACTATTCGCTCAGAGCATTCCGAGAACGTCTACAAACGGCAAAACACGTCCCGGCAAGACGGAAAAGTACGTTTTCCAATTCTAGAAAAAGCATGCTTAACACAGACCCCCAAGGGTCCCCAAAACATCCGAGACAAACATCACAGACTCGTAACATAGTTATTTACAACTTGAGCGCGAGTCTCATCCGAATGCCGGGATCGCCTAGCCAGGTATGGCGTCGGATTGCTAAACCTGCGTCGGTGTGGATATCCGATGGGCCTTAGGCCCTCGTGGGTTCAAATCCCACTCCCGGCGCCACCTCTGTCCGAAACCGACCTCCCTTTTCGAAAAAACGACAGGATACGCCGTAGCGAACAACTGCTAATATCTTGCCTTGGTACGAATCAACAGGACAAAGTTGACGATCAAGGCCGACGAGCGGCCAGTATTATTGAGCCTCGACGGTCGAGGATTCTACGTACTCCACTACTCAGCCGTGCCCGAAGAAGACCTCACGAGAATCAACTTCGACCTAGTCGATCCGAACACGGGCGAAGGCGGTTCAGCCGAGGCCCTAGTCGACCCTAAACTTCTCAAAGACCTAAACTCTTACAACGCTGGAACAGCCAAAGGCCAGGCTTTTCTGATATGGATCAATACCAGCGGCAACGAAGTGCGATGGCAACTTCGCAAGAGCGTGAAGACAGAAATTCCAGGTTTCAGCCCACCTTAAATATCCGTTTTCGAGAAACCACAGTCCAGGGGAATTATCCATCCTGAATTGTCCGAGATGCGGAAGCCCCATATCTACACCACCCGAACGAGAGTGGACTTTCCAGAAGTACCGTGTCTCACGATTCCGATGCGACAATGGCGACAAGTTCAACCTCTACGCTGGAGCAACAAGGACATTTACGATACCGAGACCTTCGAACTTCAAAGGTTTCTGCGAAAACTGTAAGACCCAGAATCCGGACCATGCAGTCTATTGCAAGAACTGTGGGACAAAACTGGGCTTGTAACCCTCGCGTGACCCAACACTCCTCCTAATCCTCAGAGCACAAGAATATTAACACCCAAGGCAAACAGCCCCCTATCCCAGTAGCCCGAGACAATTAGGGGACCACGCTTCAAACGACCATTGAGCCAGAGGGATTTCTCACCGGGATAAGAGGAGGGCTTAGTCGAGAAAACATCTCAGCACGCTTTAGAGCAATCAGAAAGACCCTCGGCGGAATTCCTCGAGCAACCGTCCTACACTACTCAATACTCAGCCTAACTCTGGCACTGGCTGCAATAATCCGACTCTTACCATTGAGATGGGGCGCTTATATCAGCGAGTTCGACCCATATTTCAACTTCAACGACATGCGCCAGATAACTGCCAACGGGTGGCAGAGCTGGTTCGCCTACACTGACTTCAAAGCCTGGTACCCTTTCGGGAGACCCCCAGTTTCTACTAGTTATCCAGGCACTAGTTTCACGGGCACTCTCATCTACCAATTTCTCCAAGCAATCGGTATTAACATCAGTCTTTATGATGCGGCAGTCTACTCCCCAGTGATTCTAGGAATTTTCGGAGTGCTAGTCATCTACTTCTTCGCTCGAGATATTTGGGGCAAGAGTGCAGGGCTCTTAGCCGGGCTCTTCTCCGCCTTCAGTTCCAGCCTGATCAGCCGGACGGACCTGGGCTTCTTTCGTAATGAAGCTGTCGGCATTCCAACAATGGTTATGGCCTTCATGTTTTTCATACGAGCAGTAAACCCGAGCCGATCACTGAAGGGCACTATCATTTACAGCATGCTCTCAAGCGTGAGTCTCATCTACATGACCTTCGCCTGGGGAAGCTTCAGGTACGCAGCCGAAGTGGTTGGACTATTCGTACTAGCCCTGATTGTGCTAGGACGCTATTCTCCACGTCTCCTGCTCTCCTACGGAATCACCATAGGATTCTTCCTCTTCACTGGCACTGAACTACCCCTATTGGGACACACCTACCTTACAGAAAGCACAACGATTGCCTTGCTAGGAGTGATGGGACTCCTTGCAGTTATGGAACTATCAAGGCTGGCTCCGACCACCAGGGGCAGATTGACCGTGTTAAGCCTCGCGGTCGCGGGGGTCGTGGCGGTAGCGGTGCTTGGAGTGGGAACAGGGCTGATTTCCGCAGGATTACGGGGAAAATTCCTAGCGACCCTGGATCCTTTCGTCAGGAACAACATTCCACTCGTAGCATCGGTTGCAGAGAATAGACCCTCCACTTGGTCAAGCCTCTATTTAGAGATCGGGAGCATCATACTCCTGGCTGTCTTCGGGTTCTTCTTTGCGTTCCAGCGTCTGCGGGACAGTGATGTTCTACTCATCATATTCGGCGTAACCGGTTTCTATTTTGCCGCTAGCCTAGTAAGGCTGACCCTGATTCTAGCTCCTGCGATGGCAACATTGGCGGCCATAACAGTCGTAGAGCTTGGTAAACCAGCAATGGACATTATTCAGCAAGCAGTCATATTTCCGAGGCGCAAGCTCAGGTTCACCAGTAGGGTGAGCCGAGAGTTCAGCCTAGGAATACTCTTGATAATTCTCATTCTAGTTGTTCCAACATTCATCAACGCTGTACAATCCGCCTACACTCCCACAACAATAGCTTCAGCGAGTCTTCCCGTTCGAGGAAACTTTCCCGACTGGCTTCAAGCCCTTACCTGGATGAACAATAACCTGCCTTCGACCAGCGTCGTCTTTGCTTGGTGGGATTACGGATATTGGATCTCCGTTAACACGGGGTTACACACGCTTGCCGATAACGGAACAGGAAACTCGACTCAGATCCAGATAATCGCAACAGGTCTGATGCTGAACGAATCAATGGCAGTCAATCTAATGCGTCAATACGGAGTGACACACGTTGCCGTCTTTTTCAGCTACAATTATCAATCCGGAGGATCACCTTTGTGTCCGAGCAGCAACAACTCTCCAGCTGGGTCTCCACCTGTCTGCGGGTATGGCGATGATAGTAAATGGTATTGGATGGCAAGAATCGGAAACGGCACACAAGTCAGCACTCCCATCGGTGCAGCCACTGTCACCTACAAACAAAGGAATACGAGCCTATCGAACGGCCAGACACAGACCGAATACATTCGCTACATTGCTATGAATGGCCAGACGGATAATGGTACTCTGATAACGAGCAACTATCAAGGAGCCCTAATACCGACTAGCAACACTCTGCTGGGGCTACTTTTGCGAGACGGGTACCCCACGGGGATCAGCAATCCGCCGAGCTTTTGTTCAAGCGGTCAGACAACATCTTGTGATACGGGTAACCGGGGAGATGCAAGACCTTATTTCTTCACCAAAGTCTTCGAGTCCTCCAACGATTACGTCTTACTGTATCGAGTGAACTATCCGCAGACCCCCATTCTCACAGCTATGCTCAGCAACCCATATGTCTCGAAGGGTGCCAACAATGGCAACAACATTACTGGAACCTTGAGCAATCCTAGCGGAAAATCAGTTACAAGCACGACTCCTGTAACGCTTCAATATGCGAAGCCCAACGACAACGGTTGGACGATGATTGGAAATAGTACGCTAACGACAACAGGGACATACCAGTTCCTCAACTGGAAGCCTCCGAGTGGGACAAGCCCAATCCGTGTTAGGGCCTGGTGGAACGGAGACCCAAGTCTCGGTTTGAACGTGGCAGTGAGTGCTAATCAGACGCTGATTCAGCTATAACGTCAGTCATCGAACCGGATTCGGAACCTTTCGCCCGGTATTTGGCATACTTGTCGTCTGGCGAAAACTTTGCAGGATGCGGGATCCTAGTCGAGGCTCCGCAGTTGGGACAGATGCTCTTCAGACTATACCGGGAACATTGAACGCACTTGCGCATCAGCCATTTCATCCAATCTTTCTTCCTTCTCCTCCTGCCTTCTTGATAGAATCGAGAATTTCTTCAGTCACGAGGTTCAGTGTTTTTTCCGCCGCTTCAAAACTTCCCGCTTCAACCTCGATCCGATACTTGGGCGCTCCAATTGTGTAGATCTTAATTTCGCTCCCTCTCGGCCTTCGGATCTTCTTCGCGCCGAGCAACGTCTGTCGGATAATCTCTAACCCTCCAGGCTTGT
>Ga0209803_1001032_pt1 | contig 18510 bp, 22 predicted proteins | sample GraSoiAngelo_138_FD_185895 | JGI IMG/M metagenome (GOLD analysis project Ga0209803, IMG submission 185895) | Grasslands soil microbial communities from the Angelo Coastal Reserve, California, USA - 14_0929_09_40cm (SPAdes) (version 2) | ecosystem: Environmental > Terrestrial > Soil > Grasslands ...
TGCTGTTCTTCGCCGCGAACATGCTGAAGATTCGTTACGGTGGCTGGGTCCCCTTGGTGATCGCGGGGGCCATCTTCCTGCTCATGACGACTTGGAAAAGCGGCCGCGAGATTCTCGGGAAGCGCATGCAGGAGAAGACCGTTGCGCTCAAGATGCTGCTCGCCGATCTCGCCGCCGAGCCACCGCTCCGCGTCCCAGGGACGGCGGTGTTCATGTATGGCACCACCGACGGCACGCCACCGGCGCTGGTGCACAACCTCGCGCACAACAAGGTGCTCCACGAGCGGATCGTGTTCCTGACCATGGTGACGGAGGACGTGCCTCACGTCCCGGCGGCGGAGCGCGTGGCGGTGAAGCCGCTGGGAAAGGGGTTCTACAGCGTGATCGCCCGCTACGGGTTCATGGACGACCCGAACATCGAGGATGTCCTGGCGGCGTGCCAGGTGAAGTCCCTCGACATTCCCATCGCGGGAACGACGTTTTTCCTCGGTCGCGAGACTCTCGTCGCCTCCGACCGGCCTGGCATGCCCCAGTGGCGGGAACAGCTGTTCGCGTTCATGTCGCGCAACGCCTTGCGGGCGACGGCGTTCTTCAAGATCCCGGCGGACCAGGTGTTCGAAGTAGGGGCGCAGGTGGAGCTCTGAGGGAGGTTGGTGGAGGTTATGGAGGATGGTGGAAGTTGGTGGAGGTTGTTACGTCAGCGGCCCAACCTCCACCGTCCTCCACCATCCTTCACCATCCTCCACTGTCCTATTCTACCTGTCCAAACTTCGCGATGTCCTCCGGTAAGGCTTCTTGCGTGGCGATCCTGTCCTTCCCTTGCACCATCGCACGGATTTGCTCGACCACATCCGGGTTCGCCAGCGTCGTGACGTCGCCCACGTCTCGCCGATTCGAGATCGCCGCGAGCACCCGACGCATGATCTTTCCCGAGCGCGTCTTGGGCATGTCCGGCACGATGTACACGTGCTTGGGTCGCGCAATCTTGCCGATCACTTCTTCGTTGGCCTTGATGACGCGGTCGATCACATCCTGGCTCGGCGGCACGCCCGGCTTGACCGCGATGTACACCTCGGGGACGCGTCCCTTCACCTCATCCTGAACGGGGACGACGGCGGCTTCGGCGACCTCGGGCACCGTGAGGCAGGCGGACTCGATCTCCTTCGTGCCGAGGCGGTGCCCGGCGACGTTAATCACGTCGTCGACCCGGCCCAGGATGCGGTAATAGCCGTCCGCCGCCTGCACGGCGCCATCGCCGCACATGAACGGCCAGTCGCGCCAATCCTTGCTTTTGGGATTCCTGTTGTACTTGGCGAAATAGGTCTTCACGTAGCGGTCGCGGTCGCCCCAGATCGTCTGCATGATGCCCGGCCACGGATTGCGGATGCAGATGTTGCCCGCCTTGCCTGAGCCCTTGGGGACTTCCGCGCCGGTCTCGTCGTAAATGACGGGATGAATCCCGGGCGCCGCCGGCCCGCAGCTGCCCGGCTTCATCGGATCAATCGCCGGCATCGTCGTGGCCAGGAAGCCGCCGGTTTCGGTCATCCACCAGGTGTCGGTGATGACGGCTTCCCGCTTGCCGACCTCGTCGTAATACCAGCGCCACGCCTCCGGCTCGATCGGCTCGCCGACCGTGGTCATCGACTTGAAGTGGTACTTGTACTTGCGCGGCTCCTCCGGCCCGAGCTTCCGCAACATCCGGACCGCCGTGGGAGCGGTGTGGAAGATGTTCACGCCCAGCCGCTCGGCAATGCGCCAGGGCCGCCCCGCGTCGGGGAACGTCGGCACGCCTTCGTAGAGCACGCCCGTCGCCGCGTTCGCGAGCGGGCCATACACGATGTAGGAGTGTCCGGTGATCCAACCGATGTCCGCCATGCACCAGTAGACGTCCTCGGGATGAATGTCGAGCACCCACTTGGACGTGGCGGTGACGTAGGCCAGATACCCCGCGATGCCGTGCTGCGCGCCCTTGGGCTTACCCGTCGTGCCGCTCGAATACATCAGGAACAGCGGCGCCTCGGACGGCAGGGCGACCGGCTCGATCTTCCTGCCCTTGTATTCCTTGAGCAGGTCGTTCACGAAGAAGTCGCGACCCGGAACCATGGGCGTCTTGGCGGAATACTTGCCGGGATAGCGCTGCCACACCAAGACCTTCTCCACGTCCTGCCCCAGCTCTTTCGCCGTCCGCACCGCGATGTCCGCATTGACTTTGTGATCGACGAGCGTGCCGTTCCGCCAATAGCCGTCCACCGTGATCAGCACGCGGCTGCCCGAATCCTGTATCCGCGAGCCACACGCCTGCCCGCTGAACCCGCCAAAGACTTGCGAGTGGATGATTCCGAGCCGCGCGCACGCCAGCATGGTGATCGGCAGCTCCGGAACCATCGGCATGTGGAAGGTGACGCGGTCTCCCGCCTTGAGCCCCAAGCCGCGGAGCAGGGCGGCCACTTCGTTCACGCGATCGTACAAGTCCTGATAGGTGATTGACGCATCCGCCTCCTTTTCGGGCTCGGGCACGAAGATGAATGCGGCCTTGTTCTTATACTTGTCGAGATTGCGGTCTACGCAGTTGTAACACGCGTTGATCTTGCCACCCGCGAACCACTTCCAGAACGGCGCGTCGCTGGTGTCGAGGACGGTGCGGTATGGCTCGAACCACGTCAGCATGTCGGCATATTCCTTGAAGCAATCGGGAAAATGGTCGAGGCCAAACTTTTCAAAGATGTGCCGATCTCGCACGTTGGCCTGTGCCTTGAATTTCTGGGACGGCTGATAGTACTCCTCTTCCTTCCAGTGGACGGCGATCTGGGCTTCGCTGACCTCGGTCAGCTCCTGCGGCTTACTTGTCTTCGTCTTCGCCATGGTATTGCCTCCTACGGCCGACCCGCGGAAACGGGCGCGCCCACTGTTCGAATGATCTGGAGAGGCTAAGGTATGTCCCGCCCCTGGATCGAGGTCAAGGCGGCCCTTGCAAACTGCGCCCCGGGCGTTCGGTCTGCGGCAGCGCCGGCGGTGTAGGACCCTACCGGGCTTTGACAACCGGTTGGCCCCCCGCAGGTTAGCCGTATGGCACCGGAGTCGCATACCCCCCACACGGCAAACTTCAGGAGCCGACTGTGGAGGAGATGATGACAATGTCCACGCGTCCGAGCGAGAGGATCTTAGCCGCTCCAGAGGAGCTGGGGCTCGATTCCCGTACGGCGTTCCGCCGCGCGGCGACCGAGCTGCTGGAGCAGCTGCCGGAGGGTGCCGGACGCCTGGTGATCGACCTGTCCGGGACGCGCCAGATCGACAGCGCTGGGCTGGGTGCGTTGATGCTGATTCAGCGGAAGGCGGCCGAGCGCCGGCTGACGGTGTGCCTGCGCGGGGCCAACGAAGAGCTGCGCTTCCTGCTGGTGTTGACCAAGCTCGACGACCTCTTCGAGCTGGAGACCGGCGCCAGCTGAGCCGCCGGTAGCCGTCGTGGGGGACCGCCATATATTGGCCCACCAATGGCGTCCTCCCCCTCCGGCTCGCGGCGCAAGGTGCTGTTCGTCGAGGACGAATCGACCCTGCGGCGCACCTACAAGCGTTTTTTCGCCGGGCGGTACGATGTGGCCTTCGCCGCGAGTGGGAGCGAGGCCCGCCGGCAACTCGAATCCACCCTGCGGCGCACCTACAAGCGTTTTTTCGCCGGGCGGTACGATGTGGCCTTCGCCGCGAGCGGGAGCGAGGCCCGCCGGCAACTCGATCACTTCTCCCCCGAAGTCCTCGTCCTCGATCTCCGGCTGCCCGACACCGACGGCATCACGCTGCTGCAGGAGATCCGCCAGTCCCAGCCGTCGCTGCCGGTGATCGTCACCACGTCGTACGTCAGCATGGAGCCGCTCATCAACGTGCTCGACCTCGGGCACTCGGGGTACCTCGTCAAGCCGTTCGATCTGGAAGATCTCGCCGCACGCATCGATGCTCTGGGCTGAGGGCCTGCGGCACGCCTTCAACGAGGGGCGGGTCGTCGCGCTCGACGACGTGTCGTTCAACCTCGCGGCGGGTCAGACGCTCGCCATCTTCGGACCGAACGGCGCCGGCAAGACGACGCTGCTCAAGGTGCTCGCCGGTCTGATTCGACCACAGGCAGGGTCGGCCCGGGTCGCCGGCGGGCGGCGCGCGATCGGATGGATCGGGCATCAGTCCCAGCTGTACGGTCACTTGAGCGTGCGCGAGAACCTGCTCTTCTGGGCCTCGCTCTACGGCGTGCCGCGCGCCGAGCGCGGTGCGCGTGCGACGGATGTGCTCGCTCGCCTCGGGATGACCGATCGGGCGGAGCAGCCGGTTTGGTCCCTCTCCCGTGGCCTGGTGCAACGCGCGGCGATCGCCAAAGCCCTGATCCACGAACCGCGGGTGCTCCTCCTCGACGAGCCGTTCACGGGCCTGGACCTCGGCGCGGCCGCGGAGCTGCGGGCGCTGCTCGCCGCGCTCCGCGGCGCGGGTCGCGCGCTGGTGCTGACGACGCACAACGTCGATGAAGGCGCGGAGCTCGCGACGGATGTGGCGTTCCAGCTCCGGGGGCGGTTCGTCCAATATGCGCCGCGCGCCGGGCGCGGGTCCGCGGAGATCGCCGAGGCCTATCGTCGCGCGGTAGCGGGAACGAATGGGTGAGCTGCTGCGCCAGACGTGGACGATCGCGCGCAAGGACTTGTTACTCGAATTCCGCTCGCGCACCGCGATCGTCTCGGCGGTCGTGTTTACCGCCCTCGTGCTCACCGTGTTCAACTTCGGGCGCGATCCCACCGCCGTGTCGGCCCTCGATCTGGCGCCGAGCATCCTGTGGGTGACGTTCACGTTCGCGGCGATGCTCGGGCTCAACCGCGCGTTTCAGCTCGAGCTCGAGAACCAGGCGATCGAAGGGTTGCTCATCTCGCCGCTCGACCGCCGCAGTCTCTATTGGGGGAAGCTGCTGGCCAATCTGCGTTCGTTCGTGGCCGTGGTCGAAGCGGTCGGGTTGCCGTTGTTCGTGCTGTTTTTCAACGTTCCGGTGGGACACGTCCTGCTCCCGCTCCTCGCGGTGATGGCGCTCGCGACTCTGGGATTCGTCGCGGTGGGGACGCTTTTCAGTGCGATGGTGGTCCGGACGCGATTCGCGGAGCTTATGCTCCCGGTGTTGCTGCTGCCGTTCCTGCTGCTCCCGCTGACGTACGCCGTTCAGGCGACCGCACGCCTCCTCGCCGATCGTCCCTTGAGCGAGGTGGCGGGCTGGCTTAGGTTGCTCGCCGCGTATGACATCGTGTTTCTCGCGGTGGCCTCCTGGCTCTTTCCGTACACGGTGGACGAATGACGATGGCGCAGAAGGGTCGTTGGCTCGTGGTCACGGGGCTGGTCCTGCTCGGCGGCGTGTACGTGCGCGCGCTCGCGTTCACGCCGGTGGAACGGTTCCAGGGTCCCGCGCAGAAGATCTTCTACGTGCACGTCCCGGCCGCCGTCACTACGGAGCTGGCGGTGATTCTGCTCGGGCTCGCCGGTGTCTTCTATCTGTTCCTCAAGGATCCGCGGCTCGATCGCTTCGCAGAATCGTCGGCCGAAGTTGGCACGGTGTTCGCAAGCATCGTCCTCACCACCGGTCCGATCTGGGGGAAGCCGATTTGGGGCACGTGGTGGACCTGGGACGCCAGGCTCACGAGGAATCGTCGGCCGAAGTTGGCACGGTGTTCGCGAGCATCGTCCTCACCACGGGTCCGATCTGGGGGAAGCCGATTTGGGGCACGTGGTGGACCTGGGACGCCAGGCTCACGAGCACGCTGTTCCTCTTTTTCCTTCTCGTCGGCTATCAGGTGCTGCGCGGGGCGGTCCCCGATGGGAGCCTGCGAGCGCGCTACTCCGCGGTGTTGGGAATCTGCGCGGTCGTGCTGGTCGGGTTCATCCATCTGAGCGTATATCTCTTTCCCACGCTCCACCCGCAGCCGATTGTGCTGAAGCCGAGCAAGCCCTCCCTTCCGGGCGAGATGCTGCTGACGTTGCTCCTGTCCTTCGGGGTGTTTCTGCTCCTGTACGTGGGCTTCGTGATGCAGCGATACGCCATCGCGACGCGACGGGCGGAGTCATTCCATGGGTGACCAAGTCCCGCACAACGCCGGCTATCTGATCGCGGCCTACATCCTGGTGCCGACGATACTGATCGTGTACGCCCTGTCGCTGTACCGTCGCGGCCAAAGGCCCTAGGCGTCGCGTTTCTCGGCGAACAGCTCCGCGCGCGCGTCCGACAGGCGCGCCAGGCCGTCGGGCACCTGAGTCGCCCACAGGTGCAGCGCTTCGTCGGCGGCGCGCACGTCTCCCGCCAGAAAGAGCGCCTGGGCGTTGAGCCGCAGCGCCTCCGCCCCGCCGCCCGCAGCGTAGGCGCGCGCGAAACGCGCCGCCGCCTCGGCGGGCCGTCCGCTGCGACGATACAGATCGCCGGCGGCGAGCGCGGCATCGGGGCGCTCCTCGAGCGCGAGCACCTGCTCGTACGCCGCCAACGCGTCCTGCTGGCGAAACGCCATCTGACACGCCTCGCCCAGGAGCATCCACGCGTCGGGATTCTCGGGAAAGCGCACGGACGCTTCCTGCGCCGCCGCGAGCGCGCCCCAGCGGTCTTCGATCGACCGCCGCAACCGCACGAGCGCCGGGTACGCCTCGGCGAAGGTGGGAGTGAGCATGCACCCGAGCCGGAGCCAAGCGCCGGCGCGCCTGGGCGCGTCGCGCTGACACGCGGCGGCCCGCCGCACGGTGAACCGCGTGAGCGCGGAGCGCAGAGAACGCAGCATGATAGATTGGAACAATCTATGTCACGCGCGTCGCAAACGCCCGGATCCGTGCGTCCGCTCCTCGGCCGGCGCATCGCCGTGACGCGCGCGCGCGAGCAGGCCGGCGAGCTGGTGCGAGAGCTCGAAGCGCTCGGCGCCGAGGTCGTGTCCGCTCCGGCGATTCGGATCGAAGCGCTGAGCGATCTCGAGCCGTTGCGTCGCGCGCTGGCTCGTCTGGCGGAGTATCACTGGGTCGTGTTCACGAGCCAGAACGCCGTCCACGTCGTGTTCGAGCGGCTGGGGGATTGGGGTCTTTCGCCCCACGCTTTCGCGGGGCAACACATCGCGGCCATCGGCCCGGCAACCGGGGACATGCTGGCAGCCCATGGCGTGCGGGTGGACGTGCTGCCCGAGGGGTACGTCGCCGAATCGCTGGTCGAGGCGCTCGCCGCGCACGGCGACTTGCGGGGAGCGCGCGTGCTCGTGCCGCGCGCCGAGACAGCCCGCGATGCGTTACCCGAGGGCCTGCGGGCCCGCGGAGCCGCGGTGGACGTGATTCCGGTCTACCGCACGGTCCCCGCGCTCCGGAACGGTGCCGCGCTCGCGGGCGAGATCCTGGCCGGCCGGATCGACGTCGTCACCTTCACAGCCTCCTCGACGGTGCGGTATTTCGTGGAATCGGTGGGTCGCGAAGCGGCCACCTCCGGGCGGTTCCGAGGAGCGGTGATCGGCCCGATCACTGCCGCCACCGCGCGGGAATACGGTATCCCCGTCACGATCGAAGCGGGCGAGTACACGACGGACGGACTCGTGGATGCGCTGGTACAGTACTTCGGGGCGGCGGGGTGAGCCGTGCGCTCAAGCTGGGCACGCGCGGCAGCGAGCTCGCGCTGTGGCAGGCCGAGTGGGTGAAAGCGGCGCTCGCCCGGAGCGGCGTCACCGCCGCATTGGAAATCATCAAGACGCAGGGCGACGCGGACGTCGACCGCCCGCTGCACCTGCTCGAGGGAAAAGGCTTCTTCACGAAGGAGATCGAGCAGGCCCTCTTGGATGGCCGCATCGACGTGGCGGTGCACTCCCTCAAGGACTTGCCGACCAGACTCCCGGAGGGGCTGGCGCTCGGGGCCGTGCCGGCGCGCGCCGATCCGGCGGAGGTACTGGTGACCCGAGCCACAGGGGTCGCGTCGCTCGCCGGTCTCGACTCGGGCGTGCGGATCGGGACGTCCAGCCTGCGGCGGACGGCGCAGATCCGCTACCTGCGGGCCGACCTGGACATCATGCCGCTGCGCGGCAACGTCCCGACGCGGGTGCGCAAGGTTCAGGAGGGACGGGACGGCCTCGAGGCGGCGCTCTTCGCCAAGGCGGGGCTCGAGCGGCTCGGACTCGCCGGGCGGGTCGGCGCACGGCTCGACCCGCTGGAAGTGATGCCTGCCCCGGGGCAGGGAGCCCTCGGGCTGGAGGTGCGCGTGGACGACCGCAAGGTCCGCGCGACGCTCGCGCCGCTCGAGGACGCGGCCAGCGCGCGAGCCGTGACCGCCGAGCGGAGCCTGCTGGCGGCGCTCGAGGGTGGCTGTCAGGCGCCGGTCGCGGCGTACTGCGGGAGCGGGAAGGGGGGAGCGGGGAGCAGGCTGTTCGGGCGCGTGACAGCGCAGGACGGGTCAGTGCAAATCACGGCGTCCGCGGACGTCGACTCGGCCGATCCGGCCGCGACCGGTCAGCGGGTGGCAGACTTGCTCCGCGCCCACGGCGCGTCGAGATTGCTCGGCCGATGAGCCAATACCCTACCCGCCGGATGCGCCGGCTGCGCCGCACTCCGGCCCTGCGCCGGCTGATGCAGGAAACGCATCTCGTTCCCTCGCAGCTCGTGTGGCCGCTGTTCGTGTGCCACGGCGAGGGCGTGCGGCAGGAAGTCGGGTCGTTGCCCGGCGTCTACCAGACGTCCGTGGACGAGCTCATCAAGGACGCCGAGCGAGCGCAGCGCCTCGGGCTCGGCGGGATCATTCTGTTCGGGCTCCCCGCGGCCAAGGACGCCACTGGCTCGGAGGCGTACGACGAGCAGGGCATCGTGCAGCAGGCGTCACGGGCGGTGAAGCGGGCGATGCCGGAGCTCGTCGTGATCGGTGATGTCTGCCTGTGCGAGTACACCGACCATGGCCACTGCGGCGTGGTGCAGGACGGCGAGGTCGATAACGACGCATCCGTCTACCTCCTCGGCAAGGTGGCCGTGACCCAGGCGCGCGCCGGCATCGACATCGTGGCGCCGAGTGATATGATGGACGGGCGGGTCGCGGGCATCCGGAAGGCGCTCGACGCCGCGGGGCACTCCCGTGTGCCGATCATGTCGTACGCCGCGAAGATGGCGTCGGCGTTCTACGGGCCGTTCCGCGAGGCGGCGGGCTCGACACCGCAGTTCGGCGATCGCCAGTCGTATCAGATGCAGGGCACCAACGGCGACGAGGCGATGAAGGAAATTCAGCTCGACGTGGCCGAGGGCGCGGACATCGTTCTCGTGAAGCCCGCGCTGCCGTGTCTCGATCTCATCCGCCGGGCCAAACGGCAATTCGGCTCTCCGCTCGCGGCATATCAGGTGAGCGGGGAGTATGCGATGATCAAGGCGGCCGCGGCGCGCGGCATGCTCGACGAAGCGCGCGCCATGTGGGAGACGCTGTACGCCATCCGCCGGGCGGGGGCGGACATCCTGCTGAGCTATTTCGCGCCAACGGTCGCGGAACAGCTCTAGCGGCGCGGCAGCAACACCGCCTTCCACAACGCGCCAGCCACCCCGGCCCCGATCAGCGGGCCGATCCAGTACACCGCGTGCGCGTCCCACTGGCCGGCGATCAGGGCTGGCCCGAAGGCCCGGGCGGGATTCATGACGGCCCCGGTGAGGCTGCCCCCCACCAGGATGTCGACGAAGATCGCGAGCCCGATCCCAAAGCCCCCGATCTTCGGAGCCTCGGAAGAAACCGCCGTCCCGAAGACGGCGCTGACTAGGAAGAAGGTGAGCACGGCTTCGATCCATACACCCTGCATGAAGGTCACTTCGCTCGCGAGCCGCGGCGTGCCCACGAGCGCGGTTGCCACGGCCACGTGCGGCAAGAGTGCCTTCACGAGGGCGGCGCCGGCAATGGCGCCCAGCAGCTGGGCCGCGATGTACTGCCACACCAGCCGCCCGTCGAACCGGTTCGCGATCCACAGGCCCATGGTGACGGCGGGATTTATGTGGCCGCCGGAGATGCTCATGGTCATCGACACGATGATCGCCATGCCGACGCCGTGCGCCAGCGCGACGCCGAGCGGACCGCTGCTGGCCACGACGCTGCCCACGCCGAGAAACACGAACAGCAGGGTGCCGACGAACTCGGCCGCGAGCGGCCGCAGCTGCTGAGGCATCACGAGACCCTCGAGGTTGGAAGCCGCGCCAATCTATCCGAATGCGGCCGGCTCCGGAACGGCGTTACGGTCGCCGCAACACGACCGCGGCGTTGATCCCGCCGAAACCAAACGAGTTCGTGAGGACCACGTCGGGGGACGCGGCACGTCCCTCGCCGCGCAGGCAATCGAGATCGCAGGCGGGGTCCGGCCGCTCGAGGTTGATGGTGGGGGGAAGCCAGCGTCGCTCCATGGCGAGCGCGCAGATCGCCGCTTCGATCGCGCCACTCGCACCGAGGGCGTGGCCGTAATAGCCCTTGGTGCCACTGACGCTCAGCCGGTAGGCGTGGTCGCCGAACACCTGTTTTATCGCGGTGGTTTCGGTCGAATCGTTGAGCGGCGTGGAGGACCCGTGAGCGTTGATGTACCCCACGTCCGAAGGCGTCACGTGCCCGTCCGCCAGAGCCAGTTGCATGGCGCGGGCGGCCTGCCGGCCGTCGGGGCGGGGAGCGGTCATGTGGTACGCGTCGTTGGTGAACCCATAGCCCGCCAGCTCGGCGTAGATCTTCGCGCCACGCGCGACCGCCCGGGCCCGCTCCTCGAGCACCAGCACCGCCGCGCCTTCCCCCATCACGAACCCATCGCGATCCTCGTCGAACGGCCGCGAGGCGTGCGCCGGGTCGTCGTTGCGCGTGCTCATGGCGCGGATCACGCTGAACGCGGCGTAGGTCATCGGGGCCAGCGGGGCTTCAGCCCCGCCCGCGAGCATGACGTCAGCACGGCCCGAGCGGATCGTGTGGAACGCTTCTCCGACGGCGATCGTGCCCGAGGCGCAGCTCATGGCGTTGGTGGAGTTCGGTCCGGTGAATCCGAACTCGATGGCGATGTTGCAGCTCGCAGCGCCGGGGAACACCGCCAGGGCGAGCGCGGGGTCGAGCCCGCGCGGCCCTTCCGCCCGGAAGCCCTCGACCTGCGACTCGGCGAACGCCACGCCCCCGAGCGCCGAGCCCATCATGGCGCCGACCTGATCACGGTCTTCGCGTGCCGGGTCGAGCTCGGCGTCGGCGAGCGCGAACCGCGCGCTCGTCACGGCCAGCTGCGAGAACCGGTCCAGCCGCTTGGCCCGTTTCGCGTCGAGATGGTCCTGCGGGCGAAAGTCGGGGATTTCGGCGGCGATACGGCTGCGAAATGGGGTCGGGTCGAAACGCGTGATCTCGCGGACGGCTGATGCGCGTGCCGCGAGCCCCGCCCACAGACCATCGGCCGCCGTGCCGATCGGCGTCACGGCCCCGACGCCCGTGATCACCACACGCCGCATTCCGTTCTTCATCTTCGCGCTCCCCCCTCCCCCTCGATGACTCGCTTGATCCCGGCCAACGTTCGCTTCGCGATCCCGTGGATGAACACCGGCCCGATCACGAAACGCGCGGCGAGCGGACCGACGATCGGCCAACCGGGGCCGGCCCATTCGTGCTCAATCGTGACATCTACGCCGTGCGGTTGGGCGACGAGCCGCCAGCACACGTCCATCCCGCGCGTGATACCCCACACGTGCCGGTAGCGGATTTCGCGTGCCCCCGCGTCCACGGTCATCTGCGATACCCACCACGCCGGATAGCGTATCACGCCGAACGGCCGCCAGGCGGCCATCTCGACCGTACCGCCGCCGTCACGCCGTTTGAGGAAGCGCACCCACCGATAGTGAGGCAGGATCTCCGGCCAACGCTCCACGTCGGCGGCGACCTTGAACACCGCATCAAGCGGCGCTCGAATCTGCACACGGTCGACGGTTCGCACAGTCTCAGACCGCAGTGGCGTCTGTAAACTTCACTGAACGCTGTTCTCCGGTGACCACGATGCCACAATTCGGAAACCAGGCCGGCAATGCGCAACCGCCCGGACTCCCGCCGCCCGCAGCATCGCACTGAACTCTACCCTCGTATATCCCCGCCGCAGCGACACAACGGCATCGTGCCGCGTCACCCGACCCATCGCGAGCCCGAAGCACGCGGCCCACACGCCGGCCATGGCGACGCGGGAACGGCGGAGATCGGCGAGCACCACCGCCCGCCGGGCGACGCGATCGAACTCGACGACCCAACGTGCGGCCATCGCGCGTGGCACATGGTGCAGCACCTGGCTCGCCACGATCACGTCGACCGAGCAGGACGCGAGCGGCAGCGTGCCCCCATCCGCCAGGATCGCCGCGAGTGGCAGGCCCCGCTCGGGCACCCGGGCGAGTCGCGCCGCGGTGCGGTTACGCTCGATCCCTACGAGCCGCAGCGTGATTCCGTACCTCCAGGCGGCGCGGGCGGCCGCCCGCGGGATGTCGCCGAGCCCGGTGCCCACGTCCAGGAGCGTCCACGTTTCCCGTTTCCCGTTTCCCGATTCCCGTGATCGGCGAGCACCACCGCCCGCCGGGCGACGCGATCGAACTCGACGACCCAACGTGCGGCCATCGCGCGTGGCACATGGTGCAGCACTTGGCTCGCCACGATCACGTCGACCGAGCGGGACGCGAGCGGCAGCGCGCCCCCATCCGCCAGGACCACTGCGAGTGGCAGGCCCCGCTCGGGCACCCGGGCGAGTCGCGCCGCGGTGCGGTTACGCTCGATCCCCACGAGGCGCAGCGTGATTCCGTACCTCCAGGCGGCGCGGGCAGCCGCCCGCGGGATGTCGCCGAGCCCGGTGCCCACGTCCAGGAGTGTCCACGTTTCCCGTTTCCCGTTTCCCGATTCCCGTCCGCGCCGTTCGAAGAAGGGCTCCAGCTCCCGCACCACCGCGCGGGTCCCTCCGAACAGCGCGTTCAGCCGGGCGATGTCGCGCAGCTCGCGGTTCACGGCGACCGGGTCGGCCGCGGGATCGTCCAGCAGCTCCGTGCCGATCATCGGTCGGCGAGACCGGTGTAGCCGCCACGGTAGTAGAGCAGCGGCGGGCGGTCCGAGACGCTGCCACCCGTGACCAGCCCGAAAAAAACGGTATGGTCCCCGCCCGGCGCCTCGGCCTGCTTTTCACATTCAATGCTCGCCACGGCGCCCTCGATGATGGGAAGGCCATGCTTCGAGTCCCGGTAGGGGACACCGTCGAAGCGATCCGGATGTTCCGCCGCGAAGCGTCGTGACAGCGCTTCCTGATCAGCGGCGAGCACGTTCAACACGAACCGCTGGGCCGCGCGGAGCGCCGGATGCATGTCGTTCGCCTGGTCGATCGACACGAGGACGAGCGGCGGGTGAAGCGAGACCGACGCCACGGAGCTCGCGGTCATGCCGATGGGGCGGCCACCGGGGTCGCGCGTGGTCACGACGGTGACCCCGGTGGCGAAGCGGCCGAGCAGCTGGCGGAAGAGAGCGGGATCGACGCCGGGCATAACCTCACCAGAGGAGTTGGGCGAGGATGCTCGGAGCGAGCACTCGACGCGCGGGCACCGTATTACCGGTGGCGCTGACCACAAGATCCGCGAGGTCGGAACGCCGCGCCAGCCGACGTACGACGCGGTTGGTGAGCGCGGGCCAACCGACGCCCACGCCGATGAGCCGCTCGAGCAGCCATTTCCCGAGGAACGCGCGCCGTCGTGCCTGCGGGTACGACCGCAGGGCCGAGGCCGGGACCGGCTCACCGATCCCGCCTTCGAGCGCGGAGAGCAGGCAGTCCGCCGCGAGCTCGGCGCCGCGCAGCGCCGTGTGGATTCCCTGGCCCGTGAACGGGTCGAAAAAATCTGCGGCGTCGCCCACCAGCACGGCGCCGCCCCCGGGCGCGACCGCGGTCCGCGACCACTGGGCAAACGGACCGGTCGCACGCACGCCGCCGATCAGTCGCCGGGGGTCGAACCGTCCGGCGAGCCCGGGAAAGCGGTCGAGCTCCGTGAAGAAGTCGCGGCGGTAGTCCCGTCGCAGCGATCGGACCGGCACGACGAGAGCCACCGTCGTGATCCCGCCGCCCACCGGGCCGAGCCCCACGTACCCCCGCTCGCTCACGTGCAATTCGCCGACGCCGTCGACTCCGGCCACGTTCGCTACGTGCGCCGTGAAGGCCACGCGCTTGGGCGCTGAGGTGCGCACCAGGCCGAGTCGCCGGGCGACGACCGAGTGGAGCCCGTCGGCGCCGACGACCACGCGAGCGTTATACGTTGCCCGTTGCCCGTTGCCCGAGCGCGCCACGACACCCATGACGGCTCCACGATCCCAGACCAGATCTTCCACCGTCGCGCCCTGGCAGACCTCGGCGCCGGCGCGGGCAGCGGCCGTGACGAGAATCGTGTCGAACGTCGCACGCGGCAGCGCGAAGCTATAGGGTCGCGGAGCGTCGACGAACCGGCCGCACATCGCCGCCCCGTTCGGTGCAACCACCTTCATGCCATAGAGCTTGGCGTGCGCCGTCGTCTCGACCGCGACGAGGATGCCCTCGCCCAGGCGCTCGAGGATCGCCGTCGTGGCCGGGCTCAGGTATTCGGAGCACGGCTTATCACGCGGAAACCGGGCGCGGTCGAGGACCAACACTCGGGCACCCGCCCGAGCGAGTAACAGCGCGCTGGTCGCGCCGGCGGGGCCGGCCCCGACCACTACGGCATCCCAACCGTCCTTCATGCGAGCACCACGATGATCAGTGCGGTACGTGCGTCCCGATTGCGGCGACGGCCGCGCCTACGAGCGTGGCCGCGAAGTTCACCGCGTCGTTGTCGAGCCATCGCCGTCCCGTCGTGAGCCGTACCGGCTCGTGACACACGGTATTCCCGCGCTCGAATCGCGCGTCACACGCGGGGCACTCGTACTTGCCTTGGAGCGTCGCGCCGAGCAAGGATCGCCGTCCCGTCGTGAGCCGTACCGGCTCGTGACAGACGGTATTCCCGCGCTCGAATCGCGCGTCACACGCGGGGCACTCGTACTTGCCTTGGAGCGTCGCGCCGAGCAAGGAGTCGGCAAGCATCCCGGCGACGCCGGCCCCTGCCAGCGTGGCAAATCCCGGGGCATGGCCCCGGGGTGCCAACGCGTGCGCGAGCCAGGCGATTGTAGCGGCGCCGGCCGCGCCGCCGAGCGTCCCGAGCGCCGTGATACCCCCGGACGTGCCGCGGGTCACGCGTCGCCAGGAAGTCACGAGGCGGGGCGGGATGGGCGAAAAGGCTCCGCTCTCGGTGGCCCACGTGTCGGCGGTGGCGGCGGCGATGGCCCCCGCGGCTGCCGCCCACGATCCGAGGAACGCCGCCACCGCGGCGACCCCACCGTTCGCGAGCACTTGCCTCGCGGTACGGCGCGGGGCCCGGCGTTCGGCCAGCTGCGTGAGCAGGCTCCCGGAAAGCAAAAAGGCCGCGAGCACCACCAGCCCCGGCCAACCGAACCCCCACGCGACTCCGATCCCCACGGCGCAGGCCGCCACCAGCCCGCCCGGGGTGAGCCACCTCACTCGTCGAACAGCTCGTTCAAAATGCGCCGCTTGAGCTCGGGGGGCGCGCCCTGAGCCCGGCAGCGCGCCTTCAGAAACTCAAGGAACAGTTTCTCGAAATCGAACTGCTCCCCGCAGGGAGGACATTCCTCGAGATGCAGCCGAATATCCCGCTCGACCTCGGGCGTGAGCTCGCGATCGAGATACTCGTAGAGGTGCTCTTTACATTCCCGACAATTCATTTCGAGCTCCCCTTGATGTATCCCATGCCCACGGCGTAATCGTACAACTTCTGCTGCAACAGCCGACGAGCCCGGAAGAGGCGTGACTTCACGGTCCCCACGGGCACGCTCAGCACCCGCGCGATCTCCTCGTACGACAGACCCTCCACGTCGCTCAACACCACAGTCTCGCGGAATTGTTCCGGGAGGGTGTCAATGGCGCGGAGGACCTCGTCGTCCACGATCCGATCGAAGAAGGTGCCCTGGGGATCGTCGTCCTGGACCTCCTGAAAGACCGAGAACGGCTCGATCGCGTCGATATCCACCGTCTCGGGGTGTCGCGTGCGCCGGCGGTATTCATTAATGAAAGCGTGCCGCAGGATCGTGAGGAGCCACCCCTTGGCATTGGTCCCGCGCTCGAACTGGTGCCAGGCTCGATAGGCCTTGAGCATGGTCTCCTGCACGAGGTCGTCGGCCTCGGCGGCGTTCCCGGTCAGCCGAAGCGCCACCCGGTACAGGCTGTCGAGGTGGACGAGCGCCTCGCGCTCGAAGCTGGCGCGCTTCTCGGCGTCGGCCGCCGAGCTCCCAGAGGGAGGAGCAGGGGGGGCCGGAGGGGCGGGCGGAACGGGCGGGATTGGAGGCGTCATAGCGTGCCGTAACCTCTCTCCACTCGCCCGGGTTTCGCAATGGGGCCCGGACGTGCTAGGTTTCGCGCGCCGTGGTCCACAGTATCGTGCCCCTCGCCGTCCTCGAGGCGGTCAAGAACCTCGACACACCGGTCGAGGACGGGCTGTCGGAATTCGCCGAAGAGCTCCTGTCCAAGCGCCTCGGCCTCTCCCCGACCGTCGCCATGCAGCTCCGTGAGTACGAAGGGATGGTGCGGCGTAACGCGGCCGCCGACCCGTCGCACGTGGAGGCGCTCTTGCGGCTCGTGGGGCGCCGCCCCGACGCCGACCTGGTGTTCGCGGATGCCGGCCGCCGCGCCGCGCGGCGGGCGGTCCGTGGGCTGTTGTCCGTCACCCGGCTCGCCGCGCGCGCAGTCCCCCGGGCGTTCGGATACATGGCCGCGCGCCGGGCGGCGCGTGCCGTGTTCGCGGGCGAGCTGAAGCGCGAGAGCCGGATCCCGGTGGCGCGGGTGGGCGATCCGCTCGCCCTCAATGCCACGCCGGACGGCGCCGCGTGTGCGCTGTACGGCGCGGGGTTCACCGAGCTGCTGCGGATCCTCATGGGGTTCGAGGGCGCCATGCTTCATGTCTCCTGCCGGGCGACGGGCGGCGCCGCATGCGAGTGGCGCGGCGCGCCTCCCGATCCCAGACATCGTTGATGCCGCTCCTCGACGGCTTCGATTTCCCCGCCTTGGCGGAGGCGCTCACCGCCCTTGGGGCCGACGGCTGGCTGCTCTACGACTTCCGCAAGGTGAATCCGATCGCCGCCCGCATCCTCGGCGATACCGGGATGGGGACCCGGCGGCTGTTCGTCCTCCTCCCGCGCTCCGGCCGTCCGGTGGCCGTGGCCCACCGGATTGAGCTCCAGGCGCTGGCGGACTTTCCGGGGGAGGTCAGGGCCTACGGCTCGTGGCGCGAGCTGTACAGTTCTCTGGAGACGATCGTGCGGGGCCGCACGCTCGCGCTCGAGATCTCTCCGCTCGACCAGGTGCCGTACCTCGATCGGGTGCCCTACGGCGTGGTCCAGCTGCTCGAGTCGTTCGGTGCGCGTCTCGTCACCTCGGCGCCGCTCGTGTCCCGCTTCGCGGCGCACTGGTCGGCGGCCGAGCTCGCCGGTCACCGCCGTGCCGCCGGCGCGCTCGCGGCCATCGCACACGACACCTTCGCGTGGTTGGGAGGCGAGCTGGCGCGCAGTGTCGAAGTTCGCGAGACCGGCGTCAAGCAGCGGGTGCTCGACGCCATCGAGCGCGCCGGGCTCTGGACCAACGAAGGACCGATCGCCGCGTTCGGGCCTGCCACCGCGATGCCGCATTACGAGCCGCATACGGGAGCCGACAGGCGGCTCTCGGCGGGCGACGTGGTGCTGCTCGATCTGTGGGCGGGACCGGGCCGGGCCTCTGTCTTCGCCGACCAGACGTGGATGGGGTTCGCCGGGCGCTCCCCCGAGGGGGAGATGCGCCGCGTATGGGAGACGGTGAAAGGGGCGCGAGACGCTGCCGTCCGCTTCCTGCGGGAGCACTGGAGCCGGAACGGGGCGATCACCGGGGCGCAGGTCGACGATGCGGCCCGCGCCGTGGTCCGCGACGCGGGGCTAGCCGAGTTTTTCGTGCACCGCACGGGGCACTCGATCGACCGGGATCTTCACGGCTCCGGGCCCCATATCGACAACTTCGAGACGGAAGACGCCCGAGCGCTGGTGCCGGGCGTCGGGTTCTCCGTGGAGCCCGGGGTCTACCTCCCGGGGCGCTTTGGCATGCGGAGTGAGATCAACGTGTACATCGACACCTCTGGGCCCGAGGTGAATCCTCCAACGCCGCAGGACGAGCTGTTCCTGATCTAGCGGCCGTTTCGATTTACAAAACAGCGAGCACCAGCGCCGCCCAGACCGCTGCACCCACGGCGACGTGCGCGGCCTGGAGCGGCTGCGGGAGCCCGAGCAGCACCATCGACGCGGCGACGGCGACCTGTAAGGCGACAAGCGCAACCCCGCACCACGCGCCACGCGTTTTCGTGCGGATCGCCCACCATACGACGTATCCAGCCAGGGTGTACGCCAACAGGCGGTGCGTCCACTGCACATGCTGGAGATAATTCCCCGCGGGCACGAGCTGACCGTTACAG
>Ga0209803_1001034_pt1 | contig 18474 bp, 19 predicted proteins | sample GraSoiAngelo_138_FD_185895 | JGI IMG/M metagenome (GOLD analysis project Ga0209803, IMG submission 185895) | Grasslands soil microbial communities from the Angelo Coastal Reserve, California, USA - 14_0929_09_40cm (SPAdes) (version 2) | ecosystem: Environmental > Terrestrial > Soil > Grasslands ...
AGCAATGAATTGGCGGAAAACGCAGCACGGCTTTTGAGTTCAGGGTTAGTGTTTAAACCCACGACTATCCCGCGAAGACATCGGCCGAGCTTGATTGACGGTGAGATCCCGGCCCATGAAGTTCTTGCCGTTCATCGCGGCAATCGCCTTGTCCCGCCGTCCTGCATTTCTACGAAAGCAAAACCCTTGGAGCGGCCGGTGTCCCGATCGTAATGATACGGACGGTCTCAACTGAACCTGCCTGGCCGAACAATTCCTTGAGATCACTCTCGCCTTAACTAACTCCAGTGCATCATACCCTACATTTATCGTAGCTATTGCAAAATAATTCACCTATACTGGTTAAGCAAAGACATGGATAAACGCAATTGCCGAATGGGAACACCATGGAGGATTACGTGGGCGGTTCGCGAAGCATCGGGTGATCGGCAGGCTAAATCAAATCGCCTCCAGGGAGAAAACATGGTCAGTTCTCTCAGATTCCTCATATCGGTGTTGTGCTTCGCCTCCTTTTCGTCTGTGTGCATCGCGCAGGACCTCAGCAAATATCGTGATTTCCAGTTTGGGATGACCCTGGATTCCGTGGCTAAGCAAATCCAGATGAAAACCACGGAAGCGAAAACAATTCACGAGCGGCCAGCAGTGATTCAAACGCTGGAGTGGAATCAAGTCGGTTATTCCGCGCCCGGCGCGAAAACCACTTCAGTCCGCAGCATTCGTTTTGACTTTTACAATGGTGAACTTTGGAAAATGGTGGTTACATACAATCCGGCTGAGACCAACGGGTTAACCGCAAACGACATTATGGAAGCGATTTCCGAAGCCTATGGCACTGCGACCACCCCGGGAGATTCGGTTTCCGTTTCCAACTCCTCAACCTATGAGGATCAGGAAAAGGTCCTCGCCCGCTGGGACGATGCACAGTATTCATACAACCTGTACCGGTCCTCTTACGGCAACACCTTCGGACTGGTCGCGTTCTCCAAAATGCTTGACCTGATGGCACGTAATGCAAGCCTTGAGGCGGACCGGCTGGACAAGCTGGAGGCGCCTGCAAGGGAACTCGCGCGGCAGAAGAAACAGGCGGACGAGGCACGTGCAGCGCAAGAGGCCGCCCGGTCCATAAACAAACCGAAATTCCACCCCTAACTAACCATTGCCCGCTGACGGCCGAAGTGGCTTGAGAACCATTTCAGCTGCTCGCGAACAAGAAATCGTTAGCTTCCTACTTCATGTGAAAATACTTCCTCAGAGATCCTGTCCAAAGTTGTTCGAATGAGATTGCGATTAGGCTCAAATAGCCCATGAGGGATTCGGGGAACTGAGAAATTCGATTTCTTCTGGGGTCGCGTCTCCGCTCAGAGAACGATCTTTGAGAAATGCCCGCAGGCCCGGCTCATGAACGGACGTCCCTCGGGCTTCCCTCTCGATAAATTCAAACCTCTTCAATCTGCCTGGAGCAACTCTGGAATTCAGGGCGATCTCCAGGCTGAACGACGCAAGATCGATGTCCCACGATACGATCAGAGGATCGAGGAAAGCGATGCAGCTTTCCGGCGTTATGTTGAAAACGTCTGCATCCAGGAATTCGAGAACGGCAACGCGCATTTGTTTATAACTTCGATTGCTCTCTCGTGCTACGGTTCGGAGCGATTTTTCGCGCCCCAGTTCCTCTCTCACCAACACCTTGACGACCTCCAGAAGCGTCTGAGTAATCAGGCGTTCGAGCTCGCCAAACGGTTCCTTCTCGAAAATGGCACGGACCTGAGTTCGCTTCGCAGCCTTACATTTTTGAAGAAGCAGCTCTCGAACCTCTCTGAACAACGCCAGCGGCGAAGTCTGTATCTTCTTCTTGAGTTCTTGGCCCCGCTGGAGATCGGCTAAGCCCGCGAGTTTGCCGGCAGGCAGCTTCAAGGCCCGTCCAAGCTTGTCGTAGATGTCGGTTCGTTCTGAAGTGGCGGGCATCTTCTTCCGTTAAGTATTCAGCTTGATATGGTTTAAAGCGCTATCCCTTTTGTCATGGGCGTTTTTTGAGTGGTGGATGTGGTTTCTCCGTCATTTCCCGGATCGTCACGCGAAGTTCTGGAATATAGTGGCCTTCCCACTGGCGCCAGAAGGCTTCGCGCAGGCCCGCCAACACCAGGGTGCCTTCGTGTTGGACCGTGACCACCAGGTAGTTTTCTTCTGTTTGATCGTGTGGGCCCTTAAGAAGCATCCGGATGGCCCGGTGGGAACCTTTGGGGATGAGAACCGCGTGGCCGGTTTTGATGTCGATGGCCTCCCACGATTGGTTCAAATCCAGGCGGAAGGCTTCCTCCATTATGGATCCTTTCACTACTACAAGAGAGCGTCCAATATCGGCCGATCAGTTTGCATCGCACACGAGCGTGCTCGAACGGATGCGAGTGGCTGGCGCAGTTGCGCAATTTGGGCCTGATGCTGCTGTAGCAGTGACCGCGCTATTGAGTTCGCCCGATGATGAAAGTCGAAAACTCGGTGTCGCGATCACGAGTGAAGACACTCTGGCGATAGCAAGGCCCCTGTTGAAATCCCGGAACTGCGAAGAACGGAAACTCGGAATTGCGCTTCTGGCCGATATACAAGATCAACGAAAAGTTCGTCATCTGCCGTATTGCGGATACTCCGATGAACGACACGCACTGTGAGCTCCCACTGAATCAGTGGGACAGTCGATGGCGTCGCAGCCTCACCGATGGCGGCCAAAGCGTCGATCGCATCGGATCGAAGAAGAATACTCCGAATTTTGAAGGCGATCACACTGCGCTTATCGACACCGATTTCGATTGGTGCGGACGGCTCAGCCACAATTTGCGTGAGCTCAGGAACCGCCGAACGGGCATCTGGGCCGAGTTCTCGAATCGCATCAAGGGCCAGGTCCATATTGTTCTTGTCGCGATCCTGGATGAATCGCAGCCAATAACTCAGCGGTTCACCCATATAGGAGGGTTCGGCCCCATCACTTGCAGTTTTCTTGCTGCCGTGGTTTTCCGCCGCGGTGCCCACTGTTGCCGTGATCGCAACCGCGAGCAATATCCCGATCATTTTTCGGATGATGCGCGTCATGGCTTGTTCCTTTCTTGTCTGGCAAACACTTCGCGCTTCTCTTCTCTCGCATGAATCATGCATCCGGGCTGCCGTTTGCAGTCAGAGTGACGCAAGCGGTCTATCACGTGCCGATGTAGAGAAAGTTGACGCTCCGGCCGAAGCGAAAATATGCAGTTATTGGCAAAGAATCGGGCTGTCCGGAGTGACGCAATGACAGTCATTGCGAGAACGTCTTGCATAGTTCCTCGCGTATTCCCGTCGTGTCCGAGATAACCTAAATCATGTCGCTTCGTTCTGCGCGCGTGAGGACTTCTGAAAACGTGACACTTTGGCCGTCGTGTAATCGGCCTTGTGCCCGCATTCCGCGCGACTGCAGGTCAGCAATAGCTTTTCGGCTCTCGCGGGCTGGGCTTCTCCTTCGCTATGATCAAGTGCGAATAAGATCGGCGCTTCGCACTTTCGGCAAAGCACGCCGAGATACCATCTGGCATCAACTTTAGACCACTGGACAATACGCATCAGAACTCCAGAGGATCTGTAGGTGAGGGGCCTTAACGGCCATATTGAACGCAACTGCGATCCGCGAAAACTAGTACTGATCTCGACGTCCGCCGCCGCGAGAGCCGCCACCGAAATCTCTTGGAACCATGGGCCTCGCTTCATTCACGGTCAACGGGCGTCCATCGAGTTGCGAACCGTTGAGAGTAGCAATGGCTTTATCGGCGCCTTCTTCGTCCATGACTACAAATCCGAATCCCTTCGAACGGCCGGAGTCTCGATCCGTAATGATATTGACGGATTCGACAGTACCGTACTGTGTGAACGTCTCGGTGATGGCGCTTTCTGTCGTTTGGAACGACAAATTTCCAACATATAATTTTTTCGACATTGTCGTACCTGAAGTCTGTAAGGGAACTTCCGAACTTATCGGCGGGGATTAAAACTCAATCGGCGCTCGGTGAGGACAGGAGCTTCCAAACTTAGATTTTGCGGCTTAATTACCGCTATCACCAGCATAGGCTTATATTCAGGATTGTCAATGACATCCTGGTATTCATCGTCCCGACGGCCCCAAACGTCGCCCGTTAGGATTTCTCGGACCGAAGCTGCGCCACTGTACCCGGACGAGCGGAAACCGCAGGGCGCTGCCTGTGCAACGATGCAACCGCTGCGGAGTGGAAGGCATGCCCTTCCAAACAGTGCCGAGGAGTAACACAGAAATCGTCGGAAGGTTTTCTCTGGAGGATTTCTAAACTTTCCCGTCTTTCCACCGATTTGTTGAGCGTCGGTTCCAGGCCGAATCGGGCGGTGTAAAGACTTCAACAGTGTAGCACACATCTGCCCGGCCGGACCGGCGCATCATCGGCCTCGCCATCATTCAACCTTTACGATACGCAAGTCGAAAGTCAGCGCGTGTCCGGCCAATTCATGATTGAAATCCAACACGATACGATCGGCATGGACCCGGATCTGTGTTACTCGGAAAGAACTCCGCTGCTGACTGCTCTCAGATTCGAATCGGCAGCACGAGACTCTTCCTGGCAGCGTTGATGGTAGATCTTGCCGTCCGATGCGATCCCATGAAGCGAGCCATCGTCTCTCACTCCAATTAGTAGAACGCCATCACCCGTGTTCAAGAATCCAGCGATGGCCTCAAGCACTTCGATTATTCTTTCATCGTTCTTCGCGCCGTTGATATACCATCGCAGCGATGACTTGAATTCCGACCTCGAACCTTCTCCGGCGGCAATCTCGTTTCTTATGGTGTGTTCATTTATCAAAACGATTTCTCTTTGATTTGCGGTGGTTGGCGCGTTTTCAGCTTTGCTTCACTCGCTACGCGCCTCATGTGCGAGTTGTTTTGACGATGGCTGATCAGAGGGGGCACCTCAGTACGTATGAACTCCGTCCCCGTCATCAAAGAGAAAAGTCACGTTCAGGGTCATAAGCAGCAAATTCTTTAAAAAGAATCAGGAATGGGTTGTCTACCGAGACGTGGGATGTGACGTACCCGGGTGGAGCTCGCGGCCAAACAATTAAGAGAAGCTATGCACGTTTCCTGCGATTTCTAAGGAAGACGTTAGGCAGACGGTTGCCGGGGGTTGCCAGGCGATTTTGGGTAAGAAAAAAGCCCATCCGAAAATGGATTAAGTACTTTATTTTCGATAAAAGCCGGCGAGCGGACTTGAACCGCTGACCTGCTGATTACGAATCAGCTGCTCTACCAACTGAGCTACGCCGGCAAAAAAATGCTCACCCTGCCGGGTGAGCAATAGTTGTAAAGAGAAAAAGAATCGGAACCCTCGTCAAAACGAGGTTCCAAAGCTCCAATGCAGTTAATTTAAAGAGGGGGGTACACCTTGTCAACGAATTATTTTCGACCTTTTTAAGCTCCTCAGATGGCTGTGTTTAGTTGAGATTGCGGGGCACGGGCAATTTTACCGGCTAAGTTCCTTGCGCGTAAGTCCTTGTGTCAGTTTGAGTTGGATAATTTCCATGTCTTCCGGCCGGTCGAAAACCCGGTTCGGGTATCGCGCTTTCAGGAAAAGGCGCAAGCCCCCGAAACTTAAGCCCGCAATGAGGGTAAATAACAGCGCGATTCCGATGAAGGTGAAGATCGTCAGAATGACTTGGCGCAGTGAAAGGTCCGGGCGAGGTTGATCCCAAGTCACTTGAGACTCATAATTTACACCATCCAAAATGGATTTCGCGATGGTAGCATCACGCAAACCCCGAACCAGCGCGATCAACGGACCGACGCGCTTTCGAAACGCCGGTTCATCGTTGGAAGCGCCAGCCCACTGATCTTCGTATTTTTTCGCAACCTGCTGTGTGGGATACATCAGGAGCACAAGGTGAGCCGTCTTTTCGTTGACCCGATAGTCCGCGGTCGCGATTTCAACGCTATCGTCGAAACCTAGCACCCCCGGATCCAACCCGAGCTCTCGTCCAACGCTCGCCTCATCGACGATATATCTGTCCGTCCCTTGAATTAGATTTTCCGGCGGAAGATGTTGGGAAACCGGTGGCTTTCGCGAACGCCCCAAAATGTGCTCTCCAATAATGCGCGCGAACTCGACAGCGGAAGCCGGAAGCCCCTCCAGTGTGACCAGATATTTCGATTGCCAAAACACGACTCGATTGCCGATTCGGAAGCCTTCCGTACCAACAGGAACTGACTCAGGACTAGGCTGTGCGGCCGCACGTTCCATTGTGAATAGACCATAGGCTGCGATCGCATCCGCCATCTCATACAAGGTGAGGCGGATCTTGCCTTCTGGTTCTTTCCAGTTTTGGGTGGTCGCACCCACGAAGCCATAACGCCTGATCGTGGCGGCGCGCTTTCCTGCAATCGTTTCGATGTTCTTCTCGTCGTATTGGATGGGCTTATCGGCTGGGGACCATCTCGAAGTTTCCGTAACAGCCTTAAGGATGGATTCCCGCGACTGGCCCTGCAAAGCTGCTGCTGTCAGGAGCGGCAACAGCATGCTCCAGAACCATCTTGTTGACATTTAATTTATTTGAGATTGGTAATTCGAGGACAAACACCGGATTTCTTCTTGTCCTTCAGAAATCCGGTGTCTGTCCCCGAATTACCTCCCTAGTTGATTTTGTCCTGGGTTCCTGCGGTTTTCGTGCCGCTAAGAGACTCCGCATACGATCTTACACCTTCAAACAGAGCCTCGGCAATCGCCTGGCGGTTGGCAGCGGTCTTGACGACTTTCTCTTCTTGAGGATTGCTGATGAAACAAATCTCGGCCAGAATCGATGGCATATTTGCGCCAATCAGTACCACAAATGGCGCCTGCTTCACGCCGCGATCGGTGCCCGCGCCTTTCCGAGCGGCCATGGCGTGCTGGATATGGCGCGCCAACTCACGGGATTCGTCGAGCTTGTCGCGCAGCATAATCCTCTTTACGAGATCTTGAAGCTCGTGAATCGATCGTTCGGATGCCGCGTTCTCGCGAGAGGCGGTTTCCAACGCCTCAGGCGATGACGTAAAGTTCAGAAAGTATGTTTCAACGCCCCGGGCAGCCCGCATTCGGCTCGAGTTTGCATGGATGGAGATGAAAAGGTCCGCTTCCTGCTGATTCGCAATGGCCGTACGGCTTTCCAGTGAAACGAAAGTGTCGTCGCTGCGGGTCATCACGACTTCAGCGCCTAACTCCATGTGGACGAGACCCCGGAGCCGCTCGGCGACGTCGAGCACCAGTTCCTTTTCCATATAACCCGCGGGTCCGATACTGCCGGTGTCGTATCCCCCATGTCCAGCATCGATGACGACTCGGGCGAGTTTCAGGCCGAGACTTCGAACCAGCGAACGCGGGCCGGCGTTCGGCGGCTTGGCTGGTGTAATGGGTTTCGCCTCTCCCTCTGGGAGAGGCCGCTGCGAAGCAGCGGGTGAGGGTCCCGCGTCGGCCGATCTGTCCGGAGTTTTTATTGCGGTCGCTGCTTTTGCGGGTTCTGCGGCGGTCGCAGTGAGACCCTCACCCGGCCCGCCCTGCCGGCTGTCGGACCGGCCTCTCCCACGGGGAGAGGCATTCGCTACAACCTCTTGCCCGAGTACATCAATAATCAACCGGTCCGGATCGCGCAACGTAAAACTGGTCACATGGCCAACAGTGCCAACATCCAGGACGACCCGCACGGTCGATGGTTCGTACTGCCCAACACGAATCTGCTGCAGCAGTCCAGATTTGACGGGCCATTGTTTTCCGTTCAGAGCGGTATTCAACCTGGCCGGGAAGATGTCGATGAATACACGATCGGGACCTTTGGCCTCGCCCTGGTTGAAATGAATCTCGCCACCCAGATCGACTACAACGCGAACAGAATTCTGCGCTTCCCAGTAGCGGATATTATCCACCGCGATGGTCTTCTGCAACGGCACACCCCTGAGGCGGTTGAGGTCTTTTTCCGCTGTATCTTTGAAAGGTGTGCCGGGATACTCCCGAATCAGGAAAGTCAAGGTGCGAGTTGCATCCTCGTAGTCGTGAATTGCTTCGTAAAGATGCGCAATCGCCAGCAGCGCGTCATCGGCATAGCCGGTATGAGGCGTAATCAGATAGACTCGCTGATAGACGCTGATCACTTTCAAGTACTGTTCGCGACTGCGTTCAGCCTCCTTTTTCTCATTGAGTTCGGATTCGAGTGCCTGAGCTGAGAGGTACGCTTGCCGAGCCTTCTCGAGCAAGGACGGATTCTGCACGGACTGTGCACCAAGGAAGGAAGAAATTAAAAGTAGCGCAGCAATTAAAACTGCGTGGGTTTTCATCGTATTGGAGGCGCTCATCAGTTCGGTGGCCCGATATTCGAGAAGTGCACCACGCCGTGTTCGTCAACGGTCCGAAATATCGCCGATGTTTCTTTTTGCGCTTCTCTCGAGGGCTCTTGAGATGCGGGCGCCGAAACGACGCCCGCGGCCGGTGCAGCCGGTTTTGCAATCGGCGCCAGCACAAAAGGCTTAGTCCGTTTCAAGTAGCTCGCACGTACCTGCCGCACGTAATTCGTCGTCTCGGGAATTGGGGGAATACGTCCCAGCCTTTCGACGAGGTTTTCACCGGCGTTATATGCAGCCAATGACAAATCTAAATTCCCGTTGAATTTTTCAAGGAGGAACTTCAAATATTGCACGCCCCCTTCGACATTCTGCTGTGGATCAAAAAAATCCCGCACCCCGTACCGCCTGCCTGTCTCGGGTATGAGTTGCATCAAGCCCCGCGCGCCTTTAGGAGACACCGCCCAGCGATTGAAGTTGGATTCCGTCTTGATCACGGCTCGAACCAGCGCGGGATCGACACCATGACTTAAAGAAATGGACTCGACAAGTTTTCGAAGTGCTTCCGGCATCGCTTCGGCAAGCAAATCAGTTGAAGGCGCAATCACCGGAGCCGGGGGACGAGGGGTGTTATCGATGACAGGCGGAACATCGTCAACGCGAGGTGTTGGCGCATTGCCGGCAAGATTCGTGAAAACAATTCTCCCACTGGAATTAACAACCGCCTGAATCTTGTCCTCGGCGTGGGCCGGCCCCGTTTTGATCAGCCCCAACAGCACCACTCCGCCGAGGAGCACGGCAAATTGATTTCGCAACACGTCCACAACCTAAAGTGTCTTAGCCGAGAAACTCAGCCACGATATTGTACACAGCTTGTAAAGCTTCTTCCAATTTTTCGGCATTCTTTCCACCCGCCTGAGCAAAATCCGGGCGGCCGCCGCCGCTTCCGCCGACCAAGGCCGCAACCTCTTTAATAATCCTGCCGGCGCGTAGCCTTTTCTGAAGATCCTGCGAAACTACCGCTACCAGCGACGCCTTACCATCAGAGGCTAAACCGAGGACAACGACACCGGAACCAATTTTTGTGCCGGCGTTCTCGGCCAATTCTCGAAGCATGGAAGCATCCACACCTTCGACTCGACGCGACACCACGGAAATGCCTTTAACTGTTGCCGGGCTTTCAACCAGATTTCCGATCTGCGACTTTGCGGTTCTGCGCTTCAGCGCCTCCAATTCATTTTCAAGGTGCCGCTGCTGTTCCAGCAGACGCGTGATTGCCCGTGTAAGTTCGGTTCGCGGCGCCCGTAACGTGTGGGCAATCTCCTGGAGCAGGTTTTCGTCTTCTTCCAGGCGGACAAATGTTCCAAAACCGGTGAGAGCTTCGATGCGCCGAATGCCGGAAGCTATACTCGATTCGCCGACAATTTTGAACAGGCCGACGTCGCCTGTCATTCTGGTATGTGTTCCGCCGCAGAGTTCCATGCTCACCTCGGGTATTGACACCACACGGACTTGCTGCTGATACTTCTCGCCGAAAAACGCGAGTGCGCCTCGAGCGATCGCTTGGTTGATTTCCATGATTTCGGTCTGAACCGGGAGATTTCGGAAAACGATCCGATTGATCTTCTGCTCGATTTCTTCGATTTCCCTGTCGGTGAGCGGCGCGAAATGGGTGTAATCGAAACGAAGACGATCCGGAGCGACGAGCGAGCCGGCCTGTTTCACATGTGTTCCTAACGTCTCGCGCAGTACTGCGTGAAGAATGTGCGTGCCGGTGTGATTCGCCGCGATTCGCAACCGCCGCTCTTCATCGACTTGAGCTTGTATTTCATCGTTCACTGCGAGGTTCCCAAATTCCATTTGCACTTTGTGAACGATGACGCCCCGAACCGGCGAATAAGTGTCGAGGATGCGCGCCACTCCGGAGGGTGACGTCAAGGTGCCGGTATCGCCCACCTGCCCGCCGGATTCAGCGTAAAACGGCGTCTCATCGAGAATGATTTCTGCCGTTTGGCCGCCCCCGACAGAGTCGACCGGCATGCCATTCACCAGAATTCCGGCGATGCGGCTGGTGGACCGGATCGCGTCATAGCCAAGGAACGGGGTCCCGCCCTTCCCAACGAATTTTTCATAGACTGGACTGACCGCCGTCTCATCGCCTCTCCAGCTCTGGCGCGCGCGTTCGCGCTGTTTCTCGAGTTCCGCTTCGAAGCCGTCCATATCAAGTCGCATCGATTTTTCGTCGGCGATTTCTTTAGTGAAATCGAGCGGAAATCCATAGGTGTCGTAGAGCTTGAAAATTTCGATACCGGGAATGACATCTTTGCCTGACTTGACGAGCTGATGGATCGTTTGTTCAAGCCGCTGTAAGCCAACCGTCACCATGGCGGCGAAACGTTCTTCCTCGGTCTTGATGACGCGCGCGACGTACTCGCGCGTGTGGATCAGTTCCGGATACGCTTCCTTCATCATCTCAACAACGTAGCCAGACAACGTGTACAGGAAAGGTTCCTTATAACCGAGCAGGGTTCCTTGCCGAATCCCGCGCCGCATGATCTTACGGAGAACGTACCCGCGGCCTTCATTGGATGGGATCACACCGTCGCTAATCAAGAAAGTCGCGGCGCGGACATGGTCGGCGATGATCCGGAGCGAGACGTCGGAAGAGGCCGCCCCGCCGTATTCAACGTTGAATAATTGGCAAGCCTCGTCAATGATCGGCCTGAGCAGGTCGGTTTCGTAATTGCTGATCTTTCCCTGAAGGACGGAGGCGATCCGTTCCAGACCCATGCCCGTATCAATCGATGGTTTAGGTAATGGCGAGAGGTGGCCTTCGGAGTCGCGATCGAACTGCATGAACACGAGGTTCCAAATCTCCACATAGCGGCCGCAATCGCAAGGAAACGCGCAGTTCGTATGTCCAAGTTCGCTCGCAGCCGGACCGAGGTCGTAATGAATCTCCGAGCACGGTCCGCAAGGTCCCGTATCCCCCATCTGCCAAAAATTGTCTTTTTCATCCAGACGCAAGATCCGGTCGCGAGCGACGCCGGGACCGGAAATCCAGAACTTTGCCGTGTCATCATCTTCGCGGAAAATCGTGACCCACAGCTTGTCGATCGGCAGTTTGAATTCTCGTGTCAGGAGTGTCCACGCGTAATCGATAGCTTCTTTCTTGAAGTATCCGCCGAACGAAAAATTTCCGAGCATCTCGAAAAAGGTCTGGTGCCGCCGCGTATGTCCGACGTTGTCCAGATCGTTGTGCTTGCCGCCGGCGCGGACACATTTTTGGCAGCTTGTTGCCGTGGTGTAGGAACGTTGCTCGCGTCCGAGAAACACGTCCTTGAACTGATTCATTCCCGCATTGACGAACAACAACGTCGGATCTTCGGCCGGGATCAAAGAGGAACTCTTAACGATGGCGTGACCGCGATCTGCAAAGAACTGAAGAAACCGCCGGCGGATTTCATTACTGTTCAAGTTGTTCTAATTCCTCTCGGATGGCGTCCTCATCGTAACCAAGACGAAGCAAAGACCTAAAAAGCCGGCCGGCATCGCGGGGTTGAAGAGGGGGACGCAAATTCCAATCCCTCATTTTAGCCGTGAGGGCGTCCTGAAGCGAGGGCCACTCTGTGTGAGAGACGATTTCTTCCGCCAGTTTCGCCGAGATCCCGAGGGCCAGCAGTTCTTCTCGAACCTGTTGAGCTCCGCAGGACTTCCGCTTTGCTATGTAATTCTCAGCAAACCGGCGGTCATTCAGAAATTTTTTTTCCAGCAGTTGTTCAATGACTTCCGGTGGGACCGACCCGAACTTCGCTTCCAGCTTTGCGCATAATTTCGAAATGGTGTAATCGCGGCCGCGCAAGAGTTTCAGGGCGTACGCATAAATTTCGTTCATGAGTACCGTCACCCCTCTCCCTCTGGGAGAGGGCAGGGTGAGGGTCTCAAGATTCGAATAGACTTCTTTTGAGGCTTCGCCCTATCGGGCTCGCGCTTCGCGCGACCCTCACCCGGCGCTTTGCGCCGCCCTCTCCCAGAAGGAGAGGGGAATGCGCCTTACCCGTCATTCCTCATTACGCTATGATAAGGCCGTGGTCCGTAAATTAATCAGTCTTGTCTGCCTCGCTGCAAGCGGCTGCGGGTATCATCTGGCCAATTCGCAACTTAATGAAGGTGCCGGCAGTACTATTGCCGTGCCGACCTTCATCAACAAAACGACAACCTACAGAATCGAACAGCGCTTGGCGGAAGAAGTTCGTCGCGAACTCATCCGGCGGACCCGGTTCAAAGTCGTGTCCGACAATGCAGGCGATCTCTTAATGAGCGGTGAAGTCTTGGGTTATAACGCGGTGCCCGTCATTTTTAACCAGCAAGGGAGGGGTTCAGCATACACGATGCTCGTTGACCTGAGCGTCCACGTTACGGATACGCGAACAGGCAAAGTCTTGTTTCAAAATGATCGCTGGTCCTTTCGCGAGGTATTCGAGCTCTCGCAGAGCTCCAGCGAATTCGTGGCCGAAGATACGGCGGCGCTGGACAGGCTTGCGCGGCATTTCGCGTCGTCGCTCGTGGCTTCTCTGCTGCACTCAAAATGAAATTTTGGGAGTTCAAGCAGATTCAACCAAAGCAGAGTTCCAAAGTTTACGTGTTCGTCTGCGAAGACGATTTCTTGATTGAGGAATCGCGGGTGGTTTGGCAACGCATCTCTGGTATTCCAGCCGGCGAATGGGTTTCCAAAAAATATAGCGCGAAGGAGTTCGAGGAGATTCCATCAAGCCGGCTGATCGATGACGCGCTGACACGATCGCTATTCGCCGAGAACCGGCTGATTATCGTGACTGATGCCGCCAGACTCACGAAAGCAAGAATTGAAGTCTTGGGAAGGGTTCAAAGCCTACCGGACGCGTCATTGCGAATTGTCCTCGTGACGGATACGCGTAAGCCCGTCGAATCTTGGCCAAAGATTTTTCCCGTCATCGAAATCGACTCATTGAGGCCGGCGGATGTTGCCCGTTGGTTGATGGACCGCTATAAACTCACACCCCAAATCGCTCGGTATCTCACCGATAACGTTGGTACCGACCTTTATCAATTGCACAATGAGGTTGAAAAACTGCAAACGTATACGGGCAATCGGCCGATCGAAATGCGCGACGTCGATGTACTGATTCTGCGTTCGGAACAGTTTGCTGCTTTCGATCTCGATGACGCGGTTCTGGCGGGCGATTACAAGAAGGCCGTGCAGGTTGTTGGAGCAATGCTCGATGAAGGCGTGGAACCGCTAATCGCACTTTCGCGGATCGTCCGGGTATGGCGCCAGCTTTTTATCGGGAAATCGCTAGTCGAGAAAAAAAACGCGAAAGAGATCGCAGCCACCGCTCTGATACCCGCATGGAAAGCGGCGGATTTTGCCGCCTCATGCAAGAAGTTCGAGTGGAGACAACTCGCGGCCGGGTTCCGGCTATTACTCAATGCCGATCGTGCCTTGAAGACCTCGACGCCCAATCCCGAGGGTTACTTTGACGTAATGCTGTGGAAGATGATGGTGAACTGGGCTATGCAGGTAGACCGTTGACCCTTTTCGCCAGACGTGATTTGTACCTGCGTGCCGTATTTTTCTTGATCACGCCTTTTTGCACGGACTGGTCAATAATACTGGAAGTGGCAGGCAACAGCGGCTTCGCATCTGCACCTTTTCCCGCAGCGATCGCGGCTCGCAGCTTTTTAATTTGAGTCTTCAACTTGTGACGGTTCATCTGATTGACTAGGCGACGCCGTTGACTTTGGCGATACCTTTTGAGCGCGGACGGATGATTTGCCATCGAATCTCCTTCAAAAATAAGAATAATAGCAGAAAATCCCCGAATTTTCGGGGAAAGGCCCAATGTTATAATTGGTCCGGGTACCTATAGGTAGGATGAAGAAAAGCATTCGAATCGGCGACGGCGTCGCCGAGTTTTTCGGGACGTACGACGGAAATATCAAATATCTCGAGTCTCTCCTCAAAGTTCAGATTCATATCGACGGCGAAAACAATCTCACAATCGACGGTGAGGACGAGCACGTTCAGCTGGTCGAGCGGCTCGTGGAAGACTACGCGCAGCTGCGAACGGAAGGTGTAAGGTTCAGCAACGGCGATCTGAAATCGATCATCCGGATCATTTCCGAAGACACGTCACAAAGCCTGCGCGGTGTGGTGTCGAGCTCTAAGAGCCTTCAAGCAGGAAAACGGAATGTCGCGCCGAAGACACTCAACCAAAAGCTCTACATCGAAGCCATAGAAAAACACGATATGGTTTTTGGGATCGGGCCTGCCGGTACCGGAAAAACGTATCTCGCCGTCAGCATGGCCGTGCGTGCGCTACTGGAGAAAAAAATCAGCCGTATCGTTCTGACGCGGCCAGCGGTCGAAGCCGGCGAAAGGCTCGGATTTCTTCCGGGAACGCTTCAGGAGAAAATCGATCCGTACCTGAAGCCTCTATATGACGCGCTCTACGACATGCTTGATGTGGAACGGGTGGATCGCAACGTTGAGCGTGGGGTGATCGAAATTGCGCCCATTGCTTTTATGCGTGGACGAACGTTAAACGATTCATTTGTCATTCTCGACGAAGCACAGAATACGACAACCGAGCAAATGAAAATGTTCCTCACGCGGATCGGGTGTGGCAGCAAGGCCCTAATCACGGGCGACATTACCCAGATCGATCTTCCAATAGGAAAAATGTCGGGATTGATTGAAGCGCGGAATGTTATTTCCGGTGTTGAGGGAATTTCGTTCATTTATTTCAACGAGAGAGATGTCGTCCGTCATCCGCTCGTACAGCGGATTGTCCGGGCTTATGAGTCCTATAGCGCACAGAACACCGCGCGCCAGGAGTCGCTGCAATTCGGACAAGATGCAGCTTCCACTTAGAGAAAACTTCCTGATTATTAACAAACAGCGGAAGCACGCCATCGAGAATGGAAGGCTTCGCCGCTTTCTCGAGTCGCTCGCTCCGGCACTTGGATTGCAAGAGCGTGGATTTTCGGTTGTGTTCCTCACCGATGAGAAGATGCGTCGTTTCAACCGCGATTATCGTGGTTTCAACAAGTCGACGGATGTGTTGTCTTTTCAGGGAGATGGAGGGTATTTGGGCGATATTCTCATCTCGTCTGAAACGGCTTATAATCAATCACGTAAATCCAGCACGCTCAGTTTTGAAACCAACATTCGGCGCCTCATTCTGCATGGACTCTTGCATTTGTTGGGATACGACCACGAAACCGACAACGGTGAGATGAGGGCTATGGAACGCCGTTTACGGCGAAGGTTCCAATGTTAAGCGCAACGGAATTACTCGGCGCGGTCCTGTTCATTGCGGGGCTGACGGTGATGTCGATCATCGACGTCGCGTTCGCAAATGTGAACAAGGTATCGATGCGCCGTCTGGTCGACGGACCAAGGGGGAAAGCCGCTTCATCGATTGCGGCGCTACTCGATACGCGGACGGAAGTCCTGACTTCCATTCACATTATCATTCAAATGCTTTTGGTATCGGGAGCCGTCTCCTTGTTTACGGCGCTGGAGCAGCGGCCTATCGGATATACGACTTCTGTAGTGGCGACGGTTGTCGTTATGATGTTTGTAATCCTGATTTTCCGCCATCTTCTTCCGCGGATCGTTACCCGGCGTAATCCTGAATTTGTTCTGGTTCTTTTCTTTCCGGTCTTCAAGGCGTCTCATTTCATCTTAGGCCCTATTTCGCGCATGTTTATGTCCGCGCTGAACTATTTTCACCGCCTGGAAGATCAAATAGAACCGGCTAAGGAAGAGGAAGCCTCTGAAGAAGAGATTCAGGCATTCATCGATGCGGGCCAGGAAGAAGGAATTTTGGAACGCGACGAAGGCGAAATGATCCAGTCGATCCTGCAGTTCGGCGACATCGTGGCGCGAGATGTAATGACACCGCGCACTCAGATTGTGGCAACCGACATAAACTCGTCTGTGGAGAAATTGCTTCAACTTGTGATCAACAAGCGTCATGCCCGGATTCCCGTTTATCGCGATGACCTCGACAATGTTGAAGGCATCGTTCACGAGCGCGATTTGCTGCGCGTCTGGCAGCGGGGCGACAAGCTCGATAATTTCCGATCTCTGATCAAACCGGCCTATTTTGTGCCCGAGACCAAACCCGTGGACGATCTCCTTCGGGAGATGAAGCAGAAAGGCGATCAAATGGTCTTGGTCGTCGATGAGTACGGAGGAGTAGCGGGGCTGATCACAATGGAAGATCTCATCGAAGAAATTGTCGGCGATATCCGCGACGAATCGGAACCCGACGGCGAGAGAGTCATCGAGGAGAGCCGTGGTGTGTTTATCGTGCCCGGCAGCCTCGAACTTGGTGCGCTCGAAGAAAAATTGGGAATTCCCTTGGTTTCCGAGACCGATTGCACTACGGTTGCCGGCGCCGTCATTGAACTCTTTGGACGAGTCCCCGTTCCAGGAGAAAAAATCGAGCACGGCGGAATCGAGATCGAAGTGCTCGAGGCCGACCGGCGGCGCGTGCGACGCCTGCGCCTCAAGCCGATGGTCCCAAAAGAATGACATCCTAGTGTCATGAAGTCCGGATTCGTTTCGATCGTCGGGCGGCCAAATTCCGGAAAATCCACACTGCTCAACTACCTTGTCGGCGAGAAAGTCTCCATTGTTACGAAGAAGCCGCAAACCACGCGGCGCATCGTCCGGGGAATCGTAACCAGACCTGATGGGCAAATTATTTTTCTAGACACGCCGGGTATTCACAAACCGATTCACCGAATGAATCAAAGCATGATGAAAGCCGTGCGGGAGGCGATGGCGGACACCGATCTAATCCTGCTCATCGTCGATGCCTCCGCTGAATTCGGGCGGGGCGACGAGTTCACGCTCGAGTTGTTGAAGCCGCTTAGCAGAAAAAAATTTCTCCTGTTAAACAAAATCGATCTCGTTGAAAAGAAGAACTTGCTTCCAATCATCGATCGCTATTCAAAGGCGGGTGATTTCGAAGAGATCATTCCGATTTGCGCGTTATCGGGTGAGAACGTCGACTCGCTACTCAGTGAAATCCTCAAATATCTTGCCGAAGGGCCGATGTTTTATCCGGATGATCAAATCAGCGATCAGCCAGAACGAGCCATCGCTGCAGAAATGATCCGTGAAAAGTTAATCGTTTTAACCGAGGAAGAAATGCCATATTCGACTGCAGTGGTGATCGACCGGTTTGAAGAGGACGAAAAACTTCAGCGCATCTTTGCAAGCATTTTCGTTGAGCGCGATTCCCAAAAAGCGATCGTGATCGGCAAGGCCGGACAGAAATTGAAGCAGATTGGAACGGAGGCGCGTAAGGCACTGGAATCCTTCTTCGGACGAAAGGTTTTCCTCGAGCTGCACGTCAAAGTCAAGAAGCACTGGCGGGATGACGAGGAGATGCTTAGAAGTCTGGGGCTTGAATAACTCACCAGGTGTTGTACGGCGTGCCTTCCGACGAGATCGCAGCTGACCCGCTGTGGACGTTCACGATGCCGCTCTCGGTCTGATCCGGTGACGTCACCGACGTATCGTTAACCGGTTGCCAGCTGGAATTAGAATGGGTCATGGGATCCACCGGCATTTCACGAAAGTAACCGGCGTCGACGAGATCCTGCAGGCTGACCGGAGCCTTCTTTTTATCAGCTGTGTACTGGTCGATTACGCGCCGCATTTCCCGCAGATTGTCCTTCAAAACGGTTTCTCTGGCATTGAGCACCACGGCCCTGTACATGGGGATCGCAATAGAAGCCAAGATCCCTAGGATGGCGATGACGATCATCAACTCGAGAAGAGTAAAACCGTAACTATTCCCCTCCTCGCAGAGCAGGGGTGGATGCGCCGAGCGAAGCGAAGGCGCAGACGGGGTGGTCAGTTCGGGACGTTGCGCCGGTCTGACCACCCCGGCGCGCCAGCTTCTATTAAGCTGTCGCGCCACGCCTCCTCTGCGAGGAGGGGAGTGTCTGAACACGTTACCAATCTTTATACTTCGTTCCATCTAAGGCAGTCCCCTGCGACTTCGTATACACATCGAAAACATTTTGACCACCCCAAGAGTTGTTTTTGGGATCATCCTGATATGAAC
>Ga0209803_1001035_pt1 | contig 18471 bp, 16 predicted proteins | sample GraSoiAngelo_138_FD_185895 | JGI IMG/M metagenome (GOLD analysis project Ga0209803, IMG submission 185895) | Grasslands soil microbial communities from the Angelo Coastal Reserve, California, USA - 14_0929_09_40cm (SPAdes) (version 2) | ecosystem: Environmental > Terrestrial > Soil > Grasslands ...
AGTTGGCCACAAACAGGTCGAGTTTGCCGTCGTTGTCATAGTCCAGCCACGCGGCCGAGATGCCCCAGAGTTTTTTCCCCGCGGAGGAAACCCCAGTTACGCCTGCCTTGACGGTTACATCGGCGAATGTGCCGTCCCCATTGTTGTGATAGAGAAAGTTGCGATCAAAACCGGTGATGTAGAGATCTGTGCGTCCGTCATTGTCATAATCAGCGGCGGCGGCGCCAACGCTGTAGCCTTCGCCGCGTAACCCAGCGCGGTCCGTCACATCCGTGAAGGTGCCGTCGTGATTGTTGTGGTACAGGCGGTTCGAAAATTTGTCGCCTTCCTTCGCAAGTCCTGGCAGAGTGGCGCCATTGGTGAAGAAGATATCCAGATAGCCGTCATTGTCGTAGTCGAGAAGCGCAACTCCACCCGGGATGCCATCGATCATTGGTTTGTCAGGAAGCGTGCCGTTGTCGAGGACAAAACTAATCCCCGAATTCTCTTGCCGATTTTCGAATTGAATGCGCCCGGCATCACTGCCCCACAAAGTCCTGAGAGGAGCCGCCAGTGCCACAACCAACGCAACCGCAAAGAGCTTTCGTGGGGTCATTTCGGTTGCTCCATCGATTGGACTCTGGCAAGGAGTTGACGCATGAATGAGTCGGCGGGAAAGCGCTGGACGTAATCTTCCATTTGCACCCGGGCGTTAACGTAATCCTTTACTTGAATCAGTTGAACGATGAGCCGTTTTCGCAGCTCTGCATTGAACGGGTCGCGATCCGCCGCTTGCTTCAGAACCTCAACAGCTTCGCTCGCACGATCCAGTTTCACCAAAGCGTCAGCGAGATCGGTATAGGAGACGGTTTTCGCATGCCGATCCTTGATGGCGCGCTGCAAGTGTTCGACCCCTTCCTGATATTTGCCGGCATGCAGGTCTCGATTGCCGAGTGCGCCTTGCACGAGCGGATCGTCGGGATCAGTGCGTTCGAGTTGATCAAGAACGGTGTAGTAGCGGGTTAGATATTCTGGATGTTTCTCCACCAGTTCGCCGTAAGCTTGCAGCAGCACCAGCGCCGGTGGCGGGGTGCCTTTTTTGCCGGGCGCCGGATTCAGATGAATCAGGTCGGGGAGCAACGGTGTCGTCGGCTGAAACGCAATGTCGGGAAACGGCTCATCCGGGTGCGTCAGAATCCTGTGGTTGGTGATGCTGGAGTGCGAGATTTCCCGCACGTCGCGCTTTTGCATGTGACAGCCCGCGCAATCATCAGCCGGTTGCCTCCGTTCCCGGACCTGAAGCGGCAGTGTGCAGCTCTTTTCGTTGTGACATGTCAGACATTTCTTCTTGAAGTATTCGGGCGCTTCTTCGCGAGTCGGCTCCACGTGAGGATCATGACAACCGATGCAACTCAGCTTCTCGCCGCTCGCGCGATAGCACTTGCTCAGAGTCATCGAGTAGTAGTGTTCGAGCAGGTCCTGCTGCGGCGGTGACTCGCGCTTAGGCGGGACCATCAGAATCGAGAGTGTGTCATCGAGCGGTGTTCCCGGACGAAAATCCTTGTAGTCTTTTCCTGGCTTCAGCACTCGCACATCTCCGGTCTGGTGACACGACACGCAAATATTGTCCGCCAGTACGGGGATGAGCGACGCGGGATTCACAATTGAAGAGTCATGCCCCTGATCGTTTTCGAGTTCCAGCCGATGCGCCAACACGTGCGTGAGGCCAGGACCGTGGCAGTTCTCGCAGCCGATCGCCAGTTCGGAAAATGGCGGATCGGCAAACTGACCGTTGCCCTCAGGGAGGGCATTGGGACGCCCGCTGTGACAAGAGATGCAGCCGGGCAAGATCGGCCGATTGAACCCGGAGTTGCCGAGCTCGTATCCCGGCGACAGCTCCCAGCGCTGTGCCTTGGAGTAAAACGACAGCGGCGCTTGAAATACATAATCGCCCTGCCGGACAAGGCCTCCGAGCCCGTTCTCTCCAGCTCCGATAATCCACTCCACGGCGCGAGTGTCGCGGAAGATTTCCTTTCCGTTGGAATCGAACTCGTACTCCGACTGAAAGAGCTGCCCGTCGCGTGCATAAACATCGAAATGCAAGCCAGTGTTCTTGTCTTCGATCGAACCGGAAGCCGGCTGCGCTTTCAGAATCTCAGGCGTAACCAGTGACATCGAGCGTCCCATACCGGTCTGCAGGTATTTGTTGTAGATCTGCTTGTGACACCCAGCGCAAGCCAGGGAACCAACGTGCTCGGACGCCATCGCTTTGGGTTGCACTGTCGATCTTACGTTGGAAGGAGATTGTCCACAGGCGCACACCCCGCTGAGGAAAACAGAGATGAAAATCGGGAGCCACGCTACTAACCTAACCCTTCTGCGCGGTTTTCGGCGCCGAGATGCATGAAGGCTCCCCACTTCGGATTGCCGACCGACCTCTCCCGTGTCGCTTTGGATGAGTCTTGCAGATCGACTGTGGAACATCCGTTTGCAACTTTGAAATACCGCATCTTCGGTCATCTGCGGCTTATTCTACGCGGTCGTCAAGGAGCGCAAGCGGATGAGCTTGACGGTCACCTACAACTTAAGACGTTCTCGGCCGACCGCCGTTGGCCGCCGCGCTGGCCCCAGCCTGAACTGATTTCGGATTACATAAGCTGCAGTTGAAGTGCGTTCTTACCGCCTTCGTGCATGGTTCGCAAATAGAGACCTTGTCTCCGCAGGGGTACTTGAAACTCGCCGAGATCGGAGATGCTTAAGGTAGGACCCAAAGCGACTGAATGGAACGCTTTTCAGATCGAAGGGGATCTTGCCGTTGTACTTGTATGGTCGTGGTTGATCTTGCGCTGCCCGAGCTGAAATCACAGTATTCGCGAACAGAACCAAGGCGCATACAAACGGGCGCACACAACTCTCGTGTGCCCTTATCCGAAGCTTGGGCGAACAGAAATGGATCGAGGACCCGAAGCGGTCGATGTTGAGCACGAAACCTCCTAAAAATTTTGCAAACATGGGTGAGGAAATGCGGATCATCTGCTTACGGTGAGTGCCCCCACCGAGTGCACCGTGACGTCGGCTCATAGGCGAGCACGAAGGCGCCGGCCTAGGCCTATCCCAGCTGGTCGTCGGGAGCGAAATGTATCAAGGTTCCCCACTCTACCCAACTGATCGGCCTCGTTTGGGTAGAACCTAATTTGCCGCCAAGCACGGGGTCGAAGTTTCCGACGCCAGCCTATGTGTATGAATACAAAGTGTTTTATCACCATACGTTCTGCCTATAGGACGAAAAGGTAAACGCCAGTCAATTCCCAATAATAAGCGCTCAAAGTCCGAGATACTTTCTTGTTTCCCGCTCTGGTCTGGATTTACGTCCTGCTGCGAGCGCTTAAATAGTTCTTGACATCTAGCACTTTGATCCTAGAATGGCGCCTTCTGTCAAAAACGTGGCGTTGCGCATTGGTTGATCGGGATAGCGTTTACGAACAAGCTGGAGGAATCCATGACCGATTCGCTCGGGCGGACCTATCGCTTTCGCACTCTGGTGTTGCTCATCAGCGTTCTAGTTTTCTCAACCGTGGCTGCCCTCGCTCAGCTTTCCGCAGCGTCGCTTAATGGAGTTGTTCGCGACGCCACGGGCGCGGTCGTGTCAAGAGCGTCGGTTACTCTGCATAATTCGGATACCGGCGTCGAACGCAACAACTTCACCAACGACACCGGTACGTACGTTTTCTCGGATATTAACCCGGGTCGGTATACGCTCAGGGTCACCGCACCGAGCTTCAGCACGAAGCAGGTTTCCGACTTCGTTCTCGCCGTGAACCAGACGGCCACCATCGACATCGCACTCGCCCCCGGCGCTCAGACGGTGGTCGTGAGCGTGGAAGCGACGGCGGAACAACTGCAGGTTTCGAGCGCCGAGTTGGGCACGGTTATCGCGGGCAATCAGGTACACGACCTTCCCCTGAATGGCCGGAATTTTACTCAGCTGCTATCGCTGACCCCCGGTGTCGCGCCGATCAGCGTCGGCCAGAACAGCATGGGTGGCCGCTCGGGCGGTTTCGCAGCGCCCATCGCGGAGGGTGCCGCTTTCACCTTCCCGTCCATCAACGGCGCAACCAACCGGAGCAATTACTTCCTGACCGATGGCATGAACAACTTTGCCGCGTTTCTTAGCACCTATGCGGTGCCCCCGATTGTTGACGCGATCCAGGAGTTCAAAGTGGTTTCCCACACCGATTCCTCGGAATTCGGTTCTGTTCTTGGCGGCGTGGTAAACGTGGTGACCAAATCCGGCACTAACCGGTTCCGCGGTTCAGCGTGGGAGTACTTGCGCAACGACGCCTTCGATTCACAAGATCAGTTTGCCCCAGTTGTTCATTATCACCAGCATCAGTTCGGCGGTGCTGTCGGTGGTCCAGTTGCCCTCCCTAGTTTGAAGCAAAACACATTTTTCTACTTTGCGTACCAGGGATTCCGATTCTCCAAGCCCATCGCGACCCGAATCCTGGTTCCCACGGCGGCCATGTACAAGGGTGATTTCAGTTCCATCTGCCTAACCGGCTTTACGGGCGGGATTTGCAATGACCGGACACCTACTACCAATTTAGTGGACCACCAGCTGTACAATCCGTATACGACCGTTGCCGCGGTCTCGGGATTTTCTCGTACACCATACTTGAACAACCAAATTCCTGTAGGGACGAATCCCGGCGAGATTCAGCCGCAGATTGTTAATTTCCTTCAGACGGTACTGCCGGCGGCCGGTGCTTTCGATCCAGCTTTTAACAGCAACGCGTTCGATACCGATCCGAATACCCAGCACCAAAACGAGTACAACATCAGGATCGACCACACCTTTGGACAGACGGACTCGGTCTGGTTCCGTTACAGCCGGATCAACAGCAATGTTCTTAAGCCCACCGACTTGCCGGGCCTGACGACAAACCAAGCCATTCCCGGTCGTAACTGGGGAGGCAACTGGGTCCACACCTTCAGTCCGAGTTTGCAATTGCAAGCGCTATTTTCTCGCACTACGGTGTCAGACGATTCCTTTACCAAGTTCAAGACCGACCTGACCAATGTTATTCAGGCAGCCGGTTTTGCTCCTGGGTTCTCCAGCAATTTCTCGGGGGCCAAGGGTTGGCTGCTTCCCAGCTATGATCTTCGGAACGGATACGTGAGTGGGGGCGAGAGCGTCGTGCTTACGCCGCAAGCCACGGACAACAATCAGTTCTCTGTGACCTTGAACAAGCTGAAAGGCACCCACACATTCACGTTTGGTGCAAATTACATCACCAGTGTGTTCTCCAGCCCTCTCTCGTTCGATAGCGTTAGTTTTGCCAATGGCCAAACGGGAGACGGAAACGGCAATGCTGGTTTTAGCGTTGCCTCGGCACTCATCGGTGTTCCGGATAGCGCGAACCGGCGCGACGTGGACGAAAGAACCCGTCCCGGCGGGCTGTTCAGTGCCTTCTTTCAAGACTCCTGGAAGGCGAGCCCGAAATTAACCCTGAACTATGGTATTCGTTATGACCTTACCTTGATCCCGCCCTACGGGACCCAAAAAACAATCGATAAGTCGGGTGGAATAGAAACCGGGGACTTCGATTTCTCAAACGGCACTTATGTCCTGCAGTATCCCCCGCCGCCCTGCACGGTACGCGGACACGCTCCATGCATTCCCAGCATCCTGCTGGACGCTAACGGCAATGCCGTTGCCTGCGATCCGGCTACTCAACAATGTCTGCCTCCGGGAACCTTGCCGCCTCACGTCGTAATTGACCCGCGTGGCCGCATTTCCCACAACACCTACACAAACGTGGGCCCCCACCTCGGATTTGCCTATCGTGCGACTGAGAAAACGGTAGTGCGCGGTGGTGCCGGGATCGTGTATGACAACTGGGCTGCCGTCAGCCAAATGTCGCAGAACATAGAAGGCGATTGGCCGGGTATTGGCCAGCTGATCGCCAACAACCTCAACGTGCCGGGCGGTACCACGGCTCCGAGCGGCACCCCGACGGCGACCTACGGTGATCCTTTCTCGGCAGGCGGTGTTAGCGCTGGTCTGCCTGCACCGACGCCCTTCTTCTCCGGTGGCGTGAACTGGCACTATGATCCGCATATCAAGAATGCGTACGCGTACCAGTTCAACTTTGGCCTTCAGCACCAGATCAACTCGACCACTACAGTTTCCGGCAGCTATGTAAGCGCATTAACGCATCGGGCGAACATCGGGGGCATGTACAACACGGCATTGAAGCCGAGCACATTGCCAAATCCGCAATCGCGCTCGCTGTTCCCTTACATGATCTCCACCTTCTATGACCGCAGCGTGGGGTTCGCCGACTATCATGCCTTCCAGTTGTCGGTGGATAAGCGCTTCTCCAGCGGTTTGGCATACCAGGTCGCCTACACATTCTCGAAAGCTCTGGACGAAAACGATGGATGGTTTGGCGCTGAGGGCAAGAACGTTGCAGATCCTTACAATCCACGAGCCAGCCTGAGTCCGGCAGGGTACGATCTGCCTCACCTGCTTACTGTGAATGCAAATTACGAGCTTCCTGTCGGCCTGGGCAAGCGCTATTCCACGGGACATCACGCAGTGGACTACATCGTTGGCAACTGGCAGATGAATGGCATTCTCGCGGTCCGTTCCGGTCAACGCTATAGTGTGACGGACAATAACGGCGATCCGGCCAACACCGGGAATGTGGGGTGGGCTGGGTACGAGCAAGCCAATCTGGTAGGAGATCCAAATTCCGGCTCGTGTTCGAATGGGGCACGGGTACACACTCAAGGTTGTTGGTTCAACACCTCAGCATTCGCTACTCCGGCTTTGGGCACGTTCGGCAACCTTCGTCCAAATCCCTTCCAGGCGCAACGTTACTGGAACGTGGATTTCTCGGTCTTTCGTGGATTCCCGCTCTGGGGTGAAGAACGGAAGCTTGAGTTCCGTGCCGAGGCGTTCAACCTCTTCAACACTGTAATTTTCGGCTCCCCTAACAGCGACATCAGTAACGGACAGAACTTTGGCACGATCACATCGAGAGCGAATGCAAACGCGCCTCGAGTGCTACAGTTCGGCCTGAGGTTCATCTTTTAACGTGATAATGAGCCTGTAATAATGCCCGCCGCCGTTCAGATCGGGGCGGGCATTTTGCTGCCTTCGAGGCAATTTTTCGAGGGGTTAGTGTGGCGGCCCATCATCGGAAATCTAGGACCGCTGCGTATTTAACACCCGGAGCGATGGAGGTTCTATGAAACGATTTCTCTTTGTTGTCATACTCCTTTCCCTGTTAAGCGCCTCGGCATTAGCGCAAAGCTATGAACCCACTTGGGACTCCGTCGATAAACGTCCCACGCCGGCCTGGTTCAGTGACGCCAAGTTCGGCATTTTCATTCATTGGGGGACTTATTCGGTTCCGGCCTATGCTCCGGTACTGCCTGGCAAACTCGCTTACGCCGAGTGGTACTGGAATGCGCTGACGAATGGCAGGAGCAATTCAAAAGCCGATGAACTTCAGAAGGGGACGTGGGCATTTCATCAGAAAGTATATGGCGCGGATTTTCTGTATCAAGATTTTGCACCGCAGTTTAAGGCAGAATTATTCGATCCGGACCATTGGGCCGACGTGTTTGCGCGATCGGGCGCAAAGTACGTCGCGCTGACCTCGAAACACCATGAGGGATTCGCGCTGTGGCCGAGCAAGGAGGCGTCAGCCACCTGGGGCCGTCCGTGGAACGCGGTCGAAATCGGTCCGAAGCGCGATGTGCTTGGCGATCTCTCCGACGCGGTGCGGCGCAAAGGCCTGCGCATGGGCGTCTACTATTCGCTTTACGAGTGGTATAACCCGCTCTGGCTTTACGACAAGCCGCGTTACGTGCGCGAGCATATGTCCCCGCAGTTCAAGGACCTGGTTACGCACTACAAACCGGCAATAATCTTCAGCGACGGTGAGTGGGAGATGACTTCGGCCGACTGGCACAGCGCTGAACTGCTGGCGTGGCTGTTCAACGAGTCCCCCGTTAAGGACGAAGTGGTTGTAGACGATCGTTGGGGCAGCGACACCCGCCACAAACATGGCGGCTACTGGACCACAGAATACACAGCCGGAATGAGTGGCATCGACCATCCATGGGAAGAGAGCCGTGGCATGGGCGTCAGTTACGGCTACAACCGCGCCGAAGATCTCAACGTTTACCACACTGGTCGGGAACTGGTTTTCATCCTGGTCGACACGGTCAGCCGCGGTGGCAACCTCCTGCTCGACATCGGTCCGAGGGCCGACGGAATGATCCCCGTCATCATGGAAGAACGGCTTACACAGATGGGCGACTGGCTCAAAATCAACGGGGAAGCGATTTACGGCACTAGACCCTGGAAAAATACCCGCCAGTGGACTGCCGGCGAAGTGCCAAAAGTTGAATATAACAAGGAATATTCGTCAGCGTACGACGTGACCAAGCTCATTGAAAAATCCGCTGGCGGACAAGCGTCGATCGAAGCGTTCTTCACGTCAAAGGGCAACGAGGTTTACGCTATCCTACCCCGTTGGGCGGGGCACAACCTTGTAATCAAAGACCTGAGTGCCGCAAAGTCAGTCATATTGCTGGGCTCAAGTACGCCATTGAATGCCAAAAACTCGAAAACGGGATTGTCAATTGAACTCCCAGACCTTCCCGAGGACTTGCGCCAGCAACCGGCGTGGGTCCTGAAGATTAGTCAATAAGGTCTGGGAGCGGACGTTCGTTTGTCTTGGCATCTGCGGGAATAATGAAACAACGTGACTGAATCGACTTCTGGCAAAGCTGTTCCTTCGGTGAAGCAAGGTATGTTCCGGCTTGACGAAAAGACCGCAATTGTCAGCGGAGGCGGCAGCGGAATAGGACGGGCGATTGGAGTCAGATTCGCCGCTCAAGGCGCGAAGGTCCACATTCTCGATCTCAGCCTTAAGGACGGGGAAGGCACATGCCGTCAAATTGGCGCCGCAGGAGGCAGTGCCGAAGCGCACGTCTGTGACGTGACCGATCAAAAGCAAGTGATTGCAACATTCGAACAATTGGCGGCACAGGGGCCGATTTCCATTCTGGTGAACAACGCGGGGATTTCGCATATCGGGACGGTGGAGAGCACGAGCGAAGAGGATTTCGATCGTGTCATGCGCGTCAATGTGAAAGGCTTCTACAACTGTGCACGCGCCGTTGTCCCACACATGAAGAACAGCGGCGGCGTGATCCTGAACATGGCCTCGATCGCCGGATCTTCAGGCCTGGCGGACCGTTTTGCGTATTCCGTGAGCAAGGGTGCAATCCTGGCCATGACGTACTCAGTGGCCCGAGATTATCTGGCCTACAACATCCGTTGCAACTGCATCTCGCCGGCGCGAGTTCACACGCCGTTTGTGGATGGCTATCTGAAAAGCAATTATCCCGGGCAGGAGCATGAGATCTTTGAGAAATTGTCGAAGGCGCAGCCCCTGGGACGAATGGGCGAACCTGAGGAAGTGGCTGCGCTAGCCTTGTTCCTGTGTTCAGATGAAGCCCGCTTCATCACCGGCGTCGACTATTTGCTGGATGGCGGTTTCATGAATCTTCGAGGATGAACATGGATTTGCAATTGAAGGACAAGATCATCATCGTTACGGGCGGGGCCAAGGGCATCGGCGCGGGAATTGTGCGGGCGTGTGCCGCCGAGGGCGCGATTCCCGTAATTGTAGGACGCGATGCCGAAGCTGGCAAAGCTTTACAAGCCGAGCTGTTGAAGAATGGAAAGTGTGGCTTGCTCACCATAGAACTGTCGACGCCGGAGACCTGCCAGCAGGCAGTTGAGCAGACCGTGGGGAAGTTCGGACGCCTGGATGCGGTGGTGAACAATGCCGGCGTGAACGACTCGATTGGGTTGGAACACGGAACCCCTGCCGACTATGTTGCCTCGTTGAATCGCAATCTGGTCCACTACTACTGCATGGCACACTACGCGCTGCCGCATTTGAAACAATGCAAAGGTTCGATCGTGAACATCGGCTCCAAGACAGCCGTCACAGGCCAGGGAAACACCTCCGGGTACGCATCCTCCAAAGGAGCCATTATGGCCCTCACCCGTGAGTGGGCCGTGGAGTTGCTGCCCTACAGCATCCGCGTTAACACGGTGATTCCGGCGGAGGTTATGACTCCCCTTTACCGTCACTGGCTCGACACTTTCCCCAATCCCCAGGAGAAACTGGATAGGATCGTCAGCAAAATTCCTTTGGAAAAAAGAATGACGACCTCCGAAGAGATCGCTAACATGACGGTCTTTCTGCTGTCTGCAAAATCAAACCATACGACTGGACAACACCTGTTCGTGGATGGAGGGTACGTTCACCTCGACCGTGCATTGACGTAAGTCCCGAGACGCTTCGAACGTTTTATCTTGCAGATCTTTATCTTGCTATTCAAGGATCATCCATGGCGGTTTCAACCTCGTTAAAAGCAGGCAGTCTCCCGTCGCGGAGCGACGGACACCGTGTGTTCCCCGTCGGTCAGCTTGTTCCCTTCATTCTGGTGACCGCACTTTTCTTTTTGTGGGGGATCCCCAACAACCTGAATGACGTCCTGATTCGGCAGTTCATGAAGTCATTTTCGATCTCCCGTTTGCAGGCTGGACTCGTGCAGTCCGCCTTTTACATGGGATATTTTCTCCTGGCCATGCCGGCTGCGTTGGTGATGAGAAAGGTCGGATACAAAGCCGGATTCATCATTGGTCTGCTGCTTTACACCGTCGGGGCATTTCTGTTCTGGCCCGCAGCCTACATGGGCCGATACGGATACTTTCTTTGCGCACTCTTTGTGATTGCCAGCGGTTTGTCGTTCCTCGAGACCGCATCGAACCCGTTCATCGCCCAACTTGGCGATCCCGACACTTCGGAACAACGGCTCAACTTTTCCCAGGCATTCAACCCTTTTGGCGCTATCTCGGGTGCTCTAATCGGCACTACCTTCATTTTCTCCGGCGTGGAACTTACGCCGACAGAGGTCGCAGCTCGTCAGAGCGCCGGTACTTATGAAGCTTACCTGCGCACCGAAACGCTGAGAGTAATCGAACCATATCTGGTTCTAGGCTGCGTCACTCTTTTCTGGGCATTCCTGATCTGGCGGACGAAGTTTCCCGCCATTCAAAGCGAGCATGAGAACAGCCGGGAAGACCACGGGCACTTCCGCGAACTATTCCGGTATCCGCATTTCGTGCTAGCCGTGGTTGCCCAATTTTTCTACGTTGGGGCGCAAGTGGGTACGTGGAGCTACTTCATACAGTACGTACAGGAATACACTCATCAACCGGAAAAAGTCGCTGGCTATTTCCTCACCGGCACTCTGGCTGCGTTCGGCGTGGGAAGATTTGTTTCCGCCTATCTGATGCGGTTTATTGCAGCCAACAAACTGATGGGCGCATACGCCATGGTCAATGTCGTTCTGGCCTCCGTCGGAGTGCTGAAGCCCGGATGGATCGGGTTGTGGGCCATTTTTCTGACGAGCCTCTTCATGTCGCTGATGTTCCCTACGATCTTTGCTCTGGGACTGAAAGGACTCGGCCCGAACACTAAGATCGGCGGCTCGCTGATCGTCATGGCGATAATCGGGGGTGCGGTGTTGACTCCGGCGATGGGCTGGATCTCGGAAGAGTTTCACAGCGTCGCGTTGGCTTATGCCGTGCCGCTGTCGGCCTATGTGATCATCGCGGTGTACTCTTTCTTCGGCGCGCGTGAACGGAGCGTGCCGACAACCTGCGAGTAGGAGACCACGGGAAAACCTTCCCGTGCCGCGCCCTACTCCGGTTCGCGCCAGGCGGGAGGAATCTCCTCGATGCAGTCCAGCACATAAGTTCTTTTCGACAGTTCTTTTCGACGGGACCCCATCCAGCGTGGCCGCAAGGTCGAGCGGTGCAGCGAATCATGGGCTGGCAACGTAGCGGTACCTTGTGGGTTACGACTCTGAATGACTAGGAAGGACGCGTTCCCTGATCCTCTACGGCAAGGAGGGCCGCGGCAAAACTCATCTCGCCGTGGCCATTGGCTATCGCGCCATCCAGAATGGCTTCGACACCCTTTGCACCACCGCCGCCAAACTTATGGAGGATCTGTCCAACGCCAGCGCCAAAGGCCTTTTGCAGCAATCGTTGTCCACCTACACTCGTCCTCACGTCATCGTGATTGACGAAATCGGATACCTCAGCTATGGCCCCGACGCCGCCAATGTTCTGTTCCATGTGGTAAATGATCGCTATCTCAAAAAACGCCCGATGATCTTTACTACCAACAAGCCCCTCAGTCAGTGGGGAAAAGTGTTGCACGACGAGGACCTGGCAGCTGCCATCCTCGATCGAGTCCTGGAACGTGGGCGCTTCATCCATCTTGGTGGGCCCTCCGGACGGACCCGTCATCTAAACTTGGAGGAGGTCTCGCCGGCCAAAGCCGATCGGCTCAGAATTTCCGGAATTAACGGCTCAGAATTTCCGGAACCCACACATGCGAATCCGATTCCGAAACTTATGACCAGACCTGGGTCTGCAAAATCCCCCCTTCGCCGATCGAAAAACTGATTCCCAATGTGTCGGTTTTAGCCTTAACGGCACGCACCTGGGCCTTGTAAAACTGCATGTCACTCATTCTAAAGACGGAAACAGGCCCTGCGAGTGGGCCATGATGAACCTTAGGACTCTTTAGTAACTTGTTTATTTTTAATAACTTGGCTGGCCCTACGGGACGATTTTCGAACTTGGATACTGGCCCCGGCAACTGTCTGGCGCTTCAGAAGCGGTAAAGCTCTAAAGAGGTGAGACGCGCTATATGTGAGAAATCCTGGTCTAGCGTGAAGACCTTGGCCCTGTGCTCAACGGCAATGGCCGCAATTAGAGTATCTATCGTGGTCAGGGTCACTCCCTTTGCGCGCGCTGCCCTATACATCACGGCAGCGTGCCGATAGGTGTCAAATCCCTCGGGCTCCAACATGTCGCAATTCCCCAGAAGGCGTTCGATCGTCGCGACATCCCTCGTCAGTCCCTGCAGCACTTCTGAGACGACGACTCCCGTGATGGCGAACGGTTCGCTCTCTTGGATCATGCGCCGCAGTTCGCTGCCGCCTCGTCGGGGAGAGGCGCTAAAGAAATCGACCCAAACTGAACTGTCCACTAAGATCAAAATCGATTTCTCCGCGAGGCCTTGAGATCCCCTTTCCAGACCCCAGCGCTGTAGTAGCGAAGCAAACCCTTTCTGGTTTCGGATCGAACCAGCAATTCCAGCGCTCGATCCACAACTTGGCGCTTCGTTTTCAGGCGAGTCAGCTTGCGGGCCTTTCGCATCAATGCTTCGTCAATGTTGATGTTAGTGCGAGCCATTGGAAACATCATACACCATTTTGTGACATTGTGGTGTATCCAGGCGAGTTGCGAGGCGGCGGTCAGAGCCGGGATGTGCAGTGGAGTCCAATGCACTACGTCAGATCCGCCTGGAGCACGGTGAAACCGCACCCGTAAGAGCAATGGGACCAGTTGGAGTCTACGGGGTTCTGGCGTACACGGTTGAGCAGAGCAAACATGAGATCGGCGTGCGAATGGCACTGGGCGCGCCGCGAGCACAAATCCTGAGATTGTTCCTGGGTCAGGGACTCAAGTGGGCAATGTTGGGCGGCGGTGCGGGGCTCCTGGCCGCATTCGTACTCGTGCGTTTCATGCGGAGCATGCTGTTTGAGGTCGGCCCACATGATCCGAGAATATTTGCCAGCGGCGTAGCAATGCTCACGATAGTTGTGCTGCTGGCGTGCCTTCCTGCGCTCCGAGCTACGAAAATCGATCCGATGGCGGCTGTGAGGAGTGAGTAGGAAGGCGCCCTCCAAATATGATCGCTTCGTGGCAGTGGCCAGCAGCCTAAACAGGAGGCTGCATCTATGCGCCATTTGATGCCGATCGTTACGCCACGACTGATCTTGCGTCCGCCAACGCTTGGCGACTTGGATTCGATCCAGACCGCCAAGGAGGAAGCGTGGCCCGATTTGCAGCGTTGGATGACTTGGGCCTTCGAGAACCAACGGTCGCGGCAAGCGATGGAAGATTCTATTCGGCGAGTGATGGATTACCAGAATCAAGCAGGAATCGCATTGGCCGGATTCCATCGGATCAACGGGGACTTCATCGTCAGAACCGCACTGGATCTTACCGATGAGCAAGACGTCTATGAGACAGGATACTGGGTGGCGCCCACATACGCCGGACGAGGCATGGCGACAGAGGCGGCAAACGCAGCTATTCGTTACGCGTTCGGCCAGCTTGGCGCGAAGGCAATCAGTATCGGGTACTTCGAGGGAAACGAGCCCTAGGCGTTGCCCATAACGCGGCGACACGTTGCCTCGATGGCACGAAACTCGATCGGCATGAATACATCCTGAGAAGCCCCGATGCACTACCCGAACTTGACGTTTCCTGGGGTTGAGCCCAATCCGGCTTATTGCCTCATGCGAGTCCTATTCCGAGACTGTGACCTTGCTCCTCTTCGGCGGGCCGTCCCCCTCGCTGGCTAACTGGTTCGGTCTTCGGCCCGGCCGGCTCCTGTTCCACTTCGGTTGCTGTACGTTGCAGACTTTCACGACTAAGACTACGGGAGAGCTTGCTTCCGTTGTTTGTGTAGATGTGGGCGCCGTGTCTTCGTATTGCGCTCCGCTGAGTTCTTGGGCGAGTCACGAACACCGCAGATCGCGTGGCCGGTGCAGCTGTCGGGCTGCATAGACCCGCTGAAACGACGTGCTGATGGAGCGGCTAGGTGCCTCACTCTCTGTCGCCGTGCTCTTTGCCGGCCCGAAAGAGCGCCTTCAACCTTCAACTACCTATGTGGGTGGGAGCGAAAGCGTACTCGATGCGTGCTCCCGACCCAAGGACCTTATACGAAATAAGCGGGTTGCCTCTGGACAGGTGTTCTGCTGAAATAAAGCAATCAAACAACTACGGAACGATTCGAAAAATGAGAGGGGGGTCCCTGCGTGCGGGTGTACTCTCAGTTTTTCCGGGTGCCTGGTTTCTCCAGTCTGCTATATGAAAGTGTTGGTGCGCCGAGCCAAGGCAATACAGGATCACCGCTCCGCTTGGTTCAATGGCCCTGTCGGTCTTCATGTTAGGACTCGGAATGAAAATATCGCTCAGCCTTGACAATTGAATGCAAACGAGCACTCATACGCAATCTGAGAGGCAGGTCATCGGGGCTGCGGCCGTTTCGACAGTTTCACGGGAACAGTCCGATGTGAAGCCCGGTCTGCACGACCCACAGCAACAAACATTTCGATCTGTTGCAGGTGTGGCGACAAGTGAATCGCACATAAAGTTCCTGTTCCGCATCATCGGAATCCTTCTCGGACTTGCTCAAACTATTGTTGCCCGTAACTCCATAGGTCCCGACGGGCGTTCGTACATGGAGATCGCCCGAGCGTATCTGGGACACGACTGGCGTATGACAGTTAACGCTCATTGGAGCCCTCTTTATAGTTGGCTATCGGCGGTGATGCTGGGTATAGTGCGTCCATCGTGGCGCTGGGAGTACCCGACAGTCCACGCCATGAATTTTCTAATTTTTCTGGTGGCCATAGCAGCGTTCGAGTTCTTTTGGAAGGGGCTTCCGCGCAGCGAATCTGGAATTCCCAATCTGGAGTTTTGGGTCCTCGGTTATGCATTTTTCCTGTGGTTAACCGTGGCACAGTTATCACTTGTCAATCCCGACCTATGTGTAGCCACGATGGTGTACTTCATCATGGGCTTGGTTATGCGCGTGCGGAACCAGGGGCGAACCGTAACCCACATCTGGCTGGGAGGAGCGCTAGCCTTCGGATACTTTGCCAAGGCAATACTTTTCCCGCTCGCCTTTGTCTTTCTTGCAGTTTTGGTTATATCGCGGGTAAATACGAAGAAAATTGTTTTGAGCTCTGCAATATTCCTGGCGATTGCAGCGCCACAGATTCTGCGGCTCTCACGTGCCGAAGGACACATCACGTGGTCTGAAAGTGGCAGGCTCACTCTCGCGTGGAGCAACTGGGATGTGCCGATTCGAAACTGGCAGGGACAACCTCCAGGAAACGGCACGCCGGTTCATCCCACTCGTCAAGTCTACCTTCATCCGGCGGTTTTTGAATTCAACGGACCAATCCGCGCCAGCTACCCTCCCTGGTACGATCCCACTTACTGGAACGAGGGGCTTAAATTTAACTTTGTGCCGCGTGTTTTGGTGGCGCATGCCACACACAATGCCGCTCAGATTCTGGTTGGTTTTTTGCAACCAAAAATTTGGGTTCTGGCCATGGTTACACTGCTCGTGCTGAGCACTCGTGCAAGTTTCATGGGAATCGCCGCTCAGTGGTTTCTTCTTGTGCCCGCCCTTGCAGCCTTTTCCCTATACTCCCTCACGTTCGCCGAATTCCGCTACATGCCAGCTTGGGAGATGCTGGTCTGGGCTGCGCTGCTGTCCGGGTTGCGAATGCGAAGGCGAGCACCGCGAGTTGTCTCGTGGATAGCCGCTGGCTCAGCAGCAATAATGCTTTTGGCGTCCGCCAACGGAAGCCGAGGCCAATTTGCACACGGCCGACACGATGATGCCACACCGGTGTACGCAATTGTGGAAGGACTGCAGCACCTGCGAGTGCAACCTGGCGCAAGAGTCGGTGCTATCGGCTACGACACGGATGCCCACTGGGCTTATCTTTCCAGGTTGTCCGTCGTTGCTGAGATCAATGCAGACCAGACATGTGAGTTCTGGTCTGCCAACCCCAAGATCCAACAGGAAGTTCTGGAAAAATTCAGAGCGGCGGGCGCTTCACTGCTAGTAGCGCACGTCGGTGGCGGCATGAGGCCCACGAGCTATGCCCATCCGCCGGACCTGGCAAGTTGCACGCAACCTCGAACTGGTTGGCAGAAGTTATCGCCGAGCTCCGATCTCGTTTATTTTCTTCATTGAGTTTTAACCTCCACCAGCCGTTCAACGATGGTCTGTCAGGCGATTTCCGCACGATAAGCCGATAAGCAGGGGCAAAGGGGCCGCCCCTTTCCCCTGCCACCCCCAATCCCCGCAGAACCAAGACTCCGCTTCGCTCCCGGTCACCCGGTCACGCTCTCAGGGTAAGCGGTCGGTGAGCTACCAGACGCTTACCTCTCAGGAACTGTTCTCTCAGGAACTGTTCTTGACGATCCCGATCGCTTCCGCGACAATCGCTTCGCCAGCGTGACTGCGCTCCGATCCCGAGAAGTCCTCGCACATGACTGAGGTACTTCGCCAGGGTGCTCTCGGTGCAACCCTTTCGGCGTTCGGCTTCGAGCCAGTGCAGGTAATCCTCCAGCTCCAAGTGCCACAGCGCAACCTCGGAACGCAGTCCGGCGATCACGCGGCGCAGCGTGCAACGCACGTCGACGATGGTGCGCGGCGTCTTGCGCCCGATTTTATCGAGGTAACTGAGGTAGCCCTCGATTAATGGATCCATCCTGCCTGGGTTGGCTTTCGTCATGCGGTTGCTCCCTGTCGCTGTAACCAATCGTTGATGGGGTGGAGGGCGATCGCAGCGCGGCGCTGTGGATCAGCGATATGCACGTAACGCACCGTGGTCGAGATCACCGAATGACCGAGAATGCGCTGCACCTCTGCGAGGTGCACGCCCGCTTCCAGCAGATCGGAGGCACAACTATGCCGGAACTGATGAAGGCTGTGGATGGGAACCTGCGCCAGACGCGAGATGTCGTGGATGCCGTTGCTGATGCCACCCCCGCTGAGACGCTTGCCGTGTCGGCTCACCAGTAAGGCGACTTCACCAACGAGCCCACACTGTTCCAGCTGGTTATGGCGAAGGGGCAGATATGCTTCCAGGCAGCGGAGCACCATCTCCGGAAGAGGTACGCAGCGTTCCTGTCCCGTCTTGCGACCATCGATGCGCAGCGTGCCTTCGGCCCGATCGAACCCATCGACGTTCAAGCGAACCAGCTCACCACGGCGCAGACCAGTGCCGTACAGCATCGCCAGCACCGTTACCCATAAATGCGAACTGTAATCACCGCCGCGGTTTGCGGCTGCACGCCACATCGCTTCCATGTGCACGTGATCGATCCGTTTCGGCAAGCGACTGTAGGGTGTGACCTTCGGTCCCTTCATTCAGCGCAAGGGGTTGATCTTCCATAGGCCCTGACGCACCAGGTAGTCCCCGAATCCGCGCATCGTACTCAGCGTTCCGTAGACCGTCGCCTTCGACCGGAAGCTGGTGCAGCTGGAAATGTAATGGGTGATCAGGAACTGCTGGAGATACTAGACCGATTGGATCCTTCGCTCGCTGAGTTGGATCGAGCAGTAGCCAAAGAAGCCGAGCAACGCCCGGGCGTCCGCTGCTTGATGGAACAGCCGGGGGTGGGGCCAGTCACGGCCTTGATGTTCGTGCTGACGATTGGGCCGGTGGAGCGCTTCAGGAAAAGTAAACAGATCGTGAGCTATCTGGGACTGAACC
>Ga0209803_1001037_pt1 | contig 18456 bp, 15 predicted proteins | sample GraSoiAngelo_138_FD_185895 | JGI IMG/M metagenome (GOLD analysis project Ga0209803, IMG submission 185895) | Grasslands soil microbial communities from the Angelo Coastal Reserve, California, USA - 14_0929_09_40cm (SPAdes) (version 2) | ecosystem: Environmental > Terrestrial > Soil > Grasslands ...
ACCCTTGCCCAGGTGTACTTCTTGTGAACATCCAGTGCGATGTATTCCATAACTGTTCTCCTCCTCGATCCCTCATTGTAACAACCGCCGTTACGGAATACCTTGCTTTCATATTAATCAGAATGACATTCATGTGACTTCGCATTACGACAGAGCAGGCGAGGATCAGAGGTTATCCGTTTCCCTTCATCCTTTGCTCTCCCGTTGGAGACAGATAACCGAATGTTTTGTCGGTGCCCTAAGGAGAACTAACGATGAAGTTAAAGAAACATCGGCTTAAACTTCTAGTTCAGTCAGTTCTGAGCGCGGTGATTTTATTTTTTCCCTCGCTCGTTTTATCCCAAACTCCTTTCTATCAAGGAAAGACGATCACGGTTGTTCAGGGCACTGAAGCGGGCGGGAGCTCGGACGTGATGACGCGAGCCATGCTGCCCTATCTCAAAAAACATATTCCCGGACAGCCAACCATTGTATCCGAATACATGCCGGGTGGAGGAGGAATCAAGGCCGCCAACCACGTCTATAAAAACGTCCGCCCCGACGGCCTGACCATCGGTCGCATCGGCGGCGGCCTGGTAGCCAACGCCGTTCTCGGCGAAAAGGGTGTTTTGTACGACCTCAATAAACTGATCTATTTGGGTTCACCTCATAGCACCTACCACTGGGTCTTCATCACGAGGCAGGAAGCCGGCCTGAAAAATTTAGATGCCTTGCGTTCAGCCACCGGGGTTAGAATTGGCGCTCAGGCCGTGGGTCATTCAAACTACTTCGTCGGCCGGCTGTTCGCGTATCTGAATGGGGTTCAAGGATCCCAAGTTCGTCGTTGGATATTCCGGAACGGAACTCGATCTGGCATTGGTCAGAGGAGAATTGGATGGCCGCATCAACAATCCTGACACGTTGATGATTCGAAATGCCGACTTGCTGGCAAAAGGCGCCATCGACATCCATGCGATCATGGAAGTCCCCAAAGGCCTCAAGCAACCCGGATTTGACCGCCTACCGGAGATCGAAGAGTTTGCCAAGTCGGAACGAGAGCGAAGATTATTGGCGATGATTCGCACCTTCAGACGATTCGGCACCCCGTCGATCTTGCCTCCCGGCACCCCGAAAGAACAGGTAAAGATCCTGAGGGAAGCCATGGCTAAGATGTTCAACGATCCTGAATTCCAGAAGGACTACAAAAAGTTTGTCGGCGAAGAACCGACACCGCTGATGCTGGAGGAGATGGAGCGCGCGGTCAAAGAGCTGCCTAGGGATCCGGAAATTGTCGATCTTTTCAAGAAGCTCAACGCGGCCGGCCCTTTGCCGGCGCGGTAGATTTGCTTGAAGGCAATCGAATTTCTGGGTTGGCAACAAATTTCTCAGGCAAAGGAAAACTCCTATGAGCGCCGCTCGATGGGCGGCATGCGGAGCGGTACCCCTTCTTTCTTGAGTTCCTCTTCGTACATGGCGCGGATTTCCGGCGGCTCGTTTTCATGCTCGAGCAGGTGACCGCCCTCGTACTGGCTGACCGTCGGCATCCAAGGATGGCCGACTTTGCGGAGACCCCGCCTCAATGCCAGATGCCGAGCGGCCTCGCGGCTTGTGGTGAAGTGATGATGGAACCAACCTTCCGGAGGAACAAATAAACTTCCCCTCTTCCAATCGAAGCGCACGAACTTTCCTCCCGGAGGCCACATCAGTGAATATCCTTTACCGTCTAAAACTATGACCTGTGCTCCGGGACCGTGCTGATGAGCCTTCTTATAAGTGCCGGACTCGATCGCCATGATGTGACCGACCATGGAGTTGCCGGAGAGATGAATGCCGAGGCGGCTGAAACCGATCCCTCTTTCGGGGTGATAATCTAGTTGGACGGCATCCACATCAGGGATGAAATTCACCACGCGATCTTCCAACTCTCCCGGCTTGAGTTCGCTGCTGAAAAAATCCTTCTGGCCGGAGAAGCGGCCTTTGAACTCATAAGGGACATCGAAGACGAAATCCGGAGAATGGAAAATATTCACGATCAGCGGCGCGTTATTCACGGCCACGAAGCGCACGGGCTCTTGCGATGAGCCATTGAAGTGCTGATGCTTGCAGTTGATCGGCGGGGAAAAGAGACTTCCGGCTTGCCATTCCAGCGTAATCGGATCCTTGGAGCCTTCGCTCCAGAACTGAGTAGCGCCCCGTCCGGTAAGAATCAGCACCTGCTCCTCGTACATATGGTGCATCGGCTTTAGGCTCTTGCCGGCGGGAATTTCTCCGATCATCGCGCCGACGAAGCCCTGGGATCCTTCCAAGTGGCAATAAGCCGCCGGACCACCCAGACGATCCCAATTTTCCAGCGGCGCCGTGCGAAGATCTTCGACACCATAGCCGCCGATCACTTTCAGCCCCTCCGCATCGCACCATTCCAGAAAAGCCGACTTGCGCGCGTATCTTTTCCTTATGACTTCATCCATATTTGGCTCCTATTCTCTCACCCCAACCTGTCCGCCGATGGCGCGAGCGAACAATGCCGCTCCAACAACCAAGCCGACGATGATCACCGCAACCACCGTAGCCTTTTCAAACTCGGCGCCGGCGGCAAAGTCCAGCATCAGAAGTGAAAGCGTCCGCGACTTGCCCGTACCGAGCAGCACAACCGTACTAATATCTCTCGCCGCGGAAATAAAGCTGATCAAGCCGACCGTGATGAGGGCGGGCATGGTTAATGGAAAAATGACGCGCCGAAAAGTGTCGAGCCAGGTTCCGCCGCAAACTTTCGACGCCTCTTCGAGATCGTTACCGAGTTGCAAGAAAACGCTCTTGATGAGCTGGGTACCCAAAGGCATGCTCTTGATCACCATGGCGATCATCAGCACGTAGATCGTTCCGTAGATCGGCAGGAAAATTCTCGTCTGCAGAAACGTCCACATCAGTGCGACCCCGAGAAGGATGCCGGGGATCGACCAGGGCAGCCACGAGAGAAAATCCAGAAGCCATCCGCCGCGATGATTCGTCTTGACGATGACATGCGCGATCACCGAATAGAGTAATATCCCGACCGCGCCGGAGCCGACCCCAATGGCGATGGTATTCCACACGGAGCGCACCAACACCGGGTCAGTCAACGTTGCCCGCCAGTTATCGAGTGTCCAAGGCTGGGGAATGTTGAAAAATCCGAAAAGCTTCATAAAGGTCCCGGCGACCAACAGAACCGTGGGAACGGCCGTCATGACCAAGGCAAAGAGAAGTACCACCGCGAGCGCCGGATAGCGCCAGCGACCGAGGCGCGTGGGGCGAATACTGAAGCCGCGTCCGGTGACGGTCACGTAGCTGCGATGGGCGATGTAACCGCGCTGGAGCGCGACCATCAGCAGAAGAATTCCCAGCGACACCGTGCTCAGGGCCATGGCCGCGGGAAATTGGGGAGGTTCCCAGGTGACGAGCTCATGAATTTTCGTTGAATAAACCTGAAGACCGATCGGCGTGCCGAGCAAAAGCTCGATCTCAAATGCTTCCAACGACCGAATGATTCCGAGAATCGTCGTGACCAGAATCGCCGGCGCCATGATAGGTACGATGATATGAAAAAACGTATGCCGCCCGCTTGCGCCCGAGATGCGCGAAGATTCTTCGAGGGCCGCATCCAGATTGCGGAAAGCCGGGCTGAGCAACATGACCTTGACCGCGACGGTTCCGCCGAGATGCGCCCAGACGATGCCCCAAAAAGAATAGATGTTGAAAGGTCCATGTTCAGACAGCCCGAGAGCTTGCACTCCCTGATTCAGCAGCCCGTATTTCGGATCGAGCAGCAGAATCCATCCCATGGTTTGGGGTAGCGCGGGTAAAAAAAACGATAGCCAAAAAAGAAATTCCAACGGCCCCTTCATCGGTAGATCCGTTCGCGCGATCAACCAGGCGAAGAAAACTCCGACGGCCAAGGCGATCAACTGCCGCGTAATGGCCAAGGTAAAGGTGTTGGTCATCGCTCTGATGATGCCCGGACTGCTGAATGCCTTCGCCCACCCGTCCATCCCCCAAACGATGGGCTCGCCGGGCCGGGCGATCTGGAAGCTGTTGAGAATCATCAATCCTAAAGGCGTCAGGACAAGAAAGCCGACTGTCACAAGCAAGATTGCCATGGGCAGTGACGGCATATGCCACCGCGCCATCGGGAAGATGTTCGGTTTTGCAAAGGTCACGGTCTGGCCCATCGCTGGGGATTTCTCATCCATCACTTAATCTCCGCTCGAACTCCCATGCGCAATCGGCCCGACTTATCCGTCATCGTTGGCAGCCGTATCAAAACTCATGTCTGGGGCAATCCCCTTCTTTTCCAACTCCGCTTCATAGACTCGGCGAATCTCCCGATCTTCGTCTTCATATTCGATCAACGTTCCGCCCTGCCTCACCGAGGTGTACACTCCCGCTCGAATCGCCGCAACTCGAATACCCAGAGGAAATTTATGGCTCCCACAACGTAAAGCCAATTGGAGCGCCGGCTCCGAACCGGTATTGAAATGCTGGTGAAACCAATTGGTCGGCGGGCTGAACACGCTACCCGGCGCCCAATCCACTCGCACCACTCGATCGCGGTAGCCGCTTTCGTAAGGTTTTGTTCCGAGATCGTTCGGCCACATGAGCGAATAGCCTTCAGAGCGCAAGATGACCAGGACGGCTCCGCCGCCGTGATAATGCGCCTTGTGATATCTTCCGACCGGCCACTCCGCAAGATGCCCGATCAACGTGTTGTCCGAGATCTCAAACTGGGTGAGATTAACGCCGGCCCCTTTCTGCTCCTGGGCGTCGATCTGCGCCTTTCGGGCATCCGGAATAAAGTTCGTTTCCCAAATCCACTGCCGGTTGTTGGTCGTCAGATAGCGCTCGTCGCTGGGCTCGAAATAATTCGCTTCCCCGTCATAGCGATCCACAAAAGAAAAATCACTGTTGAAAACGAATCGTTCATTGTGAAAATGGTCCAGCACCATGGGCGCGGTCGTCACGGCTAAAAAAATTGCCGGCGCCTTCGAATAATTGATGAGACGGTGCAACGTGTTCAAGGGCGGGGAAAACAAACTTCCCGCCTGCCAGGCGATGGAATCGGGCACGCGATTGCGCTGCTGAATTTCGGCGACCCCTTCCCCTTGAATAATGTAAATCACTTTTTCGTAAAGGTGCCTTTCGGGCTCGAGCGCCGCGCCCGGAGCGATCTTGCCTATATATACGCCGGTGATCCCTTCCAGACCGCGGAACTGAAGATACGCCCCCTCACAACCCAAGCGTTTCCAGGTTCCCAGATTGATTTTTCGTACGTCGGTAACGCCGAATCCCTCGACGATCGGAACACCTTCCTTTTCTATCCAGCGCTCGTAATAGGTTTTTGCCTTTGCTCTGGCGATCCCGACACGTCGCACGTTAGCATCCATATTCGTTCAATCTCCTATTAAAATTCTTCTAGTTCTTTCGCCTTTTAGCGCTCCGTGTATCTCACAGCCTAATTGCCTTTTTCTGCAGGCGGGCGGCGACCTTGCGATAGTCGCCTCTCACGGCCAACTCCGCATTTTCTTCGTCTTCTTCGCCCCAGTATCCGAGACTGTAACCGTACCATGGCATCTTTGGTTGAAGCGGCGGTAAACCGAGTTCTTCCCATCTATGCTTCGCCGCTTCCATAAATGTTTTCGCCGGCAGTGCGACCGGCGGATAGGGCCATTTGCGGGTGGCGTCAATCATGATCGCCGAACAGCCGGAAGGCGATGGAAATCGCGCCTCGGTGTGGGGCGAGCCTGGAGGCGCCGCCGACGGATCCAGCCCGGCGAACTTATGCGTGGTGATTTTGACGTCGCGGTGCGGCTGCATGCGAAAGCTGATGGCCCAGTTGACCGAGTCGGCGTCTTCAGAATCAATATCCTCGTCCACGGCAACCAGAATTTTCCCGTGGCTCGGATCCAATGCCACGGCGGCCTGAAGCGCCTGCCAGGGCTGCGCGGGGTTGGTCTTGCGCATGCGAATGACCACATATTTTCGACTGCCGCTCGACTCGTGCAAGGTCACATTGATCACGGCGGGGATATTGCAGTCATACTTCAAAAGCTTGTAGAGCGTCGCTTCATACCCCATCTTGCGCATAATCCCGCTCTCGCTCGGAACGCCTTCGGTAAACATTTGCAGGATGGGATTCTTTCTATGGGTGATGCATTTCACCAGGAAAACGCCGTTCATCAGCTGGCCGCCCATATAGCCGGTGAATTCGCCGAATGGTCCCTCCGGCTCCATGTGGTCGGTGGGAATCTCCCCTTCGATGACGATCTCCGCTGTCGCTGGCACTTCCAGATCGACCTTCTCGCACCTGACCAGCGGGATCGGCTCCCCGGCGATAGCGCCGGCCACGGCATATTCATTGCGGTCGTAACCGACCTTCGCCACGCTGGCCAAGCCGATGGCCGGGCTGCACCCCAGCACGATGGCCGCGGGCAAAGGGATCTTTCTCTCCTTGCATTTATGGAAGTGGATACCGATATGCTGCGCCGGCGAAACGCTGACTCCGGTTTTATTCGGCCCCTTGATCATGCAGCGGTAGGTGCCGACATTGGCAACGCCTGTGTCAGGATCCTTCGTTACGACGTAAGGAGCGGTAAGAAACGGCGCGCCGTCGAATCCGGGGTTGCTGATGGGCACAGGGAACCGGAGCAACCCTCCATCGGGCCGGGAAATCTCTCTCTCTTCGAGAATGACCTCTTTTACCGGTCCTCGCTTCACTAACCTCGGCGGTATTGGATGGCTCAAAGCATGGTTCCAGCGCTCCGCCACGCCTCCCGCGCCATCTTTCTCCGTCACACCAAGCGCCAATCGGTAGATCTCGCGCGATGCGCCGAGCACTCCGACCGCAACCTTGCAGTTGTAACTCCTCCCCTTGGGATCGGTCACGTTTTCAAAGAGGAACGCTTTTCTCTGGCTGTCGGGCAGACCTTGATATTGCCATCTGACCAACGGCATCAGTTCGGTGTTTTTCTCGATCCTCGCAGCGATGCGGTGGAGATTTCCCGTTTCGTCCAAGAGAGAAATGAACTCCCTGAGATCGCGAAAGTAGGGTTTGGTCTTTTGTTTGAGGAGCGGCCGGGCCATCCCTTATCCTTTGTACGTCACTTGATCAACAGCATCGGGCTCGGGCGGACCACCTTCTTCGCTTGTTCAATGGGAAATTCTTTTTCGCAGAACGGGCATTTGGCCGCGATCTTCAGCCTCTCGAACTGGGGCGAAACGAGAAATTCCTGATCGCATCCCGGACAGATCACTCTCATAGAGCTGGCCATAAATTCCTCCCCTCACGCGTCCAGCGGAATCTTCGACACTAGGTCGTTGCCGACATAGTCCCGAAGCTGAATTTTGCTCATCACCTCGTCGGGTACCTTGATCCTGATCTCGAAGGGCTCGGGCGGCGCGGGCATGGTCGCATCGATGCCGCCTTTGGCCACTGTGTAGGCGTGATAGCTCAGATCCCCGGGGCTTCCCGCATAGGCAGTCGGATCGCGGGTGGTCGTGATCATATTTGGAATCACCACCAGGTCGCGGTCCCAACGGCTGCGCGTGGCGACGGCCCAAAGAACCTCGGCATCGTCGAAGATATTGATATCTTCGTCTACGACCACGACATGTTTCACCCTGCGGTCCACGCCAAGCGCCGCGACGATCGATTCGCGTCCCTGGCCGGCGGCGGTCTTTTTGATCTGGACATAAGCATGAAAGCGGCTGCAGCCCGAGGATGGGAGGTGAACGTTCTTGACCGTCGGCACCGCTTGCTTGACAGCGCGGTAGAGCGAGCCTTCGAGTGGGATTCCGCCCAAATGATCCTGGTCCCGCCCTCCCAGGTGAATGTCATGATAGATGGCGTCGCGGCGATGTGTGATCGCCTGCACCTCCATGACGGGCCTGAGCGTCTCCGGGGAATAATAGCGCGCATAGTCCGCGCGTAAGCCGTGGCGCCCCCGCTCTTTAGGGGGGATGATCCCTTCAATCACGATTTCGGCGTCGGCGGGCACAAGAAATTTTTCTCCCCATGTCTCCGACGGCGTGAGCCTCAGCGGCTCTGCCAATGCGCCGCCGATGACTGAGTATTCGTCCACGTCGATGGGCACGCGCGTCAAAGCGCCCATGCAAGCCGCGGGGTGATGGCCGATCCAGGCGATCGCCGGCAGACCGTCACCGGTACTCTCAACGCGCTCCCGATAGCGCTCCCAATTGTGGGTTCCCTCGCCGAGCCCCACTGTGACCTTCCTTCGGCCGAGGAGCCGCAAGGTCTGATAAGCGCAGTTGTAGATATTGCCGCCATGATTATCTACCGTCGTGATGACGGAACCGAGGATCGTCCGGCCTCCCTCCATGTGGTAAGGCAGCGGGACGGGAAAATCCAAGAGGTTGACTTCATCTCCCTTGCGAATCACTTCTTTCACCGGCGCCTCGGGTCTGCCCACAACAACGGGCGACTTCAGCACCCGGGTGCGCACGTCGTAGTCCAGACCGACCTTCTCGGCTGAAGAATCGAACGCCAGGGCGCAGAGCCGGCGGCTGGCAAAAAGGTTGGATAGCAACGGAAACCCGCATGGCTTTCCTTCGACATCCCGAAGTTTCGTGAACAGCGTGATAGGAAATTTATGGGCGCGATCCAGCTTGACCAGCAGCGCCGAGATCTCGAAGCGAAGATCCAATTCGCGCTCGACGGTGATCAGCTCCTCGGGATAGCGTCGCTTCACATCGGCGAGAAAGCTCCTGAGATCTTTCGCTTGTTTCACCTTTCCTCCTTATCGTTGCTGGACTCGCTGGATGAAACTGTTATCCACCAAGGCAGCCACATTTAAGTCCCGCAAGCGGGGGTTGCTTTCCGCCAGGTCCGTCACATTTCTCCGCAGATCCTCCAGCTTGGTGTACGGAAACGGAGAGAGAGGGTCCACGTACATACGATAGTTCAAATCGAGCACCCCCGGGTCATCGGTGCGCAGACGGCGTCCCACGATTCCCAAAACGGCGGGGCGATTTTTCGGATTCTTGGTCCACTGCGTTCCTTCGACGAGCGCCGTGATGAAGCGCTGAACCGTATTGCGGTTTTGATCGCGAAAGGCGCGCGTCGTGATGTAGGAATTACCAAGGATTCGAATGCCCATTTCCATGGCATCCGCTAAGGCGTGATAAGGAATGCCGGCCCGCTCGAAGCGCTCGACGGTGCTCGCCACGGCGCTAACCATTCCCGAGCGAAACGCAACGACTCTTTGGTTACCACCACCGACAATCTGCACGTATTCGACGTCCTCGGGCCTGAGTCCCAATCTTTCCAGCATCCGGCGCGTAGCGTAGTAGCTGGCCCCGCCGATGCGGTCGATGCCGACCTTCTTTCCTTTGAGATCCGCCACGCTTTTGATTCCAGGCTGAACGATAAGCTTGTACTGCGTCGGTTCGCTGCTGGCGATGATGATCAGATCCGCGCCCATCGCGGCAGCCTGGGCGGCGGTTTCGAGGGAGCCCGAGTAAATCGGGATCTCTCCCGCGAGCAGCGCCGGCATCCCTTGCGAAGAGCTGGCGATGAAGATCAGTTCCGTTTCCAAACCTTTGCGCGCGAAAAATTCCATGTCTTGAGCTGCCCAAAGGGGAATACGGTTTCCGGTAATCGACGCGTAACCGACCTTCAGATGTATTGCTTTGTGAGGCTCTGCGGCAAACGCGGCGCCTGCGTAATTAAGGCCAACCGCAAGCATCACGATGCAATCCAATAAAAACTTGCGCGCTACGGGCACTGACATCGCCTTTGTTTCAGAAGCCGTATTCTTTCCATCTGCGCTTGAGCGTCGCCGCCATCTCCGGCGAGATCGCCGTGCCCAACGGAGGATAGCGGCTGCCGCCGTACTGCTCCTGTGGCTCGAGCTCCCAGTTGATGGTGGCGTCGATCAAGACGCGGGTCCACTTACCGTGGCCGTACTTTACTGAATCTCTCTCCTCCAACGGCACGCTCGGATCGAGCATGGAGCCCGACGTTCCCGGAAACATCGTGATGTCCCCCAATCCAGCGTTCAGCCGGTAACAGAGCGCCCACTCGATCGCTTCCCAATCGTGAATATCGATATCGTCGTCGACGACGATCAGATGCTTTCCCGCGTAATTGGCGAGATGGCAGCCCCACAGTGCCGCGGCAACTTGCTGCGCGTGGCCGCGATGGCTCTTGCGAATCTGCACGCGCAAGAGCTCGGGCCATTTGCCGCGCCACACTCCGGTGACATTCGGCACCCCAGCCTCTTCGAGGTACTGCCATGCCATCGCGGAAAAAGTCGCGGGCGTCCAGGTTGTCCCTTCGTTGGTTCGTCCCGGGCTCGACCCGGTTAAGCAGCCATGAAATATCGGGTCGTTTCGGTGAGTGATGCATTCCACGCGAATGGCGTGTTTCGGCGTTGTTCGACCTGCGTAATAGCCCGGATATTCGCTGAACGGACCTTCGGGTTCGAACGTTTTCGGATCCGGAGAAATGAATCCTTCAAGAACGATTTCCGCGGACGCTGGAACCAGCAGATCGTTGGTTTCGCATTTGACCAGCTCCACCGGCGCGCCTCGCAGCGAACCCGCCATTTCGTATTCGGGATGATTGACCGGCGTCGAAGCCGCTATGAACAAGCTCTGGTCCCAACCGATGACAACGGCAACGGGCATCTCTTGGCCACGATTTTTGTATTTGCTGAAGTGTTTGCCCCATCCTTGGGTCATCGCAAGCAAGACGCCGATGGTATTCTTTTTCGCGATCATGCCGCGATAGGTACCGGCGTTGAGCCTCCCGGTTTCCGGATCTCTGGTAACGACGCTAGCGGAGGTCATGATAAAACGGCCGCCATCGTGGGGATTCCATTTGGGAACCGGGAATTGCAACACATCGACGGCGCTCCCTTTGACGATATTCTCTTTGACGGGCCCGCTGCTCACGGTGAGCGGCTTTACCGGTTTCGAGAAACGATCTTTAAAAATGGTGACCAGCTCACGGTAAGAGGTCTCTTGCGAAACACCGAGAATTCGGCAAACCCTTTCTCTCGTCCCCGTGCCGTTGGTGAATAACCGCCGGCAGACGGTCTTGCGATGGTCTTTGATGTTCTCAAATAAAAGCGCCGGCCCGTGCTGGCTCGATATTTCCCTCGTAATCGCGCCGATTTCTTCGTTCCAATCCACTTCCGCTTTGATGCGCTTGAGATCGTTTCTTTCTTCGAGGTCATCGATCCATTCGCGCAAATCTCTTACCGCCATTTGTTCAACTCCAATCGGTCAAAAATGTTTCCTTTGTCCTTCGGCACCCAACAAGACCAAATCGGCGCCTTTTTAACAGCTCCCTCTGTTTGCCCTCTCCCATTGTGAGATTGTGTCGCAATGTCAATCGGTCGAGATTCTTCACTCCGTTCAGAATGACAGCTATGTCAATGTCGCGATTGCAACACAGATTCATTCGACCAAGGCCATCAAAGCTCTGCGTACCAGAGTCCTGCTCAAATCGACTTTGTAACCGTTCATTTTAAGCGGCTTTGCCTGCTGGAGCGCCGCGTCCGCCGCCGCCGTTGCCAACCCTTCGCTCATCGGCTGGTTTCGCAAAAGATCTTCAGCCTCCCGGCTTCTGTAAGGAGAGGTTGCGATACCACCCAGAACGATTCGGCCGTCGTCCCACATGCCACCCTCAATCACGGCGCTCACCGCGACGCTCGCGATGGCGAAATCCCACGACTTTCGCAAGGCGAACTTGACGTAAGCACTGCGCGTCGGACGAAACGGGATTTCTATTTCCGTCACGATCTCGTCGGATGGAAGAGAGTGGGATTGCAGCCGGCCATCCACCCAGGTGTGTCCGGGAAGAAAGTCACAGATCGCCGCTACGCGGTGACCTCGCGGAGAGGTCACGTGAATTCGCGCGTCCAGCGCGGCGAGGGCCACCGCGGTATCCGATGGATGATTGGAAAGACAAAGGTGGCCACCCATGATGCTGCCGTAATAGCGGCTATCGCCGCCCGCCAAGTCACAAAACTTCCCACCGGATTTCCAACAGGAAAATCCGTCCTGAAGATACCAACACCAAACATCTTGGCAGATGTTTCCTCCCAGAGTTCCCATATTGCGGATCTGCGGCGATGCCACGACGCTTGCAGCCTGGGCCAAGACAGTGTAGCTCTGCTGCAACGCGGCAGAGTGAGCGATCGCCGATAAGGTCGTGAGCGCGCCGATTCGGAGATTGTCCCGCGGATTAGAGTGGATGTAATTTAAGCCCGGGATGGTCTTTAAATTGATCACGCACTCTGGCTTGACGATGTATTTTTTGATCCGAAACAGAAGATCTTGGCCGCCCGCCAAGAGCCGCGCCCCTTGACCGTATTGAGCCAGGACCGACAAAGCATGTTCCGTCGAAGCGGCGTCGATATGCTTAAAATCGATCAAACGATGCTCCTCCTCGCATCCTGCAGCGCCTTGAGGACAACATCGGGAGTCATCGGCAGCTCCGTCACGCGAGCTCCGGTAGCATGGTAGATCGCGTTAGCGATGGCCGGGGCGACTCCGACGTAAGAGATCTCCGAGCATCCTTTGGCGCCGAAAGGATGCGTCGGCTCGCCGAGCTCAACAATTACCGGCTCGATATTCGGTGTATCCAGGATAGAGGGAGTGTGTAAATCGAGAAACCATTGATTGAGCGCGGTGCCGGTCCTCGGATCAAAATAGAATCCTTCGCTCAGTGCATATCCCAGTCCCTGGGCTGCGCCGCCCAAGATTTGCCCCTCGACGATCATAGGATTGATGGCGCGTCCCACGTCATGCGACGAGACCAAGCGGAGAATCTTGACCTCGCCCGTCTCCACGTCGACTTCGACTTCGGCAAAGGCGGCCGCGAAGCCGTAAGCGAATAACTGATCGTTCTTGCCATTGTAAATCCCCTTGCCGCTGATGGAGCCGCCGGCTAGACGCGCAAGCTCGCCCAGCCGCACTCGCTTGGAAGAATCGGAACGTGCCCAAACGAAATTGATGCCAATGTCGAGATTGCCGACCTCTTCGTCGAGAAGAAGCGACGCGCCCTCGAGCAATTTTCTTTTCGCCTCCTCTGCCGCTCTGCTTGCGGCGATGCCCGTCGCGTAAACCGTTCTGCTGGAAAACGGACCTGAATCGAAAGGGCACGTTAAGGTATCCGCGTTGCAGCCACCGACCTCCTCGAGTCTAACGCCCAAAACTTCAGCGACCATCTGGCGCAGGGTCGTCTGCTGCTCCGAGCCCTGATCCGCCGTTCCGGAGAAAAGAGAAATCCGGCCTTCGCTGTCAATGGTGACTTCAGCCTGCGAAGTGCCCGCGGGATTGCTCCCGCAACTATGGATCACCATGGCCATGCCCATTCCTTTTTTACGCGCTCCTTGACTAGAAGTGGACAAGGACGCTCTTCGTTCCCAACCGATAGTCTCGGCTCCCTTGCGCGCCGCTTCTTCGACCCACACCGTCGAGACGACTTTCTTCGGGGCGGAGCACAAATCATCCCCCTCGTGAATTCGGTTCTTGAGGCGAAATTCGATGGGGTCCATCTGAATTGAGTGAGCCAGCTCGTCCATCACCGATTCTATGGGAAAGTGACTTTCGGCATCGGCCCGGCCTCTGTAGGGACCGGTGCTCGGACGATTGGTCCTCACGGCAAAAACTTCCCATTTGACGTTCGGGCAGCGGTGATACAGATCGATGGGCCGAGTGCAGATTGCAAAAGCGATGTTTTGTCCCAAACCTCCATAGGGCCAATAGCCGTTGTCGAGAAACGTGCGAACCTTGATGGCGGTAAGCGAGCCGTCTTTGTTCGCTCCTGCTTTCACGTAATGCGTCAGTGCCGACCGGTTATGTGAGTCAAGGCTTTCCTCTTCGCGGGTAAACCAGATTTTGACCGGCTTTCCCGTCTGGCGCGCCAAGAGCGCGCAGAGAATCGCGAATCGACCGGTGACCTTGACGCCGAAGGCGCCGCCCAGGTTGGTCGCAACGACCCTCACGGCGTCCATAGGTAAATTGAGAACCCGCGCCACACTGTCTTGAAGACGATAAGGATCCTGAACCGAGCACCAGAGCGTGCATTTGCCATTTTCATAGAGGGCGACACAGGCGCGCGGCTCATGGCTCACCGCGTTGACCTCGGACTGTCTAAATATTCGCTCCACGACGACGTCGCTCTGCTCCAATCCCCTCTCCACATCGCCTCTCTCGTTCACCACCGTCGGCCCGCCTTCCCGGAGACCGATGATATTGCCGAACGTTCCCAGCTGCTCCGGCCTGATGTCTCCGGCCTGGATCTCATGAGCTTCGGGATAGTTCAGCACGGCGTCAGGAGCATCCGGTTTTGCACCGGATTCCGCATCATGGATGGCTGGCAGAACATGGTACGTGACGCGAATAGCTCTCACCGCCTCTTCGGCGACATTCCAATCCTCCGCCGCCACTGCCGCGACGGTGTCACCGACAAACCGCACCTCTTCATCCAGAGGATAGATTTCATTTTGGTACGGACCGAAAAGCACTCTGGGCACATCGTTATGCGTCAAGATCGCGACGACGCCCGGGAGTTTTTGCGCCGCCGCCGCATCGACGTCGAGAATTTTCGCGTGGGCGTGCGGGCTCCTAAGGATCTTCATCCAGAGCATGTTCGGAAGGTTTACGTCGGCGGGAAAGCGCAAGGTGCCTGTCGCCTTTTCAACTCCGTAAATCGGAGCAACCGACCGCCCGACAGTTAGCAAGGATTTCATAAGTAAGTCGCCATTGAGCCGCCGAGAGGCGGGTCGTGTAGAGCGCGGGCACGCGAACGTACAGGTCGCGTTCTGGCCCGGACTGTGGGAATAGCCACCCTGGAGAGGACTGGGGGATGGCCTACGAGGCAGAGGCCCATTGACCGCGCTCGGAACGGCTCGACCCTCGGTGGAAGAAGTTTCAGATGTCCAGATACTAATGAACTCATTAATAATAGTTTTTCGCTCACGTCTCTCCTCTCATGACGCGTGCGGCGTCAAGCACGGCTTGGACGATGGACGAATAACCCGTGCAGCGGCATAACACGCCGGAAAGGGCCGCGCGCACCTCCGATTCAGTTGGCCGGGGATTGCGATCGAGCAGAGCCTTGGCCGACATGATCATTCCGGGCGTGCACCAGCCGCACTGCGCGGCATAGGAGAGCGCAAACGTCTTCTGTAATGGATGGAGGTTTTCACTATCGCCCAGACCTTCAATCGTTTGAATTTCCTTTTTTTGGGCCTCCACGGCCAGGATGGAACAGGAGTAAACATCCACGTCGTTCATGAGCACGGTGCAGGAACCGCAGCCACCGTAATCGCACGCCCTCTTCGTGCCGGTGAGATCCAATCGGTTTCGGAGAACGTCGTTCAAGGTCCAATTCGACGGGATGCTTAGTTGATGAACGCGACCGTTTATTTTAAGCGTGATCTCATGAAACTCGGGGGATTCCATCTCCGCCTCGCAAATTGCTAATCCAAAAGCTTTCGTGCCAGCTCCGCGCCGGGGTCTCTCACTTTGAAGATCTTCTGTTCAGACTGATTTTCGCGTTTATAAAATTTCTCCATACTCATTGTGTCTTTCGCGGCGCTGATGCGGGCATCGGCTGTTCTTTTATCTTGTGAGCTTCGGCTCGGTGGCGGCCGTTTCTCCTCTTGCCACGGCCTCTGCCATCTCGTCATCTTCCGCGCTCCACAATCCCAGCGGGTAACCGTACCAGGGGTTTTTCAGCGCCAAAGGCGGCAGTCCCTCTTGCTGCCAGATCTCCAGCGCTTTCTCCATGAACGGCTTCTTCGGCAATCCGACCGGGGGATAAGGCCCCTTGCGCGTCGCATCGATGAGGATTCCGGAGCAACCGTGAGGCGGCGGATAGCTGCGCTCTTCCGGTCTGCTGATCAGTGAGTAGGCCGAAGGATCCAGCAACGGCACTCGCCCGGTGATAATTCTGACATCGCGGTGCGGCTGCATGGCAAAGCTCAACGCCCACATCACCATGTCAGGATCTTTCGGATCGATATCCTCGTCGACCACGATGATCACTTTGTTGGCCGGATCCATGCCAGAGGCTGCCTGCAATGCTTGCTGAGGTTTGCTTGGGTGGCCCTTGCGCATACGGATGACCCACCAGTTCCAACCTCCGCCCATCTCCGGGCAGCAGACTTCCAGGACGTCCGGCAGGTTGCAACTGTATTTCAGAAAGCTGTAGAGCATCATCTCCCGGCAGGCGCGCGAGATGCCGTTGGACTCGCTCGGCGGCAGCCCGACCAAGATCGCCGTCAACATCGCGTTGCGCCGGTGAGTGATTGCCGTGACTTTCACGACCGGCCGGCGATGCCGCTCCACCATCAAATATCCGGGGAAATCGCTGAACGGCTGCTCCTTTTCCAGCTCCTCCGTGGATATTTCTCCCTCAATCACGATTTCCGCTTCAGCGGGAACTTCGAGCGGCACCGTTTTGCAACCCACGAGCTCCACAGGCCGGTGTCTAATCCCGCCCGCAACAGCCAGCTCGTCCAAGCCATAAGGGAGATTGGCCGCCGCCACATAGTTGATGTCGGGGAGCGCACCCAAAACGATCGCCACGGGCAGAGGCTCGCAGCGGCGCTTCGCGTTGGGATAATGATAGAGCATGGCGTGATGCGACGGACCGATTCCGGCGAGCAAACGATTCGGCGGTCGAAAGTGGCCGCTGTACATTCCCACGTTGCGGACGCCGGTCTCGGTATCGCGCGTAATAAATGGACCTGTGACACGCGTATCGCCGCTAAATCCCGGTTCCTCAACCGGCGCCGGAAGCATCGCTAGGAGTTTGTCCGAGTAATCGCAATTTTTTGTAGACGTGGTGAAGAAGTTGTGTCTTTTATAAGGCATGGGAAAAACCTTTCGTGATTGGGATATTGAACAACTGATGATGTTTCCGCCTTCGGTGGAGGATTTCGTGCCGCAGGGGCATGTGGCGCATTTTGTACGGAGCACAGTCAGTGAAGCGTTGGATCTGTCGGCGATCGTGGATTGTTACAACGAAGAGCGCGGATATCCGCCGTATCATCCTGTCATGATGACAGCGCTTCTTCTTTACGCGTACTGCCAAGGCATCTATCCCTCTAGGCGGATTGCGAAGGCGTGCCGGGAGCGGGTGGATTTCATGGCGGTCACCGGCATGCAGACGCCCGACTTTCGCACGATCAGCGATTTTCGCAAGCGGCATATGGCAGCACTGGAGGAGTTGTTCGTACAGGTTTTGCGGCTTTGCCAGGAGGCGGGGCTGGTAAAGCTGGGGCATGTGGCTTTGGACGGGACTAAGCTGAAAGCCAACGCTTCCAAACACAAGGCGATGAGCTATGGGCGGATGAAGAAGGCCGAACCGGAACTGGAAGCGATCGTCAGAGGCTGGTTGCGCCAGGCGGAGGCCGCCGATTTGCGCGATGATCAGGAGCATGGAGTGGATCTTAACGGAGAGGAGCTGCCCGATTGGGTGCGCGACAAGCAGCGTCGGCTGGAAAAGATCCGCGAAGCGCGCGCTCGACTGCAAGCCGAAGCGCAGGCAGCCGAGAAGGGAGAAGAGAAGAAAAGCGGTGGTCCGGGTCGGCCAAGGAAGAACGAGCCTGGGACACCCAAGGATTCGGCTCAAACCAACTTCACAGACCCACAAAGCCGGATCATGAAAAGCCACGACGGGTTTATTCAAGGCTACAACGCTCAGGCCGTTGTGGATGCCGATAGCCAAGTGATTGTGGCTCAGGGGCTTACCAACAACGCCTCGGACGCGCAGCAACTCGCTGTGATGGTAGCCCAGATCAAACAGAACACAGGAAGACAGGCTCGGGAACTGTCGGCCGACGCCGGGTATTGTTCGGAAGACAATCTCAAGGAGCTCAGACGGCGTCACATTAACGGCTACATTGCCACGGGTCGTCAGAAACATGGGCAAGCGACAGCTGCGGCAGAGCGAAATGTCAAGCTTGGTACCTACGCCTATGCGATGTGGCAGAAGCTTCGTCGGGGTGGGCACCGTAGTCGCTACCGGCTGAGGAAACAAACGGTCGAGCCTGTGTTCGGTCAGGTCAAGCAAGGGCGAGGATTTCGCCAGTTTCTGTTGCGTGGACTCCGCAAGGTCGCCGGCGAGTGGTCGCTGATATGCACAGCGCATAATCTTTTGAAGCTGGCGGCTGCCCGGAGTTAGCCGACCGCGGCCCGATTCCGTCTGCAACCAATGACCGAAAGCGCCTTCACAGACTTTCGCAATTGATTTCACGGTTCTTATAGTTGATGCGTAATGAAAAAAAGAACTCAAACCGAGTTTCAGCTCCCCTCAGCGCGATTACTCGGACAGGCTCCTAGGGCTTCTATTCAACATCGGGGTCTACATTTGGTTGGGATCCGAAAAAGCGCTCGAGTTTTTCACCGGCTATCTTATCGAGTATTCCTTGAGCGTAGACAACATCTTCGTCTTCATCATCATTT
>Ga0209803_1001039_pt1 | contig 18428 bp, 12 predicted proteins | sample GraSoiAngelo_138_FD_185895 | JGI IMG/M metagenome (GOLD analysis project Ga0209803, IMG submission 185895) | Grasslands soil microbial communities from the Angelo Coastal Reserve, California, USA - 14_0929_09_40cm (SPAdes) (version 2) | ecosystem: Environmental > Terrestrial > Soil > Grasslands ...
TGCCGTTCGCGGCAAGCGCCGCGGTGAAGATGGAGAGCAGACCGGGCCGGTCCGTGGCCAGCAGGGTGAGATCCGCCTCGCCGACGGCGGAGCGGTGCAGCTCGGCCGCGAACCCGGCCTTTCGCGCCCCTGCCCACAGCTTGAGGTGCCGCGCGGCCGTCTCCGGCAGGGCGGTGGTCAGGTACCGCTCGGGCAACTCCCGCACGAACTCCGGCGCGAGTTTCGCTTGATCGCCTGCCAGGGGAGCGAGCCGATCGGCGAGCCGCTGCCGCCGGGCTTCGATCGACTGGGCGTGCTCCGGAGCGCCCAGCCCCTCCGCGAGCATGGTGGCGTGCGTCTTCTCGTAGAGCGCACGAAGGAGGTTCGCCTTCCAGATGGTCCAGTTCTCGGGAGAGACGCAGGACATGTCCGCGTAGGTCAAGAGGTAGAGCATCTCCAGCCGCTCGATCGTTTCCACCTCGCGGGCGAACGATTCGATGAGCGCGCCGTCTTCGAGGTCGCGGCGCTGCGAGAGATGGCTCATGCGCAGGTGCGCGAGCACCAGCCATTCGACGTCCCGCGCATCCCCCGGGTCGAGGCCGATCCGCTGCGCGTACCCGCGCACGAGCTCCGCTCCACGCGCGGAGTGGTCGGGGCCCATTCCCTTTCCCAGATCGTGGAACAGCAGTCCGAGCATCAGGACCAGCGGGCGCTGCTGGGCTCGGGAAATGCGCGTCAGCTGCGGTTCCGTATCCGCCAGCGCGCCGGAACGGAGCCGCATCATGTGCGCCAGCGCGAACACCGTGTGCGTGTCGACGGTGTAGACGTGGTAGAGGCTGTGCTGCGCGCGCGCGCGCAGCCGCGCGATCTCGGGGAAGAGCGCTCCCACCACTCCCAGCTCGTGCAACGGCACCAGCGCGCTGCCGTCGCTCCCTTCGCGGACCAGCAGGTGCCAGAAGTCGACATGCGCTTCCTTGTCCCTGGCCAGCTCCGGCCCGATCCGCTGCAGCTCCTGGACGAGGAGGTCGCGCGCGTAGCTGTACACGGGCAGGCCCAGCGTCTCCGCCACGGCATGGAGGCGGACCAGATCGGCCGGGCGGCGGGTGAAGACGTCCCTGTCGGTCACCGTGATGCGGCCGTTCCAGATCTTGAATGCGGCGTCGATCGGCTGCGGGCGCGGGACGCGCTTCAGCGCGCTCTTGGGCGAGTCCTCGATTGCGCAACGGTCGACCAGGGCGTCGGAGGCGCCGGCGATCTCCTGCAGCGCGATGTACGTCTCCCGCATCAGCTTCTCGACGCCCAGTTCGCCGCCGGGCTCGTCGGCATACCCGAGCGCCTGCGCGAGACGGCGTTGGTTGTCGAACGTCAGCCGATCGTCGCGGCGTCCGGTGGCGTAGTGCAGCTCGTTGCGCAGCCGCCAGAGCAGATCGCGCGCCGCGCGCGCCGCGGTCACCTCGCGGTGGGGCAAGAGGCCCCGCTCGCCGGCCTCTCCGAGCCCGGCGAGCTTGTGCCGGACGCGAGCGATCCAGAGCGCCGCCTGCAGGTCGCGCAGGCCTCCCTTGCCCTGCTTCAGGTGCGGCTCGAGCAGCCACACCGAACCGCCATAACGGCGTCGGCGCTCGTTGAACTCCTCGAGCTTGTCGCCGATGAATTCCTCGACGCGCCGCTGCTCCAGCTCGGTGACGGTGGCGCGCTCGAGCCCCTTGAACAGCTGCGCGTTGCCCGCGACCAGGCGGCCGTCGAGCAGCGCCGTGCGGATGGTGTGGTCCTCGCGCGCGAGCTGGACGCACTGGTCCAGCGTGCGCGCCGCGTACCCGGCTTCCAGACCGGCGTCCCAGAGTGCCCGATGCAGGTGCTCCGCGACGAGGTTGGCGCGGGCGCGCCCCGGCTCCCGCTCGCGGGGCAAGAGCGCGAGGAGATCGATGTCCGAGCGCGGCGCAAGCTCGCGCCGGCCGTAGCCGCCGGTCGCCACGAGCGAGAGCGCAATGGCGTCGGAGCCGGAAAACTGCGCGACGATCGTCTGGAACAACTCGGTGACCACCTCGTCGGTCAGCGCGGAGATGGCGCGCACGACCTCCTGCCCGCCGGCCCCGCCGCGGTGCCGCGCGAGGATCTGGTCGCGGCCTTCGGCCAGCCGCGTCTTTGCCCGCGCCACCGCCGCGTCGTTCGCCATGTCCTGCAACATAACAAGGCCGCGGAACGATCAAGCTTCAGATCAACCGCCAGGCACGCCAAGCTACTTTTTTGGAGCCGGCGGCCCAGGCGGTGGATCTCCCTGCGGTGGCGGGCTCGGAGGAGGGTCGCGCCGGGGCGGTTCGGTGGATGGCGGATCCCGACGTTTTGGTTCCCTTGGTTTTGGATCCTTCGCGGGAGGAGGTCTCGGATCGTTTTCCGAGATTGGCGGGAGACTCAAGGGGCGCGGGCGAGGCGGCGGCGGGAGTCGACGAAGTCCTTCACGCCCCGGGCGATGGCCTCGGCCGTGCCGTCCTGGAAGCGCGCGCTCCTCAGACGGGCTTCCTCCGCGGGATTGGAGATGAATCCGGTTTCCACGAGGATCGACGGCATCCGCGTACCCAGCAGGACGTAGAACAGCGCCTGCTTCACCCCGTGATCGCGCACCGGCCCGACGCGGCTGCGCAGCGTCCGCACCAGGGATGACTGCACCGCTTGCGCCAGATCGCGCGCGTCGGTCGCGTTCGCCTTGGTGGCGAGATCGGCGAGGATCAGGCGCAGGTCGCTGACCGTGCGATCCGCCTCCGCGTTCTCGAACGCGGCGAGCCGGGCGGCGTACCGGTCGCTGGCGACGTTCAGGGTCCAGGTCTCCACGCCCGCGAGCTTGCGGCGTCGCGCGGCATTGCAGTGGATGGAGACGAACAGGTCCGCATGAGCCTCGTTGGCGATACGCGTCCGCTCGTCCAGCGACAGGAAGGCGTCGCCCTTGCGCGTCATCACCACCTGGAAGCCGAGCGCCGTCAGGCGCGCGGCGACCTTCTTCGCGATCGCCAGTGCGAGGTCCTTCTCGCGGACGCCGTGCGCCCCGACGGCGCCGGTGTCCCTGCCGCCGTGCCCGGCATCGACCACCACCCGGCGGACCTTGAGCCCGAGCTGGCCCGCGATCGAGGTGCCGGAACCCAGCGCCGTCGAGCGGATTTCGCGCGCCTTGGCCGCCCGCGCCGGGGCGTCCTCCGGCTCGGTCAGCGCCGCTACCGCGCTCTTCACCGCGCGGACGATCGGAGTGGAGCGCGACGGCGGATTTGCCGGCGCTTCCGGCTCGGGGGGGCCTTCCTCCGTATCCTCCTCCTCGCTCTCATCGGTTGTCCGCGCGCTCGCGCGCGCCTTCGCGTCTTCGACGATCTGCTCGACCGCCTTGGCCGCCTCCGCGTCCACCTCGGGTTCGTCGCCGTCGCCAGCCTCGGCCGGTCTCTGCGGTGCGGCGGGTGAGGCTTTTTCCGAAGGCGCGGAGGCCGGCTCCTCCGGCGCCGGCCGCGCCGCGGCGGGCTCGGTGTCCTGCGGGTAGCGCTCCGAGATCCGTCGCGCGAGCGCCGCACGCTCCTTCGTCTCCTTCGCGCGCGCCGCGAGCCGGACTGCGGACGCCAGCGCTTCCGCTCCGACCGGCCCGGGATAGTCCTCATCGACCCTGCGAAACGCAGCCAAGGCCGCACGCGCATCGGTGCGGGATCGAGACACTTCCCACAGATCGGCGCGAGCGCGCGCCGCCGCCAGTGCGGCCTCGGTCGCCCGCGCGCCGTGCGGCGCGATCTTTACGGCCCCATCGAGCGTCCGCAGCACCGCTTCCCAGCCGTCCCGATACCGCCTGCGTCGTGGATCACTTCGGAGCTTCTGAAGCGCCGCCTTGCCCGCCTCCAACCTGCGCGCCTGCGCTACGCCCGCAGGCACCGCGAGAGCGGCACCAGGGAGGAGCGCGAGAACGCCGATCAGGAGGAGCAAGCGCACGTCCGCACGCTCGCACAGCCGATCGATCCGTCAATTTTTGCTCCCACCCCACCGTACGCTCACCGATATCTCCGCAGACTTGCCGCGGCGAACAGACATCGCGACAGCCGCTCCGCTTCGCGCCATCGCCGCCTGCGCGCCGACTCCCGCGCGACCGACCACGCCAGCACCGCGGCAAGGCCGAGGAGCAGGAGCGCGCTCACTGGAGCACCACCGCGTCGACCTGCAGATCGAGCTGCCCGCGCACGGAACCGGGCGGCACTGCCTTGAGCTGCCGCCGGCTCCCGCACCGGCACCGTTTCAAGGAAGCGAGGTACGCGGGCCAGGTCGCCTCGCGCACGAACTCCAGCGACCCGCCGCGCGTGCGCGCCAGCAGCTCCGCGTGCCGCGCCTTCGCGTAGTCCACGCCCTTTTCGATCAGCAGGCGGTTGCACGAAGGGCACCGCCAGATCTTCGTCGATTCCGCCGTCATGGCTTCCTCCTCCACGAGCATGCGCGGAGTGTAACGAGGGGGCCTGACAATCCGTTCAGTGTGGGGGAAAGTGCAACGATCCCGGAGGATTCCCGGCGCGCGGGCAGTCCGCGGAGATCAGCGCAGCTTCTTCTGCTGCTCATGCAGCCAGAGCAGCGCGTCCATCGGCGTGGTTCGCGAGAGATCGAGGGCCCGCAGGGCATCCTCGATGGCCGCGGGCTTGGCCGGCGCGAATTCCGCCGCCGCCGGAGCATCGAACAGCCCGAGCTGCGCGCGCCGCTTGCCGCGCCCGGCCGCGAGGGCCGGCCGCCCTGCTTCATCGAGCTCCTGCGCCTCGAGATTCGCCAGGATCTCCCGCCCGCGGCGCAGGACGCTCTCCGGGAGGCCGGCGAGCCTCGCCACCTGGATGCCGTAGCTGCGCGACGCCGCCCCCGGCACGATCTTGCGCAGGAACACGACCCGCCCCTCGACCTCGGTCACCGCCATGGTGAGATTCACGGCGCGCACCTTCTCCCGCGCCAGATCGCAGAGCTCGTGATAGTGCGTGGCGAAGAGCGTCCGCGCCCCCACCTGGTCGTGCAAATGCTCGGCGATCGCCCAGGCCAGGGCGAGGCCATCGAACGTGCTCGTCCCCCGCCCCACCTCGTCGAGGATGAGCAGCGAGCGCGGCGTCGCCTGGTGGAGGATGCGCGCGCACTCCGCCATCTCGACCATGAACGTGCTCTGCCCGCGGGCGAGATCGTCCGCTGCGCCCACGCGCGTGAAGAGGCGGTCGACCACTCCCACCCGGGCCCGCGCCGCCGGCACGAAGGACCCCGTCTGCGCGAGCACCGCGATCAGCGCCACCTGCCGCATGGCGGTGCTCTTGCCGGCCATGTTGGGACCGGTGAGGACGATCAGGCGCCGCTGCGCGTCCAGCTCGACGTCGTTCGGCACGAATGGCCCGTCACCCGATTGCGCCAGCGCGCGCTCGACCACGGGATGGCGCCCGCCGGCGATCTCGATGGCGTCGCCGTCGTCGACGATCGGCCGCACCCATCCCGCGTCCGCCGCGACCTTCGCCAACGACAGCAGGACGTCCGCCTGCGCCGCAGCTTCCGCGCAGGCGCGCAGGCCGGCGCTCTGCGCCAGCACCGCCTGGCGGAGCTCGTCGAAGATCTGCTGCTCGAGCGCGCCGCGCCGCTCTTCCGCCGAGAGCACGCGGGCCTCGTGATCGCTCAACCCGGCAGTGACGAAACGCTCCGCGCCCACGGTGCTCGACTTGCGCTGTTAGTCCTGCGGGACGAGGTGCAGGTTGGCTTTGGTGATCTCGATATAGAACCCGAAGATCTTGTTGTAGCGGATCTTCAGCGACTGGATCCCGGTGCGCTGCTTCTCCGCCGTCTCCATCGCGGCGATGGCTGCGCGGCCGCCCTGGGCCAGCTCGGTCAGCTCGTCGAGATCGGGACGGAACCCGGGACGCACGAAACCCGGCTCGCGGCCCGCGGGCACCTCGTCGATCAGCGCCCTCTGCAGCAACTCCGCGAGCGCCGCCGGCGCCCGCAGGGGCGGACCGAGATCGCGCAGCAGCGACGCCGAGCACTGCTCCAGCCGTCCCGCCAGCGCCGGCATCTCGCGAAGCGAAGCGCGCAACCCCGCGAGATCCCGCGGCGTGCCCTGCCCGACGGCGAGCCGTCCCAGCAGCCGCTCCACGTCGAGCACGCCGCGGAGCCGCTCGGCGATCTCCTCGCGCAGGACGGCCGCCTGCGAAAGCTCCTCGACGGCGTCCTGCCGGGTCCGGATCGCGGTCAGATCGATCAGGGGCGCCGCCAGCCAGCGCGAGAGCAGCCTTCCACCCGAGGCGGTGAGGGTGCGGTCGACCACCGAGAGCAACGTCCCGCTGCGGCGGCCGTCGGGCCCACGGAACAGCTCGAGGTTCTGCACCGCGCCGGGGTCGATCCAGAGCTGGCGCGCGGGGTGCTCGACCGCCACGCGCACGACGTGCTTCGCGGCGGAGCGCTGCGTTTCCTGGAGATAGGCCAGCGCTTCCGCGGCAGCCTCGATGGAGAGCGGGTCGCGCAGCCCGAAACCGTCCAGGGTGGCGACGCCGAGATGTCGCTTCAGGAACTGCTCGGCGCCCTCGGCGTCGCGGAAGGAACGCGTTTCCGCGCGGACCGCCCCGCTCGCCTGCCGGGCGGCCGCGGAGATCTGCTCGTCGGAGACGAGCACCTCGCGGGGGCCCACCCGCGCCAGCTCGTCGAGCGCTTCCTCCATGCTGCCCTCCGGCAGCGCGCGGAGCTCGCCGGTCGAGGCATCGAGCAGCGCAACCGCGGCGCGCCCCTCCGCGCAGGCCACCGCAGCCAGCCAGAGCGGCTCACGCGCCTCCAGCGCCTCTTCGTCCACGAGCGTTCCCGGCGTGACCAGGCGGACGATCTCGCGCCGGACGAGCTGCTTGCCCGGGCCCGGCACTTCCATCTGGTCGCAGATGGCCACCGTGTGGCCCGCCGCAACGAGGCGCGCGACGTAACCCTTCGCGGCGTGGTGCGGCACGCCGGCCATCGGGACCCGGTCCTCTCCCTTGGCCCGCGACGTGAGCGTGATGCCGAGGATCTGCGCCGCGATACGAGCGTCCTCGTAGAAGAGCTCGTAGAAGTCCCCCAGGCGGAAGAAGAGCAGCGCGTCGCGCGCCTGCGCCTTGGCCTCGTGGTACTGCCGCAGCATCGGCGTCGCCGGCTCCGCCGCTCGCACATGTGAAACCGGCTCGGCCACCGCGCCACAGATACCACGAGGCATGCGAAAGCACCGGCCGGATCCGCTGCTGAAATGTTCGCGTCGGCCCGCCGTTGTGAGCGGAGGAATGCGCGCGACCTTGCTGCTGCTCGCTTCGGCAACGCCGGTACTCGCGCAGCCGCGCAAGGAGTTCCCGCCGGAAACGGACCTGGTGCGTGTCGCGCACGCGGCGAGGCGAAACGGCGGAGCCATCCAGATCGACGGGCGGATGGACGAGGAGCCGTGGCAAGCCGCGCCCCTCCAGGACGGCTTCCGGCAGGCCAGCCCGGACGAGGGCGAGCCCGCGAGCGTGCGCACGGAATTTCGTGTGCTCTGGGACGACGAGTACTTGTACTTCGGCGCGAACTGCGACGATCCCGAAGGTCCCACCGCCACGCTCAGCCGCCGCGACCGCCTCATCGAGGGCGACTCGGTGCAGTTCGACCTGGACACGACCCTCGACCGCCGAACCGCCTACCACTTCCAGGTCTACGCCGCGGGCCAACAGCTCGATGCGCTGCACTTCAACGACGTCGACTTCACCACCGACTGGGACGCCGCCTGGGAATCGGCCGTCGCGCGCGGACCGAAAGGCTGGTCGGTCGAGATGAAGATCCCGCTGCGGGTGATGCGCATTCCCGAGGGGGCCAGGCTGATGGGCTTCAACGTCTACCGGATCCTCTCCCGCCGCAAGGAGGAGGACCAGTGGCGCTTCCGCCCCAACGGGCGGGCCGGCGACGTGAGCCGCTTCGGTTTGCTGGACGGGATCGAAGGCATCCATCCGGTGCGCGAGCTGGAGCTGCGGCCGTACGTGGGTTTGAAGCTGCTGCGCAACGTCCCTGCCTATGCCAAGCCGCGCGCCGAGCTGGGAAGCTGCGCCACGGTGGCCTTCGATCCGCAGCGGCAGGGCGGCTTCTGCGCTGGGCTCGACTTCCGCTACAACGTGGCGAGCGACCTCGCCCTGGTGGGGACCATCAATCCGGACTTCGGCCAGGTGGAAGCGGACCAGCGCGTCCTCAACCTCTCTACCTTCGAGACCTTTTTTCCGGAGAAGCGGCCCTTCTTCCTCGAAGGGCTCGATCTGTTCAAGACCCCGTTGCGGGTGGACATCAACGGAACCTACGGGGGCGACGCATACCAGATCTTCTATTCGCGCCGCATCGGGCGCGGCGCGCCCACTCACGACGACCTCGATCTTTCCGACGAGCAGAAGATCGTCTACCAGCAGCCCAGCGTCCCCGTGCTCGCCGCCATCAAGATGAGCGGAACAGTGGGAACCGCCAGCGTCGGACTCCTCACCGCCGTGGAACCCCAGGTCACCGCGCAAGTGCTCGAGCCCGACGGCCACGTGGCCGATCTCCGGTCGGTGGAGGCGCGGAGCACCTCGGTCGGCCGGGTGCGCCAGCCGCTCGGCGATCGCGGTCTGCTCGGCTTCACCGCGACCTCGGTGAACCCGATCCTGGCCAGTCCCTCGCTCGGCCTCAACCACCGCCACGCGCACGCTGGAGGGCCCGACCTGACCTTCTACAGCGCCGATCGATCGTGGGACGCCACGGTGCAGGCGCTCGGCTCCGTCCTGACCGGCAACATTCCCGAGGTCCTGCGGGACGGAACGTTCCGTGGAGAGACGTCCACCGGGTATGCCACTTCGGGCCGACTGCATCACTCGGAGGAGTACTGGGCGTCGGCGATCAACTGGGATCTCCTCTCACCAGAGTTCACCGTCAACGATCTGGGGTTCATGCCGCGCGCCAACATGTTCCGGGGCATCGGCTATCTGGCCGTGCGCGATCCACACCCGAGCGCGTACTGGCAGTCCGCGCAGCTCCTGCTAGGCGGCCGCGAGGTGCACGACTACCGGTTCACCAACCGGCTCAACCGCGACGTGTTCCTCGAAGGCTGGCTCAACACCAAGTCGTTCTGGTTCGTCGACACCGGATTCGACTACTTCGCGCCCTACGTCGACGACCGCGAGCTGGAGGACGGAACGCCGCTCGAGCGGCAGAAACAGCTGCAATGGTACGGGAACCTGTCCACCGACTCCCGCAAACCCATTCAGGTCCAGTTCTACTGGACTGAAGGCCGTTCTTTCCCCCGGTTCCAGCGCCTCAACCAGCTGGGCGGAACGCTGGTGCTCCGGCCGCTCCCGCAGCTCGATGGCAGCGTGGACTTCACCTACACCGAGAGCGCCGGGGAGATCCGGCAGATCGCGACGCCGAAGCTGTTGCCGGGAGAGCTGGAGCCTACGCACCGCGAGCATTCATACATCCTCGCTCCCCAACAGGCGCGCAGCGTGAGCACGACCCTGCGCGCGACGTACTCGTTCACCCCGTACCTCACCTTGCAGGCGTACGGGCAGCTGTTCACCGCGAGCGTGACCTACGGGCGCCAGCTGCGCGCCGACGTCGGTCCGGGGAGAAGCACCGTGAAGCTCGACGCGCTCGTCCCGCTCGCCGACGAGATCGTGCTGGACGCCGACGATCGCCAGGTCGGCTTGAACCTCAACATCATCCTGCGCTGGGAATGGCGAACCGGCTCGACCCTGTACCTGGTGTACGCGCACCAGAGCGCGAACGACGTGGTGCCGCTGCGCCACGGGCTCGACTTCGCAGGGGAGCTGGGCCTGCTCTCGGCCGCCGGCGTGTCGCACGGCGACACCATCCTCCTGAAGGTGGATCTGCTGTCCGCGCTGTGAGAAGAAGCGCCCGTGATCCAGGCCGTCCAGGACCTCAAGCGCCTGCGCGAGATCAGCGCCGTGGTGGTGCGCCACGGGTTCGGCGAGCTGTGGGATCGCGCCAGGATCTGGGACGTGCTCGGGCGCCGCGTGGATGCCCAGCGCCCCTCGCGCGAGGAAGTCCGCGCCACCACCGCGCGCCGCTTCCGGGAGACGCTCGCGGAGCTCGGTCCCACCTTCATCAAGCTGGGGCAGATCCTCTCCTCCCGCCCGGACATCCTGCCGCCGGACTTCATCGCCGAGCTGTCGCATCTTCAAGATCGCGCGGCCCCCATGCAGGTGGAGACGGTGTTCGAGCTGATCGAGAAAGGGCTGGGAAGGTCCGCGCACCAGCTCTTCGCCTCCATCGACCCCGAGCCGATGGCGAGCGCGTCCATCGCGCAGGTGCACCGGGCCCGGCTCGCCAGCGGCGAGGACGTGGTGGTCAAGGTGCAGCGCCCCGGGATCGAGGAGCAGATCCGCAGCGACACCGACCTGCTCTTCTATCTGGCCCGCTTTCTCGAGGGCGTGATCGAGGAGACCGGCATCTACACGCCGACCGGGATCGTCACCGAGTTCCGCGATGCGATGCTGCTCGAGCTCGACTTCGAGAACGAGGCGCGAAACATCGACGAGTTCGCCCACAACCACGCGGACCGGCCCTACGTGGTGATCCCGAAGCTGTATCGCGACCTCTCCAGCCGGACGGTGATCACGCTGCAGGAGCTCAAGGGCGTGAAGCTGAAGACCGCCCTCGACTCCTTAGATTCCCCGGGCATCGACCGCAAGCAGCTCGCGCGCCACGTCCTGGAAGCGAGCTTCCAGCAGCTCTTCAAGGACGGCCTGTTCCACGGCGACCCGCATCCGGGGAACATCATGGTGATGGAGGGCAACCGGATCGGCCTGCTCGACTTCGGCCTGGTCGGGCGCCTCACCAAGCAGATGCAGGAGTCGATCATCGTGCTGGTGCTCGCCATCTCCCTGCGCGACCCGGACACCGTCGCGCGCCTGCTCTACAAGGTCGGCGTCCCCGACCAGCGGATCAACCTCCACCACTTCCGGCAGGCGATCCACGACATCCTCGACCGCTACATGGGGCGCAAGCTGTCGGAGGTCGATCCCGGCATGCTGATGAGGGAGCTGGTCGACCTGGCGATGAAGTACAAGATCAAGATACCCAAGGAGTACGCCGTCCTCTCCTAGGCCTCCGCGACCACGGAAGGGATCGTGCGGCAGCTCGATCCGGAGCTCGACGTCACGCAGGCGGCCCTTCCCTACGCGAAGCAGCTTCTCTACGACCGCTACAGCCCAGCCTCGATGAGCGGCGGATTCTTGCGCGTGCTCCTGCAGCTGCAGGGATTCTTGCAGGACACGCCGCAGCAGCTCGCGCAGATCCTCATGGATCTCGAGGGCGGCAAGTTCAACGTGAACGTCCGCAGCGACGAGCTCTCCCGCCTGAACACGAACGTGAAAGCGCTCGGCATCCTCCTCTTCACGGGCATGCTCGCCTCCGGCTTGATCGTCGGCGCCTTCTCGCTGGTCGGACGCGCGTCGGAAGGCGTCGGTCAGACGGTCTGGCCGCTGGCGGCGCTGATCGGCTTGTCCCTGGCGGCGATGCTCTTCGGAGCCGCCCTCAGCTGGACCCTGCTCAGCGGACGGGTGAAGAAGATCAGCCTGCGCCGCTTCCTCAAGTAACCGGCGGCGGGCGCGGCGATCAGGTCTCGTCGGCCGGCAGTGCCTCGACGACGAGCTCGGCGCGCGGCGGCGGCTCGGGCGGGGCTTCGGGCGCGATCAATCCCTCCGCGTCCGCGGCAAGGGCCGCGAAGGCGCCCATCCTCCCCACCTCGAGCCAGCCGAATACCGCGGCGGCCGCGAGAGCGATGGCAGCATGGGGGGCGAGCGCGAGCACCTGGTCCCTGGGGTTGAAGGACCCCGCCGACAAGAGCCCGGTGAGCGAGGCGGCCACGGCGCCGACGATCAGCTCCAGAGCGACGAACACCACGGTGATCAACGCCGAGGCGCCGAGTCTCGCGCCGAGCAACGACACCGCCCTTGCAAAAGCCGGCGTGGCGGAATCGCCGAACGCCGCTGCGCGCACCATGATCAGGCGCGCCAGCGCATCCAGCAGGAACGTTCCGGTCACCGCGACGGCGCCGGCGAGCGCGGCGGCGGCGAGCAGCCCCGGTGAGGGGCGCAGCAGGAGAGCGGGGATCGCGAAGATCACGGCGGCGTCGCAGGCGAGCGTGAACAGGACGGAGATGCCCCAGCCGAGGATGCCCGCGACCACCGTGCGCGCCGCGCCCCGTGAAACGAGCAGCGCAAAGTTGCCGGGTGGCGGCCGGCGGTTCAGCTCCGCATCGGCGGCCAGGAGCGGAACGGCGCCGGCCCAGAACAGCAGGCTCGCGGCGAGCGCGATCGACAGCGCGGCGGCGATTCCGCCCAGCACAGGCCACCGCAAACCGGCCAGCGCCCGCGCGGCCAGAAGCGCGCTCCGCAGCGCGTCACCTCGCGCCAGCGCCGCGATGAGGATGGCGGCGAAGGCGATGGGCAAGAGAGCGAGCAGGTTTCCGCCCTGGTTGATCAGCCCTTTCGCGAACGACAGCTCCGCGTTGCGCGAGGCAGCGCGAAGCCCGAGCCGGACAGCCTGATTCGCCCGCAGCATGCCGCCTCGTATATCGCAACCCGGCGCCGGGGTGGGTGCAGCGTTGCTTGAACTCTACAGGCAGGCCACTCTACGCTCCTGGACGGATGCTGCCCGCTCCCTTCGCCTCGGTGCTGGTGATCGACGACGAGCCCGTCGTCCTCGACCTCTTCCAGCGGTTGCTGACGGAGAAGGGGCTCTCCACCCGGCTCGCCCGCAATGCAGAGGAGGCGCTGGCTCTGCTCGAGCGGGAAGAGTTCGGCTGCGCGCTCGCGGACAAGAACCTCCCGGGCCTGGACGGCATCGAGGTGCTGCGCCGCGTCCGCCAGACGCAGCCGTACTGCGCGTGCATCATCATGACCGCTTACGCCTCCACGCAGAGCGCGGTGGAGGCGCTGCGCATCGGCGCCATCGATTACATCGAGAAGCCGTTCGATGACCTCGACAGCATCGCGGATCGCATCGACGAAGCCGTCAAGCAGATGAAGATCCAGTACGAGCGCCGCGCGGCGGTGACGCCACTTCGTCTGATCGATGGCCAAGGCGCTGCGAACGAGCTGCCCGAGGAGGCGGAGCCCGCAGAGGCGATGGACGGCGACCGGGAGCCCGCCACACCCATCGAGATCCTGCAGTCGCGCGTGCAGCACGCGACTTCGGATCTGCGGCGCCGCTCGCTGCACCTGCTCTCCCGGCTCGTCGCCAGCAAGGCCGCCGGCCGCGAGGTATTGCTCTCGGGCGAGGCGCTCCTGGACGAATTGCGCCGGCTCCGCGACGCTGGCGGAGCGCGCGCGGCGGAGCTGCGGCGGATCGAGGAAAAGCTCGAGGAGCACCTGGCGCTCGCGCATCACGCCCAGAGCCGCTGAGGTAGGTCTTTTCCCTGTATTTCCGCCCCTGAACGCACCCTGTGGTTTCTTGCTGCCACGCTTTCGCGGGCCCTATGCTCGAGGTCCGCGAGGGGGTCGCGTCCGGTGCAATTCCGAAGCAAGATTTTCGCCGTATTGGCGCTGGTCGGCGTCGTTCCGGCGGTGGTTCTCGGCTCCCTCTCGTTTTCCGTCAATCGGGCGGAATTGGAGCGCACACTGCGGTCGGCGGAGACCCGCGTGGCGGAGGAGGCGGCGCGCGCCTGCGAGCGGTTCGTGGCGCAGGCGGCCGACAGCCTGCGCCTGTCCGCCAGCGTTTTGCCGTTGCGCGAGCTCTCGCCCGCCGAGCTGGCGCACGTGCTGCGCATCCCCTACCGCCAGCTCGAATTCATCGACGCCATCTGGTTCCCGGGCGGGCCCCTCGTCTACGAGAGCGCGAACGGGCGTCCGGTCCCGGAGCTCGACAAGCTCCAGCGCGAGGCGCCTCTGCACCTCGCCGCGCAGTGGGGGACGGCGATCGGCGCTCCGTACTCCGCGCCCGACGGCTCGATGCGCCTGCCGATCGCGCTGCGGCTCGACGGAGGGCACATCCTCGCCGCGGAGCTGTCGCTCGCGCAGCTCAGCCGGCAGATGCGCCAGATGTCGCAGGGCGACACGGTCGCCTATCTCGCGACCCGGGCGGGAACGGTTCTCGCACAGTCCGAGCCGCTCGAGCTTTCCCCCGACGAGCGCTCGCTGGTCGCCGCCGGCGGCGGCGGCCGCGCGACGGTGCGCGCGGACGGCGAGCGTTGGCTCGCCGCCACGGCGCCGGTTGGAACGCTCGGATGGGTCGTGGTCGTCACGCAGCGCGAAGACGTCGCACTACGGCCAGCGGCGCTGGTCCGGCGTTACACGCTATTCTGGGTCGCGGTGTCCCTGCTGCTGGTCCTGAGCCTGGGAGCGCTGCTCTCGCGCCGGGTGACGGAGCCGGTGAGACAGCTGCGGGAAGGCGTCCAGGCCCTGCGGCTCGGCCGCGCCCAGGCAGCGGAGGTGGACAGCGACGACGAGATCGGCGAGCTCGCGCGCTCCTTCAACCAGATGGCCGCGGAGATCGTCCGGCGGGACGAGGAGATCCACCGCTGGAACGGCGAGCTGCGCCAGCGCGTCGAGGAGCGCACCGCCGAGCTCAGGGCCGCGCAGGACCAGATCCTGCGCGCGCGGCGGCTGGCCGCGCTCGGGTCGCTCGGCGCCGGCATGGCGCACGAGCTGAACAACCCGATCACTGCCATCAGCGGCGTCGCGGCGCTGCTGCGCAAGGAGCTGGCGGGAACGCCACACGAGGAGCGGCTGCGCACGCTGCATGAGCAAGCGCTCCGCGTCTCGACCATCGTCGGCAACCTGCGCGCTTTCGCCGACCAGGAGCGCACGCAACCCGGGCGCCGCTTCCCGCTGCATTCCTCGGTGCTCGCCGCCCTCGACCTGTACGAGGAGCAGATCCGCGCGCATGGCATCGAGCTCGCCACCGAGCTGAAGAGCTGCGACGCGCAGGGCGACCCGGCGCAGATGCAGGAGGCGATCGGGCACATCGTCCAGAACGCGATCTCCGCGATGCCGCAGGGCGGCACCCTCAGGGTCACGCTGAGCGACGTGAACGGCGACGCGCTCAAGCTTTCGGTGAGCGACACCGGCAAGGGCATCCCGGCAGCGATGCGCGATCGCATCTTCGACCCGTTCTTCACCACCAAGGAGGGCCCGGGCGCGGTCGGGATGGGGCTGTCGATCTCCCACAGCATCGTCGAGGCGCACCACGGCAAGCTCCTCGTGGAAAGCGCCGAGGGCCACGGCGCCACCTTCACCATCGTCCTGCCGGCGGCCGCGGCGGCCACCCACCTGCGATGACCCGGTCCAAGCTGCCAAAAAGCGCTCAGCGCGCGCAGCTCGAGCAGGCCGAGCTCCTCGGGCCGGGCCTCATCCACGAGATGCGGCACCCGCTCGTGGGCATCAAGGCCGGGCTGGAGTTGATCGCGCGCCGGCTCGGGACCCAGGTGACCGATCTCGACGACTGGCAGATGGTCTCGACCCAGGTCGTGCGTCTGGAGGAGCTCTTTCGCAGCTACCAGCAGCTCTTCGCGCCGGAGCCGGCCGGCCATTCCCCCTTCGCGGTGGAGAGCGTCGTGCAGCGGGCCGTCGATCTGGTGGCGTGGCGCGTGCGCCAGCTCGGCCCCCGGTTCGAGTGGGTCCGCGACGGTTCGCGGCGTGCATTCGGGTCACCCACCGCGCTGCTTCACGCCGTCATCAACCTCCTGGTCAATGCGATCGATGCGGTCGAGGAGGCAGGCGGCGCCCGCCGCGTCGCGGTGCGGGTGCTGCCGAAGCCTCTCCAAGTGAGGATCAGCGACGAAGGATCGGGAATCGCTCCTGAACACGTCGGGCGGCTCTTCGAGGCGCGCTTCACGACGAAACCCGCCGGGCGCGGGACCGGTCTCGGTCTGCACATCGCCCGGCAGGCGATGCAGAGGGCCGGCGGCGACGTGCACTTCGTCGAGCGAGGCGATGAACACCGGCTGTCCTGGGCAATCACCGAATTCGCGGTCGAGATGTCGGAGGCATGATGTTGCGGCGCGGACGAACGCGGATGCTCCTCGAAGCGGGCACGGTCGTCGCCGTGCTGCTGACCGGCGCGTGGCTGCTGTTTCGTGGAACGCTGTACCGGCCGGCACCGGCGGGGCCGGCGGCGCATGCGGCCCAGGAATCGAAGGTCGACGAAGCCATCGTGGTCGCGGTGGTCGGCGACGTCGTCCGGCTCTCGCCGAACGGCGGCACCTCCGCGCTGGCCGCCGGGCAGCGGTTGCGCGCGGACGATTCGGTCCGCACCGGCCGCGGCGGCCAAACCGACCTGCAGCTCGGCGCGCGCAGCCGCATCACCGTGGCGGAAGGGACGCAGCTGACGGTGCGGGAGATCACCGAGAAGCTGCACCGCTTCAGGCTCACGCGGGGCCGCATCGCCGTCGATTACAAGGCGGACGGGGTGCGCTTGCTGCGCATCGAGAGCGCCGACGGCGGCGCGGTCGCCGAAACGCAGGGCGCGCGCTTCGGCGTGCTCTCCACGGGGACCGCGGTCGCCATCGCGACCGCCACCGGCGAGGTGAACCTGACCTCGGAGCACAAGACGGTGGAGGTGCGCGCCGGCACGCAGTCGGTCGCGGCCGCCGGGAAACCGCCGTCGGGAGCGGAACCGATCCCCGCGAAGCTCCTCCTCAAGGTCGCCGATGCCGCCGCCGCCCCGGATCGCGGGGGCCTCTGCGCGGAGGTGGTAGGGACCGCGCCCGCGGGCGCGGAGGTGCTGGTGGACGGGGCGCCTGCGGCGGTGGCGGAGGATGGCCGTTTCCGCGTCCGCGTCCCCGCCGCGCCAGACAAGAAGGACGCGACGGTCGCCATTCGCGACGCCAGCGGCCGCGAGACCATCCGGACGGTGCCTTGCGGTGGGCCAGGGAACGTCCCGCGGATCAAGGACATCGCCATCCGCTGGAGAAAGAAGGCCCCGTGACGGCCACCGCTCTCCTCGCCCTCGCGCTCTCCGCGCAGCCGTCGCCCATGCGGCTCGGAAGCGACGCGAGCGCGGTGCTGAGGGTGACGCAGAGCGCGGCGCAACCGGCGCTCAGCGTGAGCGTGGGCCGCGTCGAAGCCCCGCGCCACACGGGAGAGGGAACCTGGGAGGCGCAGTACGTTCCGCCCGACGACGGGATCCCGCAGGTGGCGATCGTCATGGCGGTGGCGGCTGGGGAGGTCGCCTGGATCGCCCTGCCCCTCTGGGCCGAGGGGGATGCGGTGGTGAAGACGCGCCCGCGCGGACGGATCACGGTGGAGATCGGGTCGCAGACGTTCGGTCCGGTGACCGCGGACCCGCGGGGAGAGGCCATCGTTCCCGTGGTGGTGCCGCCCGGCGTCACCCAGGCGCGCCAGGGGAAGAGGATGATTCCGCTCGGCGTGCCGCCCAGCCGCATGGTGCACGTCGCGTTCGGCGAGACGGGAGGGGCGGCCGACCGCGCGCAGACCGTGGCCGTGTACGCGATCGCCACCACCGCGGACGGCGCGCCACGCCGCGGGGCTGCCATCCGGCTCCGCTCGAGCCGCGGCGCGCTCGCGGCGCTTCGCGAGGTTGCTCCCGGCCTGTACCAGTCCTCGCTCTCGCTCGAGGCGGGCGCGCCGGGCGAAGTCCAGGTCACGGCGGCCCTCGACGACGCCCCCGCGTTCGTTGCCAAGGCTGCGCTGTCGCTGAACAGCGGGCCCGCGGACCGGATCGCCATCGCCGCCGACCGGGAGCGCATCCGCGCCGACGAGCCGGCGGCGCGCCTGCACGTGAGCGCCCGGGACACCGCCGGGAACCCCGCGGCTGACGCGGTGGAGTTCGAGACGAGCGCCGGCGAACTGCGAGCCACCGCGACCGCTGCCGGCGAATGGGACCTGGCGCTCTCACTTCCCCCGTCGTTCGGCGGACGAAAGACCGTCCAGGTCCGCGCCCTCGCCGCGAATGCCTCCGCGGTCCACGCGTTCGCGCTCGAGGCCGGACCCCTGGAGACGATCGCGTTCGAGGATCCGGAGGCGGTGGTGATCGCGGACGGCGAGAGTCCGCTGCGAATGCAGGTCGAGCTCCGCGATCGTTACGGGAACCCGATCTCGGGCCTGCGCCCGCAGCTGTCCGCGGAGAACGGACGGGCGGAGCTCGAGGAGCGGGGAGAGGCGCTCTACGCGAGCTACGTTCCCCCTCTTCTTCACGAGCGGCAGGCGACCGTCCTCGCGGCCAGCGCGGGGACCGCGGTGGGCCGCGCCAACCTGACGCTGCTCCCGAACGTGCCGTCGGTGGCGCTCAGCGCCAAGCTCGGCGGGCTCTCCGATCTGTCCGGCTTTTCCGCCCCCCTGCTCGGCGTGGAAGCCCAGATGCGGACCATCCGGTTCGGACCCGAGCTCGCGCTCTCGCTCGAGGCGGACTACGGGTATCGCAGCCACTCCGAGATCCTTCGCGCCGGCGCAACGAATCTGATGGCGCGCTCCCGGATCGATCTGCTGCAGCTGCATCTCTCC
>Ga0209803_1001043_pt1 | contig 18408 bp, 17 predicted proteins | sample GraSoiAngelo_138_FD_185895 | JGI IMG/M metagenome (GOLD analysis project Ga0209803, IMG submission 185895) | Grasslands soil microbial communities from the Angelo Coastal Reserve, California, USA - 14_0929_09_40cm (SPAdes) (version 2) | ecosystem: Environmental > Terrestrial > Soil > Grasslands ...
CCGGCGTAGGAGTGAGCAATCAGCATGTTCTGAAGGTCGGTCTCGGCCGTGTCTGTGTAATACCCGACGAGCACAATGATGACCATCCGCAGCACGTTCGCAAGATAGGATGCTCCAAGGCCGAGCCCCAAGGTTATCCAGACTCGATGCGACAGTCTCCTATACTCTGTGAGGGCAAACGCGGCGAATGCAGACGCGAAGATTCCGAAAGAGTAAATACCTGAGCACGCCGTGGTGATGACAACCGTCACTTGCACCGGAAGATGCTGTGGCGTGAACGTCAGTCCCGGCGCCGTCGAACTCGCGACTGCATGCACGGAATTCCCGACGCCGAGAAGAGACAACAGCGCGCTGGCCTCGGGAGCGAGAGCAACCCAGGAGTACAGGTCAACCGAGCGATCCGCGTCGGCGAAGTATACCCGGGCCAACATGAGTGGTACCACGAGTATCGCATTGAGGCAAAGGAAGAACAGCAGCACGAAGTCCCGTTCCACCGCGAATCGGTCGGGCACGAACCTGTATCCAAGCAGACTGAAGGAACCGAGCAGGACGATGGTATCCTCGGTCTGGAGCGCTGGTGTCGAGCTTAGCGTCACGTTGTACACGAGGTCGGCAACGATAATCGCGAGGCCGATGGCGGGGAAGAACGGCACCAGCCGGCCGTCCCATGTGAGATTCCGCAGCAGGCGGTGGGCCACGGATGTCGACGCATCCTGGCTCGGGCGGCTCGGGGTCCACGCGGTCAACAGGAGCAACGCACCCCCAACCGCTAGAAGAGGCACGCCGAGCCATTCAAGAACCGCTTCCTTCGGTCGATCAATGAGGAGCGCGACGCCAGCGAACGTGGTCAGCAAGCCGGCGAGGACAATTGTCCGCCGACGCTGATTCGCGATTGTCGCTAAAGTCTCGAGCCACATCGCTTCTGCGATTCAGGAGCTCGTGCGCTTAAGAAAGCTCGCCGCCCGTTATCGCGGTCGCGAGACGTCGGACGATTCATATATCCACATCCCATACGACACGCCCGGGCCTTCCATGAAGGTCGTCGGCGGCTCTGCGTCGGTCCCCCTCGCTCGCGGGATCGCCAGCGAACTCTCCGTCGATTTCGTGGACGTCGCGTTCGAGAAGCACCCGGGTGGATTCCCCGACGGCGAGCGCTACGTGCGTCTCCTCGGACCCGTCTCGGGCGAGCACGTCGTCCTCGTCCAAACGACCCATCCGAGCCCGATGATCGTCGAAGTCTTCCTGTTGGCCGATGCGATTCGAGACGCGGGCGCCCGGCGCATCACGGCCGTCGTCCCGTACTTCGGGTACGGCCGTCAGGACAAGCGATTCCTCGAAGGAGAGGCGGTCTCCGCGAAGACGATCGCGAAGCACATCGCGGTCGACTGCAACGAACTCCTGACGATGGCAATCCCGGCCAACCCAGAGGTCCTCAAGACATTCCCGCTCCCGACGCGCGAAGTGAGCGGCATGCCGGCGATCGGCCGCTACCTGAAGTCCGCAAAGGTCGAAGTGCTCCTCGCGCCCGACCAAGGCGCGCTCCGGCTCGCGAAGGAGGCGTCCGCGGTCGCCGGTGTCCCGTTCGACTTTCTCGTGAAGAAACGCATCGATTCGTACACGGTGAAGATCGAGCCGAAGGCGCTCGACGTCCGAGGTAAATCCGTCGGAATCGTCGACGATGTGATCTCGACCGGCGGTACGATCGCGACGGCTGCGAAGGAATTGAAGACCCAGGGCGCTCGACGCGTGATCGCGGCGTGCGTCCACGGCCTCTTCGTCGGCCCGGCCGAGGCTAACCTCAAGATCTGCGACGAAGTGATCGCGACGGACACGGTCCTATCGCCGCACACGAAGGTCAGCGTCGCGCCGGAGTTCGCCACGGCAATCCGGGCGCTCCGGTGAGTCCGTCTACCGGCCGATCCACGTGAGGACCGAGATCGTGAAGGCCAGCACCAGGCCGCCCCAGACGAGCAGGCCAAGGTTCTGCATGTCGGACGTCCGCTTCGACCCGAGCGCGCCCGCGATGCTCCCGAACGCGGCGATGAGGCCTCCGGAGATCGCGAGGAAGCGCGCGAACCCGAGCGCGTTGCGGTCGCTTGTCCAGATCACGATGATCGCGGCGAGCCAGAGGGCCAGGAGGCCCAGCGCGTTCAGCGCGAGCACGTATCGCTTCTTCAACAAGTTCTCCGTGGCCATCGGGTAGTACGGCGCTCCGGGATATTGCGGGGGCGATGCCTGCATGGGCGTTCCTCGGTCCGCGCGATGGATCTTGGCTTATAAAATAATAGCCCAATAATAATATAAAGGCGAATCGAGACGCGTCCTCTTCAAGGTTCGCGGGGACGCGTCGCGTCCGGGTGCGCGAAATCCCTTTATCGCGGGGCGCCTTCGCGGTCTCCCGTGACGGAGTTCATGTCCGCCGCGGTGCGGGCCCTCGAGAAGGCCGGCGCGGGCTTCGGCGACGTCCGCACGGAGGATCGCAACGCGTTCGTCGTGCGCGTCGCGAACGAACAGATCCAGAGCGTCAACGAGGTCCACCGCAGGGGCTGGGGCCTCCGCGCATTCGTCGATGGAGCGTGGGGCTACGCATCCGGGACCTCCGGCCGGTCGGCCGACGCGGTCCAGGCGGCCCGGAAGGCCGTCGTGATCGCCCGGCGCGGGGCCGCGGCCGGCGTGCCGCCGTCGAAGCTCCGCAAGATGCCCTCCACCGCAATCACCCTGGAACCAAAGGTCCGGATTGAGCCGCGCGACGTCGCCGGGGAGGAGAAGGTCGCCGCCGCGATGGAGGTCTGCCGATCCGAGAAGCGGGAGGAGGTCGCGAACACGAACGCCTCGTACGCCGACTCCGACTGGACGTTCGAACTCGCGAACACCTGGGGCGCGTGCCTCCAATGGCGGGAGGTCCGCATCCGGATCGCGGGTCAGGCGGTCGCCGGCGAGGGGGATCGCCGCGAGTCCGCGTTCGATTTCCGCGACGGGACCGCGGGCTGGGAGCTCGTCAAGGCGCTCGACCTCGCGGCGTTCGGACGGGGCCTCGCGCAGGAGGCGGTCGAGATGCTCCGCGCGGCGAAGCCTCCCGCGGGCCTCATGCCGGTCGTGACGGATCCCGGCGTCTCCGGCCTGTTGGCTCACGAGGTCATGGGCCACGCGTCCGAGGGCGACGAGATCGTGAAGAAGCGCTCGTTCCTCACGGACCAGGTCGGCAAGAAGGTCGGATCCGCGTTGGTTTCGATGTACGATGACGGCACCTATCCCGGCGCCCACGGCTCCATCCCGTTCGACGCGGAGGGCACGCCGGCCCACAAGACCACGGTCATCGACCGCGGCATCTACCGCGGTTTCCTGCACAGCCTCGAGACGTCCGGGGTGTTGAAGGCCCGCCCCACCGGCAACGGCCGGGCGCAGGACTTCGGCCGCCGGGTCTGGGTGCGCATGACGAACACGTACTTCGGCGGGGGCCGCGACAAGAAGGACGAGATCGTGGAGGAGACGAAGTCCGGCGTGTTGACGCGCAAGTGGATCAGCGGGATGGAAGATCCGGTCGGCGGGTCGTTCCAGGCCGTCACGCAATCGGGCTTCCGGATCCACAAGGGCGAGGTCGGAGAGCGCGTGCGCGGCATGACCTTGACCGGCGACGCCCTCTCGATCCTGAAGAGCGTCGACCGGGTCTCGAAGGAGATCGCCCTCGACGGCGGGACGTGCGGGAAAGGCGAGGAGGACTACGTGCCCGTAGCCGCCGGGGGACCGTACATGCGCTGCAAGATCGTCGTCGGAGGCGGCTGACATCGATCCCCTCGACCTCGCCTCGGACGCGGTGCGGCGGGCGCAGTCCGAAGGCGCGGACGCCGCGGAAGCGTATGTGATCACGTTCACCTCGCGGTCCGTCTACATCGAGGACGACGTCCCGAAGGTCGCCGAAGAGCGAAGCGAGACGGGCCTCGGCGTCCGAGCCGCGAAGGCGAAACGGGTCGCGTTCTCGGCGACGACCCTCGCCTCCCCCGCGGACGTCCGATCGGCCGTCGGCGCCGCGATCGCCGGGTTGAAGCGCGTGCCGGAGGACCCGGACTTCTCGGGCCTCCCCACGGAGGCGGGGAAAGGCGAGGTGCGAGGCGCGTGGGACGCGGCGACCGCGACGACCGACACTGCGGGCCTCCTGGACGCCGCGAAGACATTCACGGATGCCGTCCGGGGGTCGAAGGCCACGTCGGTGCCGAAGGCGATCGTCCGGATCCAGGAGTACACGTTCCGGGTCGCGAACTCGAACGGGATCGTCGCCAACCATCGCGGCACCCTCGTGTTCGCATACCTGACCGCGAAGTGTGGTTCGAAGGGGAAGTTCGGCGAGGGCATCGTGAAGGCGATGAACACCTCGATTCGGCCGATCGATTTCGCGGCGCACGGCGCCACGGTCGCGCGCCGAGCGGCCGAGAACCTGCGCGCCCGGGCCTTCAAGGGGAAGCTCCCCGGGGTCGCCGTCCTCGATCCGCTGGATCTCGGCGAGGTCTTCCTGACGACGGTCGGCAGCGCCGTGAACGGCGAGGACGTCCACAAGGGACGTTCCCCGTGGGCCGGGAAGGTCGGTGCCGATGTCGCCTCGGCCGGCGTCACGGTGCGCGACCGGCCGCGGATGCCGAGCGGCCTCGCCTCCGGCGTCGCGGACGACGAAGGCAACGCCACGCAGGACCGGACCCTCCTCGAGGCCGGGCGATTGAAGGGGTTCTTCGCGGACCGCAAACACGCGGCGTTGCTCGGCGTTCCCGCGGGCAACGGGTATCGGCGCGCGGTCGCAACGGTTGAGGGAGCCTATACGCGGCCCGCGGAGACGGAGCCCTCGAACCTCGTCGTCGAGCCGGGGCGGAAATCCCTCGAGGCGCTGCTCGCAGAAGTCGATTCCGGCGTCTACGTCGAGAAGTTCGCGGCGCCGGAAGTGAATCCGCTTTCCGGATCGTTCGCGATGGAGGTCCGCAACGCGACCCTGATCAAGAAAGGCGAGCTCGCAGACCACGTGAAAGTCGCGCTACTGACGGGGAACTTCTACGAGGGGCTGAAGAACGTGGTCGGCGTGGGGCGGGACCTGTCGCCGTCGCACGCGTTTCTGACGGCTCCCGGCTGCGCCTACGTCCCCCCGATGGCCTTCGACGGATTCGATCTCGTCGGCCAGTCGTGAATGCATCAATTGATTTTGGATCGATTCGGCGACCTGAGGTGGTTCAACCGGTCATTCGCGCCGCTCGCTCCTCGGATCGGCTGGGTCAAGCGGGAGGGGGACGCCTCCGACGGCTGACATACCAGGCGAACAGGAACGTGCCGATGGCACCGGCGACGACCACCACCAAAACGATGGCGATCGCGGGGATTCCTGACTCTGCGGCTGGCGCCGTGGACGGATCGGGCCCCGACGCTTCATAGAAACTGAGATCCGACACGCCAGCCCGCGCCGTGTAGTACACGTGCCATCGACCGGCTAGTCGCAAGATCGAAGGGAACGCGACCAGACGTTCTTGGGGAGGCTGTACTTCCAGCGCGATTCCTTGTTTCTGCCATTCGATGCCGTTTGTGGAGATCGCGTAGAGCAACGTCGAGGAGCTCTCGTTCGTTTGGCCGTCGTAGATCATCCGGAACATCGACCCGTCGAAGACGACGTCCCCGCCGAATACGCCGAAGCTGTCCAGAGCGCCGGTCGCCCCATGATCGAGGACGACACCGAGTTTCGTCCAGTTGAGCCCATCCCTCGAGGTCGCCAACATGATCGCCGCGTTCGGCGGCTGGGGCTGCGACACCCCCGTGTACCACATCATGTATTGCCCCCCGACGAACGCGACCTTTGGCATCACCGCGTAGTAGCCATCCTGAGATCCGGCGAGGCCGAGATCGATCGACACCCCGAGTTTCGTCCAGGCCGTGCCATCGGTGCTGGTCGCGGCCAGGATCCGGTAGTTCGATCCGTTGTATCCGCCGTACCACATTCGGTAGGTGGCGCCGACCTTCACGACCTCGGGATACGCGGCGATCTGGGAATCCTGGGGGAGCGACGGACCCAGGACCGGACCGTACCGCGTCCAAGTCCGCCCGTCTTGGGACGTGGCGTATCCGATCTGACAGAAGTAGCTCGGGGTACAGCCGAAATACCACATCTTGTACACGCCGGCATCCCACAGGACCGAGGGGTACCCGGCCTGCAACGATTCGAACGACAAGTTCGGGCCGCTCCAAATAAGAGGGCCCTGACGGACCAAGCCCAGGACCGATGCACGCGGCTCAACCGGGAGCGATGGCCACAGCCCGGCCGTCACGGTTCCGCCATGCACCAAGCGAGGCACAATCGGCGCCGAGGCCAATCCCGAGAAGCCGAGCGACAGGGCCAATGCAAACGCGACAAAGGCGACGCCCCGCGCGCAGACCCCGCTCACGTGTCGCAGTTCTGGCACACGGAGGCATAAAGCTTGCGGGGGACCGCAGCGACACACCAAACCTACTTACCGGAAAACCGCATGCGATTGCGAGGCGCGATTCATGGCCGACGTGGAGATCCGCACGCTGAAGGAAGTCGATATGAAAGGCGGCACGGTCGTCGCGGCGTTCCCGAGCATCGGGCTCGTCAGCACGATCACCGCGACGTACATGATCACGAACCTGAAAGTTGACCAGGTCACGGCCCTCGAATCTCCCGACTTCCCGTCCCTATCGATGGTCTACGCGAAGAAGCCGAAGTTCCCCGCCCGCGTGTATGCGTCCCAGGATCCGAAGATCGCGATTTTCATCTGCGAGATGCCCCTGCCGATGTACACGCACCGGCCGGTGGCCTATGCGCTCCTGAAGTGGGCGAAGGACCACCAGTGCCGCTGGATCGTCCCGCTCGAAGGCTTGCCGGCGGAGCCGGAGTCGCCGATGCCGGCCGACCCGCCCGTCTGGGGCATCGGCAGCACGGACCGCGCGCGGGCCGAACTCGACAAGCGCGGAATCCAGCAGCTCGAGTCGGGCATGATCACCGGGGTGACCGGCGTCCTCCTGAACGAAGGTCGGTGGCGGAACGCCGACGTCGCCGCGCTCTTGGCGGAAGCCCGCATCGACATCCCGGACGCCCGCGCGGCGGCCGCCCTCGTCCACGCGCTCGACCTGCTGCTGCCGGAGATCGAGATCGACCTGAAGCCGCTCCAGGCGCAGGCGAAGGCGCTCGAGGACCACCTCACGAAGCTGAAGCAGCAGGCCGCGGCCGTCGTGGCGCCGGAGCCGATCCCGAGCGACATGTATCGATGAGCGGCACAACGCCATAAAGGACGGGTCGCCAATCCTCCACGAGAGGAGACGAGAAGCACGTTGACGCGGCCGTTCGGGATGTCGCTTCCGAGGTGAGCATGGCAACGGATCCGGTGTGCGGCATGTACGTGGACGAGGGCACGCACCTCACCGCGGTCGTTCGCGGCCGTCGGTACTATTTCTGTTCCGAGACCTGCCTCGAGGCGTTCTCCGCGCCGGAGAAGGAAATCGCCCGCCTGAAGCGGCTCACGCTCTTCAGCCTCGGCATCGGCATCCCGCTATTCGTCATCGGATTCGGTCAGGGGTTGGGCTGGTGGCTCGGAGGCCTGGAGGAACCCGTGAACTTGGTGTTCTTCGCCCTCGCCACCCCGGTCCAGTTCGTCGCCGGCTACCGGTTCTACCGCGGCTTCCTCGACGCGATCCGCAACAAGAGCGCGAACATGGATGTCCTGATCGCGATCGGCACGACCGCCGCCTGGGCCTACAGCGTCGTCGTGACGTTCCTCCCATTCCTCGGCGTCACGCTAACGGAGAAGGGGACGTATTACGACACCGCGGCAGTCATCATTGGCCTCATCCTGCTCGGCAAGTACCTCGAGGAGATTGCGAAGGGAAAGGCGAGCGACGCGATTCGGAAGTTGATGGACCTCGCCCCGCCGACCGCCCGCGTGGTCCGAGACGACCGTGAGGAGGAGATTCCGGTCGACCAGGTCCAGGTCAACGATCTCGTCATCGTCCGACCCGGAGAGCGCATTCCGGTGGACGGGGTCGTCGTCGGCGGGCTCTCCGCCGTCTACGAGGCGATGATCACGGGCGAGCCGATCTCGGCCGAGAAAAAGGTCGGCGACACGGCGATCGGCGCGACGATCAACCAGACCGGGTTGTTGCGGATCCGAGCCACGCACGTGGGCGCGGACACGACCCTGAACCAGATCATCAAACTCGTGGAGGACGCCCAGGCCTCACGGGCTCCCATCCAGCGGCTCGCGGATCGCGTGGCCGCCGTGTTCGTGCCCGCGGTCGTCGGGATTGCGGCGCTCACGTTCTTCCTCTGGTCCGTGCCACTCGGCGAATCGGTGGCGCACGCGCTCGTGTTCTTCATCGCGGTCATCATCATCGCATGTCCGTGCGCGCTCGGCATCGCGACGCCGGCGGCGATCATGGTCGGCACGGGGAAGGGCGCGGAGAACGGCCTGTTGATCAAAGGCGGCGAATACCTGGAGAAAGCCCACAAACTCACCACAGTCGTGTTCGACAAGACCGGGACGCTCACGAAAGGTCGGCCTTCCGTGACGGACGTCATCCGAGTCGGCGGGCTTTCCGACGACGAAATCTTGCGGCTCGCGGCCTCCGCGGAAAAGGGCTCGGAGCATCCGCTCGGAGAGGCCATCGTCCGCGCTGCCGCGGAGAGGCACCTCCGTCTGGAGGACCCGACCGACTTCGAGGCGATTCCAGGCCAGGGAGTGCGGGCCCGGATTGGAGACCGCCACGTCTTGCTCGGAAACCGGACGCTCATGGCGAGCGCCGGGATCCCCGCGCACGCAGCGGAATCCGTCCTCGAGTCAATCGAGGAACAAGGAAAGACCGCGATGATTCTTGCCGTCGACGGCAAGGTCGCGGGTGTGATCGCGGTCGCGGACACCCTGAAAGACCATTCCGGCGCAGCCGTCCGCGCCCTGAAAGCGATGGGCATCGAAGTCATCGTGCTGACCGGCGACAACCGGCGCACGGCGGAAGCGATTGCGCGGCAACTCGGCATCGACCGGGTGATCGCGGAAGTCCTCCCGGCCCAGAAGGTCGATGTGATCAAGGAGCTTCAGAAGCGGGGCCAAGTCGTCGCCATGGTGGGGGACGGCATCAACGATGCTCCGGCCCTTGCCCAGAGCGATGTCGGAATCGCCCTCGGGAGCGGCACCGATGTCGCGATGGAAGCGGGAGGCATCGTCCTGATCAAGGATGACCTGAGGGACGTCGTCGCGTCGATTCAACTGAGCCGCCGGACGGTCCGAAAGATCCGCCAGAATCTGTTCTGGGCGTTCTTCTACAACACGGCGCTCATCCCAATCGCCGCCGGCGTCCTGGCGGGGATCGGGATCGTGCTCAACCCGATCATCGCCGGCGCAGCGATGGGCTTCAGCTCGGTGTCCGTCGTGATGAACTCGATGACCTTGCGAAGATTCAAACCCCAACTCTGAATGCGTACCTGGGAGCCGAAACATGGAAAAAGATCCGGTGTGTGGAATGACGGTCGACCCGGCGCGGGCCGCAGGTAGCTCTGTGTATGGAGGCAAGACGTACCACTTCTGCTCCGTCTCGTGCAAGTCGACGTTCGACCGGAGCCCGGCGCGGTACGCGAAGTGAAGGACCGCGAACTTCGCGGCAAAAGCTTATTCCGGAATGGAGGTATCGTCGGCCGTGGCGTCCGAATTCTGGGCCCGCCTCACCTGGAGTAAGGCGCTGTTCGGCTTGCTGGTCATCAACGTCGCCTGGACGGCATCGCTCTTCATTTGCCCGTACCTCGCCCCGTCGGGTTCCTTCGCGAATCAAGTTGGCGGGGCGAACGTCATCGACCACGAGAACATCTGGGCCACGTACTCGATCTACCCACGAATCATCTACACGATTGGCGACGCGCAATGCCACCAGCTGTTCTATCGTTCCTTCTGGCTGAATGGAAACCAGATGCCGATCGACGAACGCATGACCTCGATGTACGTCTTCGCGAACCTCGGGGTGCTCGCGGCGATCTTCGCTCAGCCCTCCACGAGCACAGGCCAGGTCATGCTGAACGCATTGCCCAGGTTCCTGAGTCGTCGCCTCGCGAGACTCGGCACCGAGCGGGCCGGCGGTGCGATTGTGGTCCTCGGGCTTACCCCGATGGCGATTGACGGCTTCACGCAGCTCTTCCGGGTGAACAACTACGAGTCCACGCCCCTGGCCCGCGTCGTCACCGGCGCTCTCGCGGGGTTCGTCGGAGGCCTCTTGGTCGCCGCGATGCTCGTGACGATCCGTCAATTCTCGATCGAGATGCAGGCCCTCCAGGCGCGGTACGCCATCACGTCGGCGTCCCAACGCTGAGGGCCGCCCGGGCCGGCTTGGCGGAGCAAGTTATTTCCGACCCGATTGCGGTCCTGCGGCTCGCAGGCAATCGCAGGAGTTCAACATCGAGACGGAATGCCGAGTCCACACGCTGGTCGCCGACGTAGCAATGTTTGCCGAGGACCAGGTCCTGCTCGTCCGGTACGCGGACATGGCGAAGTACGACGACCAGAGCGGATGGTTTCTTCCTGACGATGAACTGAAGTACCTCGAGCATCCCGAACGCGCCGGCGCACGAATCCTCGAGGAGCAGCTGGGACTATCTCGCCTGAAACCGAGGTTGGATCACATCGAGTCGTTCAAGGGCGATAGCGGGGCATGGCACATGTCCTTCCACAACAAGCTCATGCTCGACCGGATGCCCCGCCTCAAGCGTTCGAGCGCGCTCGCGGATGCGAAGTGGTTCGAGCTCACCCAATTGCCGCGCCGAAGTGAAGTGGCACACCATGGATGGGCGCTTCACGTCCTCGAAACGATGGCGAAGGGCCACTCCTGAACGCGAGACATGCAGCGCGGAATGTTATCGTGAGCGAAGGTTTTTGAAGCGCCCCCTGCTTCCGACCGCCCAATGGCCCGCCGGAAGCGGAAGGATGACGAACCCGACTGGGTCGCGCCCGACTTCGACGAGGTGGGCTACATGCGGCGGGAGCTCGAAGGGGCTCGCGCGGCGGTCGCCACGATTGGGTGGGCCGTCATCGGCGCGCTCGTGGCGTTTGCCCTCTACTCCGTCCTCCCGGTCCTCGCATTCTTCGCAGGAATCGCGGTGGGCGCCGGGATGTATTTCGTCTTCCCGCTGATCGGCATCAAGACAGATGCGTTCAAACGACGCGATTGGATCGGCCACGGGTTCACGTATTTCTTCAGCTGGCTCGCGTTCTGGATTATCCTCCTGAATCCGCCGTTCAGCGACCATACGGACCCGACGATCCAGGGGATCTCCATCTCGCCGTTTCACGCGGGATACACGGGACCCTTGCTCTGCCACGACGCGACCTCGACGCCCTTCAGCATGGGGGCGGCCAACAATTCGCTGTACCTCCTCTTCCGCGCGTCCGACAACGTCGGCCTCAGGATCATACACGTGACGGTCGCACCGAACGCGCAGATCCCGTACAACGTGACTCCGAATCTGGTCACGGGGCCGAACCAGTGCCTCGGCCACCGGCAGGAGACCTACCTCGGCGGCACGTACAATGCGACGTTCCCCTGGACCACTTCCGACTACGACATCTCGATTGTCGCCGTCGACACGAGCGGCCGCCAAGCCGGTCTCGCATTCCACGCCGTGGCGACGCCCTAGCGTTCCCACGGGAACCGCTTGTCGAAAAGCCGGGTCCACGCCTCTGCATAGGCTGCGCGGAGGGCGCTCGCGCCCGCGTGGATTCGCAACGATCGACGGGCGGCTTTTTCGAGATCCTTGCCGATGCTGAGCTCGCGCCATCTCAACTTCGCGAGGGCGGACGCGGAGGTGGCCTCGCGCGCCACATCGACCGCCCAGCGCTCTCCCTGCACAAACGGACCGGCGATGGTCTTCGGGCTACGCTGCCACTTGTCGAGGAATTCCTTCGCGTTCTTCACCCACACCGGGGGGCCCTGGTGGCGTGAGACCCGCGGCAGCGAGTCCACGGCGAACTCGAACAGGAAAACGGCTTCCTTGCCGGCGACACCGAACCGCGAATCGAACACCTCGAACGCGTGCCGATCGAACAGGTCGAGGAAGGCCCGGTGTCCCTTCCGGAGCTGCGGATATAGGACATCCTCCGTGACGGAGGGCGCGGGAACCGAGATTGCCAGGAGGCCCCCGGCCCGTTTCTTCGCCATCGTCCGGAGCCGCGAGAGCGAAAGCGGTTTCAGCGGCCGCGGGAAGAAGAACCGTTCGCTTGGGCGCTGCAAGTATTCGCGGGCCGCGTGGACGAACGTGGCGAGCTGTTCGACGCTCACTGCGCTCGCGACGTTCCGGTTCGGATCGACAGGGTCCACGACCGTCAGCGGTTCCGGAAACGTCCGCGAAGCTTGCCGATCCAGCTCGAGGACATTCCCCGGGCGCCAGGCGAGGCTGCCTTCGAGCACGCCGCGGAAGGTCCCGTACTTCAGGACAAGCAGCTCGCACAGGTAGCCGCTGAAGCCGAGGATCTTCGCCTCCGCGCCGTAGACCCCGATGCCTTCCGCCCACGCCTTCAGCAAACGGATCTCATCGGTCTGGCCCTCTTTGACCCGTCCCAGGACGTAGTCCACATGGAGCGGCGTGCGGTCGACGGCGCTCATCCGCTGGCTCGCATCGGTGATCCGGTAGCAGGGGACGATCTCGACCTCGAAGCCGCCGTACCACCCGCGGGTGTACGGGTGCTCGGCGTAGAGGTGGGCGCCCCGCTCGAGGAGCTTCCCGAGCGCCAGGCCGCGCTCCTCGAGATCCGCGCGCGGGAGATCCGGCGGGAATGCCACGAACACGTCGATCTCCGTGCCGGTGAGGTGGGTGCCTTTCGCGACGGAACCCGCGAGGAACGGCTTCGCCTCCCAGCCGTTCGCCTTCAACGTGGCCCGGAGACGTTCGAGGAGTTCCCGGACGACATTCTCAATCCGGGCCTCCTCTTCCGGGGGCGGTCGGATCCGTGCGAGGACCTGTTCCTCCACCGCCATGCGGACCGCATGCTGGGTCGCGCATAAAAGCGCATGGGGGTTCTACGAGAGAAGGACTCCGTGGGTCCGCGCCACCTCGAGGATGCCGTCGATGACGAATTGCACCGCGATCGCGGCGATCAGGAGCCCCATCACGCGGCCGACCGCGCGTGTGCCCGCTCGCCCGATCCTTCGGAAGATCCGGTCGGCGTTGTGCAACAAGATGTACGTCGCGAGGACCGACGCGAGGATGCCGGCGAACACGAACAGCTTGTCCTCCGGCGCGGTGGCGGGAGATGACATCAGGATCATGACCGTCGTGATCGCGCCGGGCCCTGCCAGGAGGGGGATCCCGAGGGGGACGACGGCCACCTCGTCCCGCTCGAGCGTCTCCTCGCGTTCCTGTTGGGTGAGGCGCGTCCGGGACCGCTCGCCGCGCAACATCTCAAACGCGACGCCGAAGAGGACGATGCCGCCCGCGATACGGAACGCGGGGATCGTGAATCCGAATCCCGCGAAGATCCATTGGCCGAACACCGCGAACACGCCGAGGGTGATCGTCGCGGTCAGGCACGCCTTCGAAATGATGTTCTGTTTCTGGGCGGCGTCCATGTCCTCGGTGAGAATCGAGAAGAACGGGACGACCCCGAGCGGATCGACGATTGCGAAGATGGAGGCCATGGCGGTGGCGCCGAACGCCAGGTCCACCATGGTCCTCCCCGAGACGAACGGCGGCCTAGTGCTTTCGCATCAGCTTCATCCAGCCGCCGCTCTCGTACACGGCGAGGTCGCGGCCGCTGGCGGTCCGTTCGAACTCGTCCCAGGTGATGACCTGGAGTTTCTCGCTGCCGCCCTTCGTGAAGCGCAGCGTGGTCGTGCCCCGAACCTTGCTCGGTTGGAGGCCCTTCACCGCGGCGATCTGCCGCGCGTACTCGAACGAGATCTCCTTGAGTGCAGGCATGTTCCATCCCTTCGGTGCGCCTCCACATGGAGGCGTGCTGACGGCTGCACGACAATTAGGCTATAAATGTCTTTCGTTTGTCTGACGCATCTTGACAAACGGATGGAGGGGCAAAAATGGGTCTGGAGGAGACGGCAACGGCCGTGGATGACTCGATGTGCGGTTGATCGCTCGAGAGAACACGATCGCGACGCCGTCCCTGTTTCTCTCCAGTGAACTTTTGTTCTCACCCCTGATTCCCGCGGACGACGGCTTATATAGCGTCGGATGCACCAGTTCGTTTTGCCTGGAAACAGGCGGTGACCGAACATGGCCAGCGACAAGCCCTCCTCCCCCGTCCTCCTCGACGCGGTGAAGGCTCAGGCCTCGAAGCTGAGGGAAACGAAGAACGCCTTGGATGCCCGCCAGAAGGAGCTGGACACGCTCCGCGCGGAGCTTGAAGCCCGAAACGCGGCGCTTGAGAACCAAGCGGCCCGCCTGAGGTCCGAGCGGGACGAGTTCGCGCAGGAGAGGGACCAAGTCATCGCGGCCCGCACGTCGATGGACAAGGACATCGCGGGCATGCGGATGGAACGAGACAAGGCGTCGTCCGAGGAGCGGCGCGTCCAAGACTGGGCCCGCACGCTGAACGAGCGGGAGAAGGGAGTCAAGGACCGCGAGGAGCAGGTGAAGCGCCTGGAGCACGACCTCACGGACCACCTGAAAGAATCGGAACGGAAGATCCAGGCCCTCGTCGAGCGCGAGGAGTTGTCCGCGCAGCGGGAGCGCGCGCTCGCCGACACGATCGATCGACTCTCCGTCATGGAACGCGGGATGGCCGACCGCGACCGGAAGTTGGCGAAGCGAGAAGAGGAACTCATCAGGCTCCAGAACGAGCGGCTCAACGCCCTCGAGGCGCGCGAGCGGGAGATGCTCAAGATCAGCGAGGAGATGTACGCCCGCCAGAAGGAATCCGCCGCACAGCACGACTCGTTCGTCGATTTGCAGACCACGCTCAAGGAGGAACTGATCAGCCTCGCCTCGGAACGCGAGAAACTCGCGGTGAAGGAGAAGAGCCTCCTCGAGGCCGAGAAGTTCATCTCGGCGGCGCTCGAGGCCAGCGGCATCGAGATCCCCGACGAACCGGAAACGAAAGCCCCGCCTCCACCCCCGGCCTCCGCCACGGAGATGCGGCCTCCGCGACCGCCCGCCGCGCAAGCTCCGCCCCCGGCCCCTCCGATGGAGCCGTTGCGGGACGAGATCTTCGAGGAGGAACCGAGCGAGTCGAAGCCCCGGGTATCCCGGGCCGACGCTCTCGAGCGGATGACGAAAGCCCTCGAGACCGCGAAGCGGGCCCGCGACACCGGACGCAACGTCAGCGAGATCCGGAAGGTGCTGAAGCAAGCCCGCGCCGCGTTCGAAGGCGGCGACTACGAGACGGCCACACGCCTCGCGACCGACATCCTCAGGGACCTCGAGCCGGTCCCATTGCCTCGGTAGTCCCCTCGCGACTTGCGCCGTTCGGCACACCGAGGATCGGCATCGCGTACGTCGGCACGCCGGGCACGCGCATCTCATGCGCCTGTCCCGGGATCTCTCCCCAGGGATCGGGATCCGAGACCGGGCCCTTCACGAAGGTCCACGCGACGTTGGCGACGAAGATTAGCTGGCCGAATCCCAGGATGAACGCCCCGACCGTCTCGAGCCAGTTCAGAGTCCACATGGATGGCGGGTAGTCGTACACGCGGCGCGGCATGCCCTCGAGGCCGAGGAAGTGCATCGTGAAGAAGACGAGGTTCATGCCGATCAGCGTGAAGGCGAAGTGCCAACGCGCGAGCCGTTCGGAGTACATCCGACGGGACATCCGCGGGAACCAGAAGTAGAAGCCCGCGAAGACGCCGAGGATCGTGCCGCCGAAGAGGACGTAGTGCAGGTGGGCGACGACCCAATAGGTGTCCTGGAGCGGATAGTCGAGCGGGATCGGCGCCTGAAAGACGCCGTTGATCCCGCCGATTACGAACATCGTGACGAAACCGATCGCGAAGAGCATCGGCGCTTTGAGCTCGATCGCCCCGCCCCACATCGTCGCGATCCAATTGAAGATCTTGATGCCGCTCGGCACCGCAATCGCCAGCGTGATCACCATGAACGGGAGGCGGGCGGAGATCGAGATGCCGGTCGTGAACATGTGGTGGACCCAGACGCCAAAGGAGAGGAACCCGATCGCGACGGTCGACAGGGCGATCGCCTTGTACCCGAAGATCGGCTTGTGGCTCATCCGCGGGATGACCTCGGAGATGATCCCCATCGCGGGGAGGATCATGATGTACACGGCCGGGTGGGAGTAGAACCAGAACAGGTGCTGCCACATGATCGGGTCGCCGCCGACGGCGGGCGAGAGGAACGCGGTGATGCCATGGCGGTCCAAGAGGAGGATGAACAACCCGCCCGCGAGGACCGGTGTCGCCAGCAGGACGAGTCCTTGCGTGACGAGGATCGACCAGACGAACAGCGAGAGATTCTTGAACGTGATGCCGGGAGCCCGATGCCTCAAGATCGTCACGAGGAAGTTGATTGCCCCCGCGGTCGAGGAAATCCCGAGCAGCTGCAACCCGACGATCCACATGTCGACGCCGGAACTGGTGTCGTACACACTGAGCGGCGTGTAGCCGGTCCATCCGATGTTCGCGGCACCCATCCACATGATGACGCCGGCGACGGGGATGATCCAGAAACTCAGGGCGTTGATCCGCGGGAACGCCATGTCCTTCGCACCGATGAGCGGCGGCACCATGAGGTTCCCAAAGCCCGCGAGGATCGGAATGGAAACGAGGAAGATCATCGTGGTACCGTGCATCGTAAACAATTCCGTGTACGTGTTCGCATCCACGATCGTCGGTCCCGGGTAGGCGAGCTCGGTGCGCATCAAGAGCGCGAGAGTTCCCCCGAGGAGGAAGAAGAAGAACGAGTTCGCGAGATACAAAATCCCTATCTCATGGTGATTTGTTGTCGTCAACCAGCGGAACACGCCGATCGGTGCGTTCCGATGACGATATGCGGTGACGACTTCGCCCGCCATCGATGAAACTCCGGGTCGGTGGCCGGCGTCGAATCCGGCCACCGCGCCCCGTACTTCGAAATCTGGCATAAGGCTTTCCACATCCGGCCTCCCGGAGTCGTCCGAAGGCGACACGTATCGTTGCACCGCAAATGCTTTAGAGGAAAGCGGGTTTCGGCAGCCGATGTCGGGCCTCCGCAGGTCTGGCCTGGCGACCGTTTCTCTCGTTGTCTTGTTTGTATTTCTCGGAGGGAGGGTGAGCGCGGACCCGGTCTCTCCGGGCCAAGAGGCGACGCAACAACTGTTCCTTCTTGTTCTCGTTCCGGCAATCGGCATCGGCGTTTTCGTGATGGCCCTCGTCGCGTACGCCGTCCTGAAGTTCCGGGTTCGGAAGGGTCATACGACCGGGCCTCTGAATCCGGAGACGCACAATCGCCGTCTCGAGACGGCGTGGACCGTCATTCCCGCGATTATCCTCGTGATCGTCGGGATTGCGGCGTTTCAGACGCTCATTACGACCGACACGATTCCTCAGAACCCCGATGTGATTCTACAGATCAATGCGCACCAGTGGTACTGGAACTTCAACATCACGTACGTTCGAAACGGGACGTGGCTGAATAGCACGGGACAGTTTTCGTACGAGAACACGACCGGCGCCTTCACGTTGAAGGCGGGGCTCTTGGTCAAGCTCGTCCTCCGGTCGTTCGATGTCGCCCATTCCTTCTATCTCGTCGACTTTGATTTCAAGATCGACGTCATTCCCGGCCACGCCAACACCTACTGGCTTCAGCCGCTGCAACCGGGCGACTATGTCATCCGGTGTGCGGAATTTTGTGGCGCTCCTCATTGGACGATGACGGCGTCCCTTCATGTCGTCCGCTGAGGGGCGGGGGGCTGAGCAGCATGCTGAACGAGAACCTCGCACGTGGCGCCGCTCTCGTCATCGGCGGGATTTTGATCGGCCTCTCCGCGGCGAGTGTCGTCCCACTCATCACCGAGCGTCCGGCGCCGGACCCCGGCGTACGCGCCTCCCTGTTGCCTCCTCGGACCGATCTTCCCCCCGTGAACATCACGCTGTACGGAAGTTCGGGCGGGGGCTGGGGATTCTCGAATGCCACAATTCGTAGTCCGGGCCCCAGCATGAGCGTCTATCTCGGGGACGACGTCAGGCTCACGCTGATCGCGAACGAATCGGTCGGGGTGCGTCACAACTGGTTCATCGACTACAACAACGACACGTTCCCGAATGGGGACGAGCTGACGACGAGATCGCCTGATTTCAATGTGCCGGGAAGCGTGACCGTTCTGTTTCCTTTCAACCCGCTCCGCCCCGGGAGCTGGACCTATCGGTGCGAGTACCACTCGCATTCCATGTTCGGGACGATTCGGGTCCTCGCTGAGCCGAGGCCGGTCAATCTAACGCTGTATGGCCGGT
>Ga0209803_1001048_pt1 | contig 18388 bp, 23 predicted proteins | sample GraSoiAngelo_138_FD_185895 | JGI IMG/M metagenome (GOLD analysis project Ga0209803, IMG submission 185895) | Grasslands soil microbial communities from the Angelo Coastal Reserve, California, USA - 14_0929_09_40cm (SPAdes) (version 2) | ecosystem: Environmental > Terrestrial > Soil > Grasslands ...
AATTCTTCAACGCGACCAAACGTCTGCCCGTCCGCCTCCTGGCAGAGGCTTCCGAGCACGAGTAGAGCCCTGCCCCGCCCGCCCTCAGCTTGTCGGGCCTGAGGCTCTCGAAGGGTCGAACGCTCGAGGGGCGCTAGGCAGTCGCCGGTGCGGGCATCACTCCCAGCTGCTGCATCAGGTAGGCGCTGTCCATGTACTCGCGCTCGCTGTGGACCTTTCCGTCGCGCATCTCCAAGACGGTGATGACCGGCAACTCGATCCTTCGGCCCGTCGGGGCGATGCCCGCCAGTTCGCCGCAGTGCGTCCCTTTGCCGATGAACTCGATGATCGCCGTGTCGCCGGCCGTGTGGATGTGCTGGACGTCGAGCGCCATGTCGTCGGGGAAGGCGGTCCGGTACATCTGGACAATGGCGACGCCGGCGTCCTGGCCCCGCTGGACCTGGCCGTCGCCGCCGCGATAGCTGTAGTCAGGGTGGAGAAGCTGCCTGTAGCGCGACATGTCGTTGCGGTTGATAGCGTCCACCATTTCTCGCGCGATGGACTCGGAGTTTGCCATTGGGGCCTCCTTCCGGCTATAGGGCGTAACGAACAGGAATTATAGCACCGCTGCGGGACGGGTGGGCAGTGAAGCGGGGCGGTCGCCTCAGAGATGCGAATTCAGGACGTAGTGCGTAGATAAGCTACGACGTAAGTGGCCTTCTCACCTCTAAGTCGCGCGAGAAGACCGCCGCGCCGCAATTCGGTCATCGAGACCGGCAACCAGCCGTGCTCGTGGGCCAGCCAGATGTCATCCAACATACCCTGCTTCGTCTCGTACTCGCGTTGGACCCGCCGCTCGTCGAGGCCGACCCAGGATGATTTTCCTGCCTGCGTGATTACCACTGCTATTCCTACTGCAAAGACGATGCAGGAGGACGGAATCCTGTTACAGCCAGGCCCACCGCCAGAGCGATTGCGCGGTTATCTTATGGGCATCTACGGCGCTGTCGGTGTTGGCGTCTCCGTTGGTGTGGGCGTCGACGACTCGGTCGGTGTTGGCGACTCCGTCAGCGTGGGTGTAGGGGTCGCGGTCGGCGTGGGGGTTTCCGTTGCCGTGGGAGTCGGGGTATCGGTTGGGGTAGGGGTTGGAGTCGGAGTGGGTGTCGGCGTCTCAACCTCGGTCGCCGTTGGTGTCGGCGTGGGGGTAGGCGTGGGTGTCGCCGCCGACGTTGCGGTTGGCGTTGGCGTCGGCGTTTCGGCTGATCCCGTCGCAGTTTCTGTCGGCGAAGGCGTGGATGTCGGCGTTTCAGTAGGCGTGGACACAACCCCGGTGGGCGTCGGGGCTCCGTTGCAGCCACGCTCCGCCTGCTTCGCTGGGCCGTGGGCAGAATTTGCATTCGCGTGAGCGGCGCCGTTTGCAGAGTTTGCGTTGGGACAGCCGCCCTTGTCGGCGAAGGAATCTCCCGCGCCCATCAGCGCGAAGCCAGCAAATACTCCGGCGACTAACACCGCTAGCACAATAGCCACCCTCTGGTTCATCAAAACGGCCTCCTGTTCCCGGGCTGTTGGTTAGTTAAACATTATGGACAGCTGGGTCTTAGCAAGGCCTACAGCACTGGTTCAGATGCGGTGAAGAAAAGACAGGTGAGCGTCTTGTAGATGACCGCAGGGCTAGCGGTTTTCGCGATCCCGGCTCAGCGCGACTCGGCCGACGAGGAAGGAGAGGATGACGGGGATAACGAGAAGAAAGATGGGAGCCCCGAGCGCAATGATCAGAACGGCGCTCACGGAGAACGTCGCGACCGCCGCGAGGATCCCCGGCATCTTGTCGGCGAGCCAGTGACCTAGAGACGGGCGAGTAGTCTGCACCGCGGGCATCTAGCCTTCCAGCGCGACGTCGCAGGCGTCGTGCGATCCTTCGTGCAATCTCGCGTTGAAGCGAATGCTCTCTCCGGGTGCGCCCGACCGACGGCGTATGACCTCCATGAACTCCTTCGTTCCACCGGGCACTTCCTCCGAAGAACCGGGAGGCGAGATTGCTGCGGTCTCCCGGCCCATACAGCTCGCGGGCCTGCTCAGGCCTTTGGCGAGGAGCGCTACGATCCAGCCGTATCTGAGCGCATTCGAATTAGACGGCGCGTTAATTGAAAGGCCTCCTCGCTCTGTGGACTGCAGACAGGAGGCCAGTCTTACGTAAACTGCCGGTTACCGTCAAGTAGTTGCCGTCAAGTAGCGGCCGCCCAGCAGCTGCATATAGAGACGCAACCAAACCATCAGTGGCTTCTCGGGACGGCGGAGTACTGCGCCCCACAACGATAGGTCATTAGACGAGCGAACCCGAGATGGAGAAACAGGCCAGGTTGGGCGACGCGGTTGCGCGTGGTCCTATCGAAGACGTCGTCGGGCGGGAGGCGACGGCGGGTTACGATTTTGCCGATGTCGTCTTCGGCGAGGGTTCTTTGGCTGGGATTTCGGGGGCCTTCTCAGCGCATCGTGCAGCGAGGCCGCAGGGAAATCGCTCACCTTCCTTGAGCAGGGCCGGCGGCTTTAAGCTGCCCCCCTTCAGCTTGGCCGGCCCCTTCGTCTAAACAGATGAAGCGAAGTCGGAAACGCTCCATCGTTGAATGCGGAAAGAGGCAAGACTTGAACCGCAATCCTCCCTTGCTTCTAGTTTGCCCTTTCATTCATTGTTATGCTGGGCAGTACTTGGCGGGAGAACTTATTTGCATTTTGGAGCAGGACCCGCTTACCCTACAGCTCATCGCTGAAGAGCTGGAGGAAGCGGGGTTCGCTACCCTTCGCCTGTCAGAGGCTGCCGGCTCGCTGGTGGTCATCAAGGAGAACCGTCCGGACCTTCTCGTCCTGGATACCAGCCTGGAAACGCAGGAAATCGGCTGGACGCTGCTTGAATCGGTAAGATCAGACCGCGACCTCAGCGCGATGCCGGTCATCGTCTGCGCTTCAGATCCAAGCCTTATCCAGACGAGGTCCCCGCTCCTAAGACGGCCGCCCGAAACCAGCGTTTTCCTTAAGCCCTTCAATCCGGAGGCCTTGCTAAAGATGATCAGGGCCACACTTCATCCGGGACAGTAGGGGTCCGTTATACGGTCCGCTTGCATGTGCTAGCATAGACCACAGAGCTTATCGCGTAACAAGGGCTCCACCCGCTTCGACCCTCGATCTCCTCTGGGTACGTATGCCGCCTTTGCTCCGCAGGGAGGAAGCAAATGGCGGCTCCATTAATCGGTATTGCCGACCATGACCCTGTGCTTATCCGTCTGCTGGACCAGGTCTTGACCGAAGCTGGGTTTGAGACGGTTCAACTCCCCGAGGGTGCAAGAGCTTACGAAGAGATCAAGAAGCACCAACCAGATCTCATCGTTCTAGACACGTGGCTGGAAAGCCGAGAGGCCGGCTGGATATTGTTCCAGGTCCTGCGCCTGGACCGCGAAACGAAACATATCCCGGTCCTGGTCTGTAGTTCAGATCTTGAGGAGTTCAATAAGCGGGCCGGCTCACTGGAAGACCACAGCCACGTAGGGGTTCTTAACAAGCCGTTCGATATTGACGTCCTGATCGCGAAAGTACGAGAAATGCTCACACAGAAGGAAATAGCGGCACCCGGCCGCGATGGGTCCGGCCCCAAGTAGTTAAGCCGCTCATATGGAAGGTGGTTTATGGGTCTTTCCAGATGGCGCCTTACCTGGCGCGCAGACTTCGATAAAGTTGTCGTTTCGATGAGCAAGCTCGAGTTCGAGGCGCTGGGGCGCTCGGGTTTGTCGAGCACCGCCGGTCGCCGCGCGTTTGTGTCCGCTTCCGACCGCCTCGCATTTGATGTCGTCCACTCCGCCTACCTCATGGAGCAGGCCGTTCAGGCGTTTCCTCTGGGCGACCAGTAAGGCCGACCCACAGCTGCCCTTGGTGGCATCCTCGGGCGCTTAGCGTGATCGTCGTGGCACCGGTGCCGTTCCTGCGCATGCCCTCGACTGCGAGTTATTAGGCTGGTGGGCACGATTAGCGGTCCGCGTCATGCCGGAACACTTACTCGCACAAGCGATCCGTTCGGATTCATCCGGTAGGGAACCGCTCCATAAGTCAGACCATGGAGCGGCTCATTCCCCACTTCGATCACAGCGCCATCTGGAAGCTCCCAGCTCTCCCTCGCCGCGCGCCGGAGGGCCGCCCGGCTCTCAAAACCCATTGCGGCATACGTCGGCTCAAGCACATTGCGCACGACTGATCTTGCCGAGTCGATGCCCGTCGAAAGGACCGCCTGTAAGAAAGCCTCGGCGTTTGGAAGTTTCACCAACGGCATGCGATAGCGCTCGTACATTTCCCACATTGCTCGCAAAGCCTTATCCGGCCAGAATGCGAGGTACACCCTGGCAATCTGCCGGAAGACCCCTTCATGAAACCCCTCATCGGTCGAAAGAGTCCGGCAGACTCCGGCGATAGCGGGGTACACGGGGCGTCCGGTAGCATCTGCCGGTGAGCCGTACTCCTGCCACAAGCGCCGTTGCATGTCTTGATAGTTCTTCTTAGTCTGCCTCTCCTGGGCGATCGCATAGACGGCGCCTCGCTCCGGCGTAGCCTCGTAACCGGTCTGTCTCTCAAATGTCCATATGTCTTCACCACATTCGTGCGCGTAGCGGTCCACTTCCTGCTGCGAGTACAGTCCCGAATCGACAAGGCAATACCACAAGGCTTTACTGTGCCGCGTTTCGTCATATACCCATTGCGTGTATGTCTGCTTGGTGCTGAGGCTGTCGCCGGAGGCTCGAATGGTTAGAACAGCGTAGTCTTCAATGAAAGACTCGACGCCGTAGTCACCGAGAAGTATCTCGCGCGACTCTGCGCTCACCCGATCGCCATATTGTGGCATCTCCGACCTTTGTGGCAGATGCTTCGCCACCCAGCGAGGCCCTTTCGCGAAATACATCTCGTAGATGCCGGCAACGGCCTTCTCAATGGCAATACTCCGCCCCATTTGCGTCCAGGGAGTAGTTTTTATGTACACCATTTCCTTACCCGTGGTCGATGATCAAGTCGTCACAGCGCCAAATAACTTGAGGTGACACCAGCATACAGGACAAGCAAGAACGTTGCCAAAAAATCCACGAGAAGAGTCCGGAAGAGGATGGTGCCACCTGGATCGTGGGCGGTTTAAATTTAGACGGCTGAGGGGTTTTCAGGAGTGGCCGTATCGCTTGTTAAAAGCTGAACACATCCGTGTGCGGTTAGGACGTCTAATCTTTTGGCCTCGCCTGGGCCTCGCCGCCGGGCTCGGTACGACCGTAGTAAACGGCGCTCGATACGTCTCAATCCTACGCTTGCTGTCGTTTCCAGCGGCGGCGGCGGCGTATGCGGCGGAACGCCTCTTCGGCCCCGATCTCATACCACAGACGCGTTGGCACGAAAACCAACTTTTCGTTTCGCGCGGTGATGAATTCGGCCAGGCGCAACTCAACGGTGATCTCCTGGAAGCGGTAATCTGAGAACACGCCAGAACGAACTCGCAGCCAGCGGAACTTTAAATGTTGCCAGAGTGACGGCTTCATTGGCTGTGTTCCGATCTCGTTCGCAGAACCCGCCGCGGTGTCCCCCGGTCCTGCAGCTGCCGCTTTACGAGCGTCCCGATCAGCCTTGTCGTTCCTGGCCCTCACAGGAGGGCCGCCGGATGTTGATAAGCCCGTTCTATGAACTGCGCCCGTGGTACGCCAGCGGCATTGAAGTAGAGGGCGAGCCCGGCGACGAGCGGCGCCTTAAGGACACCGATGTCGCCGCGCCTGTCGCTCAGCGTGGGAACATCGCCGACGATCTCCGCTATGTCGCTAGCCGCCAAGCGCAAGGCGGCACGGTGATCGCGACCCCGCTTGGCGTCTTCCGAAGATGATCTGCGTTTGCGCATTGCGAATCTCCTGTAACTGGGCCCGTGGCCGTGCCGATCACTGGCAGGCCGCTCTGGCCCTAAGCTGGATTATGGCTCTCCCACGGCAACTTGGAGTGGGCGCGGGCATGGGTGTGTCCGTTGAGCGTCGCGTCCGCTTTCAAATCATCGGGATGAACATGGTAATGCTCGTGTGCGGCGAACTTCGCTGAGGCCAGCCTGCGATGCGTGTGATCATGCGTGTGCGCTCCGCAGATGTCCGGGTCCACTTCGTGCGCGGCGGTTGTGAGCACGCTACTCCTCAAGCCCCAACTCCATCGTGCCAGCAACCCCGGCCTGTTCTCGCGCCGGCACGAGTTCAGACTGCGTCCCAAAGTCCGACCGGCGATCGCCTTCGGCCAAGCGTGCGCGTAGCACGACCGTCTGTAGCGCGTAGAGTGCCGGGGCGTCCGATGCGGTCCGTCGCATGACCTCTCCGAGGAGCTCGTTGGTCGTCCATCTGCTCATGTTGGGCGTAAACATTTCCATTCGTGACCTCCTGATTAGGCGTGCTTGGTGGTTAGCTCTGTTGCGAGCCAGCGTTATGCAGGAAGAGCTGCGATGGGCACGGGGATTCGCGAGTTCTCGAGCGCTCGCCGGCACGCCGGACAGCGGCGGGGTTGTTCGTATCCCAATTCGTGGCAAAGCCCCTGGTCTTCTCTGCTAAACGCGAATAACTGATCGCAATCGCAACAGTCGAGATCTCTTGCCTGAAAGCCCAATAGGTGACCCCTCTCTAACTAAGTGGTTAGTTCGGGACACCACGAGCCCGAGGTCGCTAGGCTAAAGCCAGCGGGGGCCTAAACGTTCGCCACTGTCGTCAGTGTAACAGACTGGAAAGCGTGGGTCGCCGTCGATTACCTCTACGCAGGCGGATGCTTGGTTATAATCAGGCCGTGGTTCGCTCGCGATGATGAGTGGAGTGGCTTGAGGCTGTGAGGCGATGAACCGGTGTGCGGTCGATGGCTGCGGTGAGGCGGCGTGGACCCACTGGCGGGGCTTTGACCTCTGCAAGCCCTGTTCAGAGGCCGCATGGATGTGGGCGACCAACACGTCAACAGTCGTGGAAGCGGCAGACGTCCTTAGTAAGATAGCGGAGAATCTCCGCGAACACGGTACTAGACCCGGCCCGGAAGAACGCAACCGTTGAATGCAGGAGGCAGCCGCAAGCGTCAGCTGGTGGCCTCTCGATTTCCTGCGGGCAGTTCGTACCTGACTGCAAGGATAGCATCGGCTCGTACACAAAGGTTTGTCCCCGCCCGAGCCCGTTCCGTGAAGGCATAACCATCCTGGACGGGTCCTTGGTTGTCCAGTAGTCGATACTTAACAAAGCGCCCGGTCCCCCGTTCAACCTCGTGCCAGCCATCCGGCAGCAGGATTGCGAGAACCTCAGAGATGTAAGCTTCGTCCGCCATTTTGGTGTGCTCCTCCTGATGTTTCCTGCCGACCATACCAGATTCCCGCAAATTCAGTGCGCCTCCGATAAGGTTGGAGGTCTGAGGGGAACGGGTCCGAGCCGAACAGGGTAAGTGCTCTCGAAGGGTCGCGTCTCTCCGCCCCTCAAGGAGGCGGGCAGCAGCATCGGGATTGCGCGGTTACGACCGGCGGAGCGACAGGAGCCGGCGACCGCCCAGGCCCCCGGCGACCGCGATCAGTCCCAGCCCGGCGACCGGGACGATGTACCAGAGAGCGGACGTCCCACCGTCGTCGGAGGGGAGATAGGCCGTGAACGTCCCGTTGAACTCGCCGGGGACGGCCCAGAAGCCGTACCTGGTGCGCCAGGCGGCGGGGAGACCGTCGTGGGCGGGGTAGTAGGAGATGGTGCCCGCGGGCTGGTGGCCGTCCATCGTGAAGAATTCGACCGTGTAGATGACATCGGGGTGCGGCTGCGGGTCGTCGATCTGCAGGCCGAACATGCCGGCGTCGGCTACCGGCCCGTCGATGGTGACCGGCTCGACGAGGGAGCCGCCGCTGATCACGAGGCTGAACGGGCCCTTCGCGAGGGCGGAGCCGGCCGTGAGCAGGAAAGCGGCGGCGGACAGGATGGTTGCTGCGACCACGATTCGGAACATCTCGCACCTCCGCTGATACTACACCGGTGGCTGCGGATCGGTTCCCGCTCCGCAGCTATCAGCTAGCGAATGCCCTCCCTCCCCGAGGGCGGGGCGAGCCCGCGCCCCTACCGGTTTGGTTGATCCGACGGTTTGGGGGTGCGCCTTTTGGTCGTGTTTTCGGAAATCCGTCGTTTGAAGGCTGCTTCCATGTTAGCGAGGGCACGATTCAGTTGGTCGTTCTGAGATTGGTCGTTTTCTGATTGTATCGTGGCGGCGGCGCCGTCCATGGCGTCCAACAGGCCCGGCGCGTTGTGGTTGGCGAGCCAGCGCAAGAGGAGGTATGATGCCTCGACCTCCGCTTTGCGAACGCGCTGGCGATGGCGGTTGCCGATATCGATGAGGGCCTGACGGGCCTGGGGGACCTCGAGGAGGGACTCGAGGAGCTGCTTGTGACGGCGGGAGTAGCGGCCGTGTTTGAGGGCGTTGAGGTTGCCTTTGGGCGGGCCTGAGCCGGGGCGGGGGCCGCCGCGCTTGCCGCGCTTGGCGCCTCGCAATGGGTGCCGGCCTACCTCGCCGGACTCATTTTGTTTCGTTGGTTCCACCGCCTCGCCTCCTCCCCGGACTGTCCACTGATTTCAAATGGTGGGCGCGAGCGGCCACGGGCGGTATGTGGACGGACTGCGCCCGGTTTTAGCGTAGCGGAAGGGGGCCGGAAGTCTAAGGGGGAAATGGCACTGGGCGTGGAGTTGTTGGTTGTCGGTTCTCGGTTGTCAGTGAGGTAAGAGGTAAGAAGAGCGCGCCTCTAGACCGGACGGCAGTCTGGGTCAGCGAGCATCTGGGCGGTCGCCTGTGCGACTGACGGGAGCCATACGGCGAAGAAATCGACGTTGCGGTCCAGGCCGGCCCAGTAGCGGTCGAAGCAGGTAACCAGCCGTTCGGTCGAATTCCAGGGGAGCTGCGAGGGGTCGAGCGCGGAGAGGCGCTGGTACACCTCTATTAGCTTGCCGCTCGGAGCGGCGGGCGCCTCAAGCGGGAAGTCCGGATTGCCGGCAATGTCGCGGTAGTAGAGTTTCGTCCCATAGGTGGCTTCGGCCCAAGTCTCCGCGGGGTCGACGCCTTCGGGAAAGGAGCTCTTGGCGATCCAGATGGCCGAGCCTTCGTTGAGCGATCCCACCGGGCCGCCGTTCAGGCAGTTGAACGAGTGAAAAGACTCGTGGATGAGAACCCAGCGGGCGTCATGATCGGAGAGGCCGGGCCAAGCGGTCGGGCTCAAGAAGAGGTGTCCGCAGGTCCCGAAGAAGCCGCCCTCGACCATCTCGATGTAGGTGTAGCTCCAGATCTCCGCATAGAAGCCGAGGTCTGGTTTTGCGAGGACTGCCCGCATCGTCCGGAGCAACAGGTCACGGCTCGCTGCATCGGCGTTAGAGTCGAGGATGACCGATGCAAGCTGGTCTCGCTGTGCTGCATCGAGCGCCGCAACCTCGGCGTTGATTTCGGCGATAGTCTTTGGCGCCGCCCAATCCCGAATGCCGGTGCGGTCATTAGCAACGATCAGGTCGGCGAGAGTCTTCTCAGGACAAGTAAGTGTCGATGTCTCGCTGAACACCGACAGTGCGGCGTTGCTTGACGGATACGGCGCGAGGTTCACGCCGCCGGCGAGCACGCTCCCCTGCGCCGAAGCGAGGCGCCGCTGCGACGTCGACTCGCGGTGCTCCGTGCAGCCGTCGACCGGCGTGTCGCTCGGCCCGCCCACGATCACCAGCTCGCCCGTGCCCGTCCAGCGCATGTCGACCTTCGCGTCGAAGCATTCCGAGGACGGCCTCGCCTTCAAGCGGCCGCTGTGCAGCACCTTCGCCCCGCACACCGGGACCGTAATCTCCAGCGACGCCTCGCTCAGGTCGCCGTTCATCGGGAGGGCGCCCGCCTCTCCCTCCACATTGCCCGCCAGGTCGACCGGCTGCGCCTTCGGCCGGCGCGAGTCTGACTGGAAGATCCCGATACTCGCGTTCAGGTGGCGCTCGAGCCCCGCGCCCGAAGCCCGCTCCGTCTCGCCGATAGCGATCTCGACCGAAGTGTGCAGCCCGCGAGCGTCCGACACGAGGACGGCCCCCGCCTCGCGCTCCACGAACGTGCTCGTTGTCGTTCCCGCCGAAGCGGCGCCCGCCTGCCATGCGAGCAGAACGACGCCCAGCGCTGCGGCGGCGACGAGCAGGACGAGAGTACGAGAGAGCATGGCGACTCAACGGCTGGTAAGTCGTTAAGCAGAGTATATGACCGAGGCGGCTGGATTGGGTGCGGGGAATCATAAGAGTTCCATTTGGATTCCAGTCGGCGCTAGGTGAAGCCGGGTGAACGTGGTGAGATGCCGGTTAGCGGGGAATAGGTGAGCAGGAAGTGGGGATTTCTGTCAGCGGACTGCCTGCGGCGCAGCGGATAAGCGGATTGAGTCGGCCGGGGAGGGCTAGCGGGCGATTAATTTCATCATGCGCGATACCGTGCAACTTCGGGTTCGATGAGTTGGAATAGGCCATCCTCTAGCTCCTCGATCAGCTCATCCGTGATCAGCGTGTCATCGTCTCGATGGAACAGAAGGCGTCTCGCTTGTTCGGCTTTTCTGAAGAGAGCTTCGAGAGCGTCTATTCGGGCCCGCCCCAACACAGGATGGCCACCAGCCCCGCTTCTGAGCTGAGCCAAGTACGCAAGGATCCTCGTTAAATCCCATGCGCCTTTTGGCTGGCCAAATCGGACCAGGGCAATAAGTGCAAACCATAGATGGGCGAACGTGTCGACACGGACCGGAGAGGCCCGAGCCAGTTGCATCCATTCGAGGGCGCGGGTTACGTGATGCGGTACGGCAAGTATTTTCATTGGCATTAATCAATACCGATCTTGCTAAGTTGGGAGGCCGATTTTGGCGCCCGCAGCTCGACATGAAACTCAGCAGAACCCAGTCCGGTCTTCCCTCCGCGAGCCGTTACGATCCCTTCCCAAATGGTGTCCGACAGAACGATCGGCGGGTAGTGATTACGCAGAAGTGCAGCAACGCACGCACGGTCGATCGCCGAGCATCGCGAGCGCGGTTAGGTGTAGTCTCTTTCACTAATACCACGGCGAAAGCGCAATAGCGTGCAACGCCACGCCATGACAGGCGCCAGGTGGGCGTGTCGGTTGTGGGTAGCTTATGGCGCTAACCTGTCTCTAGGTGCGCGGAGAGCACAACTTGTCCTTCCGGCTGCAACCAATTTGCCCCTTTCGAGACCAAGCGCAGTCGCTCCGCTCGATCCTTCGAGAGCCTCAGGACGAGCGGGGAGAGGCGTCGTCTTTTGCGGGGTGACTGTCGTTATCCTTGCTACTCACCGAGGCTCGCCATAACATGGCCGTAGGCCCATGAGCGACACACCTAATCTGCGCATACCCGGCCCCACTCCTGTCCCGCCGGACATCCTGGAGGCCGTGGCGCACCCGATGGTGAACCACCGGGGGCGCGAGTTCGCGGCGCTTATTTCGCGGGTGGCGGAGCGGCTGAAGGACTGGTTCCAGACGAGCAATGACGTGCTGATTCTGAGCGCGTCGGGGACAGGCGGTCTGGAGTCGGCCGTGGTGAGCACGCTGTCGCCGCGAGACAGGGTGCTCTCGGTGAGCATCGGGGCGTTCGGGGAGCGGTTCGCGGCGATCGCGGACACCTACGGCGCCGAGGTGATCCCGCTGCAGTATGAGTGGGGGCAGGCGGCGCGGGCGGAGGACGTGCGGCAGGCGCTGGCGGAGCACCCGGACGTGAAGGCGGTGCTGGTCACGCACAACGAGACGTCGACCGGCGTCACGAACCCGCTAGAGGAAATCGCTCGCGCGATTAGGAGCCAGGAGTCAGGAGTCAGGAGCCAGGGACCTTCGAGAGCCTCAGGGCGAACGGATGGGCCGTTGGTGCTGGTGGACGCTGTGAGCAGTCTGGGGGCGATCCCGTTCGAGGCGGACGGGTGGGGGCTGGACGTGGTGGTGACGGGGTCGCAGAAGGGGTGGATGGTGCCGCCGGGGCTGGCGTTCGTCTCGATGAGCGAGCGGGCGTGGCGGGCGTATGAGAACGCGAAGATGCCGCGCTTCTACCTCGACCTTGGGCGGCACCGGGACGCGCTGCCGAAGGGGCAGACGCCCTGGACGCCGGCGATGTCGATCTTCTTCGGCCTCGACGTGGCGCTCGAGCGCATGGCGGAGGAAGGTGCGGAGCGCATCTTCACGCGGCACGCGTCGATGGGGCGCATGGTGCGCGAGGGAGTGAAGGCGTTCGGGCTGGAGCTGCTGTGCCAGGACGAGCGCTACGCTTCGGACACGGTGACGGCGATCAAGTGCCCGGAGGGCGTCGAGGTGAGCGCGCTGCGGAACACGATGGAGGACGAGTACAACGTGGTCATCGCGGGCGGGCAGGGCAAGCTGCAAGGGAAGATCTTTCGTATCGGCCACCTGGGGCTCGTGGAGGAAGAGGATATCCGGGAGACGCTTGCGGCGCTCGAGCAGACGCTGGCGAAGCTGGGGTTCGCTGTGCGCGCGGCGCGCTGAGGCGCAGGAACCGCGAGACGGGAGCCAGGAATCCAAGCCGAATCGCCACCCCGTGTGTCCCTCGGAGCGTGATGTTCCTCTTTCTTGGTTGCGGGATGTTCTGCGTCCCACCCACCCGCCCGGGAGGATAAATTGGGGGACACCCCTAAACCCCCGGCCTGGCGGCGCCCATCCTTGCGATCCGGCGGTCCAGTAAGGTCCGAAAGTCTCGGTTCGGTCCAACCACATGCTGAGACTCCGAACGCCATGCTCATGACTGTCGCTTGCGCGGTGTGATTCTTTCTGTACATCCTGCCGGAAGGGTAAATTGGGGGACACCCCCCCACCCCCGGCCTGGCGGCGCAAACCATCCGCCCGAGGGGATAAACTGGGGGACACCCCCAGGCCCGCGGCCTGCGGCGCAAACCGCCCGTCCGAGAGGGTAAACTGGGGGCCGTCCCAAGATCCCGGCCAAGCGCCGCCCTGCACGCGGGACCCGGAAGGCTCATCGGTATGACGTGGGCAGGCGTTTCCGAGAGTCCTGGAGTGCATCGCTGTCCGATAGGGTGGGTTGGGACAGATCCTTCGTTTCTCAGGATGACAGCTGGGGCATAAGGATGGGTGGTTGGTAGGATACAGGGTGAAGGTGTAGACCAATGGCGATCTCAAACACAGAGCGACGGACTGAAGGGCAGAGCGGGAACGGAAAGACCGCGTTCCGCATCCTCGTCTGTGACCCGATAGCCGAGGACGGCGTTGAGGCGCTTAAGCGCTCGGGCGCGGATGTGGACGTGCGGACAGGGCTGTCGCCGGAGGAGCTGCGCAAGAGCGTGGACGGCTACGACGCGCTGGTGGTGCGCAGCGAGACGAAGGTGACGCGCGAGATCATCGAGGCGTCGAGCACGCTGCAGGTGGTCGGCCGCGCGGGTATCGGCGTCGATAACATCGACCTCGATGCCGCGACGGAGAAGGGTGTAGTCGTCGTCAATGCGCCGACGGGGAACGTGATCTCGGCGGCGGAACACGCGATCGCGCTGATGCTTTCGCTATCGCGGCACATCCCGGAGGCGAACGCGTCGCTGCGCTCGGGCAAGTGGGAGCGCGAGCGCTTCCAGGGGACAGAGGTGCGCGGCAAGACACTGGGGATCGTCGGGCTGGGGCAGGTCGGGTCGGAGGTGGCGCGGCGGGCGAAGGGACTCGAGATGCGGGTGCTGGCGCACGATCCGTTCGTGCCGGAGGAGCGGGCGCGCGTCCTGGGCGTGGACGTCGTCCCGATGGAGAAGCTGGTCAAGGAGTCGGACTACATCACGGTGCACACGACGCTCACCGAGGGTACGAAGCGCCTCATCGGCGAGGCGGAGCTGCGGGCGATGAAGCCGTCGGCCCGCGTGATCAACACCGCGCGCGGGGGCATCGTGGATGAAGCTGCGCTCAAGCAGGCGCTCGACGAGGGCTGGATCGCGGGCGCGGCGATCGATGTCTGGGAGAAGGAGCCGCTGACGAGCCACCCGCTGTTCGAGTCGGACAAGGTCGTGGTCACGCCGCACCTCGGCGCCTCGACGGCGGAGGCGCAGGAGCGCGTCGCCGTAGACGTCGCCGAGCAGATCATGGCTGTGCTTCGGGGCGAGCCGGCGCGCTACGCGGTGAACGCCCCGCTGATCCCGGCCGAGACCTACAGCTACCTGGCGCCGTATGTGCCGGTAGCGTTCAAGGCCGGCGAGCTGGCGGTGCAGCTGCACGAGGGCCAGATGGGGCGCATCGAGATCGACTACTCGGGCGAGATCGCGCAGCACGACGTGACGCCGCTGAAGGCGGCCGTCGTCGGCGGGCTGCTGGCGCCGATCAGCGAGGACCACGTGAACGTCGTCAACGTCGACATCATCGCGCAGCGGCGGGGGCTTCAGATCACGGAGAAGCGAGGCCCCTCACACGAGATTTACGCGAACCTCGTGAAAGTGCGAATCGGCTCGAAGGCGGGTGGCGCAGAGATCGCCGGCACGCTGGCGCACGACGGGCCGCACATCGTCTCGATCGACGGCTTCTGGGTGGATGTGCCGCCGAGCGAGGGCTACCTGCTGCTGGTCGAGAACAAGGACCGCCCGGGGATGGTAGGCGCCGTGGGCACGCTGATGGGCGAGTACCGCGTAAACATCAGCTTCATGAATGTCGGGCGGCACGAGAAGCGGGGAACGGCGCTGATGGTGCTCGCGCTGGACGAGACACTGACGCCAGAGCAGATCGCGCGGGTGAAGGAGATCCCGGACATCCTCGGGGTGAAGCTGGCGCGACTGTAGGAGCAAGGAGCTAGGAGCAAGGAATCCGTTGGTTGCTCCGCCCGGTTCTTCGAGAGCCTCAGGACGAGCGGAAACCAGCCACCTTCAGACGATTCGCCTTAAGGTGTTTCGAGCGAGTCGTGGAGCGAGCAGTCGGCTAAGCCGGAGACGTATTTCGAGTAGACCTAGCCCTCGATGGGGGCGCTGATCCGGTACCAGCCGTAGCCGGGGGTTGGGGGACGCCGTTGGTGGCGTGCCCGGCTGCGTGAGAACGAACTCCTCGCCGGTCACAGTCGAGTTGTCCTCGACGGTGCGAACGAGCTGGGCGGTGGCGGACGGTTCTGCGCGGACGTTCAGGCCGGTCCCTTGCGTGCAGACGGTCATTTCGCCCGGCAACTTCGAAGCCTGGTAGTACTGCACGCCGCCCGCGTAGTAGGCCCAGTTGCCGTCTGCCTCGCGTCCCATAAGCAGACCCGATGAGCCACCGGACGGGCCTTCGATCTTAAGCACAGCGACGCCGAGCGAGGCGTTTTCGCGATTGTCGGGGTCTATCGAGATGCAGTCTGCTTGCTCGGGATTATTGGTGGTGCAATCGGCCTCGGAGACACCTTCAAGGAGCTCGATGGCGCCGGCGAGTGCCGCTTCGGCCGGGTCTTCCGACGGGGAGGCGGACGATGAAGCGCCCTTAGTAATAACCGAGCCGGGTGCGGATGAGGTGCTCGATGGTTGCTCGTCGTCCCCGCCGCCGCAACCGATCGTAGCGGCGCCGGCAAAGGCGAGGGCGAGAACGATCTTTCCCACGGCTTACCTCCCAACGCTGACAGAACGAAGTTGATGGTCGCTCATTAAACTCAGTCCTCTAGCGGATTGAAGACGAGGCCGGTGGGCACTTTCGGGTAGAAGAAGGTGGACTTCTGGGGCATGCGCTCGCCGGCGTCCGCGACGTCGAGCACGCGGGTGATGGGGACGGGGTTCATTAGCACGGCGTATCGCGCGCGGCCGCTGCGCACGTCGCGGACTGCTTCGGCGGCGTCTTCGGTGAACCAGAGGGTGTTGTAGTCCGACACCCGCGATTCTTCGAGGCCGAGCACGTGCTGGAGGATGACGTGGTTAGCGATCGCATAATCGAGAGAGCGCCAGGCGGGGGAACGGTCCAGCGGAAGCAATGCGTCGACGGCCTTCGGGTGGGAGATCGTGAGGAGGTAGATGTCCTCGGACTCCGCCGAAGCGAGGCCGAAGGCCGGTGCTCCGCGCGTAGCGACAAGGCGCGCTTCGAGGGCGTCAAGAAAGGGTTGCTCCTCGACGGCGAACAGGCCCGCCATTCGGCCTAGCGCCTCCGACAGCGGGACGCCCGCCGCAGCCACGCGATGGATGGGCAGGACGAGGAGCCCGGGGTCGGCGGACGAGGCGAGGGCGACTAGCGCGAAGTTCTCGGGCTCGTTGCCGGTCCACTCGCTCGCGGTGGCGCGACGTCCATCGCGGTAGGCGAGGGCGGTCTCGTAGCGGTGGTGGCCGTCCGCGATGTAAAGGGTCTCGAGTTCGAAGGAGTTGGTCAAAGCCTCGACTGCGCGCGGGTCGTCGATGCGGCGCACTGCGTGGGTCTGGCCATCGTCGCCGGCGAACTCAGCGGTTGGGGGTGAGGAGGACGTGCTATCGAGCAGCGCTTCGACGTGACGGTCGTGGTCGCGGTAGATGAGGAACACCGAGCTGGTGTTGGTACGGATGGCGCGGAGGAGGCGCAGACGGTCTTCCTTCGGAGCGCCGAAGGTCTGCTCGTGGGGGAGAACTATGCCCTTGTCCCAGGTCTCGAGGCGCAGGCGAGCGAAGACCAGGCGACGGCGATAGGGCACGCCATCGCGCTCGAACTGCTGATCGTAGAGGTAGAACGCGGGCGTTTCATCGCGCACAAGCGTGCCGTCCTGACGCCAGCGAAGTAGCGACTCCGAGGCGCGCTCGTAGCGGCTCCCGTTGCTATCGTAGGCGAGCTCAACGTGGACTGCGTTGTAGGGAGAGCGTTCATGGAGGGCGCGCTGCTGATCGGGCGAGATGATGTCGAAGGGCGGGCAGATGGCGGCCGAAAGGTCGAGGCCGGGCGCGTAGCGGAGGCCGCGGAAGGGTCGGACGTCGGCCATGGGATAAGGATAGCATCGGCCGTTTGCGGGGCGGCGAGCGACGCTGCGTTAGAATGGCCGTCGAATTACCATGCCCTACGCCTGCACGTTTTGCGAGATCGTCGAGCGCCGCGAGCCTGCTGACATCCTCTACGAAGACGATGAAGTGATGGTGTTTCGAAACCGGCTGCGGTGGGTGCCGGTGATGCTGCTGACGATCCCGAAGAGGCACATTACGCAAGCCGAGCTATGGGCGGACATGGGGCGGGTGGGCGACATAGCGGTGCGGATGGGGCAGGAGCACTGCCCACGGGGATTCCGGTTGTTGTCGAACTTCGGGTACGAGGCGATGCAGAGCCAGGAGCACGGGCACGTGCATGTGATCGGGGGGACGTTTTTGGGGGAGTACGCCTAGGCAGAATGCGAAGGCCGAAGGACTGCCTGTGGCATGCGAAAGATCTCGTATGTGAACCCGAGCCCGGACTCGACCGTCGGATCGTTCTTCTCCAGATCATACACATCGGCGTTGTCTTCTAGCTCAACGATACCAATTCCGTACCCACCGCGGGGGTCGGCGACGGGGCCGAAGGCAACGGCGACGCCCCTCTCGGCCAGCTCTGTCCAGTATGCGACGTGCCGGAGCATCATCGCCCGCTCGGATTCGGTCATGTCCCGCTGGAAGGTGGGTCTAGGCGGAATAAGCTTGAGAAAGAAGTATTGCACTGGGGTTACGCTTTACCGGCGACGGGGGAGGGGAGCGAGATGCCGGCTTCGGCGAGGGCGGCTTTCTGGATCTGGAAAAGCTGCCCGATGCCTGCCTCGGAGAGGTCGAGGAGCTGGTTCATTTCGGCGCGCGTGAAGGGGTGGCTCTCGCCGGTGCCCTGGACTTCGGGGAACTCGCCGGCTTCGGTCATGACCATGTTGAAGTCGGCGGCGGCGCGGAAGTCCTCTTCGTAGTTGAGGTCGAGTAGCGCCATTCCATCGACGATGCCTGCGCTAATGGCGGCGACCGCGTAGCGCAGCGGCGAGGGGCGAAGCTTTTCAGCTTGCATTAGCTTGTGAACCGCCTGCGCGAGGGCCACGTAGGCGCCGGTGATCGAGGCGGTGCGAGTGCCGCCGTCCGCCTTGAGGACGTCGCAGTCAACGGTGAAGGTGCGTTCGCCGAGGAGGTCCAGCCTGGTAACCGAGCGCAGCGAGCGGCCGATAAGGCGCTGGATCTCGGCGGTGCGTCCGGAGCGGCCGCTGGTCTCGCGGGCGGTGCGGGTATGAGTGGAGCGGGGGAGCATGCCGTATTCGGCGGTGATCCACCCAGAGCCGCTGCCGATGGCGAAGCGGGGCAGGCGGTCCTCCACGGTGACGGCGCAGAGGACGCGCGTCTCGCCCATATCGATGAGAGCCGAGCCCTCGGCATGCGGGAGGTAGCCGGGGACGATCGTCGTCGGGCGTAGTTCGCTGGGCCGTCGGCCGCCGCTGCGGATCATACCGGCGCTGAGTATAGCATTGGGGAGTTCCCCG
>Ga0209803_1001050_pt1 | contig 18383 bp, 11 predicted proteins | sample GraSoiAngelo_138_FD_185895 | JGI IMG/M metagenome (GOLD analysis project Ga0209803, IMG submission 185895) | Grasslands soil microbial communities from the Angelo Coastal Reserve, California, USA - 14_0929_09_40cm (SPAdes) (version 2) | ecosystem: Environmental > Terrestrial > Soil > Grasslands ...
CGCAACCGACGTGGCAGGGCTCGTGGAGTTGACGAAGTCGCGGACCGTCTCGATCGATACGGTTCCCCCGACGACGACCGCCACCCTGTCTGGAACCGCGGGCGCGAACGGTTGGTTCGTGTCCGCGGTGACCGTCACCCTGAGCGCGACGGACGCCACAAGCGGGGTCACGAATATTTCCTACCAGATCGACGGAGGCATCTGGCTCGTCTACACCGGACCGTTCGTCGTCGGGCAGGGAGTCCATACCGTGGATTACTTCTCGGTGGATCTCGCGGGGCTCACGGAGGCAAAACATTCGCAGGTGATCGATGTCGATACGACGGCCCCGGCCACGACGGCCACCCTTGCCGGGACGACGGGCGCGAATGGATGGTACACGTCGGATGTGATCGTGAGTCTCTCTGCGAGCGACACGGAGAGCGGCGTTGGCAGCGTCTTCGTCCAGGTCGACGCGGGAGGGTGGGTCGTCTACACGGGCCCGGTGACGCTGATGGATGGGACCCACCTCGTCGACTATTACGCTGTGAACAATGCAGGGTTGTCAGAAGCGTCGCATACCGTCACCATCCTCGTCGACACGGTCCCTCCGACGACGGCCATCTCTCTGTCCGGAACTGTCGGGGCGAATGGGTGGTACACGTCGAGTGTGACGGTGGCGTTGAACGCGACCGACGCGACGAGCGGCGTGGCGAACATCTCATATCGAATCGATGGTGGTGGGTGGCTCGCATACACGGGGCCGTTCCCTCTGGGCGATGGGCCGCATGTCGTGGACTACCTCTCCTCCGATCTCGCGGGGCTCGCGGAGACGATGCACTCTCAGAGCATCGCAATCGATACGACGCCTCCAAGCACGACCGCCTCGGTCTCGGGCACCGCGGGAGCGAACGGATGGTATGTCACGACTGTCGTCGTCAGCCTGTCCGCGACCGATTCGGTGAGCGGAATCACGAATGTGTATGGCCGCGTCGATAGCGGGCCTTGGCAGATCTACTCGGGACCCGTCACGATCGGCGACGGAGTGCATGTCTTCGAATACTACGCCGTCAACGGGGCGGGCCTGGTCGAGGGGACGCATTCCCTCTCCCTCGCGGTCGATACCACCCCACCCGCGAGCACGATCTCGCTCTTCGGAACGGCCGGGGAGAACGGATGGTACCTCTCCAACGTGACCGGCTACCTGAGCGCATCGGACGCCACGAGCGGCGTCGCGAACCTTTCCTACCGGGTCGACGGAGGCTCGTGGCTACCCTACAACGGTCCCTTTGTTCTGGGCGATGGGCTGCACACGGTGGACTACTTCGCCTCCGACCAAGCCGGCCTCGCGGAGGCGATCCATTCCACGACGGTGGCCATCGACAGGACCCCACCCGCGACGACCGCGACGATCACGGGGACCGCCGGGGCGAACGGATGGTACGTTTCGAACGTCATCGTGGGCCTCTCGGCGAACGACTCCGGGAGCGGCGTCGCCGCCACGTACGTTCAAGTCGACGGCGGAAATTGGGCGATCTACGCAGGCCCAGTCACGTTGACGGAGGGGAACCACGTCCTCCATTACTATGCCGCGGACGTCGCCGGTCTCATGGAAGCGACCCATTCCCTTTCCGTCTCCGTGGACGCGACGCCTCCCGCGACGGCGAGTTCCCTTGCCGGGACCGCGGGTGCCAACGGATGGTACACGTCTAACGTGACGGTCTCGCTCACCTCGACGGATGCGACGAGCGGCGTCGCCGCGGTGAATTACCGGATCGACAGCGGCTCTTGGCTCGTGTACGCCGGCCCCATCCTGTTCGGCGAAGGCCGTCACCTGTTGGAATACAGGGCGAGCGATGTGGCAGGGAACCTCGAGACGATCCACGCCCGCAGCATCGCGGTCGATTCGAGTCCTCCCCTCAGCTCCGTCGGCCTCTCCGGCACGCAGGGCGCGAACGGCTGGTATGTAACCGGGGTCTCCGCCACGCTCACGGCGACGGACGTGACAAGCGGGGTCGCGACCATCGAGTACCGGATCGACGGAGGACCTTGGGTGACGTACGACCGTGCCGTGACGCTCGGAGAAGGTCGGCATGTCCTCGGGTTCCGTGCGACGGACCTGGCCGGTAACCGGGAGATCGATCGATCCGTCAGCGTCCTCGTGGACACCACGACGCCCGTGAGCTCTGCGGGGCTGCAAGGGTCGTTGGGCGACAACGGATGGTACCGGTCGAACGTGACAATCTCCCTCAACGCCTCCGACGCGACGAGCGGAGTCGCGCGGATCTCGTACCGACTCGACAACGGTTCGTGGCTCGTGTATGGAGGCTCCTTCGTCCTGACGGATGGCGAGTACACCCTGGAATACTTCGCGGAGGATGCCGCCGGACTCGTGGAGCCGGCGCACACGACGACAATCCGGATCAACACGGTCGCACCGATCACGACCGCCTCGGTCTCCGGGACCATCGGCACGAACGGGTGGTACACCTCGGCCGTCTCGGTAACGTTGAATGCCTCCGACGGGACGGGCGGGGTTTCGGAGACCTTCTATCGATTGGACGGAGGGTTGTGGACCGTGTACGCCGGGCCTATCGTCCTGAGCGACGGCCGACGGGTCCTCGACTACTACGCGACCGACGTCGCCGGCAATCGGGAACCGGTCCATTCGAGGAGCTTCTCGATCGACACGGCGCCTCCGGTGGCCTTGGCCAGCCTGCTCGGGACCGTCGGCGCGAACACCTGGTACGTCTCAAACGTCACCGTTACACTCGATGCCTCCGATGCGACCAGCGGCGTCGCCGGGATCCGGTACCGCATCGACGGAGGCCCCTGGCAACCGTACGGAGGTCCCTTCATGCTGGGACCGGGCCGCCATTCCGTCGACGTGTTCGCCTTCGACGCCGCGGGATTGTGGAGTCTCTCCTCGACGACGAAGATCGACATCGACATCGCCGGGCCCACGACCGTCGATGGAGTGTCGGGGATCGCCGGCGAGAACGGATGGTACGTCTCGTACGCAACCGTCACGTTGACCGCCTCCGATCCCGGGAGCGGCGTCGCGTCGACCGCCTACCGTCTCGATGGCGGCGCCTGGATCGCGTACGCCGGGCCGTTCTCGATCTCGCGGGGCGGCCGGCACGTCCTCGAGTTCGCCTCCGTCGACAAGGCGGGCAACCGGGGACCCATCGCCCGGGATTCCGTGGACGTGGAAGCCTCGAAGCCGTACTTCCTCTCCCTCACAGGGTCGGCGAACGCGACTTCCTCGCCGGTCCGGATCACCTGGAGCGCGGCGGACAACGACTCCGGGATCGCCGGATACGAGGTGCGCGTGGACGACGGCGCCTTCTTCTCGGTCGGGATGGCGACGTCGGTCCTGCTGAACCTGACCGACGGTTCGCACGTGGTTCAGGTCAAAGCCTTGGACGGAGCGGGACAGTCGACGATCGGGACGTTGTCCGTCCAAATCCTTTCCGCATCGGCAGCGCCCTTCGGCTCCCTGTTCCTCGTCGTCGGGGCACTGGTCGGCGGCGCCGTCGCGGTCGTCGCATTCCGCGTGTGGCGTGGCCGTCGCGGTCCGAACACGAAGTCCCGCTGATTTAGAGACCGGACGGGGGGAATCGCAATACGAACGTGCGCGACGGGATCCGGTTGCTTCGTTTCGGTTCCCGATAGTACGGGCGACGATTTCGCCCAAGGTTTTTACAGGGTCCGCGGCTACAGCCGGAACACGCGAGCGCCGGCAGGAGGAGGCGAGTGAACACGATGATGCGGGCAATCCTCATCGCCATCCTCCTCTTGACCGTGGGCGTCGCGGCGTCGACCCCATCTTGGCGGACGACGCCCGCACCGGCCGTCCTCACCGGGTCCGCCGCGACGGGGGCATACTTCGACTACGTCCTGGTCATTATCATGGAGAATCACAACCTCTGCGACGTTCTGGAAAGCTGCGGGGGTGCGGCTACCTACCTGTCGGGCTTCGCGAGTTCGTATGGTCTGGCGACCCAGGATCTGTATTGTTCCGTGCACCCAAGCCTGCCGAACTATCTCTGTCTCTCGGGCGCGTCGGACTTCGGTTGCCAAGGCTACGACGGGAATCCGCAATCCAATTCCTGCACGAACCAAGCGTGGCAGGCCACGAATATCGTGGACCGCCTCGAGACGAACGGTCTCACGTGGAAAGCGTACATGGAAGACATGCCGAGCAACTGCTACGCCACCAATTCCGGGAACTATGCGGTCCGGCACAATCCGTTCGTCTACTATGGCGACATCCGGAACGACGCGACACGGTGCGCCCGAGTCGTGCCCGCCGGGCCCTCCGCGGGATCCGACGCGACCCTTCTCTCGGACCTCGGATCGACCTTGACGGCCTCGAATTATATGTGGCTCACGCCGAACATCCAGAACGACATGCACAGCAGTTCGATCCAGAAGGGGGACACCTACATGTCGGTGCTCGTGCCGCAGATCCTCGACAGTGCGGTCTTCAAGACGAAGAAGGCCGCCCTGTACGTGACGTTTGACGAAGGAACCAGCACGAACCCGAGCCCAATCTACACGGTGTGGGCGGGTCCCGCCGCGAAGACGGGCTATTCCTCGTCCTTCGGCTACAACCACTTCTCCTTCCTCGCGACCGTCGAGGCGAATTGGAACCTGGCGAACCTGACGGCGAACGACCGCGATGCGCCCAACCTCACCGAGTTCTTCGTCGGGCAACCCTCCCGCGGCGTGTCGGTCCCTCCCGCCACGCCGTTTCCGCTCGGGATCGTCCTCGGACTCGCGATCCCCATCGCGGCCGTCGCAATCGTGGCCTCTCTGCTCCTTCGTCGACGAAAGGGGAGGACGGGTTCGCCGCCCGAGCCGCGTGCACCCGGCGATCAACCCGCGAGCGATGACGAATGGGAGCTCTGACGCATCCGGCGGTGCGCCATGGCTCTTCGTCCGCGTCTCGTGTTCGGTGTGCTTGGCGCGACCCTGATTCAACTCGCCGTTGTGCTCGCGGCTGCACCGGCGGCCCCGGGCGCGTCCGGCGTCGACGTGCCGCCCGTTCGCGCTGCCGCAGCCTCCGGACTCTACTTCGACTACCTCGTCACGATCGTCATGGAGAACAAGGACCTGTGCGACGTCCTCACGTACTGCGGCGGATTCTCCCCATACCTGACGGGCCTCGCGGATGCCTGGGGCATTGCCGACGAGGACCGCTATTGCAACGTGAATCCGAGCCTCCCGAACTACCTCTGCCTCACCGGCGGATCCGATTTCGGATGCGCAGGCTACAGCGGCGATCCGAATTCGAACGCGTGCACGGCCGCCGCCTGGAACGCGCCGAACATCGTCGATCGCCTCGAGTCGGGTGGCTTGACGTGGAAGGCCTACATGGAAGACATGCCGAGCAACTGCTACGCCCGGGACTCGGGGCAATACGCGGTGCGGCACAATCCGTTCGTCTACTACAACGACATCGCCACGAACGCGAGCCGCTGTGCGCGCGTCGTACCGTCGGGCAATGCGGCGGGCGCCCTCCTGAACGACCTCGCTTCCACGACGACCGCCTCGAATTACCTGTGGTTCACGCCGAACGACTGCAACAACATGCACAGCTGCAGAGAGTCGATCGGCGACACGTACATGTCCATCCTCGTCCCGAAAATCCTGAACAGCACGGTCTTCCGGACTACCCGCGCGGCACTGTTCATCACGTTCGATGAGGGCTATCGCTTTCCGACCTATGCCGTCTGGGTCGGTCCCTTCGTCAAGACGGCTTATGCATCCTCGTACGGATACACGCACTACTCGGTCCTGGCGACGATCGAGTCGAATTGGAACCTGTCTCCTCTGACGGCGAACGACCGAGACGCCCCGCACATGGGGGAGTTCTTCGTCGGGCAGCCCTCTCGAGGATTCCAGAATCCGCCGCCGCATCCGCTCCCCCTCGCCTACGTCGCGACGATTTCCGGGTCCGGCGGGGTTGCCTTGATCGTGACGGGAGCGATCCTCCTTCGCCGCGAGAAGCGCCGATCCGCCGAGTGAACCGCCTTCGCCATACCTGCAGTTCTTGCACTGCAGACGATGCTGTAGGACGTCTTGGCGCGTCCTTCCCTGTGGCCACGAACACGATTCTCTGACCGCGTCGATACATCTATGTATAACCTTAGGTATAACTTGTGATGTGCTTACGAAAGCAAAGAAGTGGGGCAACTCGATCGGCCTGGTCATCCCAGCGGAGGTCGTGAAGAAGGAGCGGATTCGGCCAGGCGACTCGATCGAGCTGGTCGTTCGGAAAAGAGTCCCTCGACTGGAGGAGCTTGGAGGGACTCTCAAGCTGCGCCACAAACTACAGGATCTCCTCGGGGAGATGGAAGAAGGTTGGGACGATCTCTAGGTACTTCTATGACTCTTGGGCGATCCTGGAGTACCTGAACACAGGACGGCTCGCGGGGTATTTCCGTTCCACCCGAGGGGTGACCACATGGCTCCAAGCTATGGAGGTCTTCTACGCCCTCCTGCGCGACGGGAAAACTGAATCGGAAGCGAGGGACCTGGTCGTGGCCCTTCAGCCTCATCTTATCGACTTCTCGTTTGATGATGTGCTCGGCGCGATGATTTTGCGGATACAGATGGCCCGCAAGCGGCGGAATCTATCGTATGTCGACGCCATCGGGTATTACACCGCCCGGAAGCGTGGACTCCAGTTTCTCACCCGCGACCCAGATTTCCGCGGCTTACCCGGAGTCGTGGTCCCGTGAAAAGGCGAGTGGAGACAACCGTCCATGGTGGCAAACATGAACTATATGGACGTGAGCCCAAGGGCACAACTCATTGGACATCCCAACTCGCTAGGCCCTCGGTGAGGCGTTACGAAGATTCGAAAGCAAGTCCGCGACCTCGAACCGGACCGCGAGCTCATCGACATACCTCCAGTCGATCCGATCTCGGTAGAGGATCGCGAGCATCTTCGCGTGCTCAAGATCTCCAGCTCTCTTCCACCATTTCGCGGAAAGCATTCGCTTGATGAGCAGGTCTTCAATTGCGGCGAGTCGGACCGAACCATACGGGGTAATCAAAACCTGAGTCTTCGAATAATCGTATGTATACGGATACGGTACAAGATCGACAACAATTTTGAGGTCGCCGTTAATCCAGAGCCGGCCTTGCTGTGAGAATCGCCAACCACGGAGGGTCTTGGTGAGGTCCCGTCGTGGGGGGACGACGATGTCGATGTCTCCCGATGTGTATTCGCCGCGCGTGTAAATCTCGATGGCCGATCCGCCCACAATAATGAAGTCATCCGCAGGGACCTCGCTAGCCTGTGCCAACAACGCCGAGAAGTGCAGACGCAGTTCTGTCGGGGTTCTCGCGGTCTCTAGCTTGGCCACGAGATCTTCATATGGAAATTTCAAGTGCATCCTACCGAGGCGCGTGATGGCGTGCGGCAATCCGAGCTACGACTCGATCCTTTTCAGGTGGACGGATAAATTCACGCCGGTTCGGGATCTCTTTCGGAATCCGTCCCGCCTTGGGAACCTTGACGACCATCTTGTTCGCTAATCGGAATGCTTTCTCCCGTTCACGGACCATTTCTGGACTGAACCAGTCCTTCTCAACGCTAATGCGGACCTTCTTGGCGAGCAGTCTCCTCAGATCGTCGTCTACCATGAAGTAGCCCTTAAACTGGGAACCTTTGGAGACCGCCTTTAGGAAACCCGAGGTTTCCAGCCTCTTGAGGACAGCATAGACTTTTGGCGCGCTGGCGTCGAGCGCTTTGGCAATCTCATAGCCTGTCTTGGGCTCGACTGAACTCGCGAGGACGCCAAGCACCTTGGCGCGAGTCTCGGACCCGAATAGTTGTACCACCGCGGGATCGATCCTGAATTTCATGACAAAACATTACCTATTCTGGGTAATAAGCATTACCCTTTTAGGGTAATACAATGATAGTCCAGGATTCGCGAGGATCACAGTTCCGGGACGGGGAATGGTCGAGAGCGATTTTCTCACCGATTGCCACGGCAAGGATGCCCACGACCTGTTTCCTCCGGGAAATGGGTCCACACACATCACGGGAACCGGTGGTCGGGCGAGTCCACCACGGCGGTTGACGATGATGAATGACACCCGATTTCGATTCGTGTCGAAGTGCATCGACCCCATGCGAAAATTTTCGCATCGTCTCGGACGCTGAGGATGATTCGAGGACACTGATTTACAGATGCGTTCGTTATTTCCACATGTGGTAACGAAATTCTACCAGCGTGCCTAAATTGACATATAGTATGCGCCAGGTTCCGACGCCAACCCCCAAGCCGGTGACCCAAATTCCCCCCAAGGGCCGCCCGCATTCGCCCACGGCCGAGTCCGATTCCGCAGAGACCTCGTTCCTGCGGGTCGGACTCAACTAACATCCGCCGTCTCCGGAGAAGTGTTGCATGGTCCTACGGTCGCACCAGGTGATTGGCGCCATTGTAGCGGCCATGCTCCTCCTCCTCGTCGCCCTCGCCGGCTCGGGGATCCTTCCCTTCGGCGTCCCCGATCATGCGGCTCCTCCCGGTCCCATCTCTGTGGAGACCTCGAACAACTTCGATCAGCTCGTGGTCGTCCTGATGGAGAACAGGAACCTGAACGAGGTGTACGGCCCGGCCACGTACTTGACCCAGCTCGCGGACACGTTCGCCTTCTCAACGGGTTGGACGAGCATCACGAACCCGTCCCAGCCGAACTACATCGCCCTGATCGGTGGCAGCACGTTCGGCGTCTCCGGCGACGGAAACCACCCGAACCTCAATCACCCGACGATCGTCGATCTCCTCGAGAACGCCGGGAAGACATGGAAGGCGTTCGCCGAAGATGCGAGCGGGACCGGCTGTGGCCTGAACCCCCCGCGGGGCGAAGACCACTTCCCGTTCCTCTCCTTCACAACGATCACGGGGAACGCCTCGCGGTGCGCCAACCTACTGCCCGGCTCCTCGAACGAAGTGATCTCGGCCTTCAACGCGGGCACGAATTTCATCTGGCTCACGCCGAACGATTGCAACAACATGCACTCCTGCTCCGTCGCCCAGGGCGATGCTTGGATCGCGAGCTGGGTCCCTGCCCTGTTGGCTGCGATGGCGGGAAAGAAGGCGGCACTCCTCATCACGTTCGACGAAGGCTACACGACCCCTCCATACGTCTACACCGCGTTCATCGGCACCGCCGCGAACCTGGCGTACAAGTCCTCGGCCGCCTACCCTCATTATTCTTTCGCCAAGCTCCTCGAGGACGTCTGGGGCGGCGGGAACCTGGGCCAGAACGATGTCACCGCGCCTTCTCCCGTCGAGTTCTTCCAACCCGGCGGGCCGGACTTCGGAATCTCCGCGAGCCCGACGAGCGTCTCGTTCGGATCCGGCGCGTCGGCGACGTCCACCGTGAGCCTGACCGCGAGCGGCGGCTTCAACGGAACTGTCGACCTGACGGCGGCCTCCGCGCCGGCGGGCGTGACGACGACCTGTGTGCCTTCGAGCATCAGCGGATCGCAGACGTCGACGTGCACACTGAGCGCGACGAACGCCGGATCCTACACCGTCACGATCACAGGAACGAGCGGAAGCTTGGTCCACACCGCCACGATCGCGGCCACCGTCACATCCCCCGATTTCTCCCTGTCGGCGAATCCCGCGAGCGTATCGTTCGGAACCGGACAATCCGCGAGCTCGACGATCTCTCTTTCGTCGACCGGAGGTTTTGCGAGCACTGTCAATTTGACCGCCGTTTCCGTGCCGACGGGAGTCACGACCTCGTGCGTCCCGTCCAACCTCACCGGGAGCGAGACCTCCACGTGCACGCTCACCGCGAACAAGGCCGGTACGTACGTCGTGACGATCTCCGGAACGAGCGGGTCGCTCGTCCGCTCCACCACGATTGACGTCCTCGTGTTGGTGCCCGACTTCTCCCTGACCGCGAACCCGAACAGCGTCTCGTTCGTGGTGAACGACTCGGCCACCGCCACGATCTCGCTCCATTCGATCGGCGGTTTCTCGGGAAATGTCAGCCTGAACGCGACGTCTTCGCCGGCAGGCCTGTCGACGTCCTGCTCCCCCGCGATCTTGGTCGGGAGTCAGTCGTCCATCTGCACGGTGAACTCGACGACGATCTCCTCGTACACGGTCACGATCACGGGCACGAGCGGGAACCTCAGCCACAGCGTGTCAATCGACGTCACGGTGACCCCAAAACCACAACCGGACTTCACCCTCGACGCGAATCCGTCCGCCTTCTCCTTCACGGCCGGTGATTCCGGATCGACGACGATCTCATTGCAATCCACGGGAGGCTTCGCGGGGATCGTCGACCTGACGACCGCATCCTCGCCCGATGGGCCAAGTATTTCCTGTACGCGAACGAGCCTCACGGGAAGCCAGACGTCCACGTGTGCGCTCGGGAGCTCGACGGCCGGATCCTATGTGGTCACGTTCACGGGCACGAGCGGGAACCTGGTCCACACCGCCTCCGTGTCCGTTGAAGTCACCCCGCCGGTGGCCGTCCCCGACTTCTCCCTCGCGGCGGATCCCGCTGCCCTCTCCTTCGTCGCCGGCGAGTCCGGCTCCTCCACGATCTCCGTCCTGGCGACGGGCGGTTTCTCCAACGCTATAAGTCTGACCGCCACCTCGGACCCCGCGGGCGTGACCGCCGTCTGCTCGCCCACCAGCATCCCGGGTTCCGGGACCGCGATCTGCGTCCTGAGCGGGAGGACGCCCGGCCCGTTCCACGTCGACGTCATCGGAACGAGCGAATCGCTGACCCGGTCCGTCCCGATCCTGGTGAACGTACTCCCGGGCGAACCGAAGTCGGACACGATCCCGCCGCAGATCACGATCACGTTCCCCTCGAACTCGACCGTCCTCCCGTACGCGAACGTCACGGTGACCGGGAACGCCTCCGACAACGTCGGGGTCCAGACGGTGGAGCTGAGCACAGACAACCTGACGTGGGTCCGAACGAACGGGACCGTGTCGTGGACCGCGAACCTGACGATCCCACCCGGGACGACCACGATCTACGCCCGGGCGACGGACACCGCGGGGAACCGACAGACGGTCGAGGTCCATGTGTACATCCCGTCCGCGGGAGGGCTGCCTCCCCGGCCGCCCACGGAAGGATCTCAGCTCGTCTCGGGGACGCTCCTGCCCATCCACCTGGCGGCGATCCTGTTCGGCGTCGCGGCAGCGGTGGAGGCCTTGTTGATCGTCTGGGCACGGCGGAAGGAAAACGAGGCGATCGACGATTGGAATCCGGTGGACCACACCGCCCCACCGCCGACCGGGGGCGTCGTGTCTCCGTTCCGACTTTTCCGATAAGCCGGCGTCCCGCGGAATCAATCCGGGGAACGGGCCGAAGCCGGATCCCGTCTCCGTCTGAGTTCGAGATGCGTTCCATTTGCTTCAAGTGCAGACACGGGAACGTCTATGGTCGACGCGGCGACCCGTGAGAGGGCGGGACACGCGGGGGGAGACCTTTGCAGCAGATGCGAGAGACGGTTCAGAGCGAACACGAGTCGGTGTGCGTGGTCGGTCTCGGCACCGTCGGGGCACCCACGGCCGAATATTTTCTGGGCCGCGGGATCCCGACGTATGGACACGACCTCGACCCGATCGCCCTCGGGCGGCTCTCGCCGCGTCTCCACGGAAAGGCGACCACCCCTGCGGCCCTCCCTCCAGCCGACGTCGACTTCGTGACTTTCTCTGCCTTGGGACGACCTTCGAAGTCTCCGAGCCAGACGTCTGATTCGACGCGAACGTCTGGCGTGGTTAGTCGACCATGTCACTCTCTCGCAAGTTTGAAATATAGCTTCTGGGCTCCGGGGCGATACGGCCCAACGACCGGCCGGACATTGGTGGGGGGATTCCGTCAAGTCATTCAGACTAGGGACGGAACCCCTTTATCCGTTCCGACACGTTGGACGGTTGAGAATGGCGGCGGGGAAACCATGAACCTCGGGACCAACGCCATGACTCGGAGGGGAATCGAACCGGGGGGATCGGATGCGAATCGCTCAGGTTAGCCCCTTCCTGCCCTCCCGGGCAGGCGGTTCCGTCGTCTACTCTTCGAACCTCGCCATGCAGCTAGAGAAACGCGGACACACCGTGGAGTTCTTTGCTTCCCGGTATCCCAATACCGACCGCCGGACCAAGATGGGCACGGACATCGCGGTCCAAGCCAGTCGATGCTACGGGCTCGCTCTCGGGATCAACCCGATGTCGTACCTCCTGTCCCGTCTGATGCGAAGCTCTGTCGATGTGGTCCATGCGCATTCCTACGTCTTCTTCACGTCCAACCAAGCGGCACTAGCCTCCCGCCTCACCGGGGTCCCACTGGTCCTCCACATCCATGGTGCGACCTATGTCCGGGAGCCCGAACTCGACAAGAGGACCCGGGCCAAACTGTGGCTCAAAGAGAAATTCTACGACCCCACGCTGGGAAAGTGGACCGTCCAGAGCGCGGATGCCATCGCGGCGGTCTCGAGATTCGACATGCAGAAGTGTCAAGAGGTGTTCGACATCGATTCCGATCGCCTCCACCTGATCCCCAACGCGGTGGATACGAACGTCTTTCACCCGCCGGCGGCACCACCGAGCGGACATGTGGTCACCTTCATCGGGCGATTGGAACCTTGGAAGGGCGCGTTTTCCCTGCCCAAAATCGCGAGACTCGTCCGGGAGGACGTCCCGGACGTGCAGTTCAATTTCGTCGGAGATGGTTCGGTCCGCGGAGAATTGATGCGGGCCTGCAGCGACCTCCGCGACAATGTCCGGTTCCTGGGCGATGTCGACCACGAGACGGTCGCGTCTCTCCTTCGTTCCACGTCGGTCCTCATCCTTCCCTCGTTCATCGAAGGTCTGCCGACCGTGTGCCTCGAAGCCCTTGCCTCGGGAGTCCCGGTCGTCGCATCCAACATTGGAGGGACCTCCGAGGTCGTGATTGAAGGCGAGACGGGTTACCTCCGACCGCCGGACGACCTAGAGTCGATGTCCGATTGTGTTGTGAAACTGCTTCGGGACGACCGCCTGAGATCTCGGATGGGGGAGGCCGGTCGGAACTTGGTCGAAGGGGCGTATTCGTGGGAGCGGATCGCCGAAATGACCGAGCGTTTGTACGAACGCGTCGCGTCCTGAGCCCCTCGCACAGCCGTCCTCATGCGGAGCGGATCCTCCACCGGTACGTCGCCCGATCTTGGGTCCATCCCGCGGTGACGAAGCGATCCATCGATGGCATCCGGCGGTCCTAGGGGACTACACGAAACACATACGTGGTCGCCGTCGCATATTGCAGAACGAAGTGAGGAGGCACGAAGAGTCCAGCGAGGGGACCCAAGGAGACCCCGGGAATGGGCCCTGTAAAGATGGTCGACGGATCTTCCTGTGCCCAGAGCACGGTCCTCGTGGAGATCAACACGTAGGTTCGGTTGAACCCGAGAGCCACGGTCCGATTCACGATGTCCGGGGTTGAATTCGACGCAAAGATGCCGTGAAGATCACTCCGCAAGTTTGGATAGACCGATGAAATGAGTTCGGGCGCCCGACCGTCGGGAAGAAGGAAAAAGACGGAGGCGTTTCGGAGGGAGAAACCGCGCAAGAAGTAGCCCGTCCCGGGATCCGTGATCACGTACGCGTCGCTCGTCGTGTGGGCTTTGATCCACATCGCCGTGTCGTACTCGTCCACGGACAGGTAGGCGTCGTGGAGCTCCAGATGAGCCGGGATGGAGAGCATCATCATTCCCGTGGCGATGAGAAGGACGGCCAATAGGGCCAGGAACCGCCGCTCTGGGCCCGGCGTTCGAACAATCGCCCACCAGTGCTTGTCGTTCCGAGATTGAAACGATTCCTTTGCCTCGGCCCACCGTGGGATCGGAATGGCTGCCATCAACAGGACGAGAGCGAATCGGAAATAAAATTCGACGCGATATATGGCCCAAAGCGGCAGGAAGAAGAGGATGCCATAGAAAATCGCGTATTCCACCAAGAGGCGAAAGTCGAAGCCCTTGACCTCTCGGACCTCCGGTTGCTTTCGTCGACTCACGAATGCAAGGACGAGGAGAACGACAAATTCGGCCGGGTAGATCGCCGCTAAGACGAAAATCTTCTGCTCGGTCGGAAAGCCAAAGAGGGGGTCTAACTGGGTTCCTGGAACAAACACTTGAATGAGTATCGAGCCCGCGATCGAACCGACCAGGACCACCAAAAGGGCGACTCGGAACACCCGTTTCCGGACCCGCGAATCTTTCAGAGTCAAGGGCTCCGTGAGCATGAACACGAGGAGGGGCCCGACCACGATGAGTTCGTAATAGTAGAAGTACAGAAGGAAGGCCGAGCCTAGCACCAGGACCGTCCACCTCCTCGCCTTTCCGTGTTCATCGTCCAGATAGAAGAGAACGATGGCGATGAAGATCAGTTGCGCAATCATGTCGATCGTCAGGAACAGGGGGGTTCGCACCGTCTCAATGTTCGTGGTGCCGAGGATCAGTCCCGCGACCCCGCAGAATACGGACGGGAGAAGGCGCCCTGACATCTTGTATCCGATCCCGAACATGCCTATGGCATACAGGACGAGGATCGGGATGATCCCGTAGTAGAAGATCGAGTCCGGTGGGGCTCCGAGGAACAACGAGTAGGATGCAATGGCCTGGGCGAGCGACGCCGGATAGGGCAGGGCCGCGGTGTCGGGAAACGGACGAATCAGGAGGTAGGAAAAGCCGTGGTGCTCGATGGCCCACGAGACCGTGGCTAATGTGGCATTCAGGTCCCAACCCCGAGTCGATGGATACGGTGAGGGCCGAGTGAAGACCGCGAAAATTCCAACCGAAAGTCCGACCAACGAGGCGATGGCCATCAATAAGGGAGTTCCTGGGTGTGAGATGGATTCGGTCCCTTGTGGGCTGTTCCTTCCAGCAATGAGGATCGCCAGGCTGAGTCCGACCGCGAGTCCAAGGACGAGTCCAACGAACAGATCCTCATGAAACGTGAAGGTCACCATGAGGGCGGCCGTCAGGGCGATCGTCATCCCAAAGCTCGCCAGACAGTCCAACGCGATTCCCGAGGGAGACCAGAGAGACGCGGTGGGGGGTTTCCCGAACGTCACTCTCGCCAAGCCTCGCAGCAGGTGGCCGAGCAAGAACAGCAGGATGGCACTCCCGGCGAAGAGTCGCACGATGACCAAGCCAGGGAAAAGAAACGAAAGGGCAAAGGCGAGCGAGAACCCCAGGCTCACGGCTGCGCTCGCGCGTTCGCCCCGGAGCCAGTTCAACATAACTCCTCCACGGCGCGGACGAACTGGGGTGCGACGGCAGGAGCGTCATACCGGTCTCGCACCCTTTCCCGCCCACTGGTCCCGAGTCGCCTTCGCAACGCCCCATCCTGGGCCAGGCGGATGAGAGCCTCTGCAAATTCCCGACGATCGAAGGGATTGACAAGGAGACCGTCTTGGCCATGTCGGATGACCTCGGCGATTCCGCCGTACCGCGTCGCGATCACCGGCTTGCCGAGGGCCATCGCCTCGAGGGCTGCCATTCCGAAGAGCTCGACATGGGACGGAATCGCAAGGATGTCCGCCTTCCGCATGAGATCGAACAGCTTCGAAGGCGATGTCCATGGAAGGAGCTCGATGCGCAGATTCGGCCCCATCCGGGGCTTCTGCGACGCCTCCCGGACGGTGGTTACGAGCGATCCCTGGCCCACGAACCGGACCACCAATCGCGCTTCCACGGCCGCTGACTCCGCAGCTGCTAGTAGCTCGTTCACCCCTTTCCAGGGCTCCAGGTAACCCGCAAAGAGAACGGATGTCTCGTCGGAAGGGAAGGAATTTTCCGAGGGCTGGTTCCCGGTTCGATCAATCCGATTCATGTCAAGGCAATGAGGAACGATTCGAATCCGTTCCGCCGGAATGCCGATGGCCGAATACAGGTCTTTCTGGAAGACGCTATGCGCGAGGATCCCTCCGAGAATCGTCCTCGAAGCCGTCACGTCTAGCGCCTCAAAGACGCGGCTCCTCCAGCCCGGCGGTCGCCAGAACGGAATGCCGAACTTCCTGGCCCAGCCGCGATGCGCGACGTTGAGAAGCACATTCTGGCCAAGAAGCACACGCCGGCCCGCGCCGGCCGCCACCTCGAAAGCTGTGTCGTGACTCGCAAACACGAGGGTTCGCCTCGGCCGAAGGCGGGCCATCGCCGTCCTGGCCCGAACGATATTGATTGGTCCGTAAGCCAGTCGCTCGAACATGGAATTCGACGAACCGGATAGTCCTCGAACGATCGGGAAGGACGCGCATTTCGCGAATTCGGGGTCCAGTGGATTCGCGGTGGTGACGACCCCAAATTTAAGTCCCATCTTCTGGACCAGGTAATTACCCAGGTCAAGGATCGGATTGTTCGGCCCCGCGAACCGGTAGAAGCTCGACACGAACGCCAAGATGTCGAGCCGCTCGGCTTCCATTCCCTCGGATGAATCCAAGGGGGTCCAAAAAGGCTTCGCCGCGCTCGGAGCGGACGAGCTTTATTTCACCTAACGACACTCCCGGCGAGAACGTGGGTAGTCGCCTCCCAAGTGCCGACGAATCGGTACGCATTAAGCGCGGTTACATGGACGGGGCCGAGCCCACGCACTCCGACTTGTTGCTTCAAGAAACCGGTCGCAGACGGTACCGTGCCATCGTCGAATCGCTAAATGCAGTTCGGCCGGAATCCGTCCTCGATTTGGGGTGTGGGGAGGGCAATCTGGCGGACATGATTTCGAATGAGGGCTTGAAGATCAAACTGCTCCTTGGCTGCGACCTCGATCGGGCGAAGCTCCGCAAGGCCGCAGGAAAACAGTTCCGAGATGGCCGCGTGGCGTACATCATGGCGGACGCGGAAAACTTGCCCTTGAAGCCGGGCTCGTTCGCGATGATCGTCGCAACCGAGATCCTCGAGCACGTCCCGGATGAAACGCGGTGCCTTGCCGAGCTGAGGCGCTTGGCCCCCAATCAGATTCTCCTGACAGTCCCTGCGCTACACTATCCCATGTTCTTGTTCGCGGTGGGATCGGAACGACTGGACGCATGGATAAAGAAAGACCTACGTTCGGCGTCTGCCCTAAGCCGAGTCTTGAAGGCCATACTGAGAATGTCGGAGGGACCGGGCCTTCCCCTTTTCCTGCTCCTCGGGATTCTCCGAGCGCGCCGGCTCGCGTACTACGATTACCGCCTGTACCACGGGAACTTACCGCACCGACTGTACACGACCAAGTACCTGGTCGCTCTGCTCCGCGGTCAAGGGTTCCACGTGGAACGGACAAGAGGTGTCGGTTTCAGCATCCCGTTTGTGCCGGAATTGGAGGTCCTCCTCAGGCGCCGAGGGATCGCGTCGTTGGCACAACTCCTCGGACAGCTGCAGGCCGGATTCGACCAGCACTTCTCGAGAGACCCCGACCGCAGTCAGAACATCATGGTCGTCGCGACGATCAAGGCTCACGGACGGTGAGATGGGACCGCTTCATCCGAGGGCGCGATACTGGGCCTCGTAGTATTCCTGGAAGTCCCCCACCTTAGTCGGCTTCCACCACGCTTCATGCTCACGGTACCAGTGAACCGCTTCTTGGAGTCCCTCCGCAAACGACCGGGACGGTTTCCAGCGAAGCTTCGAACGGATCTTTCCTGCGTCGACCGCGTGCCGCTGAACGTGTCCGGGCCGATCGGGCACCGCCTTCAGGAGCGACTTCGGCTTTCCGAGAGTCTTGAGGATCGCGGAAGCAATCTCGTTCACGGAGTGCTCTTCTGACGCTCCGATGTTGAAGACCTCGCCCGCGACACCCTTCGCCTCAAGGAGACCCTCCAAGGCGGCGCAGTGGTCGTCGACATGAATCCAGTCCCGCGTGTTCTTCCCCGTGCCGTAGACGGGCAGGGGCTTGTCCTCCAGGGCGTTCGTCACGAAGAGCGGAATCAGCTTCTCCGGATGCTGGTACGGCCCGTAGTTGTTCGTACACCGCGAGATGACGACGGGCAATCCATAGGTCGCGAAATAGGAGAAAGCGAGTCGGTCCGCTCCCGCCTTGCTCGCGGCATACGGGCTCTTCGGCATCAAGGGGGCATCCTCGCGGCAGGGTTCTCCCTCCGCCTCCCCGTACACTTCATCCGTCGAAATGGCGAGGACTCGGTCGACCTCGGCCTTGCGGCTCGCCTCGAGGACGGAGAACGTGCCTACGACATCCGTCTGCACAAAGTCTCCCGCCTCCAGGATCGACCGATCCACGTGGGTCTCCGCCGCGAAATGCACGACGGCATCGGCCTGCCTTGCGAGTCGGCCGACGAGGTCCCGGTCGCACACGTCCCCCTTCACGAAGTCGATCTTCTTGCCGTCCAGGAGGTCCCGCAGGTTCTCCTTGTTCCCCGCATACGTG